>ENA-OPUE01000077-OPUE01000077.1-human-gut-metagenome-genome-assembly--contig:-NODE-77-length-84244-cov-4.278029_pt1 | contig 84244 bp, 77 predicted proteins | sample MGYA00241466_ERZ501924 | MGnify/ENA primary metagenome ERZ501924 (study PRJEB25962, sample SAMEA2042223) | human gut metagenome | biome: human gut; feature: human-associated habitat; material: faeces...
CAGTAAAAACTGCGCCGCAGCAAGCGCTGCCGTAAAACGCCAGTCCGCAGGCATTACAAAAAACGGCACCGCCGCTAAAGCGCATAAGGCAAGTGTCAGCAGCAGGCAAATTTGCAGTTCTTTTTTAGTTAAATTTTTATTTACAGCCATTTTCATCATGCCGTTTAACACTTACCTCTATTTTCATTAAATAATCATCGGCATAACGCTCCGATAAATAATTGGTTATATCATTCTGATAAATACTGCCGTTTGGTTCATAGCCAAGTTCATGCAGCTCGCAGCAAAACTTGCGGTATTCCTCCTGCAAGGCATAGTATGATGAACGTATATATTTAACGGCATAGCATCCTGCCGGTTTAACGTGCAAATAGCGGCTTTTTGCTTTTTTATCAACCCGCGAGGAGAACCATCCCGTAGAAAAACTGCCGTTTACAATATTTTCGTAAGGAATTATCTCGCCAGTAACAAAATCATCATACGCATTATGCTTTGTACAGTAATCCCATAAACGCGAAACAACAGCAAATAATTCTTTTTCACTGTTATTTTTTGGTCTTTCGCTAATTATAAAATATTCTTCTCCGGCGTCTTCAATGCTTATGGTATTTTCCTGCACATCAAACGCTTCTTTTGTCATTTTTAATGTATTGCGCAAAAGGCGGCGTCGGCGCGTCAGCACCTCAATTTTCTGCTTCAGCAGCTTGTCCTGCTCTTTTAAAAGCTCCATAAAGGCATCGGCATCGCGCTCATCCATGTAATTTTTTATTTCTTCCAGCGAAAGCCCCACTTCTTTTAAAGTAGTTATAAGGTCAAACATATAAATCTGATTCAGCGAATAATAACGGTAACCGTTCGCCGCTGTTTTTACCGGTTTTAAAAGCCCAATATCATCATAATGGAATAAAGTATCTTTGGTTGTATTGCAAAAGGCGGCAAATTCGCCCGTTTTTAAAAGCCTCTGCGAAATTTTTAAAACCCCCTTGACTATGGTGTTGCACCATACTTTACTATTATTATAGCGGCAAAATTACTTTGCTGCAAGTGAAAGGGTGAATTATCATGAAACATGTTTATATGCTGTTTGCGGCCATTGCACTGGAAGTTACAGGCACAACTTTTATGAAGTTTTCCGTTATGCACGAATGGCTTATCGGTTATCCGGTAATGCTTTTATTAATGGGCTTTTCGTACTTCTGCCTCAGCAAGGCAGTAAAAAAAATACCCATCAGCGTTGCCTACGCAGTTTGGGAAGGCATTGGCCTTATGGGCACCGCCTTTATTGCCTGGATTATTTTTAACGAAACAATGCCGCCGCAAAAGCTTTTTGCTTTTGCAATTATACTAATAGGGCTGACTATGGTTAAAAACGGCACAGCCCGCACTGGGAGTGAATAAAAATGGCTTATACAACCGGCATTATATACTTGTTGCTTGCTGTTGCAACTGACGTTATCGCTAATATTTTTCTTAAAAAATCAAACGGTTTCCACAATAAAAAATACGGGTTTGCTTCGCTTGCCCTTATCGGCGTCGCCTTCCTGTTTCTGGCACAGGCCCTTTTAACGCTTGATTTAAGCATTGCCTACGCAACCTGGGGCGCACTGGGCATTTTAGCAACCACCTTTGTTGATAAATTGTTTTTCGGTTTAAAAATTAAACCTCTTGGCGCATTCGGTATCCTTACAATGATTGGCGGCATTGTTATGCTGAAAATGTTGTAAAATTATAAAAGGAGAAGGCTTAAAACCTTCTCCTTTTGTTTTTGGTTTTTATTCTTCTTTTTTATTTTTATAAACAAAGTAATAGAACGGCACGGCAATTACGGCTGCGCCAAGGCCCATAATCAGCTGCTGGGGCTTAGCCTGTGCCAGAAGCCATAAGCTGGTAAGCACGGCAATAACCGGAATAACAGGGCCAAACGGAATTTTAAACGCACGCGGCGCATCCGGCATTTTTTTGCGGAATACCGGTATGGAAAGGCAGGTTGGAATATACTGCGAAAAACGCGATACCACGCTGATGGAAGCAAGGAACGTAAAGCTGCCGGTATAGGCAATTAAAAGCGCGATAACGGTAGAAGCAATTATGCACCAGTAAGGAGCGTTAAAACGGTTGCGCTTCGTCATAGCGGCAGGCAGCATGCCTTTTTCTGCCAAAGCAAGGCAGCTGTACGGAGTAACGAAAGAAGAACTGATGCACAGAGCGCCGATGGAAACCAACGTGCCGGAAGCAACAATGCCCACGCCGAAACTGCCCGCAATACGCCCGAAGGCTTCCTGCACGGGAACCGTTGTATTGGCAAGGTCATAGCCCATTATGCCGATAGCGCAGGCCAGAAGCATAAAATAAATTGCTGCTACAATGCAGATAACTACCAAAATGGCTTTCGGCAAATTCTTTTGCGGGTTTTCCATTTCAGAAGCGGCAACGGCGATACTTTCAAAGCCCGTAAAAGTAAAAAACAGCATTACAGCCGCTGTGCCGAAGCTGCCAGGGGTATATTCACCGCCGGGGAACAGCGGCGTAAAATTGGCACTGTCGATAAAGAAAACGCCCATGCCGATAAACAATACAAACGGCAGAATCTTGGCAACGGTTGCCATATTCTGGATAACCTTAAACAGCTGCACGCCAAACAGGTTCATAATTGCCAGCAGTGCAAAAATTACGGTTACAATAATGTTTTTCATTAACGGCGTGCTTAACTCCGGCATAATGCCGCCCAAAGCAGTAGCAAAGCCAACGCCCATGGTAGAAAATGCAATAATGCGGGTAATCCACGTTAAAAAGCCAACCTCGTAGCCGATAAAATTGCCAAAAGCCTCTTTGGCATAAATGTACGGACCCCCGTTATCTTTAAACAGACCGCTGGCTTCTGCAAAGCAGAAAGTCATTGCCAATACCAGCAGCATATCAAACAAAAGTACGCCAAGGCTTGCCGGGCCGATAATGCTCATGGCGTTGTTAGGCAAAAGAAAAATGCCCGAGCCGATAATGCTGTTAATACCGAAAAGCACTATCGTCCAAAAGCCCATTTTACCTTTACTCATAGTAACTTCTCCCTTATTTTAAATTAAACCTTATTTTTTAGATGCAACAACCCTGTCGAGGAAACCGGCAAAAATTCTGCGCATTTCCGGGTGCTCCTGCCACATATTTTCCGGGTGCCACTGCACGGCAACAATCTGGCTGCCTTCGGCGCTTTCAATTGCTTCAATAACTCCGTCCGGAGCTTTGGCCGTAACTTTTAAGCCTTCGCCAACTTTTTTAATGCCCTGATGATGGCGGGAATTTACATACGCTTTGCCGCCCAGCGCTTCATACAGGCAGCTGCCTTCTTCCACCGTTACATGGTGGGTAGGATAGCAGCCGTTTGCCCCCTGCGAATGGCGGATATAAGCGTCAGGGTTCTGCGTTGCCAAATCCTGATATACGCTGCCGCCCATCATAATATTAATAAACTGGCAGCCACGGCAGATGCCGAAAATAGGCTTGCCTGCCTTGTAGAAGGCTTTAAAAATTTCTGCTTCAAACACATCGCGTTTGTAATTGGTCATACCGATATGCATCCACGGTTCTTCGCCGAAAAACGAAGGGTCGGCATCCGGCCCGCCGGGAATAATCAGCGCGTCAAACATCTCTGCATAATCTTCGCCTTTGGCACCCGGAACATCCGGCAGCACAATGGGCAGCGCGCCCAGCTCGTTAATAATATCAACCAGCCCGCGTGCGGTAAACGGCGCGCGCACAAGGTTAGTTACATCACTGGCGTACGGGTAAGTATCGGCAGTAATGGCAATACGTAATTTAGACATATAAACCTCCTGAAATTAAAACATTTTGCTGAAACAATAATTACAGCAGAAACTATTATACCGCAAAATTATAAAAAATTGAATTTAATAGTTAAAAATTTTTAACTAAAGTTCTGCTCACTGCACATATTTTATAAAAATTTACTACAAAAATAAAAGACCCTTCTGGCATCTGCCTAAAGGGTCTTAATTTTTAACTGGCGGAGTGGCAGGGATTTGAACCCTGGCGGGAGTTGCCCCCCCTAACGATTTAGCAAACCGTCCTCTTCAGCCACTTGAGTACCACTCCAATTGACTTACTTAATTAGTATACACTATGTTTTGCTGTTTGGCAAGTATTTAAAGCAACAATTTTAAATTTTTTCTGCGTTTCTGCGCGTCCGCTCGTATTCCACATCGCCGTTGGCCAGCGCCCACAAATAAAAACTGGCTACCGAAGCATACGGGCTGTAACGTTTATGGTACTTTTCTGCCAGCGCCAGGGTTATTTTTTTATGCCCGTACAGCCTTTTAAGCCCGTTTTGAATGGCAGCATCGCCAAAACTCAATATATTTTTGCGCCCCAGCGAAAAAATCAGCTGCATCTCCGCCGTCCATTTGCCAATGCCATCCAGTTTTATCAGTTCTGCAATAACTTCTTCATCAGCCATAGCCGCAAAAGCGCCAAAATCAATTTCGCCATTAAGCACTTTTTGCGCCAGTCGTTTAATATACACGGCCTTGCGCCCGGATAAGCCGCAACTGCGCAGCTGTTCCTCCGTTACTGCATCAATAGCCTGCGGCGTAACAACACCGCCCAGTAATTCCGTAAAGCGCCGCCAGACGCTTGCTTTGGCGTGGCGCGATATTTGCTGCCCCGCAATGGAATTTACAAGCGACACGAAAATATCGGGATATAATTCTCGTTGGATAACCCCGGCTTTTTCGATAACGGCAGCCAGACGCTTGTCTTTCTTTTTTAAATAATTAAGTTCTTTTTCGCCGTATTCAAAATAAAGCATAGCGCTCCCATAATAAAAAACGCGCCTTAAAAGGCGCGGTAAAATCGTGGCGGAGAGGGTGGGATTCGAACCCACGGAGGCTTGCACCTCGCTGGTTTTCAAGACCAGAGCCTTAAACCACTCGACCACCTCTCCCTGCTAATTTTTTATTATATGATAAATATGCTTATCAGTCAAGCGTCATTACTTTAAAATTTCATCAGTACGCGCCAGCACAAATGCTTCCGTTTCCAGTGCTTTGGCCTCCAGCGTCTGCATTTTTGCCGCTGCCTGCTCCACATAAGCGGCGTCTTTAATAAGCCCAAGGTTAATTTTTACATTATACAACGCACTGCGCAGCGCTGCCCTTGCCACAATGGCCGATACCGTTCCATCGCTGATGGCATTGGGGTTGCCGATTACAATAATTCTGCGTGCCAAGAGCAGCACCTCCATACTCTTTTCGGCAATCTGCATGGGAACGTCAGCCGCCGCAACCGCAGCCTGCTGTATTGCAGCCGTACGCGCCGCTTTTTCTTCATCCGTTGTTTTGGGCATTTTATAGGCTACCATAAATTTGCCGAATACAGCTGCATCATCATCTGCAAGCGCCGTCAATTCTTCACGCAGTTTACCGGCAGCGGCAATAATCTGTACAGTTTGCTGCTCATTTTCTTCGCTGCCTGCTTTGCCCACAGTTAAATTGGCAAGCATGGCCGTAAGCGCCGCCGCAACAGCCCCGCAAAGTGCCGAAGCCGCACCGCCGCCCGGTGTCGGCGCCTTGCTTGCCAGTTCATCCAAAAAATTTCCGCAAGTTATAGTGCTTAAATTTTCCATATTAACCTCCCGTTACTTTAAAATCAAACGCTTATTATTATAATCAAAATTTATTTGCCCTGCCTTTTTCAGCGCCGTGCTTAAAACATCAAGGTCCTTGCCGCTTTCGCGGATAATTTCCGCCCCTTTTACAGATGTATAACCGTCGCCGCCGGAAAGCAGAAAATCATTAACAGCAACGCTGTAATATCGCTCAGGATTCAGCATACTGCCGTCTGCCAACTGCGCAGATATTAACCTTCTGCCTTCCGGCGCAGTTAAATCTGCCGTTACGGTAAGCCCAGCAAAACGCACCCTGCCAATTTCTTTATTGCCCAGCCCGTGCTCCAAAGCTTTTAAAATATCGCTGCCGCGCAGCCGCACAACATATAAGGTATTATTAAACGGGAAAATCTGTTTCAGCTCTCTCAGCGTAACATTGCCCGCAGGCAGGTTGGAACGGATTGCCCCGCCGTTATAAAAAGTTATATCCGTTTGCAGTTCGCCGTTAATTAAATCCATAAAATAATCAGCCAGCGGCGATTCACCGTACTTTTCGTTAGCCAGATACTGCGTATTATAAGCCAGCACCTTGCTGTAAACGGCATCGACGCGTTCAAAATACGGCTGCAAAAACGCTGCTGCCTTGCTGTCGCGTTCTTGCGTTAAAGCGCCGGTTTCATAAACATTGGCCTCTGCCTGTGTAATTTTGCCGGCATCCGCATCATAAAACAGCTTTATATGCCCTATTTGCCTGCCGTATTCACCTGCCTGCACTGCCGGAATGCCCTTATAAGAGCAGGCAAACACAGTATGGCTGTCGCCTGTTATAACAGCATCAATGCCCTCTAAATCATCAAGTACCGGCACTATTGCGCCTGTCAGCGTACCGTTTTCCATCTGCCCGCCGATATGCGCCAAAAGCACAACTACCTGCACGCCGTTTCTGCGTAGTTCCACAGTATATTTATTTGCCGCTTCTGCCGGAGAGGTAAGTTTCAGCCCTGCCACCCGGTCAGGCTTTACTTTTTTAAACGCCTGCTCGTCAAGCACGCCTATAATGCCTGTTTTTATGCCATTGCGTTTAACAACGGCATACGGCGCAAACGGTGCGGGAATATTGCCGTTTGCATCTGTATAATATTAGCCGCCAAAAGCGGAAAATCAGCGGCTTTGGCCTGACGCACTATAGCCGGGAAATTATAATCGAAAGCATGGTTGCCTGCACAATTTGCGGCAACCCCCATAATATTCATGGCTTCCACAGCGTTCAAACCGTCAAAGGTGTCTGCGTCGATGCTGCCGGACAGCATATCACCGCCGCCAACAATAAGCGTGCCTTTGGGATTAGCTGCCGTAAGTAAATTAAGCGCAGCAGCCAAACGCGCAGCGCCGGGCGCATTTTCTGCGGCACGCAGCCTGCCGTGCAAATCGTTAACGCTGTAAATATCTATCTGTACCGGCGCAGCCTCTGCCAAAAAGGCTGCACAGCACAGCAGTATTACAAAAAATAAATTTATAAGCCGTTTCATAACATCACCAATAAAATAATTCTGCCTGCATTATTCGCTGCCGCAGGGCAAAATACCTGCAAAAAAAGCAGGGCGTTAATCCCTGCTTTTATTTTGCTCCAGATATCTTTTTACAAGCACAGCCGCCGCATAGCCGTCCAGCGGTTCCGGCGGCACACGCAAACCTTCCGGCAGCAGCGCACGCCAGCCGTGCGGCTTTTTGTTAAGCTGCCAGTACAAAGTACGTGCCTGTTCCGTACTGTGTTTTTCGTCAACTTCTATTACCGGCACAGCAGTAAAAATCTGCGCCAGCACTTTATGCACCGGCTGCGTATTGGTACCGTTGCCGATAATTACCGCCTGCGGCAGCCCTTTGGCGCTGCAAAGCTGGTTCAGTGCTTCCGTAAGTTTTTTTGTTTCCACCCATTCTGCGTTTAAAACTTCGCCCTGCGGCGTTACCTGCGCCACGCCGGTTTTAAAGCTGCCGGGGTCTATGCCAAGCAAAAAACCGTTATTCAGCATCTTCAACCTCTAAACGCAGCAGCACCGGGCCGGAGGTATAAATATCGCCGCGGGCATACGCCTTAAGCATAACTTTGCCGCCAAGCGCCGCCATTTTTTCGCCGGTCTGCACCATAGTTCCCGCGTCAAGGTTGCCTACCTTGCCGGTAAGCGGGTCGGGCATTACGCCGGCGCTTACAGCCGTATGGTTAACAGAATTGAGGAACATCAAAATTTCACGGTCCAAACCGTATTTAATGCCGCTTACATCTATAACTTTGCTGTAAATCAGCTCGTTGTTTTTATATACACATTCGTTATGCAGCAGTTCAATAGTGCAGATTGCAGGCTCACCGGCTATAATGTTTGCCACGGCGCGCAGCCTTACAAACACATTGCCGTCTGCCGCCTGAATTTCTTTTAAAGCCGCCTGGATAAGTTCGTTAGGCAGCCATAAAACGCCAACCGGTTCTTCGCTGCGGATGCCCATGCGCTGCATGGCCGCTTCGTTAGCCGCGCTCAGGAACATTTCAAGCTGTTTGGTATTTTCGGCATCGGCAAGTTTACTGCTTAGAACGCCTGCATAAATTACTTCGCCGCTGCGGTATACAACATCGCCCTCACGCATGGCAACAATGCCGCGGCGCAGGCGTTCGGTAGTAGCCTCCAGCGAATTAACCTCTTTTTCAAGCGTTGCCTTTGATTCCGAAAGGCTGTTTACTTCCGCACGGGCACGCCCAAGCTCTTCGCGGCTGCTGTTAACCTCATTCTGGAGATGTGCTTTTTCGGCATTAATAGCCTCAATTTCTCCGTCAAGGCCCTGTATTTCCTTGTTGCGGTCAGCAAGGGCAGCACGGGCTTTATCCATTTCTTCCGCCGCTATGGCCTTTTCCCTGTTCAGGCTGCTCAGTTCGTCCTGCAGGCGTTCCATGCCGAACATTGCCGTTCTGGCGCTGTCTGATGATATTGCCATAACAATAATGGTCGTCGCCGCAATCAGCACGCCTGTAATTACCGTCATCAGCACCGAGGTATAGTACGGCCTCAGCCCGAAAACAGACAATTTTTTCTTACCTATTTTACTGCCCAGTTTATCGCCAATAAATGCAATCAGGCCGCCGACAACAGCCAGAATAATTATCAGGCGCAACCCAAACATAAACTCACCCCATTGCTTTTACGCATTTTTCTGCCGTAAAAGATAAATACCTACCATCAGGCAAATAATGTTCGGCAGTGCGCAGGCCAGAAAAGGATTCATTGCCCCGCCTTTGCCAAGGCCCGTTGTAAAGGTCATAATCGCGTAGTAAATAAAAATAACTATAATGCTCAGCCCCAGGCCGATAGACGAACTTGTACGCTGTTTCTGCGTTCCCAGCGGCGCGCCTATCATGGCAAAGAAGAAGCTGGCCATAGGTATAAAGATACGCATGTAAATTTCGCACCAGTGACGCGCAGTCGGCTGGCCCTGCATTTCAAGCATGTGTATGTATTCGCGCAGTTCGCGGATGGTCATTTCTTCCGGCTCTTTCTGTTCCCAGGAAATTTGTTCCGGGGCAATGTCCAGAGGAATTATCTGCTCATCAAATTTGGCAGTGCTTTGCAGTCCTGCTTCATCATGCACGGAATACACCGTGCCGTCAATCAAACGCCAGGAACCGTTTTCCCAGCGGCCTTCTTTAGCAGTCTGGATGCGTGCCAGTTTGTGGTTGTCAAATTCTTCGATGGTAATATCCATCATCCTGCCGGATTCTTCTTCAAAGCGGCGGGCGTAGGTTAAACGCTGGGTATCGCCGCTCATGGTTTTAATGATAACATTATCCTGCGTTTTCGGCTTGGTGTTCTTTTTAATCTGGTATTCCAAAACGCGTGTGTACTGCACTTTGGAAGCAGGCACAACTTTTTCAGCCCATACAACCGAGAACATGCTGACAATAAACGCCACTATCAGCACCGGTGCTACAATGCGGTAATAGCTGATGCCGCCGGATTTCATGGCAATAATTTCACTTGAGCCGGACAATTTGCCGAACGCCATAAGCGATGCCAGAAGCATCGACATCGGGAAGGTGTAGTTAATTACTTCCGGCAGGCTGTAAAAGAACAGCCATGCCACACTATCCCAGCTGGCGCCGTATTTTGTCATGTACTGCGTGATGCGGTACAGCATGGAACTGGCGATAAAAATACTTGAGAAGGAGGCTATACCGAAGATGAACGGATACAGCAATTCGCTCAGTACATATCTGTCTAACAAACGTAAACGCATCTTCTTCCCCCCTACATGCTAAAGTTTTCACCAAGGTAGTATTTGCGCGCTACCGGGTCGTTGGCAATGGTCTCACTGTCGCCGTGCAGCAGTATTTCACCATTGGCAAGAATGTATGCTTTATCAACAATGCTCAGCGTTTCGCGAACGTTATGGTCGGTAATCAGAATACCGATGCCGCGCTGCGCAAGATGGGCAATCATATTCTGAATATCGGCAACGGCAATCGGGTCGATACCAGCAAAAGGCTCATCCAGCAGAATGAACGCCGGGTCTGTTGCCAAAGCGCGGGCAATTTCCACGCGGCGGCGTTCACCGCCTGAAAGTTCCGTGCCTTTGTTTTTGCGGATATGGTCGATATGAAATTCTTCAACCAGCGCATTCATTTTTTCATAACGCGCTTTTTCCGGCACATTGTTGGCTTCCAATATGGCAAGAATGTTTTCTTCCACCGTCATTTTACGGAAAATGGAAGCCTCCTGCGGCAGATAACCGATACCGGCACGCGCGCGCATATACATCGGCAGGCCGGAAATATCCTGTCCGTCCAGCGTTACCGTGCCGGAATCCGGCTTGATGATGCCTACTATCATATAAAAGGTAGTAGTTTTGCCGGCGCCGTTAGGGCCGAGCAAACCAACAATGCTACCCTGCTCCACACGGATGCTGACATTGTTTACAACGCGTCTGTCCGCATATTCTTTTACAAGATTAGCTGTTTCAATTACCACTATGCTGCCTCCACTTGTCCGGTGGTTTCTGCTGCTGCGTTTTGGGCTGCAGCTTCTGTCTGCGTTCCTTCGCTGCCTGCTGCGGCAGTACCTGCCTCAGCCTGTGCGGGCTGCTTTTCGGGAACATACACAATCTTAATATTGCCAAATGCTTCGGCACGCTGGCCTGCTGCGGCATTACCGGCGTTATTCATAATCAGGCGGTTGCCGGAAACGGTATTGCCGTCCTGCGTTGCGGTTGCGTTGCCGATAAGTTCTACTTTGCCGTCGTTATTGGTGTCGTAAATTGCCTTATCCGCTTTAGCAGTTAAATTACGCGGCGGGCTTACGATATCGACATTGCCGGTAGCTTCTGCAAGGCCGGTTTTGCCGTTATAGGTAATCTGCGCTGCCGTAAGCACGCTGCCGTCGGTAGAAGTTAACTGGCCCCAGGAGCCGATAGTTTCAGCGTATTCTGCGTCGCTGTGATAGTCAATCTGCTCTGCCGTAAGCGTTTTATCTTCTTTGGTAACGGATGCTTCGCCTACTGCGGAAACAAAATCTTCGTTATGCATTACAAAGGTTGCGCAGGTAATATGGGCATCGTCTTTATCGGCAACAACGCCGCCGGTAAGTTTGCCGCTCATGGTTTTGCTGTTAAATTCCGCAGCTGCGGCCGTAGCCTTGCCGCCGTCATGCAAAATTACCACATTGCCTTTGGCAGTACCGTTGCCGCTGGTCATATCATATTCAATTTCGTCGGCTTTAACATTAAAACCGCTGCCCTGAGCCGCAAATGCCGGCACATATAAAGCAGATGAACCCAACAGCATAAAAGCCGCTGCCAGCGCCGCTACTGATTTTATTTTCATCATTACAGTTCCCCTTTCTGTACTTCGGCATGTCCGCTTAATTTAAAATGGTCAAATTTACTGCTGGTAACAATTTTGTCGGCCAAAGCCGTATGTTCATCTTTAACAACTTTTACTTTGCCGGTCGCCGTAATAATATCGTCCTTCTGGTTCCAGCTGATTTCTTCGGCAGTTATCTCCCCGCCGGTAGAAAGCGTTGCTTTTACGCCGCGGTCGAGAGCAAAGTTTTTATCATCGTTATTAATTTTGCCGCCGCCGGCCGTAACGTCAATTACAGAACCGTCCTCGCGGTAAATTTTGCCCTTAACGCCTTTCATTACAGCTTCGCCGCTGCCGGAAATGCTTTCCAGCGCTTCAACCGAAAACTCCCACAGGCGTCTGCCGTCCTGCTCGCGGCTGACGGTAGTGTTTTTAACTACTGCGCTCACCGCATTGGAAGCGGTATTTTCCGGGTTCTTCGGCGCCTCGCCGCCAAACATCAGCCAGGCAATTATTGCTGCTGCAATGGCAATGCCGCCTGCAATCAGCAAAAGCCCCTTATTTTTCACCTTGCTTCAGCTCCTTTTCTTCCGGCGGTGTGTACGGGGTATTCCAACGGTGCTGGAACCACAGCCAGTTATCCGGGTATTCTTTTATAACTTCTTCAACAATCTGCGTCATTTTCAAAGTTACATTATAATCATCGGCCTTGCGGTCGCCGGTGTCTTCGTAGTAAATGGGGTCTTTAACAATCGCCAGATGCCCGTAATTGCCTTCCTTGCGCACAATAAATATCGGCACAATCGGCGCTTTGAACTTTCTGGAAAAATAAGCAGGCCCGGTCGGCGTTGAAGCCATTTTGCCGAGGAACGGAACAAAAATACCGTCATAGCCGCCGTCCTGGTCGGCAATAAGCCCCAGCATGCGTTTTTTCTTCATGGCGCGGGCACAGCCCAGAATTTCACTGGTACCGCGCGAAAAAATTTCCTGCCCTACACCCTTGCGCAGTTCGTTCATAAAATCGCTGTAAATATGGTTCGGCTGCGGTTTTTCCACCGCGCTCAGCGGAAAGCCCGACAACGCCAGCGCCGCACCCAGCCATTCCCAGTTATCCATATGGCAGGCCAGCATTACAACACCTTTGCCTTCGCCGAGTGCTTCCCATAAAACATCGGGGCGGTCAAAGGTTACCAGCCCGCGGATATTGTTTTTATTTAATGCCGGCATATACATAATTTCCATAAAAGTTGCGCCCAGCTTGATAAACAGGCTGCGGATGGTTGCTTTGGCCTGCTCGTCCGAATAGCCAAGGCGTTCTTTTATTGTTTCTTCCGCCCTTATGCGCTGTTTTTTGGCAATTATGTAATAAAGCCTGCCAAGCCCCAGACCGATTTTTACAACCAGCTTATAGGGCAGGTGGCTGATTATCCAGCTCATGCTTTTTAATAAATAGTAAAGCCACATTATTGTGAATCTCCCTGTCCCTGCTTCATATAAGCATTTACAATTTCATTCCATTTGCCCTGTGCCTTTAAAATAAGTTCGGCCGCTTCGCGCACCGCTCCGCGCCCGCCGTTATTTGCGGCAACAAAGCTGCTGGCAGAAATTACCTCCGGCGCAGCGTCTGCCGGGGCGCAGGCAAGCCCGGCATATAAAAGCGCAGGCAGGTCGTTTAAATCGTCGCCCATATAGGCAATTTCTTCCTGCCCAAGCCCTCCTGCCGCGGCAAGGTCTGCCAGTATTTTTCTTTTATCTTTAATGCCTTCATAAAGCTCCGTAATGCCCAGTTCTTCCGCCCGGCGGTGAATAATGGCGCTTTTGCGTCCGGTAATAATTGCCACACGCACGCCGCTGCGCAGAAGGCAGCTCAGCCCAAGCCCGTCGCGCGCGTTGAAGGCTTTAAAAAGTTCGCCCTCAGCGCCGATATTAAGGCTGCCGTCCGTCAGCACGCCGTCCACATCAAGGGCCAGCAGTTTTATTTTGGAGGCATTTTTTACGTTTCTTTCCATTATACCACGCCCTGACGAACAAGGTCAGTCATATGCAAAAGCCCAATAACATGGTTTTCGGCATCTACAACCGGCAGTACCGTAATCGGTTTCGGGCGGTTGCTTTCCATGATATGCAAAGCCTGTGCAGCCAGTTTTTCTTTGGTAATGGTTTTCGGGCTTGCCGTCATAAGTTCCGTTACCGGGCGTTTTAAAAAGTCCACGCCTTTGCTGAGCCCGCGGCGGATATCGCCGTCTGTCAGCACGCCCAGCATTTTGTTGTCATCATCAACAACGGAAACGGCGCCAAGTCCCTTGTCGGTAATAACAAAAAGTGCGTCCTGCACGCTGATATCTGCCTTAACAAGCGGGTTTTCCGTGCCGCTGTGCATAATATCCTCAACAGTAAGAAGCAATTTGCGCCCCAGAGAGCCTCCCGGATGGAATACCGCAAACTGGCTGGCCGTAAATTTGCGTTTTGAAAGCAGCGCCAGTGCCAGCGCATCGCCGTATGCAAGCGCCGCGGTTGTGCTTGAAGTAGGCGCAAGCCCAAGCGGGCAGGCTTCTCTCGTAACACCGACATTTAAAACAATATCGGAATTTTTGGCCAGAGTGGAATTGGGATTGCCAACCATGGCAATTAATTTGGCGCCTATTCTGCGCAGCGAAGGCAGTATATGCAGCACTTCGCCGGTTTCACCACTGTTGGAAAGCGCAATAACAACGTCGCCTTCGGTTACCATGCCCAGGTCACCGTGAATGCCTTCTGCCGGGTGCAGGTAAAAAGAAGGCGTGCCGGTGCTGGCAAGCGTTGCTGCCATTTTGCGCCCGATAATACCCGATTTGCCCATGCCGGTAATAACGGTGCGGCCGGGGCAGGCCATAATCATTTCAACCGCTGCTTTAAAATGTTCGTCTATGCGTTCAACCTGTTCCAGCACGGCTTCCGCTTCCATACGCAGAACCTGCCGCGCCTGTTCCAGCATTACATCTTCCATCAGGAAATCACTCCTTTAAATGCAGGCAGCCCAATCAGCCGCGTACAATTTTATCTATGGCCAGCACGTCTTTCAAGAGTGCTTCCAAATTATCCAGTTTTACCATGTTCGGCCCGTCCGAAAGAGCTTCAGCCGGGTTATCGTGTACTTCAAGGAACAAAGCGTCGATGCCTACAGCGGCAGCAGCCCTTGCCATATGCGGCACATACTGGCTCTGGCCGCCGGAGGAAGTACCCTGCCCGCCGGGAATCTGCACGCTGTGGGTAGCGTCCATTACAACTGGGTAACCGAGTTCGCGCATAATGGCAAGCCCGCGCATATCCGTCACCAGAGTGTTATAACCGAAGCTTGCGCCGCGCTCTGTAAGCATAATGTTGTGGTTGCCGGCTTCTTCAATTTTTTTGATAACGTTTTTCATATCCCACGGGGCAAGGAACTGGCCTTTTTTTACGTTAACGGTTCTGCCGGTTTTTGCAGCCTGGTAAACAAGGTCAGTCTGGCGGCACAAAAATGCCGGAATCTGCAAAATATCGGCAACTTCCGCAACGGGTTCTGCCTGCGCCGGTTCGTGAATATCCGTTACAATGGGGACACCCAAATCTTTTTTAATCTGTGCCAGAATGGCCAAACCTTCTTTTAATCCCGGCCCGCGGAAAGAATTATAAGAAGAACGGTTTGCTTTATCGAAAGATGCCTTAAAAACATAGGGCATACCGAGTTTATCCGCAATGGCTTTGGCACGCTGGCCAATCATCAGGCTGCGTTCATAGCCTTCCAGTACGCAGGGCCCTGCCATAAGCAGCATGGGGCAGCCCTGCCCAACTTTATAATTGCCAACTGTTACTATATTCATGTCTGCCTCCTTTATTTACTGATAGTTATTTGTTCAGTTATTTATTATTTTTTGCCGCAAAGAGCTTGTTGATTGCTTCCAAATCTTCGGGAGTATCAATGCCGATACCCTGAAAATCACTTTCAAGCACTTTTATTTTATAGCCGTTTTCCAGCGCGCGCAGCTGTTCAAGCCCTTCCACCTTTTCAAGCATGGTAGGTTCCAGCGCTGCGTACTGCAGCAAAAAGTCACGGCGGTAAGCATAAACGCCAACATGTTTATAAACGCGCATGCCTTCAATATCGTTGCGCGGATACGGAATCAGGCTGCGCGAAAAATACAGCGCATAACCGTTGTCATCCGTTACAACTTTTACGGCAGCCGGGTCGTTGTATTCGCTTTCTTTCATCGGCACCTTCATGGTTGCCATTTTTAAATCGTCATTGCCTTCAAAGGCTTTGGCCAGACGGTCAATAATATCCGGGTCAATCATCGGCTCATCGCCCTGCACGTTAATAATTACGTCAACATCAGGATACTGCATGGCAACTTCCGCCAGGCGGTCAGTTCCGCTCGGATGATCAGGTGAAGTCATTACGGCTTTGCCGCCGAAGCCTGTAACGGTATCGTAAACTTTTTCGTTGTCCGTTGCTACAATTACATCATCCGGTTCTTCCGCTTCGCAGGCGCGCATATAAGTATGCTGAATCATCGGCTTACCGGCAATCAGCGCCAGCGGCTTGCCCGGCAGCCTGGTGGAAGCATAGCGGGCCGGAATTACACATAAAACCTTCATTACTTCTTCGTCTCCTTTTTAATGGCATTGACAATTGCTTTTTCAAACAAGTCCTGCCCTTCGGTAATCATAATATCCATGTTTAATATGTACAGCGGCAAATCCCTGTTGAAGTAAATAAATTCCGTCGGAATTTTAACCGCGTCTTTACCGGTTGTAATAAGCGCCACCGCTTCTTTGCTGGCCGCACGCTCGCTGATGTACTGCATTTCCAGCATACCGTAATCGTGATGGTCAGGATAGCGGATTGCTTCAAGGATATCAAGCCCGATACCGGCGAGAGTCTGCTCGAAAGAGGACGGGTTGCCGATAGCGGAAAAGACCATAACTTTTTTGCCCTCCAGCTCGGAAAGTTCCAGCGTATTTTCGTGAATGCCCTTGTACCAGTCAGCAATTTCGACAAAGTTTTTCGGGTGATGGATACTTTCGATAACCGGGGCACGGTCGTTATATTTTGCAAGGTTTTTGCGGAGGTTAATACGGCTGAACTGCGAGCTCTGGTCGGTTTTGGTGAGCAAAAAGAGACCTGCCCTGTCCAGATGCTTCAGCGGCTCACGCAGTGTGCCGCGCGGCAGCAGGCAGCCGTTGCCAAACATATTATAAGTATCTACCAGCACCACATCAAGGTCGCGGTACAAATGCCAGTGCTGATAGCCGTCGTCCATAATAATTACTTCGGCCTTCATTTTATCTACGGCAAACTGACCGGTTACGGCACGGTTTTTACCGATAATAACGGGAATGCCGGGCAGGGTTTTAGCCATCAGGTAAGCTTCATCGCCTGCTTCATAAGCCGTCATGAAAATCTTCTTGCCGTCGCTTACCACGCCCAGCTCTTTATCCCAGTGGGAGCGGTAGCCGCGGTTTAAGATAACTACATTGTAGCCCATGCTTTTAATCATGGCCGCTACTTTCTGCGCGGTAGGGGTTTTGCCCGTGCCGCCAACGGTAATGTTGCCGATGGAAATTACGCAGCAATCAAGTTTTGTCTGTTTAAAAAAGCCCACGTTGTACAGCCACAATTTGCTGCAAACACCAAATTCGTACAAATAAGAGAAGAAACGCAGCACCACTAAAAGCACGCTGCCCATAAACGGAGTTTCCGTACCATGGACCATCTGGTAAACATACTGAATAATATAATCTGCGTGGCGCAGGCTGATGCCGCCTTCGTCATTGAGGTTACGTATATTGGTCGGGTAACGCGACATAATCGTTGCAGGAACGGTAGTAATGCGCAGCAAATCTTCAAGATATTCAATACTGCGCACAGCAGCACCGCGGTTTTCCTTAATAACCTGCAAAGACGCTGCGCCCATTTTGGCACGGCGTTTATCATCGTTTATAATATCCAGCAGCTCTTTGGTAAGCTCGGGTATGCCGCTCACCATTTTGCAGGCGCCAACCTTGCTTAAAAGCGAATAGGAATCTTTAAAGTTCTGCATGCTCGGTCCAACCAGAATAGGTTTGGCATGAGCGGCAGGCTCAAGTACGTTATGGCCGCCATGGTTAATTAAAGAACCGCCCACAAATACCACATCGCCGACGGAATAAATGCGCCCCAGTTCGCCGATGGTATCAATCAAAAGCACCGGATACCGCGGACGTACGCCGTCAATTTTCAAAAGCTTGGAACGGAGCCCAACTTCATAACCAAAATGCCCAACCAGGCGCACAATTTCGTTAGTGCGTTCCGGCTTACGCGGAGCAATAACAAGGCGCGCCTCGGGATAAGTTTCCTTAATGGTTTTAAAAGCCTCCAGCATGGCTTTTTCTTCGGTAGGATGAGTGGAACCGGCAACAATAACCGGATACGCCCCTCCGATGCCCAGTTCTTTTTTATAATTATCCAGATCCTCCTGCGTAACTTCCGCATAAGTCTGGTCAAACTTGGTGTTGCCTGTTACATAAATTTTGCTGGGGTCTGCGCCCAAATGACGGATATAATCAGCGTCAATGCTGGACTGCATGCAAAAACGGCTTACAGTATTCAGCATATCATCCCAAATACCGTACAAATAACGGTAGGTTTTTACCGATTTTTCGGAAATACGGCCGTTAACCATCATTACCGGGATATTGCGTTCACGCAGCGCGCGCAGAAGATTCGGCCACAGCTCTGTTTCTACAGGCATAAAAATGCGCGGGCGGATTCGTTTTACAACGGATTCCGACACAAAAGGCAAATCCAGCGGGAAATAAATAATGGCATCTGCTTCCGGAATAATCTGGCGCGCCATATCATAACCGCCAACCGTAACTGCCGAAACCAGAATCGGAATTTCCGGCATTGCCTTGCGGATTTCCTTTACCAGCGGACTGGTTGCTACAATTTCGCCAACGGACGCACCGTGAATCCAAATACATCCCTTAAGTGCCACTGCTTCAATTTCTTCATCGCGAATACCGCCAAGGCTCTGGCGCATCCTGCGTGTAAAGCCTTTTTCACATATCGAACGGTAGATGAAATACGGCATTACGAGGAAAAATGCGCCAATCATCAGTAAGTTATAAATTATATACATCGGCTACCCTCATTTCGTTTCCTTGCTGCGGTACTGGATTTGATAAAGATGGGCATACAGCCCGTTTTTGGCAATCAGTTCATCATGCGTGCCTGCTTCCACAAGCGCGCCATGTTCAAGCACCAGAATCTTATCGGCATTTTTAATAGTCGAAAGGCGGTGCGCAATTACAAAGGACGTACGCCCTATCATCAAACGGTCAAGGGCATCCTGCACAACGCGTTCGCTTTCCGTATCAAGTGCGGATGTTGCTTCATCCAGAATTAAAATGCGCGGATTTTTAAGTATTGCCCGGGCAATAGAAATGCGCTGGCGCTGGCCGCCGGAAATATTCACACCGCGGTCGCCAAGCATGGTTGCATAACCCTGCGGCAGCTGGCTGATAAATTCATCGGCATTGGCCGCTTTGGCAGCGGCTTTTACCTCGTCAGGAGTTGCATCAAGGCGGCCGTACAAAATGTTATCGTAAACGCTGCCGTTAAAAAGCATGGTTTCCTGCGGCACTATACCAACCTGCCCGCGCAGGGAATCAAGCGTTACATCTTTAATGCTGTATCCGTCTATGCGGATGTCACCGCCGGTAACATCATAAAAACGGGGAAGCAGGCTGGCAATGGTAGATTTGCCCGCGCCGGAAGGTCCGACTATGGCAATTACCTCACCTGGGTTAACGGTAAAGGACAAGCCGTCCAGCACTTCTTCCTGCGGATTGTAGGAGAATTTTACGTTATCAAACTCAACCTTGCCATTAACAGGCGGCAGAACTTTGGCATTGGGAATTTCCTTAATGGCTTCCGGCAAATCAAGTATGCCGAAAACACGGTCGCCGGCAGCAAGTGCTTTTTGAATACTTGCCGCTACTTTTGTAAGGCGCTTGATAGGGTTTGCAATATTAACTGCGTAAACCAAAAACGCTACCAGCGCACCTGCCGTAATATCGCCGTCTATAACGCTACGGCCGCCGTACCACATAACAACTGTTACGCCAACTGCAGCAACAAATTCAACTGTCGGTGTAAGCAGAGCGTTCAGCTTGATGTTTTTCATGTTGGCATAAAAGTTTTCTTTATTTTGGTTATCAAATCTGTCAATTTCGTAGTCTTCGCGCACAAACGATTTAATAACCCGCGCCGAAGATACGGTTTCCTGCAAAACGGAAGTCAGTTCTGCCGTACACTCCTGAATTTCACCGCCGTTTTTACGGATTTTCTTGCCGAAATAATCCATGAACCACAAAACAACGGGGAATGTACAGAAAGTAAACAGCGTCAGTTTCCAGTCCAGCCACAGCATAGCTACGATACTGCCGATAAGCACCAGCCCTTCCGTTACAAGCTCTACAGCTTTTTCTACCATTGCCGTCTGCAAAGCGGCAACGTCGTTGGTAACATAACTCATAATAGTTCCGGTTTTATTTTTATCATAAAAAGCCAGGCTCAAACGCTGTAATTTGCGGAAAATTTCACCACGTATATCAATAACAACCTTCTGTCCTACCCAACTCATCAAATAGCTTTGCCCATAAAAGAACAATCCGCGGATAATGAAGATTACTACTATGCTGATAGCTATTACGTACAGCATAAAAGTATCTTTCTGCACCAGAACCTTATCTACCACATCTTTAATAATCCACGGCAGGTACAAATTGCAAGCCGATGCCATTACAGTGCACAAAATAGCCATCATCAGGCGGTGCATGTACGGGCGTATGTATTTTAAAAGCCTTAAATATAAATTCATTTTTTCTCCTTGGCTACGCGGAGCACAAGTTCCGCAACTCGGTTTACCGCACCGGGGGCGCCCAATCTTTCTCTTACGTACTCTAAATCCTGTTTCATCTGAGCATTACGTTCAGGTTCCAAAAGATGCAGTGCTTCCTGCGCCGTTTTTTCAGGCGTAAAGTTCTCCTGCAATAACTCCGGCAAAATGTGCCTGCCTGCCACAATGTTCGGCAGCCCGATATCAGGTATGTTAATAACCCTGCGGGCAATAAATGCCGATATGGGAGAAGTTTTATACACAATAACGCAGCCCAGCCCGCACAGCGCAGCCTCAAGAGTTACCGTTCCGCTGGTGGCAAGCGCCAGGTCTGCAACGCTCATTACATCGTAAATATGCCCTTCTACAATTTTTACTTTCAGGCCGCTTTTTTCAATCATGCCTTCCAGCATTTCTTTCGGTATTGTAGAAGCTCTCGGCATGGCAAAATCAATATCGGACTCTTTTTCAGAAATTAATTTTGCCGCGTCAAGAAGCGTCGGCAGCATTTTCTGTATTTCCATCAAGCGGCTGCCCGGCAGGAGCAAAATAAGCCTGCGGCCGCTTTGTTTACCGGCAAAATCCAGAGCCTGCTTTCTGTCAAGTTCCGGCTTTACTATATCTATCAGCGGATGGCCGACAAATTCCACATCGGCCCCTGCTTCTTTATAAACATCGTACTCAAACGGAAAAATAGAAGCTATTTTGGTAACCAGCTTAGCCACTTTCGGCGCACGCCCTTTGTTCCAGGCCCATGCAGAAGGCGGTATATACGAAACAACGGGAATACCCTTGTCTTTTGCAAGTTTTGCAAGCTTCATGTTAAAGCCGGGGTAATCAACTGTAACCAGGCAGTCCGGCCTGCGTTCATCCATTACCCTGCCGAAATCACTGCGCAGCTTGAAAAGCGCCGGCAGTTTTTTTACAACTTCTATAAAACCCATTACGCCATGTTCTTTTATATCAAACAAAACCTCGCCGCCGGCTTCACGCAGGCAGTCGCCGCCCATGCCGAACACTTCGCAGGAAGGGTCTATTCTTTTCAGTGCCTTTGTTACGGCAGCAGCGTGCACATCGCCGGAAGCCTCACCGGCAGAAATAAGTATCTTGGCCATAACGGTTCCTTTCTTCTATCTGTTTTACTTTATTGCATACCAATTCATTATATATTATAACACAAAAAGGCCGGACTTTAAGTCCAGCCTTGCGTTTTTCTCAATAATTTTTCAATTATTTTGCAACAATCGTAATGCCATGTTCATCAGCAAGGGCAACTACCTTTTCACGCTCGGTTAAAAGCGTATGCCCTGCCTCAATAACCAAAGCCTTGCAGCCCGATTCAATCATGGACTGAATTGTTTTGGTACCTACGCCCGGCACGTCAAAGCGGTCGTCCTGCGCAGGTTTGGCCGTTTTGGCAACAACGGCGTCCTTGCCGAGTTTGCCGCCGCGCAAAATACAGGCATCAGTACCTTCTATTGCTTCCACGGCCATAACAGCCATATTTTTTACAACAACCGTCTGCCCAATATCAAGCCTGCCAATTTCTTTTGCCATTTTATAGCCAAAATCCATATCGGCCAGTTCTTCCGGCGTAGGCTGGCGTTTGGTCAGCACGCCCGGGCCTGGCATCAGCGGCTTAATCAGGTAAGTCTGGTCCATAACAAAAATTTCTTCGCTTTCCAGTTCTTTCACGATAGCGTTCATTATGGTATCGTCCTTACGGTCGGGCACGGAAGAAAGTATTTTTAAAGCACGCATATCCGGAATGATAGCGCCTTTTTTATACAAAATTTCTTTTGTAACCTTGCCAATCATGGTTACGATTTTAACATTATTCTTTTTTAAAGTAGAAATAATCTTGCCAATTTTTCCGATATGAATATCGTAGTAAACATCGGCAACCTCCGGCAGTTCCGGGTCAATATCCGGCACAACGCCGATAGCAACTATACGGCAGCCGCGTTCTTTGGCAGATTTTGCAACATCAACAGGCAAATGCCCGATACCGGAAAGCAGCCCCAGGGTTTCAGTTTCCATCAAGCCACCACCTTAATTTTTCGGGGTTCTCAAAATGCCGCGCTCTGCCGTACGCAGGAAACGCATTAAATGTTCAACCGGTTCGCAGCTGTCAAGCTCCTGTTCCATGGTTGCGATTGCTTCCTGCAAAGAAAGCCCGCTGCGGTACAGAATGCGGAAAGCCTTTTTCAGCTGACTGCGCTCTGCCTGCGGAATACCGGCACGTGCCAGGCCAACACTGTTCAAACCGAATACATAAGCCGGCTGGCCGGATACAATCATAAACGGCGGCACGTCCTGATTTACATGTGCCTGCCCGCCAATCATAGCGCTGCGGCCGATTTTGCAGAACTGATGCACGGCAGCAAGACCGCCGATAACGGCACGGTCCTCAACCGTTACATGCCCTGCCAGAGTTGCCACATTAGACATAATAACATTGTTGCCTACAATGCAGTTATGTGCAACGTGGGTATAAGCCATCATCAAAAGGTTATTGCCGATAATTGTTTTGTTGCCTTCGCCGGTTGCACGGTTTACCGTAGTGCATTCACGGAAAATGCAGCCGTCACCGATAATGGTGGAGCTGTGTTCACCGGCAAATTTCAGGTCCTGCGGCACTGCGCCGATGGAACAGCCGGGGAAGAAGGTACAGTTTTTGCCTACCGTAGTATGTTCATGGATAACGGCATGCGGATAAAGTTTGCAGCCGTCGCCAATTACAACGTCATCGCCGACAATAGCATAAGCGCCGATTTCCACGTTTTTGCCTATTACCGCGTTCGGATGCACAATCGCCGTCGGATGGATTTTATGTACAGGCATTATTACCGAATTCATCATATTCACTCCTCAAAATTAACCGCTCATTTTAATCTGCAAATTCTTATAAGCGATTTGCAACTTACTATTATATATTCGCAAATCAAATCTTTTTTTCACTTTCCAAAATCAGCTTTTATAAGCGGTTAACTGCAAAATACGCCGTTTTTCTTTAATTTTTCAGCAAATACAACGTATTTTGTTAAATTATTTTTTAGCGTCCATAATCGCAAAGGTGCATTCACATTCGCAGGCAACTTTGCCGTCAACCCTGCCCTTACATTCGCAAACACCCATGTTGCCGCGGATTTTGGTAATAATCGCTTCGGTAATTACCTGGTCGCCGGGAATAATCTGTTTGCGGAAGCGCACATTGTCAATTTTGCCGAATACGGCAATTTTGCCGCGGTTTTCTTCAGGATAAAGCAGTGCTACGCCGCCAACCTGGGCCATGGCTTCAATCATCAAAACGCCGGGCATAATCGGATCGCCGGGGAAGTGGCCAAGAAACTGCATTTCATTCATGGTAATATTCTTAATTCCCACTGCACGTTTCATTGGTTCCAGTTCAATAATGCGGTCAACCAAAAGCATTGGGTAACGGTGGGGAATAATTTTCTGAATTTCGCTTGCTTCTAATACGGTCATTTTTCTTCCTCCTTTAACTGATAGGCCCTGATTTGTTTTGCCAGCCCCGAATTAAACGCATGCCCTGACTTAACGGCAATAACATGCCCTTTCAGCGCGCCGAGCAAATACAAATCACCGACAACGTCAAGTATTTTATGGCGGATTAATTCGTCCTCAAAACGCATCGGCGTTAAAACCTTGTCTTCATCAAAAATAACTACATTTTCAATGCTGCCGCCGAGGCCAAGCCCCATTGCCTGCAGCTGTTTGATTTCATGCATAAAGCCGACTGTACGGGCACGGGCAATTTCCTTTAAGAAGCTTTCCTCTGTCAGCTCAATATCAAAATACTGGGTTCCCAGCTTCGGATGCGGATTAATGGAAACAAAGGAAATACGGTATCCGTCATATGGCTGTATGGTAATATATTTATCGCCTTCGTAAACGGCAAAAGACTTCGGCACGGCGTAAACCCTGCGCACAGCCTCCTGCTTAACGCGCCCTGCCTGCAAAATCAAATCGCAGAACACTGCGGCGCTGCCGTCTGTTACCGGCGGCTCCGGCGAATTCATTTCAATGCGGCAGTTGTCAATCTGCATGGCAGCCAGTGCCGCCATTAAATGTTCAACCGTAAAAACTTCCGCGCCGTTGGCGCTTAAAGTTGTGGCCTTTAAAGTAGAAGTTACGTTTTCTGCCATAGCCGGTATTTCCGGGCGTTCCGGCAAATCCGTCCTGACAAAAACGATGCCTGTATTTTCTTCTGCCGGGCAGAGCGTCATCAGCACTTCCTTGCCGGAGTGCAGCCCAACGCCCGTATAAGATACTTTTTGGGCCAAAGTCTGCTGATATTCCTGATTCGGCATACTTTTCCTCCTGTCTGCTGTTTATTTTTTACCGGCAAAACGCTGCCGTCCGTCTTTCCAACGGTCATGCACCCAGAACCACATCGGCGGGTTTTCTATTATTTCGTGCTCCAGCACCGTAATCAGTTCTTTGGTGGCATCGTAAAAATCTTTTTCTTTATCTTTGGTACGCGGCGTGTAAAGCGGCGGATAAATCTTGGCACGCAAAGTTCCGTCCGGATTATTGTGCATAAAAATCGGCAGTATCGGCGAACCGTATAAACGTGACAAAGCTGCAGGGCCATACGGAGTTATGCATTTTTTGCCGAAAAGCTCTATTCCCACGCCGTCATCATTGGTATCCTGGTCAAACAGCACGCCAAGCAAATGCTTTTCCTTCAGCATGCGGCTGATGGCCAAAAGCCCGCTTTTGCCGCGGTTATAGGCCACCTTCTGGCCAACCATTTCACGGTATTCGTTTATAAAACGGTCCATCTGGCTGTTGTTCTGCTTGCGCGTAATGGAAAGCATCGGATAACCGTGCAGTGCCACCGTCGCGCCCAAAAGCTCCCAGTTGCCGAAATGACCGGTGGCCATGATTACGCCCTTACCTTCTTTATAGGCTTTTTCAAGATACTCCAGCCCGTCAATGGTTACGAGTTTGTCGATATTATCCGGCTTCAATAACGGAAACCGCATAACCTCAACAATCATCCTGCCGAAACGGTGCAGGCTGTCCTCGGCAATCTGCCTGGCGCGCGCTTCGTCAACGCCAAGGCATTCATGCACGTTGGCCGCAGCCATTTTAAGCCTCCATTCAGGCGTTGCCATAACCGCAACGCTGCCCAGAAAATGCGCTACGCCATTGCGTACAAATTTAGGCGATACGCACATCAGCCAGCTGAAAAATTTAACTATATAATAAGCAATCACTTACAACACGTCCTGCAAAATCTTATTTCTTTAACTCTGCCAAAGCCTTTTCAAGCTCTTTTACTTTTTTCAGCAAATCGCCAACCTTGCGCAGGTTTGCTTCCTGTTTCAGCCATTCTTTGTACGGCTGCGCCGGGAAACCGGCACAAACGGAATTATCGGGAATGTTGTGGGTAATGCCCGTTCTGCCTGCGAACTGGCAGTTGTTGCCGATAGTGATATGGCCTACGGTGCCTACCTGACCTGCAAAAACGCAGTTATCGCCGGCGGTTACGCTGCCGCTGATGCCGACATGCGCAACAACGAGGCAGTTTTTGCCCAATACGTCGTTATGGCCAAGATGTACAAGGTTATCAATTTTGGTACCGGCGCCTACAACCGTGCTGCCTGCGGTAGCCCTGTCGATACAGGAATTGCTGCCGATTTCAACCTCGTCCTCCAGCACAACATTGCCTGCCTGCAGAACAAAGCTGTGTTTGCCGGTCTTTTTATCGGTAATATAGCCGAAGCCGTCGCCGCCGATAACAGCGCCCGACTGCAAAACAACCTTATTGCCCAGCACGCAGCCCTCGCGGATAGTGGAGCTTGGATAGAACAGGCAACCTGCGCCAACCTTTACGTTTCTGCCGACATATACATGCGGGTAAATAACGGTGCCGTCACCGATTTCAGCACCCTCATCAATATAAGCAAAAGGCATAACAGCAACATCTTTGCCTATTTTCGCGCTGTGGGCAATATATGCTTTATCGCTTATAACACGTTCTACTTCAGCCCTGTGGCGGAACAATTCCAAAAGAGCGGCAAAAGCGGCACGCGGATTTTCCACCCTGATTACCGGGCGGTTATCTGGAAGCGCAGGGTCATCAAAACCAAGCACCATAACGCCTGCCTTGCTTAAATGGCAATGTTCCACATGCGGCGGAACGGCAAAGGAAATATCGTTGGCACCTGCTTCAACAAGGCCGTTAACACCGGTAACCTTTAATTCAGGTGCGTCGTTTTCCAGTTTGCCATGCAAAAATTCTGCTAATTCACGGACAGTTTTTTCCATCATACAGCCTCCTGTATAACCAGCTTATTTAAAAAGCGGACGGCCGTGCCGCCCGCCAGGTTACAGATTTTTTATTTCATTTTGGCAATTACGTCTTCCGTAACATCAACGCCGCCCTGCGGCACTGCGTCTTTAATCAGTACTGCGCCAAGTCCCTTTTCTTTGGCAACTTCGTTTAATGCAGTATCAAGGCTGGCTTTTAATTTATTCTGCGCTTCAGAACGGATAACATTCATTCTGGAAGTATAATCTTCCAGCACTTTTTTGCGTTCGTCCCCGGTTTTGCCTTCCAGGGCAGTGTTCATTTCATCCTGCAGTGCTTTGCCTTTGGTTGTTACTTCTTCCTGCACGGTTTTTACAACCGCAGCCTTGCTTTCAACGGCGTGCATGTCAACAACGCCGAATTCCGCATTACGGCCACTGCAGCCAAAAGACAACAAAGCTGTTGCAGCCAGTAAACCGGCAATAATTTGTTTTTTCATCTTTTATCCGCTCCTGTTATTTTGATTTCTTCAGTTCTTTTATTACCTCAGCGGTAATATCGTCTGCTTTTACATTTACTTTAACTTTATTAAAAACAATGGTATAACCGCGTTCTTTGGCAAGGCGCGTTACCCTGCTTTCAATATCATGGCTTATTTCCGAGGCAATTTTATCATTGCCTTCTTTAATCTTATCAAGCCTGCCGTCAATTACAGCCAGCACCTTGCTGAAAGCCTCCGGCCCCTGCTGCAAATCCTTATCGTCTTTGGCAATGTCGTCCCACAGCTTTCCGTGCAGCTCACTGCGCAGCCCGGCAGCATATTCCGCTATGCGCTGCTGCATGGCTTCACGCGCCGGTGCGGTTTTTCCGGCAATAATTTCATTGCGCCTGCGGTTTACTTCTTCCAGCTTATCCAGCATTTCGGTACGCACGCTTTTCAGCTCCGCTTCCACCTGCTTGCGGTCCTCCGGCTTCATACGCACGGTATCAAGGCGCAGCCGCAGGTTAAACAGCCTCAGCTGATAATCGTTTTTAATACTTTCACGCTCAGACGCAAGAATTTCATCCGCTTCGTCAGCGGCTTTTTGCAGAACGGCTTTAAATTCATGCTGTTCTTCGGCCTGCTTAGCGTAAAGCGAAGTACGGTAATCGGCTTCATAATAACTGCTTTTGCTGTTCTGTTTTATCTTCTGCAATAAAGCCAGCCCGCTTATTTGCTTATGGGCAATATCGGCCTGCTGGTCACGGTAAGCAAGCAGCTTGTCATATTCTGCCTGCCCCTGCTTCAGCGCTTCGTGGCGCGGATGCGCCTTAACCGCTTCTTCCCAGTTAATATAGGCTATCTTTTCGCCGGAACCGGGAATATTTCCGCAGGCACTAAGGCAAAAAACGGCTATGAATATCAGTAATAAAATTTGCAGCTGGCGCATAATACTATCTTCCTTTCATAGCCCCACAGCAAACAGGACCCTGCCGGGTCCCGTAAAATTATTTTCCGCTTTGCAAGGTTTTTGCCACTTCGTCAGTAATATCGAGACCGCCATAAACTACGGTATTTTTTTCAACTACAACTGCCAGGCCTTTTTTATCGGCAACTTTTTTAATGGCTGCTTCAATTTTCTGGAACACAGGTTCCATCAGCTCTTTTTCCTTGTTGGCAATTACTTCCTGCAGCTGCTGGTAATAACGCTGCTTTTCGGTATCATTCATATCCTTGCTTTTTTCATCAAAATTTTTCTGCTGGGCAGCAACTTCCTGCTTCATGGCATCCTGCACACCGGCAATATCCGGAGACTGTGCCAGAAGCATCTGGTAGTTAACCACGCCAATTGCGGATTCGGAAGCCGCCGCCGAAGCGATGCTTGTGAAAGCACCCTGCTGCAATGTAACTGCAAAGCAGCTGAGAACAAAGATTGCGGCAACAAATAAGGAAATCATTTTTACGTTTTTAGGATTGCGTAATTGCTGCATCATAATAAATATCCCTGCTTTCAAATTTAATTATATTTTTAATTATATCAGCCCTGCGTTTATCTTTCAACTAATGCCTATAAATTTCCCACAATGCGGAAATAGGGCTTGTCGTTGGAATAAACGTATTCGGCGCTCAAAAATTCGTGAATTCTGTAACGGACAGCTATTTCCGTAGTATCCGTCCCGGAAAAATATTCCGCACGCAGCCGCCACTTATTGGTAAAATCGTACTCGCCGCGGTAAACGTTCTGCCCGTCCGGCCCGCGCCGCATGTAACTCAGCGTTGCCTTGCCCCAGTGGCGCGCATAGCCTGCGGAAAAATCCCAGTCTACTTCGTCAAGAGTAACGCCTGCTTCGCCAAAAATTTCATCCTGCTCGGAAATGAATTTGCCGATATGCGCACGCCCGGAAATATTGTCGTCATTGCGGCCGATATCGCCGTAGCCTTCAAACCAGATTTTGTATTTATCCGAGCCCATGCCGATTTCCACGCCCAGCGTGCTGGCAGGCACAAGTTTTACCGAAGGCTCCAGATTATGCCTCTGCACGGATTTTTCGTTCTTCAAATCCGTTAACAGCAAATTTTCCAGCTCTATCTGGTGCTTTTTCACAAAATCAACAGGCAGTCCGCGCAGCGCTTCGGCCTTCTGGGCATAACGCTGCTTTAAATCAAGCAGCAGCAAATTAGGTATCGACTGCGATTCCATGGAATAATTTATGTCCTGCACCAGTTGTCCGACAGGATAAATTACCACCTGCACAACGGTACGGCTGTCTTCACGCACAACATCAACGGCAGCTTTAAATTCCGGCAGTTCTTTTTCCACTTCGCTGCGCACCATACGGCGCAGAATGCCGCCCGCCCAGTCCGAAGCATCAACGGAAGAACCCATTAATATGCTTTCAATCCTGCTTTTAAGCTGCGGCAAGCGCTGCTGCAGCCACTCTGCCGTTCCCGGCTCAACACCGGAAAACTGCAGATCCACAAAAACGTCATCCACGGCTGCACTCCACGGTGCAACCTGAATGTTAATGCTTGTTACGGCACCGGCATTAACGGAAACGCTCTGCATCTGATAGCCCGTCAACACCCTGTCGCCTACTTCCGCCAGCAGGCGTTCATAATCGCCGCGCGCGGCATTAATATTAACACTGTCCTTATCGACAAAAAGCTGCTCGGCCACAACCTGCATGCTTTTACCCATTCTGTCAAGCAGTACCCGGCTTGTCGCCCCATTATCGGTAATTTGCACATCAACGCGCTCTACCGGCTCGGCAAAGGCTGGCAGTGCAGCCATACACAGGCAGCACACCAAAAGCTTTATTAACCACATAACTTGTTAATCAGAACTGGCCGCCAAAGCTGAAGTGGAACCTGCCGCCGTCATCGCCCCAGCCATAGTCAAGCTTAACCGGGCCCAGCGGGGAGTTAATGCGCATGCCGACACCAACGCTGTTTTTAATAAGGCCAAGGTCAAAATCGTCTTCAAAACGTTTATCCCATGCATAGCCGTTATCGGTAAAGAGTACGCCCTGTACTTTTTTGATAATCGGGAAGCGGTATTCCAGCGTAGCCTTTAACATACTGTTGCCGCGGAACTGGTCATCTTCGTAACCGCGCAGGCCGTCGTTGCCGCCCATCGAGAAGCGCTGGCTCAAAGGCATATCGCCGTCAGCCCAGCCTGCACCGAGGTTCAGTGCCCAGACATTTTCGCCGCCGGCACGGTAGTAATAACGCCAGTCGCCGGTGAATTTGGTGAAGTCAAAATCGCCGCCAAGACCGGCCCATTCTACACTGTAACCGATACGTTTGCCTTCGTGCGGGTCATAAATGTTATCGCGCGAATCGAATACACGGCCAACTGTAATACTGCGTGTCAGGCCGAAGTTTTCTTTGCGGCGCTCTGCAGCAGTCTCAGGATAATAATCTTTCCAGTGATGAGTCTCGTCTTTGAACCAGTCTTCATAATACTGGTCACGATCATGTTCGTAACCATCGGCAGTTCCTTTATAAATATCGTCGCGGTTTTTCAGTGTTACATAGTTGCTGATAAATTCATTATCGGTTCTGCGGCTGAAAGTTAATTCCTGGCCGCGGCGCTTTTTATCGTAACGCGCAATTTCGTTGGCGTCGATATCATAGTCTGCATATTCGTTGGTAACATCATACAATACAATGCTGGCCTTGGTTTCCTTGTCGTCAATCCACGGTTTTACATAGGTAAATTCATAGTTCTTGTTATCTACGCCGCCAAACTCCCAGCGTACATTAACGCTGTCGCCGGTGCCGCGGAAGTTTCTGTCACCGACGGAAACCATGCCGATAAAGCCGTCAGCATTGCTGTAGCCCGCGCCGATACCGAAAGTACCGGTGTTCATTTCCACAACGGTAATTTCAATTTCCACGGCGTTAGGTTCCTGGCCCGGGTTAAGTTTAATATTTACGTCTTCAAAATAACCGAGGTTATAAATGCGCTGCATGCTGCGGCGGGCATCTTTGGCGTTAAACGGCTCGCCTTTTTTCAGCTTCATTTCACGGGTAATAACGTAATCTTTGGTTTTTACGTTGCCTTTAACCTTAAAGTCTTCAACAATGCCTTCGTTTACCAGCAAAAGCAAAGTACCGTCCGGCAGCATGCGGATATCAGCCACGCGCGCCAGTATATAGCCCTGCTTGTTGTATTCCGCTTCAAGGCGCTGCACTTTGACATTAACGTCTTTAATATTAATTATCTGGTCTTTCGGCAAATCGAGAATTTTTTCGATTTCGGAAGTGGAAATTTTGGTATTGCCTTCTACTTCCAGTTTTTTATAAACAGGGTTTTCCAGTACATGGTAGGTAAGCTGAACGCCTTCCGGAACTTTGGTAAATTCCGGCTGCAAATCATAATACCAGCCCAAACCGTAAATTGCATGCAAATCTTTGGCAAGGCCTTCCTGAGTTAACTGCATGCCCGGCTTCGTAGTAACAACTGCTTCGATATCTTCGGCTTTGGTAATTTTGTTGCCTTTTACGGAAATCTTCGTTACCAGCTGTCCGATATACGGTGCTGCCGGTTCACTGGCACGTCTCTGCTGGGCAGCAGGCATATTCAAAACAGGTCCCTGCGCCATGGCATTGGTCTGTGCGTTTTGCTGCATTGCCTCCTGTGCCGTACGCTGCTGTTCCTGCTCGGCCTGCCATTTCTGGCGTTCTTCCACCGTCATTGGGCGCAGGCTGCCGTCTGCTTCTCTAATCATCGGCTCTTTAATTTCAGCGGGCTGGCTTTCTCCCGCGGTAATCTGTCCGTCGGTTTCATTGCTTACAGCAGTTTCACCGGTTACTGCCTGGGCACCGCTTTCATAAGGCTCGGAAGCTGCGCCCTGCTGTGCATTTTCGGCCGCAGAAGTTTCACTGCCCTTTGCTGCACCTTCTTTTTCGATACCGCTGCCGCCTTCACGCACAACGCCTTTGCCGGGAACAATTTCTACAATCCTGCCGCCGGATTTTTTAGTACCGTCACTTTTATAATTCGGGTCAGAAATATCTTCCGAAGGATTGTTATGCATATAATAAGTATATTTGCCGTCCTTACCCTTTTTAGGGAAAGATTTGCCTGATTCTTCCTGCGCTTTTCTTGCCTGTTCCAGCGCTTTCTGACTGACAATCTGCTCCTTGCCGCCAATAGTCATAGTCTGATTGGCAACTACATCCGCTGCGGACTGATTCTGTTCGGCCGCCCACACAGGCGCAGCCATCAGCATGGCTGCCAGACTCAAGGACAACTGTGCATATTTTCTCTTGTTCATTCAAATCCTCCCTAACTAATCAGCATCCTGCAGAACCTGCCTGCCTGTTCTGACAAGCTGCTGCATATCTGTTTCAGCTAAATAATTTTTATAATTTGTATTGCTTTTTATATTTGACTCAGCAGGTTCCGCTGCCTTAACCGCATCATCCTGCCGGGTTTTATCTGCCTTGCCTGTCTGCTGCAGCTGCGGTTCAGACTGCTGCACCGCAGCGTTCTGCACAACCTGAGATTTTTCCTCTCCGTCATGCGTAATGCCTGCATACCACCAGCCGCCGTAGCCTGCCAGTACCAAAAGCACTGCCAAAGCCGCTGCCAGCTTCTGCCTGTTCCATACACTGGCAAAGCCGCGTTTTTCACGCAGATAGCGGATGGACGCCTCTGCCAGCATCAAATCAAGCTCCCCGCGCAGGCCGTTGTTTTTGCGGAAGCTGCGCTGGGCATTGTCCAGACTGCATTTTACATCATCTATATTTTCGTAAATATCTTTTGCCACCGCTAAAACTCCCTTCTGCACAGACTGATAAATATATAATCTGTTTTTTCAGGATATTTTATCATGGCAAAATTTATTATATTTTCCCATATTCCGCCATTAAAATCAATAATAAAGCAAAAAAAACACAAAAATACCTGTTTTCTCCGATTAGCTTCTTTTTAAATCGGCAATAAAATGCGACAGCATGCCGCGGATGCGTTTTACCCCCTGCTTCTGCAAACGATAAATATGCCCGAGGCTTACATGGATGCTGTCTGCCATATCGGCAGCGCTGCGGTCTTCCAGATAAATGCCCGCCAGCACCTGCTGTTCCTTGGCGGGCAGACGCTGCAAAGCCTGAGCCACTCTGTCTGTAATCATATTCAGCTCGGCTTCTTCAAACGGCGTCCTGCCGGAAGCAGCCAGCACATCAGCCCAGGCTATGCCCGCCGCATTGGTATCGTCCAGCGAAAAACTTTTTGCGCCGTCCTCCACATGCAGAAAATCAAGCATTCTGCCGCGAATGCGGTGCACTGCAAATACGCTGAAGGCAATGCCGCGTTTATAATCATAACGCTCCGCCGCCTCCAACAGCCCGAGCATGCCTTCCTGCACAAGCTCCATTGTCTGCTGTTCGGGCAGCCTGAACCCGGCCGCCGTTTTAAAAACCAGCGGCTGGTAAGACGTCATCAATTTATTATACGCCTCTTGGTCACCTCCGGCATAACGCTGCCAAAGCTCCGTTTCTTCCTCACGGGAAAGCAGCGGCGTTTTCTGCAGCTCTGCCAGATATTCTTTCAGCATGGGCATACCTTCCTTAAATATTAATTAAACATTCTTAAAATTTACTTAAAAAGTAACTTTATATTCAATGCCATACCAGTCTTCGGTGGTATCGTAATCTTTGTTGCGTTCATAGTTAATGCTCATATGGCGCGAAATATCATACTGGGCAAAAATGCTTTCATGTTCGCTGTCGGAACTTACCGTATAACCGACAAGCAGATTATCCGTCAGATACTTGCTTACCAGAATATTATACTGGTCTTTTTCATCCTCGGTAAGCTCGCCTTCTTCACGCCCAAGGCTGTGCCCCGTGCGCAGGCGTCCGGAATAAATCATAAATTCATTAAGCCCAAGCGTTTCCTTGAAGATTTCTTCCACGTCGCCCAGCACCGTCATTTCCAGGCCCACCGTCATCAGGTTCTGGAAGTCATCCTGCGTTACTCCCTGGTTTGTGCCGGTTACTTCGCGCTGCAAAGTCAGCATTTTTATAATCTGGTCTTTGGTCAGCGCCGGATCACTGCGCAGAATCATTTCCATCTGCTCAAGCGGCCCCGTAACGCGCAGGAAAATATCATAGCGCCTGAAGCGCGTAGTAGCATCGAGGTTTACCGTCGGCAGCACATCGCCGGGCACCGGCCATGCCACCGAAGCATTGTGAATTTCAAACGGCGTACGCAGATATGTTATGGTTCCCTTATCCACCTTAATGTTGCCGTCTATATTAGTATACACTGTACTGCCGGTAACATGCAATCCTCCGGAAAGCCACAAATCGTACAAATATTTGTTGTAAAGGTGAATATCTGGTCCAAGTGTTACCTTAACATCCAGCCCGTAGTTGCTGCTGCCTTCGGAAAGCTCCGGTATCGTAGGCATATTGACAAGCACATCGTCCAGACGGATATCTGCCTGAATATGCGGGCGGTAGCCAATGCCGCCGCGGCGGATGCCTTCTTCCGTATCGGTGCGGATAAAATAGCGCTGCGGAATAATGCCCGCCGTACCGTTAATGCGCCCGGAGAAAATTTCCGAAGCAATTTCCGCATCTTTAAAGACGGCGTTGATGATATAGGTTTTATCTTCCTGTGCGCGCAGAGCGTAGTTACCGGAAGCAGTTACCTTGCCTTTGCCCATCTGCACCGAAAATTCATTCAGCTGAATGTCGTTGCCGGTAAAATCAACGTCAAGATTAATATTGTCAAATACCGTATACGCATCCTTCAGTTTCATCGAGCCGCCGTGAAGGGTAACTTCGCCGTAAACAAGCGGTTCTTCCAGCGTACCGGCCAGAGTTATCTGCCCAAGGGTTTCGCCAACGCCCCACTCAACCATCGGAGTCAAAAGGTGCAGCAGCCCGAGGCGCGCATTGTCAAGGTTAACCTTAATATTCATGGACGCTGCCGGATTGCGGCGCTGCTCTTTGCTGCGCAGCAAATCAAGCGGTATATCGCCGCTGGCGCTTAATTTGTAGATATCTTTGTTCAGCTGGGCATTTTCAAGGCGCAGCGTATCGTTGGCAAGGCTCAGTTTTGCCGTCAGGGCGTCAAAGCCGATGCCTTCAACATCGCCGTCAACAAGGTCTATATCCGCATTGCCCTGCGGATTTTCCAAACTGCCGTTCAAAGCAAGCGACATATCAACTTTGCCGTTTAATTTTACCGGTGCATCCATCAAAGCCGTAATTATAGCCGGGTTTGCATGCTGCGCCGAAGCGTTGATATTAAGTTCATGCGTATGCAGGTTTACCCAGCCGCCGGCATTTACGGAGCCCGGAGTTTCTTCCACGTCCGCTTTGCCGTTTGCTTCCGGAGCGCTTTCGGTAAGTTTCAGTTCATCAAAACTTAAAATACCGTTTTGCAGACGTCCTTTAAAGCGCATGGAATCATAGCTCAAATCTTTAACTTTTATCTCGTAAACGCGCATATCGGCAAAAATGCCGCTGCCCCTGCCGCGCGGGTTAATCTTCAGGTGGCCGTCTGCCAGCCCGTCAATATCAAGTTCCACGCGTGCCATTTTTAAAATGGAGCGCAAATTGCCGTAAATAAAATCGACATTGCCTGTTAAGGTACGTTCAACGGCATCCAGAGAAAGTTCGGCTGCAAACCTGCCGTCGGGCGACTGTTCAAACGACGCCTCCACGCGGTTATTATGCCTGCCGTCCGCAGTAAGCGTACCAAGAATGTTTTTAAGTTCTTCGCCGTTAATAAAGACCGCATCACTGCTGATGCTGCCGTTAAATTCCGGATGCGTAAGCGTGCCGGTAAGGCTGCCCTGGGCGTTAACAAAGCCGTCAAGCGCCACGGTATCGTCGCTGATGGGCAAAGCGCCCAAATCCATATCGGTTATATCAAGGGTAAAATTAAGGTTCTGGGCCGCATCCATGGTGCCGCTCAGCGAAGCCTCGGTGGAAAGCGCCTTAATATAACCTTCGGTAAGGCGCAGGCTGCCGTCAGGCGCATAATAATAGAGTCCGCTGATTTTATCTATCAAAAAGCCTTCGGCACTGCCGTCAGTCAAAAGCAGGCTGCCTTCAATTTCCGGTGAAGATATCGGGCCCATAACGCTTACTTCGTTATCAATGTTGCCCGTAAGTTTAACACCAAGCGCCGCAGCTGCCACCAATGGCTCAGCGCGGATGCCTTTGGTACTTACGGTTACGCTTACCACAGGTTCGGCGCCGCCGATATCCACCATGCCGTTAATAAGGTTATACCCCTGTTCCATGGCAACGCGGTAATCGGTTAAGTGCAGCACACTGCCGGACATGTCAATTTTACCGTGTGCTTCGGGGAATACAAGCCCTGCAATATGCACGTTTTTAACCTGCGTATTGGCGTAAAAATTAATGCCGTTCAAATCGCCGCCAAACTTAAATCCGGCGGTTGCCGTGCCGCTGCCGTTTTGCCCAACTGCTGTAAAGAAGCTGTCCAGCGGGAAATTAACCATTTTGCCGCTGCCGCTGAAAGACCCGTCAAACATAACGCTGCCTGTCAGGTTCAGCGCACCTCCGTCACCCGCAAAAGCTGCAAACTTTTCAATTTCGCAGCTTTCACTGCCAACCAGCGCTTCAAAATCGACATCGCTCATCTGCAAATCACGCCAGCCAAGGCGTTCCATATTACCGGCAACGGTCATATTTGTTTCTCCTTTTACGCCGGTCTGCCCGTGAATGGCAAGCAAACCGTCCAAATCAACAGTATCTTCTTTAAACCCTTCCAAAGCAAAATCCGTAATGCCGGAAGCGTTTAAAACGGCAAAAACTTCTCCGTCTTTAATATTGTATTCGCCGTCAAGGCGCAGATGGCCCTTAGCCACATCCACACCGGCTTCATCAAGCATTATGCGGCTGTCCACAATGGTAAAGGGTAAATTCAGATTGGTAAATTCTTCGCCCTGCAAGGCAAGTTTTGCCGCTTTAATTTCACCATTGCCCTGAATTCTTTCAAGGTCGTTAAAATCTACATCGCAGTTTATCTGCGCCGTATTTCCGTCAACGGTAAGCGCCAAATCTTCAAGCTTTACCTCACGCCCGTCAGCCTCAATGCTGCCGGTCAGTTCAACAGGCAGCGGCTTTCCGCCAGGCAGTACTTCCGCCGCAAGCTGAATGCTGCCCTTGCCGCTTAAGCTTGTATTTTCGCCATCGTTTTCCCAGATGAGGTTCAAGCCGTCAACTTCACCGGCAAGTTTCTGCACAGGTGCGTAAGCGGCAGCAAAACCACCAAAGTCCGTTAAAGTAAATTTTTCCGTTTTTAAAGCAAGGCGCCCATGGGCATTGCTGTCTACCACACCGGCAATTTTTAATTCTTCGCCGCCGTAAGCCACGGTGCCGTCAACGGCAAAGTTCGGGTTGCCGCTGCCATCAAGCGAAGCATTAACGCCAAAATTCCAGCTTCCGTACGGCGTTTCTACCGATACGGTACCGTCTTCAATGGCAAGATAGCCGTAAAAAGGCGTTTCCGAAGAATCGGAAGGCTTTAAAAAGTTACGCAGGTTCCACTCATCCCTGGCATTCATTTTTAAATACAGCTGCGGACGCACCAGTTCTATATCCGACAGAGCGCGTGCTGGCGCGGCAAGAGCCTGCAAAGGCGAAACGGAAAATCTCGCCTCCGGCACCTGCGCAATGCGCTCTCCGTCCGTGCCGCTTACCTGTAAACCGTAAGCTGTAAATTGCAGGCGGCCGTTCCAGTCAAAACGTTCTACCGTAACGGTACCGTTTATATAATTTTGCGACATGGTTTTTACAAGCTCCGGCACCTGCGCCAGGTACTGCGGCGCAATAAATTTAACTGCCGCCGCATAAAGCGCTGCCGTCACTGCCAAAACCAGCAGGAATATTTTCCAAAATCTGTTCATATCTGCCTCCGCAGAAAAAATTATAATTTGACAGTTTATGTATTCTACGTTAAAAATAATCTTCCTGCTGTTTCAAAACAGAAAAAGCATTACACCTTAAATTTTACAAGATGTAATGCTTTTCAATACAAATTAGTTTAATTTTATTCTGCTGTCTGTTCAGCAGCTGCCGTATTTACGTTTTCGGCAGCGGTGCTTGCAGCATTTTCAGCCGCAGGCTGTTCTGCGTCAGCAGTATTTGCCTGTGCACTGTCACTAGCTGCGTTTTCAGTTTGAGCTGCTGCGTCAGTACCTGCACTCTGCGCATCGGCAGCTTGTGCAGCAGTATCTTCAACCGGTTCGGGGAATGTCCTCGGTTCCGGTACGGGAACACCTACGCCCATGGAAGTATTGAGGGCTGCTTTAGAAGTATTATAGTTATAGAGAGCCTGGTAATAGTTGGTTTTGGCCTGCGTCAGGGCTTCCTGCGCATCCATAACGTCGATATTGGTACCAACGCCCGCCTGATAACGTACAACTGCAATGTGATAATCTTCTTCCGCACTTGCTACGGCAACCTGCGTAGTAGTAATGCGTTTTTCAGCCTCGCGCAGGTTAAGGTAATCTGTGCGTACTTCAAGTTCAACGTTATCTTTTATCTGGCGCTGGGATTCCTTTGCTTTGGCAAGGTTTTCCTGCGCTGCATGAATCTTAGACCACGTTACGCCGCTGTCAAACACGTTCATGCTTGCAGTTACGCCAACGCTCCAGTTTTCATCATCGTCGCCCGGCCAGTCGCTGCCGTTGCCGCCCCAGTTGTTGCTGGCATTAGCGTATACCTTAGGCATATGCCCGCTGCGCGCTACAACCAGTGCCGCTTCTGCCGAATCTATGGCGTATTCAGCCTGTTTCAGTTCAGGACGGTGCTGTTCGCTGTAAGCCAGGCAGTAAGCCATATCATTTTCGTAAGGCTCATACTGCAGCCTGTCCTTCAGCAAAAGAGTAGTGCTAAGCGGTGTACCGATAATATTATTTAAAGTTGCTTCAGCAACATCATATTCGTTGGAAGCGGTAATATAATTCTGCTGTGCGTTGGCAAGCTCAACTTCACTGCGCAGTACGTCTGCACGCGCTACAATGCCTACATTGTACTGGGCAATAACATTATCCAGATGTGCCTGCAAACGGTCAACCGATTCCTGGCGCAGAGCTTTCATGTTGGTTGCGTTAAGCATATTAAAATAACCGGTGGTTGCAGTTTCCTTCATTTCATTATAAGCCTGTTCTTCAGCGGAAAGCATGCTGCGGTAATTAGCCTTGGCCTGGCCAATCTGCCCCTGCAGTTCGCCGCCCGTAAAAATAGGCAGGCTGGCAGTAATGGAGTTGCTGTGGCTGTTGCCTATGCTCTTGTCGTAACGAGGTATCTGTCGGCCCATATTATCAGTAATTACATAACGCCTGTTATCAGCATAACCGCCGCGGCCGGAATCATGATTCAAACTGATGCTGATGCCGCGTGCACTTTTAGCAGCACTGTAATCAGCTTTAGCAGCTTTTCTGTTGTATTCTGCAATTTTTACACTCGGATTGGTAAGCAGCGCCCTCTGGATGGTTTCTTCCAAATCCAGTTCCAAAGTAGCGGCAAAGACGGACTGGGAGCACAGCACGCTTAATGCAGCCGTCAGTGCCAGCACGTTTTTTGCTTTTTTATAACTGAACATTTCATTTACCTCCAATCATTGACTGATTAGTCAGTGCTTAAATTTTATATTTTTTAACCCTAAAAGTCAACTGTTTTTTCAAAAGTTAACAAACTTTTAAAAATAGGTGCGCATACCAACATAGGTGTTGCTTTTGCTGCCATGGCGCAAATCGGTCTGCTCGCCCAAAAGCGAGAAATTATCGTTAATTTTAAGCTCGCCGCCAAGTTTTACTTTGGTATCGTCAAAATCATATACCTGCGTATAAAGGCGGAAACGGTCGGCTATATTGTAGCCAAGCCCCACGCCGAACTCGCCCTGCATGCTGCCCATGCTTACATCGGCGGCTTCAAACTGCTTGCCAAACTGTAAATCCAGCTTGTTGCTGTCGCCAAGGTCATAGCCGCCCAGGTAAAAAAAAGTGTCGTCCTGCGGGCGGAAAGTTACGCCCAGATTGCTGCGCCAGTCGCCGCCTTCCGTACTGTGAGTAACGTCAGCGCTTATTTCTGCCGTTTCCAGAACACCCAGCATGCGGTTGGCTTTTTCGCTTGCCTCGCGTGCATTATGCAAAGTGGCCTTTAAATCATCTTCGGTCTGCGGGTCGCTGGCAACCTTTTCCAAAAGTTTGCTGGCTTCTTCAATTCTAGCGCTTGTTTTGGCCATGTTCTCTACAATTACGGCAAAATTCTGCCCGGTATGCCCGGCATTAACCTCGCCAATAATATTCTGCATGCTGTCTGCCGTTGCGTTCATGCGTGCCGACATTTCGCTCAGCTGCTTAACCATGCTGTTAATCTGCTGCTGGTTGTCAACCGCCACATCAGCCATTACCTTGGTAAAAGTATTCATGTTGGCGCTGATGTCTTTCATATTAATGAAACCCTCACGCAGCGACTGCTGCACTTCCGGGTCGCCAAAAACATTGTCAAGAGCATCGGCAATGTTTTCCAGTTTTTCAAGCGCATCGCCGGACGCGCTCATAAAGGTGTCAAACCCGCCTCCGGGAACGCCTTTAACCCTGTCGCCGTCCTCAAGAAAAGCGCTTACCGCACGCGGCGGCGGCTGAATATCGACAAATTTTTCACCTAAAATGCCGTCGGAATTAATGGAAAACGTCGATTCCTGCGGAATGCGCACATTGTCGTTAATTTCGGCGGTAACTTCAATGCCGTCCTCGTTAACGGCAAGACCTTTAACGGTGCCTACCTGCACACCGGCATAGCGCACCATGTTGCCCTCCATCAGCCCGGCAACCTGCGGGTAATCTATTGTAATGTCGTATTTGTCACTGCCAAAGCTGAATGTTCCCAGAAAGGTTATCATCGCTGCCAAAATTGCGGCTCCGCCCAGGGTTATTGCGCCTACTTTAACTTCGCTGGAACTCATTTTATCACCTGCTCTTTAATCTCGCGCCCTTCTATAAAGGCCTTTACAATCGGGTTGGTGCTGTTTTTCATTTCTTCGGCCGTGCCTATAGCAACGATATGCCCTTCATAAAGCATTGCCACGCGGTCCGCCGCGTAAAACGCCGACTGCATGTCATGCGTTACCAGCACCGAAGTTACATGCAGCTGCTCCTGCGTCTTTTTTATAAGCCGGCTGATATTGCGGCTCATAATCGGGTCAAGCCCGGCCGTCGGTTCGTCATACAAAACTATTTCCGGGTTTACGGCAATGGCGCGGGCAAGCCCCACGCGCTTTTTCATGCCGCCGCTCAGTTCCGCCGGGTACAAATCCTGCGTGTCTGGCAGGCCAACCAAATCAAGCATCTGTGTTACAATGCCCTGTATTTCTTCATTGCTTTTATCAGTATGCTGGCGCAGCCCGAAAGCGACGTTTTCGCCCACTGTTAAAAAGTCGAACAGTGCCGAATACTGAAACACCATGCCCATTTTCATGCGCAGGCGGTTCCAGCCGTCCTCATCAAGCCCGCTTACATCTTCGCCCTGAATGAAAATCTGCCCTCCGTTCGGCTCCAGAAGCCCTATCATCGAGCGCAGTACCGTACTTTTGCCAGTGCCGGAAGGGCCAAGCACCGCCAGCGTTTCGCCCTTGTAAACGTCAAGGTCAATATTGTCCAGCACCGTATGCGTGCCGAAGGTGATATTCAATTGGCGCAAACTGATAACCGCTTCTGCCATTTAATTTACCTCATACATACAGTACTGCCGATAAAAAGTAGTTGGCAATAAAAATTAAAATTATCGAAAGCACTACGGATTCCGTCGTGGCAAGGCCTACGCCTTCGGCACCCTGTTTTGCGCCCAGCCCCTTATGGCTTGCCACAATGGCGATAATGCCGCCGAAAACCATGCTTTTAAGCATGCCGCCGGTAACATCAAAAATATCGGCAAATACTTTAATGGAATTAACATATGTAAAATTACTGATGCCTGCGTAATAATGGGCAACCACCCAGCCGCCGATATTGCCGATGCCGTTGGCAAAAACAATAAGCACGGGCATCATCAGCACTGCCGCCAGAAAGCGCGGCACCACAAGGTATGTTATCGGGTTGGTGGCCATTACTTTTAAAGCGTCAATCTGTTCGGTTACCTTCATGGTGCCAAGCTCCGCCGCTATGGCAGCACCTATGCGCCCGGCAACAACCACGCCGGTAAGCACGGGCACAAGCTCGCGCCCAAGCGCGATTGCCACTATGCCGCCAACGGAGGACGCCGCGCCGAAACGCACAAATTCCGTTGCCGTCTGCAAGGCAAAAACCATGCCGGTAAAAAGTATCGTCATCAGCACAATGGGCAAAGAATCGGCGCCGAGCCTTGACATCTGCCGTATGGTTTCCCTGGCATCCGCATTTTTCAGCCGCGCAGCCGTATCCAGAAACAGCTGCATTATGCGCCCTGTATCGTGGCACGACCTGATGACAAAACCGCCCACGGCCGCACATATTTTTTTCAGCATCGGCCTCTTCCTTTCCCAAAAAATTTAAGTTATTTTTATATAATTCAAGATAAAGCAAAAATTCCCTGCTTATTTTAAACCTGGCTTTTTAACGTTTTTGTAAATTTTTCAGCCGGTCACTTCAACTATAATGTCTGCCGTGCCGTCCACGATAAAATTCATGGTTGTTTTCTGCTTGGCAGGCGTGCCCGCAAGAGCCGCCGCAAAGCCGGTATCCTGCTGCTGCGCCGCCATATCCGGGTCCGGCAGGGCCGCTATATCCACAATAATTTCGTTATTCTGGTCCGCATTGTTAATATCGGCAATAAAATCTTTTAAAGTGCGGCGCTGCGGCTTTTTGGCAGCCGGTATGCCTTCTTCCTGCTGGCGTTTCATCAGCTCCTGCATCCACGCCAGGCTGCTGCCCCCGCGCACATTCAGCGCCATTTTGCCCGGGCGCTGCTGTTTGGGCACGGTAAATTTAACCGTTCTTGTAAATTTTTCCGCACGGTAAGGCTGCAGTTCCACATCAATAGCCAGTTCTTCACCCGCGCGCACGTTAAGCTTCTGCGGGCGCGCGGAAATTATTTCCGCAACTTCCGGCTCGGTGCCGAGCACTACATTTGCCTCTATGTTATAAACGTCAATTTTTTCAAACTTATTCTGCGCCAAAAGCGTTGCCGCCTGCACCAATTCCTGGCTTATCATTTTTAAAATGCCGGCATCCGCATAATACATGTTTTCGCGCTGAATTTTAATTTGTTCACCGCCGGCGCTGCGCCCGTCAATACGGAAATTAAAACGTGCCGTGCCGCCGCCTTCCCTGTCAGCAACACGCGTAACGGTGTTATATGTCACGGCGTCAACCATCGAAGGCAAAAGCGCGTCGTCATCAATAAGTTCCGTGCGCGCACTGCCGTTAACGCCGCGCGAAGAATCGGTAACGGAAACATACATGGGTATTACCTTCGGCGGAGCTCCTATTTGGGCCGCAATACCTGCGCCGCGGTCCTGCGTTACGGTGCCTATGGTTGCCCCAAGGTTGCCGACTTTATAAGCGCTTTGCAAATTGGGCAGCGAAGCCAGAATCCAGGCCCGCTCCAGAAAATAATTGCTGTCGCCGCGCTGCATAAAGGGATGCCCGAAAGCAAGCAGGCTTCCGTCATCGCCAACCCAAGTCACAGTGCCCAGTGCGCCAAGGCGGATATCGCCGCGGATTAAGGAAACGCCGATAGCGCTGCCCGGTTCAATGGGCTTGTCGGAATTAAAACCGCCGCTGCCGCCGGCTCCGGTAGCCTCCAGCCCCAAAGGCGCAAGTTTGCTGTTTAAATAGTCAAGCCCTTTGGGCGTAAAACCGCCCGCCATCAGCATTGTGCTTTTGGGCACAAGCTCGGAAGGGCGCGGGCTTGTTTCGTTCAGTAAATCAAGCATCCGCCCGATAGGCGTTAAAAAGCAGTAATGAGGGTCGTTAAACTCTTTGCCGAAAGCAACGGCGCCAACCAGCCTGCCGTTAATATAAACCGGGCTGCCGCTCATGCCCTGCGCAACACCGCCGCTTTTTTCGATAACGTCGCCGCTTGTACGCACAAGTATGCTGTACCCTCCGGCTTCGCTGCCGGTAACGCCGATAACTTCAACGTTAAAGTTTTCGATATTGTCGCCGTTAATAACCGTTTTGCCAATGCCCTGCATGCCCGGGCGGATATCTTCCACCGGCATCAGCGGCACATTGGCAGCGCATAATAAAGGCAAACTGAATATAAGCAAAATACTAAAAATAAAAAACAATAATTTTTTTGTGTCCATAAAGTCCCCACATCGCAAATAATGCAAAACCGGCCTGGGCATAAGCCGCACGCCGGTTTAATTCCGTTTAAGCAAAACAGCCGCACGCAGCCTTGGCATGCATGGCTATATTATACTATTTTAAAAATTTTCTGGCAAGCGTCAGCCTTTGGTTGGGAATACACCCAAGCCTACGCTGACAGGCCTTTCCCTTCCGTCTGAAGGCGTATTTAAAATTTTTCCGTCCAGCACCATCTCGCTGCTGCCGCCGCCGTCAAAGTTAACAGCCTGCCATGCACCAAGTTTTACAAGGTAAGAAGCAAGCTCCTGAAGCGTCATACCGGCAGAACTGCTGCTACGGCCGTCCACAACCAGCAGAATAACGGTGCCGTCTTTTTTTACGCCTGCCGCAGTACGGGGCGCACGCCCGCGGGCAATATCGTAAGCAATGTTTTCTTCCGCACTGCGCACATTAGCCTTGCCATCAGCTACCAGCGAAGGCCCTGCGCCCACAACAAGTTCCGCTTCATCCGCGGTTTCATTGCCAAGCGTTTCACGCAGGCGCACGCGGTCGCCCACCTGTACGCGCTCCAGCACTTTTGCGGCCATGCCGTGCCCCGAAAGCACAACGCTGTCCTTGTCAAGTTTCATGTTGCCTGCGCCGCTTACTTCCGTAACGCGCCCGTTAGCAGCAATGCGTATTTCATAACCGTACCGGTTGGTTTTTGTGCCCGGCCCGTAATAATGCGTGTAAAGCACCACATCATCGGCAATGCGGCTGCGGTTAATGCCCTTCACATCCAAAAAAGTGCCCAGTTTCGGGAAGAAAGCGCGCCCTTCATAAGCCAGGTCCTGCATAACCATCGGTTTGCCGCCGGCAACAACCAGTGCGCTGCGCGGCTGGCTTTCCATGCCGAGCCATTCGCCGTCGAGCTTTAAGTTGCCGATAATCCAGCCGTCCGAATCAAAATACGAAGCGTTAACTGCCGCACGCGCGCCGACGGCTTTGGCTGCCTTCAGCAAAGTTCCGCGCCCGTTTTTGTTAACCGCGCCGCTGAACGGTTTTAATATATAGCGGTTTTTCGGGGCGATTTCCAAAATATTTACTTCCACCGGCAAACCGTTCATGTCCTCGCGGCGGTAAATATGCGTCAACCCTTTGCCCATATCGCTGCTGGTAGATTCCACGCGGATGCGGAAAATATCAAGCACCAGACGGTTAGGCTGTTTAAGCACAAACACCTTGTGCTGCGCTTCGCTGTTTAAATCAACAATCAGGCGTGTTTTATCGCCCTTTTCCTGCAAACGGGCCTTTTTAATAATCGGGTCCTTAACCTTGGAAACAATATCGTCGTCTACTTTTGCGTCAAATTCCAGCACAAGCTGTTTTTTTGTGTTCTTAATTTCTTCATACTCAACTTTTCCGTCCAAATCCACAACAAAACGTATTTTGCTGGGGCTGCTGCTGAAGCGGAAATTTTCAACCTCCGCCGCCATTGCGGAAAGCGGCACCATAACAACAAGCAGCGCCGCGGCAAGCAGCCTGCCGAAAGTTTTTAACATAACCTACCTCCGTGAAAAAACAATACACAGCCCGTAAGCTGTGTATTATAAAACCTAACTAATCAGTCGTTGCCGACAACAGAACCCGGGCGCAGATTGTTCAGCTCGCTGAGCGCCTTGCCGGTGCCCAAAGCCACGCAGTCCAGCGGGTTTTCCGCAACCGTTGTTTTAATGCCGGTTTCTTCAGTCAGCAGCTGTGCCAGTCCGTCAACCAGCGCGCCGCCGCCGGTAAGCACCATGCCCTTATCGACAATATCTGCCGAAAGCTCCGGCGGGCATTTTTCCAGCACACCGCGGATGGTGCCGATAATGGAATAAACAGGTTCGCGCAGCGCTGCGCGTGCATCTGCCGAGGTTACCTTAATGGTGGTAGGCCTGCCTGCGATAAGGTCACGCCCCTGCACTTCCATATCCGTACATTTGCCGTTGGAAAGCACGGTAGCCACGTTCATTTTTATTTTTTCTGCCGTCGGTTCGCCAATCAGCACATTGTAAACTTTTTTTACATAGCGCACAATCGCTTCGTCAAAAGCATCGCCGCCAACGCGGATGGAAGAATCAACAACCACGCCGCCGAGGCTTAAAATGGCAATATCGGTTGTGCCGCCGCCGATATCAATTACCATGCTGCCGCTCGGCACACTGATGTCAAGCCCTGCGCCAAGCGCCGCTGCAAGCGGTTCTTCTATTAAATAAGTTTTGGAAGCGCCTGCCTGCATGGCAGCTTCCAGCACGGCACGTTTTTCTACCGAAGTAATGCCTGTCGGAATGCACACCATAATGCGCGGCTTGCTGAAAAAACTCTTGCCGGCCACACGTTCCACCACAAATTCCAGCATTTTCTGCGTTACGGTATAATTGGCAATTACACCCTCTTTAAGCGGACGGATAACGGAAATGCTTTCCGGAACTTTGCCAATCATATCTCGGGCTTCGTTGCCCACCGCCAGAATTTTATTTTTGCTTCTGTTAATTGCCACAACGGAAGGCTCGTTAAACACGATGCCCTTGCCCTTGATGTACACCAGAAGATTGGCTGTACCAAGGTCAATGCCTATATCTACACTGTTAAAAAACATACTTTCACCTACTTTTAATCTTTCGTGCCAACGCGCTTAATATCCGCGCCGAGCCTGGTCAGTTTAGCTGCAATTTCTTCGTAGCCGCGGTCGATATGGTAAATATCGCAGATTTCCGTTGCCCCTTCGGCTACAAGCCCCGCAAGTATCATTGCCGCACCGGCACGCAGGTCGGTTGCCCTTACGGTGCAGCCTGTTAAATGGGCCGGGCCGGTAATAACGGCGCTGCGCCCTTCTGTTGTAATATTTGCCCCCATGCGGTTTAATTCAACCACATGCATAAAACGGTTTTCAAAAACAGTTTCGGTAATTTTGCTGCGCCCTTCCGCAACGGAAAGCATGGCCATCATCTGTGCCTGCATATCCGTAGGGAAGCCGGGGTACGGCAGGGTTTTAATATCAACGGCCTTCAGCCTGCCGCTGCCGACAACGTGAATACGGTCGATATCTTCTTCAACCAGCGCACCGGCCTCACGCAGTTTGGCAATCAGCGGTTTCTGATGTTCAGGCAGTACGTTTTCAATAATTACGTCGCCGCCGGTCATTGCCGCCGCAATCATGTAAGTGCCTGCCTCAATGCGGTCGGGAATAACGGAATGCTGCACGCCGTGCAGTTCGGATACGCCTTCAATGGTAATAACGTTGGTACCGGCGCCGCGCACACGCGCACCCATCTGGTTAAGATAGTTGGCAAGGTCTACAATTTCCGGTTCTTCGGCCGGGTTTTCCAAAACCGTGGTACCATTTGCCATTGCTGCCGCCATCATAATATTTTCGGTTGCGCCCACACTCGGAAAATCGAGGTAAATATTGGCGCCCGTCATACCTTCAGGCGCAGAAGCCTCAATATAGCCATGCCCCTGTTCAATTTTAACGCCCAGTGCTTCAAAGCCTTTTAAGTGCAAATCAATCGGCCTTGTGCCGATAGCGCAGCCCCCCGGCTGGGAAATGCGGGCATAACCCTTGCGTGCCAATAGCGGGCCCATAACAAGGAACGAAGCGCGCATGGAACGTACAAGCTCATAAGGCGCTTCGCAGGAGGTAATTTCCCTGCTGTCAATTTTCAGCGTATGCGGCTCTGAAGCATCAACTTTAATGCCAAGGCATTCCAAAACCGCGCAAATTGTGCGAACATCCTCCAGCGCAGGAATTTCATCCAGCCTGCTCGGCGAAGTACCAAGAATAGAAGCGGCAATAATAGGCAGCACGGCATTTTTTGCGCCGCTTGTTTTTACTGTGCCTACAAGGCGGTTGCCGCCTTTAACTATCAATCTTTCCAACTGCAAACTCTCCTGTTCTTAAAATCCATTCTATCAAAAGGGCATACTTTTCAAAATAAATATTTTCTGTAGTAGTTTATCACTTTTTTTACAGCTTGGCAATCTCTGCCGGATAAAAAAACGCCTGCCGTTTTTCTTAACGGCAAGCGCTTTTCAAAACAAATTTTCAGGCAATCAGATACCGCGGTCCTGCATTTTCAAACGGTCTGCCAAAATATTGTAATGGGTTTCCATTTCCATAATTTCTTTTTTAATACCGGCGATTACATCCGGGTCTTCTTCAACTTTCAGGCGTTCGCGCAGTTCTTTTATGCCCTGCTTCAACTGAAACATTTTATTTCCGGATACAGCATTAATTACATCAGCCACAGTAATCAACTCCCATCATTCTTTGTATTTTTATTATACCAAAATATGGGGCTGTAAGCAAAGTTTTATTCAAACGTTTTTTCTAAAAATTAAATATAATTTCACAAATTTTCATAAGAAGGATTTATGCGGCTTAAATATTTAAATTTTTTATTTGAACTTGAAATTTGTTTTTGCCGGGCAGCAATTTTTAAACCTTGCTGCTTACGGCATAATATTTTATGCAGCTGCGGTAAGTAGTTTTTTATACAAAAAGCGGATGGCACAAGCCATCCGCTTTTAAAGCTTTCCTTATTAAACTTTGTAAAGTTAAGATTAGAAAGTGAAGTACAGTTCGGTGAACATGGTGTCAGCGTCTTTGCCGCCTTCTTTGGATTCGAAATCATAGTAGTTGAATACGCCAACAATGTTTTTAGCGAAGGTGTAGCTTGCACCGTAAACCATACCTTTGTAACCAGTTTCGAAAATCTCAGAATCTACGAAACCATCAGTGGTCGGGCTGATGTAAGCGTTAGCAGACTGATCCATATAACCTACATGCAGGCCATAGGAACCCGGTTCGTCAGCAGTAGCACCTTTCCAAGCAAGGTCAACTGCCCAGCCGTCTTTATCGGTGTTGTAATAGTCATCATCGCCGCGCATATATTCGCCGGAAAGAACGAAATCAGGAGCGAAGTTATAGCTTAAGCCAACGTTCCAAATGTCTTTGTCATAATCATCTGCATGAGCAGTTTTATCGTTAGCGGAAAAATCAGAAGCATCAGTTGTGAAATAAGCAACATAAGCATCAACAGCACCCATGTCAGCAGTTACACCAGCAACATAGAGACGGTCTTCAGAGTTATTCATGTATTCTACAGCATCATGTTCGCCAGCGCCTTTAGCTGCAATACCGAATACTTGTACTTTGTCACCGTAGGAAACTTTAACGCCATCAATGTAGGAATCAAGAATGTTACCGGTAAAGGTTACTTCATCCCAACGGCCAGCATGTACCTGAATGCCACCAACACGGCCATCTACATAAGCACGGTTCAGTTCAAGTTCATCATCGCCAGTGCTGTTGCTGAAGTCCTGGGTATTCTGGAGCATTGCAGTGTAAGTCCAGTCTTCGTTAACCTGGCCTTCTACCCACAGACGATTACGGAGCTGCATGCTGTTGCTGTTTACGCCATCGCCGTCAACATCTTTGTAAGAAGCACGGATCTGACCGGTGATTTTTACGTTGTCAGCTTTTTTCTCAAGGTTAGCAACGCGAACGCCGAGGCTGTCGAGTTCGTCAGCAAATTCAGCAGCTAATTTGTCTACGTTAGCGCCTTTTGCCATTGCTTTAGCAACAATCTGAGCCATTTCATAACGGGTCATCAGTTTGTCGCCGCCGTAGGTGCCGTCGGGATAACCGTCAACTACACCAGCAGCTGCCAGTTTATTTACTGCGTCATAAGCCCAATGACCTGCCGGTACATCGGAGAACGGATTTGCGGCATAAGCACTTGCAGTTACGCCAAGAGCCATAGCCATTGCGAGAACTAAAGATTTTTTCATTTTGCCATTCCTCCAGGGAAATAAATTTTTTACCCTTTCAGAAACCTTTTGCGCCAAACTTTCCGTTTCGGTTTTTTATGCGCGAGTTGCCGTGTTTCCTCTGCAACCAAACCAATACAGTCCGTAAATTGCAAACGGTTTTTAAAAGGATGTGTACACTTTACCATAATTTCACAATGCCGTCAAGAACATTTTACAATTTTTAGTGAATTTTTATCAGTTTTTTCTGCATAGAAAAACAGGCAGCGTATAAAGCACTGCCTGTTTGTAAATAATTTTACATTATTTGCTGAAAGCGTCCGTTAACGGAGGAACGATCTGTTTTTTGCGGGAGAGTACGCCCGGCAGGTAATAATGGCCTTCTGCTTCCGGTTTGCCGAAAGCTTCCGTAACTTTTGCCTGGTTTACACCGGCAACCAGAAGGTCGGTAGCTTCAGAAAGAATATCCGTTACCATCAGGAAGGACAAATCAAAACCTTCGGTTTCGCGCATGGCTTCCAGTGCCGCTAAAAGTTCCGGCATTTTATCCAGGCCCTGCTGGCGGCCCATAATGTTAATCTGTGCCACGCTGGCTTTGGTTTCGCCGAAATCAAATTCTTTCAAATCGGTACGTACCAGTTCGTCCGCGGTTAAACGGGCAATAACGGAGCCCTGTTTCAGTTCTTCCATGGCATAGGCTTCTAAATCTTCAAGCCCGGCAATTTTTTGCAGTTTTGCCGCAGCGTCCTTATCCTGCTGAGTGGTGGTCGGGCTGCGGAAATACAGGGTATCGGAAATAATTGCCGATAAAAGCAGTCCGGCAATTTCGCGCGGCAGTTCCACTTTGTGTGCTTCTGCCATACTGGTAATAATGGTTGCCGTGCAGCCTACGGGTTCTTCGCGGATATAAATAGGAGCCGCGGTATGCAGGCCGCCCATGCGGTGATGGTCAATTACCTCAATGATTTCAGCTTCTTCGCTGCCTTCAACGGCCTGTGCGCGTTCGTTATGGTCAACAAGAATAAGCTGGGTTTTGTCGGGTTTCAGCAGGCGTACCTTGTCAATCATGCCAATGTAGCGGCCGCCTTCCACAACCGGGTAGGAGCGGAAATTGGTATCGAGCATGGCATTTTTAACATCGTCCAGAAGTTCGTTGTTGTTGAAGGAAACAACGCTGGTAGTCATTAAGTCTTTAACCGGTGCGTCCAGCAGCTGGCTGTAATCAACAGCGCCGGTTTCGTTTTCCTGTGCGCAAAGCTCTTTGTAGAAGCATTTGGCAAGGTCGGTTACGGTAACAACGCCTTCAATGTTTTCCGGCGTGCCGACAGGCATGCAGCGCACACCGTAGTCGGTAAACAAATGGCTTACCTCACGCAGTTTGGTTTCGCCGTTAAGCATGGGCACTGCAATCAGTTCCACATCTTTCAGGCGGGGGTACATATCCTCAATTAAAACCGGTTCTTCCACGCCGAAATAATTAAGAACATACTGTGTTTCAGGGTTCAGAGCACCTGCGCGAGCCGCAACGGCATTAACGCCAAGCTGCCTTTTTAACCACGCATAGGCAACTGCGGAGCAGATAGAGTCCGTATCCGGGTTGCGGTGGCCGATGACATATACTGGTTTATCCACGTTCAGCACTTCCTTTTTGCAGGCAGACCTGGCTGCCGTAATGATTTTTAGTGTAATAATTATTATATCATAAAAAACTTTAAATTACCGCTGAAATTTTGTTTATTTGGCGCGTTTATCGCCCAGCGTTGCCAAAAGTTCCGCCGGGTTAATGTTATGGTAGGCCAAAAGCACAAGGCAGTCGTACCACAGGCCGCTCATTTCATCCAGCACTTCCGTCCTGCTGTCATTTTTAGAGGCAATAATGGTGCTTGAGGTATCTGCGCCAAGCTGTTTTAAAATTTTATCCTGCCCGGACATAACTAAATGCCTTGCAGCGGAATTATCGCCGCCGGACCGGCGTTTATAGCAGATTAAGCGGTAAATTTCGGCAAGTACGCCGTGAATGCCGTCAGGTTCAGGCACGGGCAGGCTGCCGCTTTGCCATACCGGCTGCGTAAATATGCCCAGCCCGCTGCGCCCCGGCAGCGCTTTTACCAGAAGCACCGTACCGTTTTTGCCGGCAGTAATTTCCGTAACCGAAAAAGCCGCGCCGTCTTCCGCTGCATTATAGGCTTTTTTTGTTTCCGGGTCATACAGCCACAGGCTGCCGTTTTCCGCCGTGCGCGCCAGTGCCTCGCCGTTCATTTTGGCAAGCGCCAGTACCTCGTCCGTACCGGCATCCTGCACTATGGCATTAATATAGCCGTGAACATTAAATTTTAAAGCTGCAAAATCAATTTTCATCTTTTCCGCCTTCTCTTAAAACGGGCATTACGGAGTTATACCCGTCCGCTCCGTATACCAGGCAGCGCTTTACGCGCGAAATGGTTGCCGTGCTGGCTCCTGTTTTCTCTACGATTTCTTCATAAATGCAGCCGGCATCAAGCATTCTGGCAACCTCCAGACGCTGCGCCATTGCTTTTAATTCGGTAATGGTACAAATATCTTCAAAAAAGTTTGAGCATTGCTGTTCATCTTTTAAACTTAAAACAGCCCTAAACAGCTGCGCGGTTAATTTATCCCTGGTTTTTGCAGGCATGGCTGTCCTCCTTGGTTAACACCCGTAAAATTTTAAATTGGATATTTTCTATCCTTTCTTACTTTAATACTTTATTTTGTAAAAAGTCAAGTAATTTTAACGGATTTTAAGAAAAATTTTATTGACAGATTTGTAAATAACGTGTATGATTGGTACATCAACTTCATACAAACATTCATCAAGAGTAGCCGAGGGACTGGCCCGATGACGCTACGGCAACCATCCTTAGTGAAACGGTGCCAAATCCAACGGAACATTCCGGCAGATGAAAGAGGTCTTAAAACTTGTACCCTTCACCTGTTCGTGAAGGGTTTTTTAGTACCTTAGAAAAGAAAGAGGAACACCGCATGATTGAATTAGTAAATGTAGAAAAAACTTACCACACCTCCTCGGGTGACATTCACGCCTTAAAGCGTACCAGCCTTACCATTAACCAGGGCGAAATTTTTGGCATTATCGGCCTTTCAGGCGCAGGCAAATCCACGCTTATCCGCTGCATTAACATGCTGGAAGTACCGACCGCCGGGCAGGTTTTTGTAGACGGCGAAGAACTTACCGCCATGACGGAAACACAGCTGCGCAAAGCACGCCAGAATATCGGCATGATTTTTCAGCATTTTAACCTGCTTGCCAGCCGCACCGTTTTTGACAACATTGCCTTTCCGCTGGAAATTCAGGGGCTTGGCAAAGATGAAATCAAAAAGCGCGTGGAACCGCTGCTGGAGCTTGTACAGCTGCAGGACCGCGCCGACCACTACCCCAGCCAGCTTTCCGGCGGGCAGAAACAGCGCGTAGGCATTGCCCGCGCACTCGCCAGCAACCCGAAAGTTCTTCTGTGCGACGAAGCAACAAGCGCGCTCGACCCGCAGACCACCAAATCCATTTTGAACCTGCTGCGCGACATCAACCAGCGTTTAAACCTTACCATAGTAATGATTACGCACCAGATGGAGGTTGTAAAGGAAATCTGTGACCGCGTAGCCGTTATTGAAAACGGCAGCATTATAGAAGAAGGCAATATGATAGATGTATTTACCAACCCACAGAACCAGACTACAAAGGAATTTGTTAAGAGCGTCGATAAAAACACTCTTCCGGAATCACTTAAAAGCACGCCTGTCAGCAGGGAATACTTTGAAGGCGCAAGCCTCGCCGTGCGTTTGTCCTTCTTCAGCGGCAACGCCGGCAAGCCCATTGTTTCCGGCATGATTAAACGCTTCGGCGTAGACGCCAACATTATTTCCGGCAACACCGACCAGCTTAAAGACCGCATTTACGGCACTCTGCTGATTGTTATTGAAGGCCCGCAGAAAGCCCTCGAGGACTCGCTGGAGTATTTAAACAGCCAAAATCTGCAAGTGGAGGTAATTGGTTATGTCAAATGAAATGATTGAACTTTTAATAAAATCCTTTTGGGAAACCGGCTACATGGTTGTTGCCTCCACCGTGCTGGCAAGCCTTATCGGCATACCGCTTGGCATCATCCTTACGGTAACGCGCAATGGGCACATTCTGCCGAACGCCGTTATCAACTCCGCGCTGGGCGTTATCGTTAACGCCACCCGTTCCACCCCGTTTATTATTTTAATGGTAGCCATTATTCCGCTTACCCGTATGCTGGTTGGTTCTTCCATCGGCACTACGGCAGCCATTGTGCCGCTTACCATTTCGGCAGCGCCGTTTATTGCGCGTGTTATCGAATCTTCGCTGCTTGAAATTGACCACGGCGTTATCGAAGCCGCACAAAGCATGGGTGCAAGCCCGATGCAGATTATTTACAAAGTTCTGCTTCCCGAATCGCTGCACTCCATAGTGCTCGGCATTACCCTTGCGGTTATCGCCCTTATCGGTTACTCCGCCATGGCGGGCGTACTCGGCGGCGGCGGCCTCGGCGACCTTGCCATCCGCTACGGCTACCAGCGTTTCCAGCCGGATGTAATGATTGTTACCGTTGTTATCTTGATTCTCATGGTACAGCTCATTCAGTTTATCGGCGACACGCTCAGCAAAAAACTTAATAAAACCAAATTATAATGTTAGCAATTTATTTTAATTTTAATATTTTAGAGGAGGATTACTATGAAATTAAAAAGAATTTTGGCCGCACTGGCGGTTGGCACAATGGCACTCGGCATTTTTGGCTGCGGCGGCAGCGAGAAAGCAGCGGATACTTCCGCACCCGTTAAGGTAGGCGTAACCGCAGGCCCCCATGCCGAAATTATGGACGAAGTTAAAAAACTGGCTGCCAAAGACGGCTTAAACATAGAAGTTGTGGAATTTAACGACTTTGTAACGCCGAACATTGCCTTGCAGCAGGGCGAAATTTTTGCCAACAGCATGCAGCACAGGCCTTACCTTGATGCCACGCTGAAAAAAGAACCCGGCTTTGAACTGGTTGAAGTTTTTAAAACCGTAAACTTCCCCATGGCGGTTTATTCCGATAAAATCAAAAAAGGTGAAGCCATTCCCGACGGCGCAACCATCGGCATCCCGAATGACCCTTCCAACGGCGGCAGAGCGCTTTTGCTGCTTGCCGAGCAGAAATTAATTGAAGTTAAGGATATTAATGACGTTACCACCTCCGTTGCCGATATTACCGGCAACCCGCATGGCTATAAATTCCTTGAGCTTGACGCTGCTACCATTCCCCGCAGCCTGCCGGACGTAACCGTTGCCGTTATTAACGCCAACTACGCGCTGCCTGCAGGGCTGAACCCCATGATGGATTCCTTAATGGTTGAAGGCGCGGCTTCCCCGTACATCAACATTTTTGTAACCAAAAAGGAAAATGCCGCCGACCCGCGCATTAAGCAGCTGCAAAAAATTTACCAGTCCGCCGAAGTTGAAAAATTCATTAACGACCACTTTAAAGGCTCCGTTACTGTCGGCTGGAAATAAAATATTAAAAATAAAAGCGTCCCTTGCGGGCGCTTTTTGTTTGAGGTGAACCATGAAACGTATTTTGCATTTATTAGTTTTACTTATAATTGCCCTGTGCTTTATGCCTGCCGCTTACGCGGAAAGCCCCGTTGACCGCCCCGTGAACACCAGCAGCCTCGACGATGTATTTGCCAGACATGGCGTAAACGGAACCCTTGTAATTTATGACGTACAGAAAAACGGTTACTGGCTGCATAACGCTGGGCGTGCTGCAGAGCGGTTTTACCCCGCCAGCACTTTTAAAATTTTTAACAGCCTTATCGGTTTAAGCGAAGGCGTTGTTAAAGATGCGGACGAAGTTTTTTACCGTTATGGCGGCGAACCGGTGTACCTTAAAAGCTGGAAAACCGACGCCAGCCTGCGCAGCGCCATAAAACTCTCGCAGGTGCCAGCCTATAAAGAACTGGCGCGCCGCATCGGTACGGAACGCATGCAGGCCAACATTAAAAAGCTGCACTACGGCAACGAAAGCATTGGCAGTAAAATCGACAGTTTCTGGCTGGAAGGGCCGCTTAAAATCAGCGCGCTGGAGCAGGTAAAACTGCTGACCAAACTTGCCCGCAGGCAATTACCCTATCCGCAAAAGGCGCAGCAGCAGGTTTGTGACATAACCGTTTTAAAACAGACCGATGCCTGCACGCTGCACGGCAAAACCGGCTGGGCAACTGACAATATAAAAACCCCGGTAGGCTGGTTTGTTGGCTGGGCCGAAACCAAAGACAACCTGTATGTTTTTGCCATGAACATGGATTTAACCGACGCCGCAGATTTGCCGTTAAGAGAAAGTATAACCCTGGAGTGCCTTCGAAGTTTAAAACTTTTATAAAGCAGTTTATAATTATACTAAGCAGTAATTGAAAGAAGGGATACTATGGCATATTTAGGCGAAAATATTAAAAAACTCGGTTTTGGGCTGATGCGCCTACCGAAAACCAGCGAAGCCATCGACATTGAACAGACCAAAAAAATGGTAGACATGTTTTTGGAAGCAGGCTTTACCTATTTTGACACGGCGTGGGCCTACCCCGGCAGCGAAGACGCTATCCGCCAGGCGCTGGTAGAACGCTACCCACGTGAAAAATTTCAGCTTGCAACCAAAAACGCCGCCTGGATTAACTGCAAAACGCGCGAAGAAGCAGTTAACCAGTTTGAAACCAGTTTAAACCAAACCGGCGCAGGCTATTTTGATTTTTACCTTCTGCACAACCTCGGCGAAAGCCGCACCAAATATTTTGACGATTACAACATGTGGGACTTTGTGCAGGAGCAAAAAGCCAAAGGCCTGATTAAACACGTCGGTTTTTCGTTCCACTCCACGCCGGAAGAACTGGACGCCATTTTAAACGCGCACCCCGAAATGGAATTTGTGCAGCTGCAAATTAACTATGCCGACTGGGATTACCCCGCCGTGCAGAGCCGCCGCTGCTACGAAGTAGCGCGCAAACACGGCAAGCCCGTTATCATTATGGAACCGGTTAAGGGCGGTATGCTCGCCAATCCGCCGGAAAGCGTACAGAAAATTTTAAAAGACGCCGAGCCGGAAATGTCCGTGGCAAGCTGGGCCATCCGCTTTGCTGCGCATCTGGAAGGCATTATTACCGTGCTCAGCGGTATGAGCAATGTTGAGCAGATGCAGGACAACCTTTCTTACATGAAGGATTTTAAAGGCCTTACCGCCGCCGAAGAAGCAACGCTGAAACAGGCGCAGGAGGCACTGGCAAAAATTCCGCTCATTCCCTGCACCACCTGCAACTACTGCGCCAAAGTCTGCCCCATGAATATCGGCGTAAGCGGTAGCTTTACGGCAATGAACTATTACACGCTGTATAAGGATTTGGCCGCTGCCAAACACCAGGAAAACTGGCTTGTTACTGGCCACGGCAAAAAGAAAGCCGCCGAATGCATTAAATGCGGCGCCTGCGAAAAAGCCTGCCCGCAGCATATTAAAATCCGCGAAGAACTGGTAAAGGTTACTGAAACCCTGGGCTGATATGTTAAAACAGAAGCATCCGTTTTATAAACGGGTGCTTTTTTATGTGCTTTGGCAGAATTTTGTGATATAATGGGAACGCTTAATAAATTTTACCCTGTTTTAAGGAGCAGCTATGAGCCGTAAACCTTTTGTGCCCGCAGCCCTTTTGGGCAAGCTGTGGCGCTGCATAATAGAATTTGAAATGCTGCAGGAAGGCGACCGCGTGCTGATTGGCTTAAGCGGCGGCAAAGACAGTATGTTTTTAACGGCCGCGCTGGCCGAAGTACAGCAGTATGCGCCTTTTAAGTTTGACCTTGCCTGCTACACGGTTGATACCATGTTCAGCAGTGATTTTCCCAAAGCTAATTTGGAAAGCTTCTGCGCGCAGTACGGGCTTAAACATTACAGCAGCAAAGTTGATGTTACCGAAGCGTGGCAGCACCGCACCAACACGCCGTGCTTTACCTGTGCTTATTTCCGCCGCGCTGCCACCAACCGCACGGCGCTGGAGCTGGGCTTTAACAAAGTTGCCTGGGCGCATCACCATGACGATGCCGTGGAAACCTTCTTTTTAAACCTTGTTGCCAGCGGCCAGCTTAAAACCTTTCTGCCGGTAACGCCGCTTTCGCGCACGGGGCTCACCTTAATACGCCCGCTTTTATATTACCGCGAGGCGGAAATCATCAGTATGGTTGATGAGCTTAACCTGCACCCGCTGAAAAACCCCTGCCCCTACGACGGCCACACCAAACGCCAGGAAGCCAAAGAACTGCTGCGCTCGCTGCAAGGCTTCAACGCCGAAGCGTATGACCATCTGGCGGCAGCCATGCGTTTTGCCAATGCCGAACTTTGGCCTGCCAAATGCGGCAAAACGGAGCTGGCAGATAAATTCCACGCATTTTGGCAGCAAAAGCGCAAAAACAGGCAGGAATAACGCCGCCCGCAGCGAATATAACTTTTTGTATGACATTTTGACCGGAGGTTTTTTATGACAGTAAAAGAGTTTAAACATGATTATTTCAGTTTTAAAGGGCGTTTGAACCGCAAGCCCTTTTTAATGCGCCTGATGATGCTTGGCGCCATCAGTATCTTTTTTGTTTTAATCGTTATCAACGCCGAACCGCACCTTAAGGAAGACCCTGCGCATTTTGCCACCAACGTGCGCAAATCGCTGGTGTTCTGGGTTTATTATATTCCGCTGATTATCGCCAGCATTTCGCTCGGCGTACGCCGCCTGCACGACCTTAATTTAAGCGGCTGGTGGATGCTTCTGGGTTCCGGCGCGCTTTTAAGCACCGTAAACACCGGCAACACCGCCATTGACCTTGCAGCGGCAATTTTATTTTACATTGCCCAGCTTTTCAATTTGTTCCTGATTTTCTTCCGCGGCACCAAAGGGCCTAACCGCTTCGGCGAAGACCCCGTACCCCAGCCCGTAAAAGAAAAGAAGAAAACCAAAGAAGAACGCCGCGCCGAAGCTAAGGCACGCAAAGAAGCTGCCGAAGCAGAAAAACGCGCCGACGAAGAACTGGAACGCGAGATTGCCGAAGCGCATCCCGACTGGGACGAATACGACCGCTATGACGCCATGCAGGAGGCCAAAGCCAAACGCGAAGCCGAAAAAGCAGCGGCAGAAGTTAAAGACGGCACCGAAAATAAAGAAAGCAAGTAATTGTACAAAAAAATCCCGCCAAAAGCGGGATTTTTATTTTATGCGTATTTTGTTTTAAACTATTGTATAAATTTGGTGCTGCTGCGCCTTACCAGGCCAGTACTTCCACGCCGGTATCGGTAACAAGCACCGTGTTTTCCCACTGGGCCGACATGCTGCCGTCCTGCGTATAAACAGTCCAGTCATTGCTTGCATCAATAAACACATCGCGGCGGCCGGCGTTAATCATCGGCTCTACCGTAAATACCATGCCCGGCACCATCAGCATGCCGGTATTTTTTTTACTGTCGTGGCACACAAAAGGTTCTTCGTGGAAATCCACACCAACGCCGTGCCCGCCAAATTCCGTTACCACGCTGTAACCGTGCTTGCGTGCAAACGGGGCAATGGCAGCGCCGATATCGCCGATAAAGGCCCACGGTTTGCAGGCTTCCACGCCGCGGCGCATACATTCTTTGGTAATGGCAACCAAATCCTGATTCGGTTTGGAAACCTTGCCAATCATAAACATGCGGGAGGCATCGGCGTAATAGCCGTTGTAAATAGTGGTTACGTCAACATTAACAATGTCGCCGCTTTTAAGCACCGTTTTATCGGGAATACCGTGGCAAACCTGGTCATTAACCGAAGTGCAGATGCTTTTCGGAAAGCCGTAAAAACCGAGGCAGGCCGGAATGCCGCCGCTCTTGGTAATAAAATCATACGCCAGCGCGTCAATTTCTTCCGTTGTCATGCCGGCTTTAATTTTTTGGGCAATCAAATCAAGGCAGGCATTGTTAATTTTAGCTGCCGCACGGATGCCTTCAATCTGTTCCGGCGTTTTTATCATATCCATATCGGGAACTTCGCAGCCTTTGGCCTTGAATTCGGCTATTTTTGCTTTTATTACTTCAATATCCATAAAAATCTCCTTTAATACAAATTTAATTTTATAGTGCTATTATAACACATATAACATAAAGTGACAGCACAAAGTCAGCTTATGCTTACAAATTATTTTTCTATTATTTTTTGTTTCTTTATGTTAAAATATTGTTAGTTTTTGTATAAGGAGGAGCCGATGGAAGCTATTTATTCCAACATTGCCGATTTTATCCTGCATTTTGACCGTTACCTGCCCGTTGTTATGGAAGCCTACGGGCACTGGATTTACGCATTTTTGTTCATTATTGTTTTTTGTGAAACAGGGCTTGTGGTAACGCCGTTTCTGCCGGGCGATTCGCTTTTGTTTGCCTGCGGCGCGCTGGCGGCATCCGCCGAAGGTCTCAGCCTGCCGCTTCTGGCCGTTATTTTCCTTGTGGCTTCAATTACCGGCGACGCCTGCAACTACGAGATAGGCAAGCACCTGGGGCATAAAATACTTGCCGCCAATTCAAAGCTGATTAAGCCGGAGTACGTAAAAAAAGCCGAAGACTTTTATGCCAAGCACGGCCACAAAGCTATTTTCCTGGCCCGTTTTGCCCCGATTGTGCGTACCTTTGCGCCTTTTGTAGCAGGTATCGGCACCATGCATTACCGCACCTTTGCCATTTACAATGTCAGCGGCGCCTGCACCTGGGTATTTTTATTCCTCGGCGGCGGCTACTTTTTCGGCAACATTCCGTTTATCAAACAAAACTTTTCATATGTAACCATGGGCATTATTCTGTTTTCGCTTACCCCGATTATTTTTGAGGTTATCCGCAGCAGGCGTGCCAAATAACGAAAGAAGGCTGAAAGATGTATTATTTTACCAGTGACTACACTACCGGCTGCACGCCGGAAATTTTAGAAGTTTTGGGAGCAACCAATCTTGAAGAAACAGCAGGCTACGGCGAGGACGCATACTGCGAAGCTGCCCGCGCGCTGATTCAGAAAGAATGCGGCCGCCCGGATGCGGACGTTTATTTTATGATGGCTGGCACGCAGACCAATCTTACCATTATCTCCGCCTCTCTGCGCCCCTTCCACGGCGTTTACGGAACCGCGCGCAGCCATATTAACACGCACGAAGCAGGCGCCATTGAACGCAGCGGCCACAAGGTGCTTGTAGTGCCCGACGAGGACGGCAAAATTACCGCCGCCCAGATTGCTGCCGAACAGGAAAAATACCTGCACGACCCCAGCCGCGAGCATATTGTAATGCCTAAAATGGTTTACATTTCGCAGCCTACGGAAACCGGCACGCTGTACAGCAAAAAGGAACTGGAAGATTTATACGCCGTATGCAGGCAGTATAATTTATACCTGTTTATTGACGGTGCGCGCCTCGGTTACGGGCTTACTTCTCCCGCCTGCGATTTTACCATGCAGGACATTGCCAATAACTGCGACGTGTTCTACATTGGCGGCACCAAATGCGGCATGCTGTTCGGCGAAGCGGCAGTTATTTTAAACCCTGCCATTAAAGAAGATTTTATTCCGCTGATGAAACAGTGCGGCAGCGTACTTGCCAAAGGCCGCCTGCTTGGTATTCAGTTTGAAGCCATGTTCACCAACGGTTTATACTACCGTATCTGCAAACAGGGCATTGATACCGCCATGCAGATTAAAGCCGTGCTTAAAGAATGTGGCTTTGAATTCTTGACTGATTCACCCACCAATCAGCAGTTTATCATCATCACCAAAGAAATGTACGCAAAAATAAACAGCCATTTTAAACTCGGCCTTTACGAAAACCTGCCGGACGGCAGAGTAGCTGCCCGTATCTGCACCAGCTGGTCTACCTCGCAGGATGCAGTTGACAAGCTGTGCAAGTTTATTAAAGAGCTGTAAGAAAGTAAATATAGCAATAACTTTCTGGCAAAAGGTTTATATAGCCTTTGCAATTTACTGAAAAAGTAAGAATAGTTCAAATAAAATATTTATATTGTGAGGCGACAGATAAAAACTGCGGCGGATAAAATCAAGGCTTAAAAGTACGAGAGGCCGGTGCCGCGCCCGGACGGAATCGGAGAAGCCGCAGCATTTTTACTGAGCTGCATCAAGATAAATATTTTATTTGAATGAACATAACAAGTGAAAATAATTATAACTAAAACTTATAATTATACGCAAAAACACCGCTGTAAAAGCGGTGTTTTTTATTTGCAATGTATTTTGTTATTATATTTTACTGCACTACTTTTTGCTCCACAACCATATTTCGCGGCACAGCCAGATAATGAACACGCCGCAGAAATCAAGCACAATGTCGGTAACCTGCGCCGTACGCCCCGGCACCGAAAGCTGAATGTACTCATCCGCTACGGCAACGGCCAGCCCCAAAAACAGGATGTAGCCGGACGCCACGCGGTTGGACATGCGCCAGCTGATAAAGGTATTAACCATAATCATTGCCAGAACGGCAAATTCCACAAAATGTGCCAGCTTGCGCAGGCGTGCTTCCAGACGGTCTACCGGCATCGGGTCGCTGATAGCGGCATACAGGCTGTCAAGCCACTGGGCAAGCAGCCCGCTTGCTTTGTATGAAGTTTCCGCAGGCAGCGAAGAATTGAAAAAGATAAAACCTGCAAACAGCACTAACAGCAGCAGCCATAAAAATTTTTTCATTTATACGCGCCGCCCTGTTACTGATTGCGTGTAAGCAAATCCATTACCATCATGTTGCTTACAACGCCAATGCCGCCCGGCACCGGAGTGTAAGCCGAGGCTTTGCCTACAACGGCAGGGTCAACATCGCCCACCAGTTTGCCGTCAACGGCGTTAATGCCAACGTCTACAACAACTGCGCCTTCTTTAATCATATCGGGCGTTACAAAGCAGGGTTTGCCTACTGCCGCAACTATAATATCCGCCTGGCGGGTAATTTCGGCAATGTTTTTGGTTTTGCTGTGGCAGATGGTAACGGTGGCGTTTTTGTTTAAAAGCAAATTGGCAACCGGTTTGCCTACAACATTGCTGCGGCCGATTACAACGGCATGTTTGCCTTCCAGTTCAATGCCGTAATGTTCCAAAGTTGCCATGCAGGCGCGCGGCGTGCATGGCGACATTTTGCCGTAGCCAAGGTACATATCGCCCACGTTTTTCACGTTCAGGCAGTCCACATCCTTGCTGGCGGTAACTGCCGCGCCGATTGTATCGCTGTCCAGCGGTTGGGGCATAGGCATCATCGGCAGTACGCCGGTAACGTAACGGTTGTGGTTCATGCGGGCAATGTCGCGCAGCAAATCTTCCTGTTTGGTATCGGCAGGATATAAAAGTTCTTTAACATAAATACCCATGCTTTCAGCAAGCTTCATTAAACGGTCTTTATAAACGTGCGAAGCCGGGTCATCGCCAACAACAATAATTGCCAGCGTTACTTTACGCCCTTTGCCAAGCGCATTGGCCACACGCTGCATAATGGTTTCGCGGTAAGCATCGGCAACGGGTTTTCCCCTCATAATCAAAGTTTCCATAACAGTTCTCCTTAAAACAGTCCGCTTATTACGCCGTCGTCGCTTACGTCAATTTTTTCGGCGGCAGGAACTTTCGGCAGGCCCGGCATGGTCATAATATCGCCGGTTAATACTACCACAAAGCCTGCACCGGCTGCGATACGGCAGTTTTTAATGGTAATTTCAAATCCTTCCGGGCGGCCCAGAAGCGCCGGGTCATCCGAGAAGGAATACTGGGTTTTGGCCATGCAGACAGGCAAATGCCCATAGCCCATTTTTTCAAAATCCTTCAAAGCATTGTTTGCTTCTTTGGTATAGTTTACGCCCACTGCACCGTAAATCTTTTTGGCAATGGTTTCAATTTTTTCTTTCAGGCTCAGTTCTTCGCCGTACAGAAGTTTAAAATCGGCTTTGCCGCTTGTTGCCAGCGCCACAACTTCTTTTGCCAGTTCAATGCCGCCTTCGCCGCCTTTGGCAAATACTTCCGAAAGCGCAACGTTTACGCCGTGTGCGGCGCAGTGGCTGCTGATGGCTTCCAGTTCTTCAGTGGTATCCTGTGCAAAGGCATTAATGGCAACAACCAGAGGCAAACCGTACTGCTTAATGTTTTCGATATGCTTTTCAAGGTTGACAATGCCGCGTTTTACAGCTTCCACATCCGGAGTTGCAAGTTCTGTTTTCGGCACGCCGCCGTGCATTTTAAGCGCGCGTACGGTTGCAACCAGCACAACTGCATCCGGTTTTAAACCGGCATAACGGCATTTAATGTCAAAGAATTTTTCCGCGCCCAAATCTGCACCGAAGCCTGCTTCCGTAATGGTGTAATCGGCAAGCTTGAGCGCCGTTTTGGTTGCCATTACGCTGTTGCAGCCGTGGGCAATATTGGCAAACGGGCCGCCGTGGATAATGGCAGGCACATTTTCCAGAGTCTGTACAAGGTTCGGTTTAACGGCGTCTTTCAGCAGTGCTGCCATTGCGCCCTGTGCTTTAAGCATACCTGCGGTAATGGGGTTACCGCTGTAATCGTAAGCAACAATAATTTTGCTCAGGCGCTCTTTTAAATCGTGCAGGCCGGTTGCCAGGCACAAAATAGCCATAACTTCCGAAGCTACGGTAATATCAAAGCCGTCCTGGCGCGGTACGCCGTGCGCTTTGCCGCCGAGGCCGACAACTATGTTGCGCAGCTCGCGGTCATTCATATCAACAACGCGTTTCCACACAATGCGGCGTGGGTCGATATTAAGCGCATTGCCCTGCTGAATATGGTTGTCAAGCATGGCTGCCAGAAGCATATGGGCAGATGTTATGGCATGGAAATCGCCGGTAAAATGCAGGTTAATGTCCTCCATAGGCACAACCTGAGAATAGCCGCCGCCTGCTGCACCGCCCTTAATGCCCATGCAGGGGCCGAGCGAAGGTTCGCGCAGGGCAACGATAACTTTTTGCCCGATTTTGGCAAGCCCCTGTGCCAGCCCTACCGTAGTGGTGGATTTGCCTTCACCGGCAGAGGTCGGGGTAATGGCCGTAACCAGAATAAGTTTTCCGTCAGGCTTATCCTGCACTCTTTTAATTAAATCCATGGAAAGTTTTGCCTTGTAGCGGCCGTATAACTCAATATCTTCCTCACCGATGCCGAGTTTTGCGGCAACCTCAGTAATAGGCAGCATATGCGCCTTTTGAGCAATTTCAATATCCGATAACATCTTGGTACCTCCCTTTTCTGCACTTAAATAACTATATCTTTGTTTTATTCTCTGCCGGAGTTCCTTTTTCCTTCCGGTAGAGATAAATTATTCGAACCATATTTCCAGTTTTGTGCCTTCCACGGCAACAGTCCCCGGCGGCAGCGACTGTTTTTTCGCCCTGCCGCTGCCGTAAGGCACCAGCACCAGATGCCCGCGCTGCACCAGTTCTGCCGTCTGTCGCATGTCAAGCCCGGTAAAATCAGGAATTTTTACTTTGTCGTCCGGCAAAAATTCCATTACCGGCACTTTAACGGCTTTGGCCCTGTCTTTGGCATCTTCCTCAAACGAAGGCAGCCCTTCGTGCGTGCTCGGCTGAATGCCTTTGGCAACAAGTATCTGCTGCAAAGTATCTTTAAATACCGGCGCCGATACCTGCGAACCGTAAAACGCGCCCTGCGGCGTGTCAAGCATTACCAGCATCGCATACTGCGGATTGGCTGCCGGTACAAAGCCTACAAAAGACGCTATGTATTCGCCCGGAGCATAGCCGCCCTGCTCGGCAAGTTTTTCTGCCGTGCCGGTTTTGCCCGCAATCTGATAGCCTGCAATATGCGCCGGTTTGCCGCCGCCCTCGCTGACTACTTTTTCCATCATCATGCGCATCTGCCCGGCAACGTCTTCGGTAATAACGCGGCGCACAACCTTCTTCTGCCCCTGGCGCAGCACGCGCCCGTCAGGCATTACAATTTTATCAATAATGTAAGGCTCCAGAAGTTCGCCGCCATTGGCAATGGCGCAGATGGCGCGCAGCATTTGCAGCGGCGTTACGGCAATGCCCTGCCCGATGGCCATGGTGGCAATATCAGGCTCGTACATATCTTCCGGCCTGTACAAAATGCCGCTTTCCTCACCCGGCAGTTCAATGCCGGTCGGCTGGCCGAAGCCGAACTTTTTGCTGTAATCAATCATCTGGTTCGCGCCGAGCTGCATGCCCAGCTGCACCATGCCGGTGTTGATGGAGTATTTAATAATATCCTCAAAGTGCACCTGCCCGCGCCCTTCACCGTCCCAGTTGCGGATAACGCGGTCTGCAATTTTAATGCTGCCCCTGTCCTCAAACACGGTCTGCGGCGTAATGATGTTTTCACTCAGCCCCATGCAGCCTACAATCGGTTTAAAAACAGAACCCGGCTCGTAAATAATGGAAATTGCCCTGTTCGTCCACGTGGAAACCGGGTATTCGCCAAAATCGTTAGGGTCAAAGGTCGGGCGCGAAGCCATGCCCAGTACCGCGCCGGTATGCGGGTCCATCAAAATGGCTGCCGCCGCGCGCGATTTGGTTTCTTTCATGGCGCGGTCAAGCGCGTCCTCCAGCACAAACTGAATTTTGCTGTCGATAGTAAGGTACACTGTTGGCATATTCTGCGGGCGCGAATGGTTCATGCCTGCTTCGCCCATCGGGCGTCCCAGTGCGTCCACCATTTCTTCCTGCTCGGTTTTGGCGCCTTTAATTACGGAATCAAGCGCCAGCTCAATACCGGCGAGCCCCTTGTCATCCGTGCCTACAAAGCCCAGAATCTGCGCGGCCATGCTCTTTTTGGTGTAATAACGCTTGCTTTCTTCCAAAAAGTGCAGGCCCGGCAGTTTGTTTTCTTTAACTATGCGCGTTACCTCATCCGCCTCTTTCGGCGTCAGGGTACGCTTAATCCATATAAAACGTGCTTCCGTAGTAAAATCGCTGTACAGGCTTTCGGCACTGATGCCGAGCGGCCCTGCCAGTAAATCTGCCGCCAGGCGTTTAACATTGCGCCCGCTTTTGGCAGCCGCACTGTCCGGGCGGTCCTCCATTTCAACAGGGTCAACATACAGCGATTTTGCCATAATGCTTACGGCAAGTTCTTCGCCGTTGCAGTCCACAATCGCCCCGCGCGGCGAATACATTACGTCCGTGCCCATGGCCTGTGCCATCGACTGCCGCGCCATTGCGTCGCCGCGTACAATTTGCAGCCACACCAGGCGGCCGATAACTATGGCAAAAACGGTAAAAATTAATGCAAACAGCCCAAAAAAGCGTTTTTTGCTGCTGTAAAACTTAAATTCTTTTCTCATCTGCGCCACCCCCTGCGCCTTAAATCAGAGGTTGGCATAATGGGCGGCATACCGGCATCACGCAGCAGTTCTTCGCGCTTTTCGCGCTTAACCTCCGCCTTGTAAACCGAAAGCGCCAGCCCCAGCGCCGTAAGCGATACCACCATGGAAGTACCGCCGTAACTTATAAACGAAAGCGGCACGCCGATAACCGGCAGGCAGCCGCATACCATCAGCATATTGGCCGCAGCCTGCCCCACAACCAGAAGCGTTACGCCGCTGATGAGCATAAAACCCTCCTCATCACGGCAGGCAGCCGCCATGCGGAACAGCGCAATGCCCAAAAGCGCAAACAGAAAAATTAAAAACACGGCGCCGCCAAAGCCCCATTCCTGGCAGTAAATGGCAAAGGCAAAGTCGGTATGCGCCTCCGGCAGATAAAAGAATTTGCCGCTGCCCTGCCCCCAGGGAACGCCCAAAACACCGCCGCTGCCGATGGAAATTAACGACTGCACCATCTGGTAACCCGCGTTGGAAGGGTCGCTCCACGGGTCGTACCATACCAGAACCCTTTGCAGGCGGTACGGAGCAATGGCAATAAGCCCCACAACGCCTACGAAGCCTCCCGCCATTAAAAGCAGCAGCATACGCAGCGGAAGCCCTGCCAGAATATACATGCCCACGGAAAGCGCGACAACAATCGCCGCCGTGCCCATATCCGGCTGTACAAGCACCAATACGCCATAAGCAATGGACATAACCATAGCTTTACAATCAGGATAATCAAACAATGCCGGGCGCAGATGTTTTTTCAGCCGCTTGCCCAGCTCGCCGGCGCACACCATAATCACTGCCAGCTTTGCCAGCTCCGAAGGCTGCAAGCTGAACGGCCCTATATACAGCCAGCGCTGCGCGCCTTTGGTTGTAACGCCCATCACTTCAACTGCTATCAGCAACAATAAAACTGCAACATAAATAATATTCAGCCAGTGCTTGCTCAGCCATAAATGGTAATCAGGGCCGCGCAGCCCCAAATACAGCATCACGGCAAAGCCGGCTGCCGCAAACGCAACGTAGCGTTTTAAATAAAAATAGCCGTCGCCGAACATATCCGTCGCTTCAACAAAACTGGCGCTGAAAACATTAATGCAGCCTATCGCCAAAAGCATCAGCGTAATCCATATTACTGCGTCACGCGGATTGTCCCAGATAAAAAAGTGTTTCTGCATAAATGCCTCTACTTAAACACAACTTCGCAAAAATTAATGGGCGTGCCCAAAGCGCTGAACTTCTGCTCGTACTCCGTCTGCACTTCATTCTCGTACTCCGAATGGTGCAAATCGTAGCTCAGGGCAATAATCTCCAGCCCAAACTCCTTAAACTCCTCTACCGAAAAATCAAACAGAGCCCTGTTGTCCGTTTTAAAGCGCAGGTGTCCGCCGCTGCCCAAAAGCCTCTGGTATTTAGCCAGAAAATTTCTGTGCGTAAGGCGGCGTTTGGCGTGGCGCGCCTTCGGCCACGGGTCGCTGAAATTCAAATACAGTTCCTTTATTTCGCCCGGCTCGAACCAGTCCTCCAGCTGCTCTGCGTTAGCGCAGATAACAACGGCGTTTTCCAGTTTGTTATCCATAATGTACTTGCCCGGATAATACGAAATATCGTGCTGCGTTTCCACGCCTATAAAAGCCTTTTCCGGGTGCAGCTCCGCCATGCCGGTTAAAAAGCGCCCCTTGCCGCAGCCAATTTCAAGGCACAGGCGCTTTCCGGGAAAACGCTCCTGCCAGTGCCCTTTATAATCCTCCAGATTATGCATCAGCACATATTTATCCTTCAATTCTTCCATTGCAGTTTCAATCCATGGCTTTTTTCTTAAACGCATAACTACCGTCCTTTATAAAAATTTACATCTATTAATTATACCATATCTTAACGCATTTTTTGCATAAAACATTTTAATTTGGCAGGCACATCCGCCCATGCGGATATTTGACGAAGCGCCGCCGCGGTGCTATATTAAATTTGTAAGGGCACACGCCCCCAAAGGAGGTTTTAAATATGAACGAAGCAATGAACAACCTTTTAACCAGAAGAAGCTGCCGCAAATATAAACCCGATATGCTGCCGCAGGAAGTGCTTGACGAAATTTTAAGGGCAGGCACTTACGCCGCCAGCGGGCACGGCACGCAAAACCCCATTATGATTGCCGTTACCGATAAAGAAATGCGCGATAAATTAAGCAAATTAAACGCCAAAATTTTTGGCAAGCCCGATATTGACCCGTTTTACGGTGCACCGGTTGTTGTTATTGTACTGGCCGATAAAAAATATCCCACTTACGTTTACGACGGCAGCCTTGCCATGGGAAATTTAATGCTTGCCGCCCACGCGCTCGGCGTTGCCAGCTGCTGGATTCACCGCGCAAAAGAAGAATTTGAACTGCCCGAAGGCAAAGAAATTTTAAAACAGCTCGGCATTGAAGGCGACTACGAAGGCATAGGCCACTGCATTTTAGGCTATGCCGATTGCCCCGAACCGCAGGCTGCACCGCGCAAGGAAAACCGCGTTTATTACATTAAATAGCCTTTGCAATTTACCCAAAATTTACAAATACCCGGCACGTTTTAACGCCTGCCGGGTTTTTTTTGCCTTTAATACCGCGAAAAACGGCTAAAAAACAAGTTACGCCCCTTTACAGTGGTCAGTGCGGAAGCATTGGCAAACCAAAGCCCAAAATTACCCCATAAACGCCAATTTATGCCGATTTAACCTTTTGAACGCGCCCGAATATATGATACAATTAAAAAAATATTGCTATTAGAGCGGAGGTGACTGTTTCCCAAGCGGAAACACATTATTTGGATTATTTCGTGATAATTTTAAACATTATTGTAATTTTATTTCTGGTAGCGCTTAACGGCTTTTTCGTGGCATCAGAATTTTCTATCGTTAAAGTGCGCCCTTCAAGGCTCGACACTTTAATTAAAGAAGGCAGCAAAAGCGCGGTTTACGCACGCCAGGTAACGGAACACCTTGACGCCTACCTTTCCGTAACGCAGCTTGGCATTACCCTTGCCTCGCTCGGCCTTGGCTGGATTGGCGAACCTGCCGTTGCCAAAATGCTGGCGCCGGTATTTGCCCTGCTTAAACTGCCGCCGCAGCTTGAGCACACACTGGCCTTTGTGGTAGGCTTTTCCGTAATTACCGCCCTGCACATTGTACTTGGCGAACTGGTGCCGAAATCGCTTTCCATACAAAAAACGGAAGCCATTGTTTTATTTGTTGCGCGCCCGCTGATTATGTTTGACAAGCTGATGTACCCGGCAGTATGGTTTTTAAACCACGTTGCCAACTGGACTCTGCGCCGCATGGGCATCAGCGCTGCCAGCGAAGCGGAAGAAGCGCATAACGAAGAAGAAATCCGCATTTTGATGGAGGAAAGCTATAAATACGGCTATATCGACAAAAGCGAGCTTACCTATCTCGATAACGTTTTTGACTTTTCCGAACGCAGCGCCGGCGAAATCATGGTGCCCCGCACAGATATGATTTGCCTGTACCTTGAAGACAGCTTCGATGAAAACATCAAAACTGCGCTGACGGAACGCATGACGCGTTACCCCATCTGCAACGAGGATAAAGACCATATCATTGGCTTTCTGCATATTAAAGACTTGCTGCGCGCCCTTAACGACGGCCAAAAGCCCGACTTAAGCACACTGGCCCGCGACGTGCTGGAGGTACCTGTTTCCATGCCTATCAGCAACCTGCTGCGCCTTTTGCAGAAGGAACGCAAACAGCTCGCCATTTTGATTGACGAATACGGCGGCACCGCCGGTATGGTAACTATCGAGGACATTCTTGAAGAAATCGTCGGTGAAATACAGGACGAATTTGACGAAGAACGCCCCGAAGTGGAAGAAGAAACCGATAAAAGCTATTCCGTTGACGGCAAAATGCTTTTAGAGGACGTTAACGACCTGTTCGGGCTTGAACTTGACGACAGCCAGTGCGATACCATTGGCGGCTGGGTTTACACTCAGCTTAACACGCAGCCGCAGATAGGGCAGACCGTTAAACTGCCAAAAGCGGAAATTACCGTGGAAGAAGTGGAAGCCCTGCGCATTACCCGCCTGAAAATAAAACTCTTAAGTGCGCTCAGCAGCGTTAACCAGGGCATGCTGGACGAACATTTGAATAAGGATTAAGACCTGATAAAAAACGGTACCTTTTTACGGGTACCGTTTTTTTATTGCTCTTATTCAGCTTTCATAATATTTATTTTTTCTTTTCTGCCGAGGCAATAACGGCTTCGGCAAGTTCTTTAAGGGTTATGCGGCGGTTCATGCTGTACTGGCGCATTTTGCTGTATGCTTCGTCCTCTGTAAAGCCGTGTGCCGCCATTAATATGCCTTTGGCACGGTCAAGCAGCTTGCGTGTTTCAAGGCTTTCGCGCAAACCGGCAAGTTCGCTGTCCATCTTCTGGTATTCCTTAAAGCGGGCAATGGCTACCTGCATGGTGGCAAAAAGCTGTTCTTCGCGCACCGGCTTAACCAGATATGCCATTACGCCGCTGCTGTTGGCGCGCTCAACCACATCCTGCTGGCTGTAAGCCGTTAAAAGAAGCACCGGCGCAATATGCTGGCCGGTAATAATTCCGGCTGCCGTAATGCCGTCCATCTTCGGCATTTTTACGTCCATAATAACCAAATCCGGCTTTAAGCGCCGGGCAAGCTCCACGGCTTCTTCACCGTCAGATGCTTCGCCAAGCACCGTATGCCCCGCTTCCGTCAGCATTTCGCGCAAATCCAGGCGGATTAACGCTTCGTCATCGGCAATAATAATTTTTAACCCTTCCATTTTTATCCCCCCAAAGGTATTGCTACTTCGGCGCAGGTTCCTCCCTGCGGCCTGTTTTCTATTTTAAAAGTTCCGTGTAAATCGGCTTCGGCCATGGTTTTAATAATGCGCAGGCCCAAACTGCTCTGCGGAATGCCATTAAAGCCCGGCGGCAGGCCGTTGCCGTCGTCGCATACGGTAAGTCGGCAGCCGTTTTCTGTTTTTTTCAGCTCCACGCTGATGGCGCCCTGCGTGCGCCCTGCAAAAGCATGGTCAAAGCAGTTTTGGAGCATTTCGTTTAATACCAGTGCCATGCTGGTTGCTTTTTCCGAAGGAATAACAACGTTATCGGCGCTGAATTCGGTTGTAAGGCGCAGTTCCGGCGCAGCCATGCCGCTGAGCACCGCTTTGTAAATTCCCTGTGCCACCGCTGCCATATCCACCGTGCCGCTGCCCTGCTGCGCCAAAAATTCGTGCACAACGGCAATGCTGTTTACGCGGCTGATGCAGTCGCGCAGCACGCTTTTGGTTTCGTCCGCTTTGGCGCGGCGCATTTGCAGGCGCAGAAGGCTGGCAATGGTTTGCAGGTTATTTTTTACGCGGTGGTGTATCTCTTTAATTACCGCCGCTTTAACAAGCAGTTCTTCGTCACGCTTTTTCAGTTCGGTAATATCGCGCAAAATTACAATGGCATAGCTTGCTTCCGCCGTGCCGCCGACAGGCACCACGCGCATGGCCAAAAGCATGCCGCGCAGGCGGATTTCCTTGCCTTCGGCCGTGCCTGTTTTAAGCACCATGCCAACAAGCGGCCAGTTAATTTGTACGCTGTTGGTGCGCAGGCCGATTGGAGTTGTAATGCCCACCACCTGAAAAATATGCCGGGCAGTGGAATTGGCTGCAATTATTTTTTTATCCGCGTCAACCACCATCAGCGCATCACCCGGGGCAAGGCGGCGGTAAAACTCGCTGTCCTGCTCGGGGCGTGCCGGTGTTTTTAAAAATTCAAACGCTACGTTAATAAAAATATCGTCAACGCCGCTTAAATCAAACACCACGGCGGCAAAGCATTTGCCGCGCCTGTCCTGCACGGGGTACACGCGCACGCCTGCAAACTGCCCAAGGCTCAGCTCGCGCTTGCCTTCAAGCGGAACATTGCGCTGCAAACAGCGGGCAATCAGCGGTTCTTCGCTGATGCGTACCTCACGCCCGGGCGCAAGTTCCGGCTGCTGTAAAAACTGCGTTTTGGGCATGGACTGATGATAAACGCGCAAAAAACGTTTGTCATCTGACGCAAGGTACACTGTAATGCAGGCGTGGGCAATATCGGCTGCAAAATCCATGCCCTGCCTGATGGAAGCCAGTATATTTTTCTGTTCACTGTTAAGATTTTTTAACATAGTGTTAATACCAAGTTTTCAAAAAATTTACAACATTAGTGTTTTACACTGTAATTCACAATGTTATCCACATTATGCACAGAGTTTTCCGCAATCATTAGGTGCAATTCTATGCTTTTTCACAGAGTTTTGCACGTTTTCCACAGTTTGGAGTTCACATTATAGACAGTGTTTATCCCAATTTTAACGATGGAACAGCGTTCAAACCAAGGGGACTTTTCTCCCCGTTGATATACATAAAATAACCGCGGCAGGCAATCATCACGGCATTATCCGTGCAGAGTATCGGAGTTGGGTGAACCAGGCGCGCTCCGGCACGTTCTGCCGCCTTCGCCAGTGTATTCTGCAAGGTTTTATTGGCCGATACGCCGCCTGCAAGTACAATTTCTTTCAGCCCAGTTTCTTTAAGGGCGTGCACGCTTTTCTGCACCAGTGCATCCACAATGGCATATTGAAACGACGCTGCAACATCGGCGCGGTTTACTTCTTCGCCCGCCTGCTGTTTATTGTGCAGGTAGTTGATAACCGCCGATTTTAAGCCGCTGAAGCTGAATTCAAAATTGTTGCCCAGTTTGGCACGAGGAAAATCTATGGCCAGCTGGTTGCCGCCAAGCGCCAGTTTTTCCACCTCCGGCCCGCCGGGATAAGGCAGCCCCAAAACACGCGCCACTTTATCGAAAGCTTCACCGGCGGCGTCGTCGCGGGTCTGGCCCAAAAGCTCAAAACTGTTGTAATCCTTTACAACCAGCAGCGCCGTGTGCCCGCCGCTTACAACCAGTGCCAGAAACGGCGGTTTGAGGTCTTTGTCGTTTAAAAAATTGGCAAAAACATGCCCTTCCAGATGGTTTACGCCTATCAGCGGCTTATCTGCCGCCCAGGCCAGCGCTTTGCCTGCCGAAAGGCCCACCAGCAGCGCGCCTACAAGCCCCGGCCCGTAGGTTACGGCAACGGCGTTTATTTTCTCCAGCGGCACCTGCGCTTTGGCAAGCGCTTCATCTATTACCGGCAGTACGTTGCGTATATGGTTGCGCGAAGCAATTTCCGGCACTACGCCGCCGTATTTACGGTGAATGGGCACCTGCGAGGCAATGATGTTGCTTAAAACCTCTCGCCCGTTTTTTACAACGGCAGCGGCAGTTTCGTCGCAGCTCGATTCAATGCCGAGTATATAAATGTCTTCACTCATTGGTTTCAGCCTCCCTGTACAGCCACATAATTACGGCGTCTTCGTGGTTATCGGCATAATAGCCGGGGCGCACGCCTTCGGCGCGGAAGCCGCAGGTTAAGTACATTTTCTGCGCTGCTGTGTTGCTTTGGCGCACCTCCAGCGTTATGGCGTCGGCGCCTTCATTCCACGCAAGGTTAATCAGCGCCGCCGTAAGCCTGGTGCCCAGCCCGCGCTCGCGCTCTCCTGCGGCAATGGCTACGCGCGTAATCTGCGCTTCGCCTGCTACCAGCCAGTACCCGGCATAGCCTGTAACTTTGCCGTTTTCCTCCATAACAATGTATGTTGTAAGGCTGTTGTTAAGTTCGTCCAGCCACATGCTTTCGTTCCAGGCGTCAAAAAAAGTGCTGTTTTCTATTTTGCAAACCTCTGTAATATCGCCGGCAGAAAACTGGCGGATTACTGTTTCCCGTGCTTCTGTTCCCATAGCTCTTCTGCCTCCGATTTTCTGATATAGTAAGGCTCCAGCCCGAAGATGCCGCTCTGCGTTTCGGGGTTATAGGCTTTAAGCGCGGCAAGGGCGGTACCTGCTGCCTGCGGCAGGCGCAGATAATCCGGCGCAAGGCTGCACCACTCCGGCAACTCCATGCTTTCCAGCTTGGCGCACTCGCCCAAAATAACCGCCGGTTTGCCCTGCAAGGCAAGGTTTTCCAAAAGCTGCTGCTTGTTTACTACCTGCACGCTTTGCAGCTCAGCAACTTCGCCGTCCTGCCATTCATACAGCGCCTGGTAATAGTTGCCCTTTTGCGCGTCCAGAACGGGCGAAAGCACTATGCCGCTTACAGGCAGGTTATAGGCCAGTGCCAGCGGCGTTGCCACTCCCTGCAAAGGCTTTTTCCATGCATAGGCCAGTGCTTCGGCCGTTGCCAGGCCAATGCGCAGCCCCGTAAAGGAACCCGGCCCCATGCTTACGGCAATTAAATCAATATCTGCCTTCTGCACGCCTGTGCGCTCCAAAAGCTGTTCCAGCTGAGGCATCAGCCCTTCGGAGTGGGTCATGCCCATGTTTATTTTATATTCGGCCAAAATTTTTCCGTCACGGCATAAGCCGACGGCGCAGGCTTTGGTTGCCGTATCAATTGACAGTACCAGCATTTTTTTCCACTTCCCCACAAAGTTTTTCGTAGCGCGCTCCGTGCGGCTCAAAAACGAACCTGCGTCCCGCGCCCTCCAGCTCTATCTTAATATGCAGATATTCTTCGGGCAGCTCGTCAATAAACAGTTCGCCCCATTCTATTACCGTCAGCCCGTCGCCGCCGCAGTATTCGTCAAAGCCGGTGTTATAAAGCTCATCGCTGTCCTTTATACGGTACAAATCAAAATGGCGCATTTCCAGCCTGCCGCTGTACACATTCATTATGGCAAAGGTAGGGCTGTTCACTTCGTTTATATCGGCGCCAAGCCCGGCTGCCATGCCGCGGCTTAACAGCGTTTTGCCCGCGCCAAGCGTGCCGGTGAGGCAGTATACGTCGCCGTCCTGCGCCAGTGTGCCGAGCAGCCTGCCAAGCGTTTCCGTTGCCGCACTGTCTTTGCAGTAAATTTCCATGTTTCATATCCTTTCGCTAAGTTCGTTGTAATGCCAAAAAGCAGTACCGGAACCTGCCGGTACTGCCTTTGTTATTTTGCTATAATATCCGTATCGCGCTCAAAGGCGTCCATTAAATCAATATGGCCTTTAATGCTGGCTTTTTTCTCGCCCTCTATTAAAAAGTTTACCTTTTTAATTTCCGGAAACTCCGTCAGCGTATTGGTTATGGCCGAAGTCAGCATCATTTCGGTGTAAGAACCGGCTTCAATATTGTAAATTTCCCTGCTTAAATTTACAACGGCCACGCCTTTGTCAACCGTAAGGCTGATTATTTTTAAACCTTTTGGGAAAGCGTTAATAAGTTTATCGCTTTGCGGTTTGGTGCTTATCAGCGCTTCCAGTGCCAAAAGCGGCAGTTCTTCCTTATCGCCTTTAACGGTTACCTTTTCGGCATACAGCTTTTCGGTGCCGTCAGCAGGTACACGGTAAATCGTTGCCGTATGCTCACGGCTGTCTGCAACAGCATTGGCGTCCGGCAGCACTGCGTTGTTTTCCTGCGTGCAGGCCGCGGCAAACAAAGTCATCAGTACCACGCAGAGTACTGTTAAAAATTTTTTCATCATTTTAAGTACCCTCCGTTATTTAAAATAATCTTCAATGCCATCGGCAATGGATTTTGCCAGTTTGTTGATATACCAGTTGCTGTTCATCAGTTTTTCTTCTTTGGGGTTGGAGATAAATGCCAGTTCCAGAAGGGTTGACGGCATGCTGCAGCGTTTGTTGACATAGAAGTTTGCCTTACGTATGCCAAGGTCATCCAGCCCGAAGTTTTTAACAAGCCTGTCCTGCACGGCCTGTGCCAGACGGGCGTCGTTATTTGTTTTGGGATAATAGTAGGACGAGAAGCCGCCTACGCTTTTATTGGTAGAAGAATTGATATGAATGCTTATGAAAGCATCGGCGTCGTTGTCTTCTGCCACATCAACGCGGGCCTGCAGTTCCTGCGAATCGCTGGCGTTAGGGCCGTAAACGTCGGTATCGCCGGTGCGCGTCATGCTCACTTTGGCGCCTTTTTTCTTCAGCAGCTCCTGCACTTTTTTGGTAATTTTAAGCGTTACGTCTTTTTCGCGCGTGCCGTTAGAGCCGATTGCCCCCGGGTCACTGCCGCCGTGCCCGGCATCAAGCGTAATCTTTTTGCCTTTCAGGCCGCCGTCAGTTTTAAAACTGCTTTTGGCAGTTTTCTTTTCTTCGGTTTTAACCGCCGTTTTTTTAGGCACGGTTACTTTGGCCGTAGTTTTGGGAGTTGTTGTTTTGGGCACGGTAGTTTTGGCCGTGCTGGTTTTAGGCACGGTTACGGGCGCTTTGACCTTTTCGGCAGAATTGTCTGCCTTTGGTATAACCACGCTCGGCGTTGCCGTTTTATCGGCGGTAATATCCACAACCAGGCGGTTGGGGCGTTTTGTTACAGGGTCGTTCTTTAAGGTAAACGCGTTGTAATCCTGCGTGCCGATAGTGCGCGCAAGAGGCAGCTTCAGCACCGTATTGCCGCCGCTTTCTTCAACGGTCATGGTTGGTGCAAGTGTGCTGCGCATTTTAAAGCTGCGGGTTACTTTTTCATCAAGTTTGGCGTTAACCGTTACCAGCATGGTCTGCCCCTGAAAGCTGATATTATAGCCGGGCGGCGAATCCAAATCCACAACGAGGCGAAGCACATTGAACCTGTCCAGACCCCAGCGCACATCCGTTACTTCTGCGGCGTAGGCGGAAACACAGGCAAAAATACTTATTATAAACAAAAGGCAGCAGATGATTTTTTTATGCAAGCCCCGTCACTCCTTTTTGCAAAGTTTAACTAAATAATTTTATCATTTTTATAAAGTTCTGTAAACAAAAGCGCAGTTTGCCAAGGCAAATTTCACTTAAATTTCGCCGTTTTCCGCCATACGGCGTGCTTCCGGCACAAAAGCCGCCAGTTCACCGGCAGCAAGGCCTATGCAGCCGTCTGCGGCAAGCTCGCCCGCCAGCCCGTGCAGGTACACACCGCACGCGGCGGCAGCTTCCGCTTCAATGCCCTGTGCGCACAGCCCGGCAATAATGCCCGTAAGCACATCGCCGCAGCCGCCCGTTGCCATGGCTGGCGTACCCGTGGTGTTAACATACACCGTGCCGTCCGGGCAGCCGATAACCGTCGGTGCGCCCTTCAGCACCAGCACGCAGTTCCATTCTGCGGCGTATTTTTCCGCAAGTTCAATGCGGCGCACATCAACTTCGGCGGCACTTAAACCGCACAAACGCGCCATTTCTCCCGGGTGCGGCGTAAGTATTTTGGTGCATTTAAGCTGCGGCAGAATTTCAACTTTGCGGCTTAACGCCGTCAGCGCGTCGGCGTCGATAACCGCCGTGCCTTCGTAATTTTCCAGAATGTTTAAAATTACCTCGCCGGTTGCTTCGCTGGTGCCAAGCCCCGGGCCGATTGCCAAAATGTCCGATTTTGATGCTGCGTCCAGCACTTCGGCAGCGGCGCCGCCGCCCAGCACGCCCGGCATACGTTCGATAAGCCCTTTTACCATTACTTCCGTAAGCTTAACCGCCAGTACCTCGCGCGAGCACAGCGGCGTGTAAAGGCTTACCAGCCCAGCGCCTGCCTTAACAGCAGCCTGTGCGCACAATGCCGCCGCACCCGTGTAGCCCGGCGAACCTGCCGTCACAATTACGCGCCCAGCTTCGCCCTTATGGCAGTTGCCGCTGCGGATGGGCAGAAAATCGCGCACGATTTCCGAATCCAAAAGATATTTATGCCCTTCCGCCTGCTCCGTTAAAGCCTCCGGCATGCCAATCGGCGCAACAACAACCTTGCCAGCCAGTTCCGCCGCCGGGTATAAGTAAAGCCCGGGCTTAGGCAGCTGCATGGTTACGGTTTCCGCTGCCTGCACTGCGTTTTCGTCCGCTTCGCCGGTATCTGCCTGCGCCCCGCTCGGAATATCCACCGCCAGCACATCAGCACGCGCACCGTTCATCAAAAGGCAGGCACGCTTGTAATTGCCACCAAGCTCACCCTTAAAACCGGTGCCAAGCAGCGCGTCAATCATTAAATCCGCATGGGCGGCGGCAATTTCCGCCACGTTCCAGTCACATTCTTCTTTCAGCTCCGTAACGGCAAGGCCGCTTTTGGCGCAGATTTTCAGCTGCACGCCTGCCGCGCCGGTAAACTCAACCGCGGGCGAAGACAGAAAGATTTTTACGCGCGCTCCACCGGCACTGAGCCAGCGTGCCGCCACCAGTCCATCGCCGCCGTTGTTGCCCTTACCGGCAAACACAACCACGCTTTTGGCGTATACATCGCCGCCCAAAAGTTCCGCCGCGGTTTCTGCAGCCGCACGCCCGGCGTTTTCCATTAAAACAGCCGTCGGCAGATAAAACTCCTCCGCCGCTTTTTTATCAAGCGCGCCCATTTCATGCGCATATACAAGTTTCATTTATTATCCCTCCAGAATTACCTGCGCCATTGCCAGCTCTTTGGTATGGCTTAATGTTAAATGTATTTTTTCTGTGCCAAGCCCTTTGGCATAATCTTTAAAATAACCGTATAAAACAAGCTGCGGCCTGCCAAGCGCGTCGTTTATAACCTCAATTTCGGTCAGCCGCCCGCCGCGCAGCCCCGTGCCGATGGCTTTTACAAAAGCTTCTTTGGCAGCAAAACGTGCGGCAAAGCTGGCATACGCCTGCGCCCCGCGTGCCTGGCAATAGTCCTGCTCACGCTGAGTGAACACGCGCGCGGCAAAGCCCTTCATGCCCAGCGCCCTTTTTATGCGGCTTACCTCTGCCAAATCGCAGCCGATACCAATAATCATATAAACTCCTTTTAACTCAACACATCATTTAGCGTAAACTAATCCATATTATACTTATTTCCATTTTTACCTGTAAAATCCTGCCCGCAAAAGTGAACTTTATGCAAAAACGCCGGTGCAGTTTCTTTGCTCTGCGCCAAAATTGCTGTATAATTGTGTTGCAGTAATTTTAAAGGAGGCTTTATTTTGTTATATAAAACCCGCGGAACCTGCTCCATAGCCATTGACGTGGAAGTAGAAAACGGCATTGTAAAACACGCGCAGTTTATTAACGGCTGCCCCGGCAATACCGCAGGCATTTCGCAGCTTGTGGCCGGTATGCCGGCAGAAGAAGTTATCCGCCGCTTAAAAGGCATTAAGTGCGGCAATAAGCCAACCAGCTGCCCCGACCAGCTTGCCCTTGCGCTGGAGGAAGCGCTTAAAAGCCAAAACTAAAACCCAAACGCGCAAAACAAAAACGCCATGCGTAAAGCACGGCGTTTTTTATTTTAGTTTATGCGTTTTTTAATTGCAGCCTTTTTATTCCTTGCCTGCAAGGCGTTTATAGGTTGCAAGGCGTTCTTTGGCGTCATGCTCTGTTTTTTCAAACAATGCTTCTGCCTGATCCGGGAATTGTTTTAAGAGTGCGGAGTAACGTACTTCGCCCATTAAGAATTCGCGGAAGTCGCCGGTAGGTTCTTTGCTGTCGAGAATGAACGGATTCTTGCCCTGTTCTTTCAGTTCCGGATTATAACGGTAGTTAGCCCAGTAGCCGCATTCAACAGCGTGTTTTGCTTCCAGCTGGCTCTTGCCCATGCCTGCCTTCAAACCGTGGTTAATACACGGCGAATAAGCAATAATCAGGGACGGGCCGTCGTAAGCCTCTGCTTCGGCAATGGCTTTAAGGGTTTGGTTCTTATCCGCGCCCATGGCGATTTGCGCTACATAAACATAGCCGTAGCTCATGGCCATCATGCCGAGGTCTTTTTTGCGGGTGCGTTTGCCGCTGGCCGCAAATTTGGCAATAGCCGCAGCCGGAGTAGCCTTGGAGGACTGGCCGCCGGTGTTGGAATATACTTCGGTATCAAATACCATTACGTTAATGTTTTCGCCGCTGGCAAGAACATGGTCAAGTCCGCCGTAGCCGATATCGTAAGCCCAGCCGTCGCCGCCGAAAATCCAGTGGCTGCGTTTTACAAAGTACTGGCCAAGGCCTGCAATTTCTTTTAAGAGCGCGTTATCGCTGTTTTCCGCAGCCAGTGCCGCTTTCAGCGCTTCGGCACGTTCGCGGGTGCCGTCGCTTACGTTCATATTGTCAAGCCAGTTCTGCATAGCTGCTTTCAGTTCTTCGCTTACAGGCAGGTTCAGCGCTTCTTTTACGCGGCCGGCAACACGTTCGCGGGTATGTTTAACGCCCAGGTACATGCCAAGGCCGTATTCGGCGTTATCTTCAAACAGGCTGTTTGCCCAGCTCGGGCCGTGGCCTGCCGCATTTTTGCAGTACGGCATGGAAGGTGCGCTTGCGCCCCAGATGGAGGAGCAGCCAGTTGCGTTGGCAATCATCATGCGGTCGCCAACAAGCTGGGTAACAAGTTTGGCATACGGGGTTTCGCCGCAGCCTGCGCATGCACCGCTGAACTCAAACAGCGGCTGTTCAAACTGCACGCCTTTAACGGTGTTTTTATTCATCGGGTTCGGTTTGGGAGCAACCTTCTTCATTGCATAATCCCAGTTTTCGGTTTTGGCAAGCTGGGTTTCCAAAGGTTTCATTACCAGGGCTTTTTCCTTAGCCGGGCAAACCTGAGCACAGTTGCCGCAGCCGGTGCAGTCCAGAGGAGATACTGCCATGTGGAATTTCAGGCCTTTGGCGCCGATAGCGTCCTTGCTGAGCATGCCTTCCGGAGCGTTCGCAGCTTCTTCTTCGGTCATCAGCACAGGGCGGATAACAGCGTGCGGGCATACAAACGCGCACTGGTTGCACTGGATGCATTTTTCCATCTGCCATTCCGGAACGTTGATGGCAATGCCGCGTTTTTCGTAAGCAGCGGTGCCGCTCGGGAAAGTGCCGTCCTCGTGGTCTTTAAACGCGCTTACAGGCAGTTTGTCGCCTTCCATGCGGTTCATCGGCACAAGAATGTTGTCGATAAAATCATTGCCGGATTTTGCAGCTGCTTCGGTATAGGCAGCGTCAGCCCATGCTGCGGGAACGTCAACTTTTACAACGGCGTTAACGCCCATGTCGATAGCGGCGTTGTTCATGTCAACAACGTCTTTGCCCTTCAGGCCGTAGCTGTGTTCAACCGCTTCCTTCAGGTATTTAACAGCATCTTCCAGCGGAATAATGTCGGCCAGTTTAAAGAACGCCGACTGCATAATCATGTTAATGCGTCCGCCGAGGCCGATTTGCTGTGCAATTTTTACAGCGTCAATAATATAGAAGTTAATATCGTTTTTGGCAATATAGCGTTTAATCTGCCCGGGCAGATGTTTTTCCAGTTCTTCTGCGCTCCAGTTGCAGTTAAGAAGGAAGGTGCCGCCTTTTTTCAGCCCTGCGGTAACGTCGTATTTATCAACGTAGGACTGGTTGTGTACGGCTACAAAATCCGCAGCGTTGATAAGGTACGGGGCGCGGATGGGCTCTTTGCCGAAACGCAGGTGCGAAACGGTAATGCCGCCGGATTTTTTGGAATCGTATGAGAAATAGCCCTGAGCGTACATATCGGTGTGGTCGCCGATGATCTTGATGGAGTTCTTGTTCGCGCCGACGGTGCCGTCGCCACCGAGACCCCAGAACTTGCACTCAATGGTGCCCTCTGCCGCGGTGTTCGGGGCGGGGACTTCCTCGAGGGACATGTTGGTCACGTCGTCAACGATGCCGATGGTGAACTGACGCTTCATCTCGTCCTTCTTCAGCTCGTTGTAAACGGCGAAGACGGAGGCGGGAGGAGTATCCTTGGAGCCGAGGCCGTAGCGGCCGCCGATGACCTGAATGTCGGTCTTGCCAGCGTTTGCCAGAGCGGTCATGACGTCGAGGTAGAGAGGCTCGCCCTGTGCGCCGGGCTCCTTGGTGCGGTCGAGGACTGCGATCTTCTTGCAGGTTGCGGGGATGGCTGCGATGAGCTTATCCGGGCAGAACGGACGGAACAGACGAACCTTGACAAGGCCGACCTTCTCGCCCTGAGCGGTCAGATAGTCGATGACTTCTTCCGCGACGTCGCAGATGGAGCCCATTGCGACGATGACGCGCTCTGCGTCGGGTGCGCCGTAGTAGTTGAAGAGCTGGTAGTCGGTGCCGAGCTTGGCGTTGATCTTGCCCATGTACTCTTCGACGATGGCGGGAACTGCGTTGTAGTACTTGTTGGAGGCTTCACGGTTCTGGAAGAAGATATCTCCGTTCTCGTGGGAGCCGCGCATGGTGGGATGCTCGGAGCTGAGCGCACGCTCGCGGAATGCCTTGACGGCGTCCATGTCGACCATGTCCTTGAGGTCTTCATAATCCCATACTTCGATCTTCTGCAGCTCGTGAGAAGTGCGGAAGCCGTCGAAGAAGTTGATGAACGGAACGCGGCCCTCGATTGCTGCACAGTGTGCAACAGCGGACAGGTCCATAACTTCCTGCGGGTTGGTCTCGCACAGCATAGCGAAACCGGTCTGGCGACATGCCATAACGTCGGAATGGTCGCCAAAGATATTCAGTGCGTGCGAAGCAACGGTACGTGCGGATACGTGGAATACGCACGGCAGCAGTTCGCCTGCAATCTTATACATGTTCGGGATCATCAGCAGAAGACCCTGAGATGCAGTATAGGTGGTGGTCAGAGCACCTGCTGCCAGAGAGCCGTGTACGGTGCCGGAAGCG
>ENA-OPUE01000080-OPUE01000080.1-human-gut-metagenome-genome-assembly--contig:-NODE-80-length-82562-cov-5.348601_pt1 | contig 82562 bp, 65 predicted proteins | sample MGYA00241466_ERZ501924 | MGnify/ENA primary metagenome ERZ501924 (study PRJEB25962, sample SAMEA2042223) | human gut metagenome | biome: human gut; feature: human-associated habitat; material: faeces...
AGAAGAAGTTGTTTGATCTGGCTCATATTCTTACTTTTTCCTGCCATAGTCGTATTGTATGAAGATTATATTCTGCATACAAGATACGGGAAAGAGTGGAAAGTGAACGGACATGCCCCGTTTTTTATGCAGGCATCGTCGTTTCTATGAGAAAGTGAACGGATATGCTCCGTTTTCCGAATGTAAACAACTGATTATTGTATTATTACATTCCCATCACTGAACGGATATACTCCGATTTTTGTATAGTAAAACGGATATTTTATCGTAATCACAAACCACTGAACGGATATGCTCCGTTTTTTGAGCGACTTTGGGCATTTTTTAGCAAAAATGAACGGATATGCTCCGTTTTTTATGCCCTTTTCAAGCCCATTTTAGCAATAATTGTGGGTGGATTATGCCGTTCTAAGTGGGTGGGTATGCTCCGTTTTCGCCAGTTAGAAGTTATGAAAAGGATTGATATGATCTTTTTAGAATTTCTCTTTTGCGATGTTGATCAGGAACAGCATGTTTCCGATGATGTACCGTCTCCACATTCGTCGCGGTTCCCTGATCAGCCGGTACAGCCATTCCAGACTGTGCTCCTGCCACCATTTCGGGGCACGTTCCACGGTTCCCGCAAAGAAGTCGAATACCGCTCCGATGGCACCGCAGTGGCAGTGGATGTCCAGTTCCTTCCAGTGCGTGTAGACCCATTTCTCCTGTTTCGGCGCCGTCATGCCGATCCAGAGCAGATCCGGATTAGCCTTGTTGATCGCTTCGATGATCTGCCGGTTCTCCTCGTCGCTGAATTCCGGCTTGTAGGGTGGGGAATACGTTTCTACCGTGATGTTCGGATATACCTCCGCAGCCCTGAGCTTGACCAGCCCCAGTACCCGTTCACTGCTTCCCATGAAGAAACATTTGCCTCCCCGCCGGTTCAGCTGTTCCATTTCATGTTCAAACAGATCCCATCCTGCAATCCGTTCCTTCGGTTGCGATTTGGCTTTCAGCCACCGGCAGGCCATTACGATGCTGGCCCCGTCCGGCACCAGGGCATCCCCCTTCTGGAGAGCCTCTGCAAAGAGCGGATCCTTCTGTGCCGTGTTATATGAATGTGCATTGATGGTGTTGATCAGCACCTTGCCTTCAGGCAATAACGATAGCTCCCTTCTGCTTTCCAGAAGAGATAAATCCTTTAGTTTTAGCATGTATGGTTAGAATTTTGTTTTATGCTATGTCTTTTATTAGATTGATAGTCCCTTTCTTATGGAAAAAGATTCTGTTGAAAAGACTTGATTGAAAAAATTAGTACATATACGCAGACAATAAGCAGCAATGAAAATAAAGAAGAAAATAATAAGAGTATTCAAAGGAAACAGGGAATTAAATCTGTCAGTTATTATATTAAATTGTACTATATAAATTTCAAGACTAAGAGATGCAATCCAGTAGATTGGTTTCCATATGAATTTTTTTGATATTGTTTTTAAATTTATACTTGAGAACCACATAAACAAATAATAAATAAATGTATTAAGAGGTATTATTGCAAGTATTTGACTATAATATAAAATGTCTGTTTTACCTTTCCCAACATTCATAATGACAAAATAGAGAAGGAATGAGAAACAACATTTAATTAATGAGAATCTACATCTGAGTCTTGTGTTAGGTCCTAGATAAAGTCCCAAGATCATAGAAGGAAAATAGCATATCCAATGTAAACTGGAGTGATAAATAGACCCAGATGATTGAGGCATAATGAAAAAACATAAAGTTGTGATTATAATAGAACCTATTATGTATTTATTAATATACTTCTTTTGATATTTTAGAATTATAAAAAAGAAGTATATATGATATCATTATACATTGTATAAACCAATATCCTTTAGCTATTAAAATATTTTCCCAAGTAATGTTGGCTTTGAATACTAAGCTTGCGAGTATTGCCCATACAATAAATGTTGGCCATATTCTGACAATTCTCTTCTTATACCAATCCTGAAAAGATATTTCATTTATGTTTTTCCCGAGTGTTAGTACATATCCGGAAGCGAAAAAGAATAATGCATTGCCATGTACCCCTAGTGTTGCAAGACTCGTATTAATATCCTTGTAAAGAGGTATGTAATGTGAATTAGTGATAAATAAAACAGCAATAAACTTTATTAGATCAATAGCGTAGTTTCTTTGTCGCATATATTTGAATTTTAGAATAGATGATCTTTGCTTTGTTAATAGCTAGATTATTTAATAAATTAATCCATTTTGCTACTATTATGGTTGAAAAAATTCCTGCTATAATAAATATTATATCGTTTTCGATAAATTCTCTACAAACGAGTAAACTGGCACCTTGAACGAGATATATCTCATAAAAGCAATAGTTTTTAGTAAGAATTTTACTGCTAGAGGGAAGTCTCATAAGAATATTTATTAAAATAGGAATAAATATTATATTAATGAGATAAAATGATAAATATGTATATCTCCATTTATCTAAAAATGGGATAAATTCTTGGAAACGGTGAAAATCTTTTAATATATAAAAAAATAATTACACATAAAGTCATAATGAAAAGAGTCGACCTTGGTTTAATCTTGTGTTTCTTTTTATTGACGTCAACTTTCGCTAAAGTTAATCCCATAATAAAACAAGGTAGTCCTTTTATGTACCATATAGGAACTTGTACAATAATCATTATTCCCATTGTTAGAACGATGATTGAGCATAGTATTTTGAATGCTAATTGAGGTTTTATATAATGGAAACAAATAAAAAAACATAAATATAAGGTTAGAATCTCTGTAATATACCATCCATATAATAAATTAGTATTAGATAGAAACAACCAAATAAATAAATGTGACCAGTTAATATCTTTATCCAAACAGATTTTTATTATTGTATAAAGTATCATTGCAGTTAATGCTGGGATAATTAATTTGAATAAATGGTTTATTAACCAATTGAAAGTTAAAATTCTATGCTCCTTGCTAAGTAATTCAAATAATAATCCATATCCAGACATAAATAAGAAAAAAGCAACGCACAAATCACCTACACCAGTTTCTGATTTTATAATGTATGTAGTGTTACAATAGAATGCTGTTTGATGTCCCAATACAACAAGAATAGAAGCAATGAATTTTAATAGTTGTGATTGGGGGCGTTGAATGTAAATTCTGTTATAATGCTTTGGAAGGATCCAAAGGAGAATTAGTAATATTAAACTTATAGCCATAAGATATAATATCTATTTGTTATTTATATGATAGAATGAGATGGCTTTTAAAGATTTTTTTTTGACAGAGTTGATTTATATAATTCTACCATTAGTTTAGCTTTTTTTTCCCAAGAAAATTCTTGTTGCCTTTCTTTGCAATTATTAGACATTTCTTTTAATAAATCTCTATTTTCTTCTAATTCGTTAAGAGTTGTAGCGAAATCTTTAATAGATTGTTGAGGATTAGATAGCGGTATTTTTTTCCCGATTTTTTCATCAATAACATATCCCATACCACATGTATCAAAGCAAATCACAGGTAATTGATTGCTTACAGCTTCAAGCACTACGGTAGATGTATCTTCACTTATACTGGTAAATAAGAAAATATGTGCATTTTTCATAGCTTTTATTATTTCATGATTTGGCTGATTCCCGTGCCATGTTATGAGATCCTTTATGTGAAGAGTTTCAGTTAGTAGCTCAGCCTCTTGCATTTGTTTGAAATTCCCTGTGCCATAAATATCTAAATGTATATTGTGATTATGGGTAGCTTCTATAATTTTGAGAGCTAGTGGTAGTTGTTTACGGAAATCAAATTTACCAACCCATAATATGTGGATAGTTTTTTCATGAAAATTGCGGATAATATTTTTTTTTGTGCTAAAGCATCCTGTTTCAGGAATAATAATAGATTCTAAGCCTTTATATTTCTTTATGGCTTTATAGGAGTCTGGTATAGAGCTGATTAGTAAATCGGCTCTATTAAAGGATTGGTTTACTCTTCTGTCATATTTAATTTGAACAATATTGATAATATTTTTTATTCGATTGAAAAGCTTCATTTTTAACCCGCTTCCGTCAAGATAAGCTGTAGGAAATTGTTTTAATCCTCCAATTGGCCCCCAAATAAAAGGAATATCAGAAATTTTCCATAAATATCCTGGTTCTCGGAAACCAATCATATTTAGTTGATGTATGATATCAATATGCGTTTTATTACAAATATTTTTTGCTAAGAGGTAAGTTGTCCATTGCCATTCTTTATAATATTTATAGAAGCGCCAATCACCTTGGTTCCAGCACATTTTTCGTATTTTTTCAGAGACAGGATTGTAATAAAAATGCATATTTTTTCTTTGTGGGAGAGTAGAAAGAGCTGCTTCTATTTGATTTTGAAATTCTCCTTCTGTAATAATATGCAATTTGCAATATTGAGCAAGATTTATACACCAGTTCCATGCCATTCCAGGTTCACTTCCCATGTTGGGAGAACAAGCATATGCATTGATAAGGATAGATAGCATAGTTTTATTACATATTAAGTTTAAATTTTCTTACTACGTATAATAAAGTAAACATTAATATTGTAAGATGGTTTTTTATACAGAATACGGGAATTTTAACTTTTAAGGGTAAATTCTTATATTTAATATTTTTAAAAGCATAATTTATAGTTGGAAGTGAAAGGTATTTTTTCAGACCTTTATAGCCTATAGTATATTTAATAGAAGCTAGTTTTATACACAATTCAAAACTGGATAAGATTAAACTTCCATAATACATATAAAAGATATCAATATTATGATTTTGTAAGTAAAGTTCTCTTAGTCTATCTCTTTCAATAACACCATCAATCTTATTTTTTATAAGGCCTTCTGGGTTATGTAAACTTCCTAACATAAGTCCACTTGATTTTATGAAATAGTTGTAAAAGGTTTTATTTATATTAATAATACATTTTGCATAACAAAAGAAATGAGCATTAAATATTTTGTCTTCAACAAGTGTTACCCCTTTTGGAAAAAGAATATTATTTTTTATTAAAACATCTCTTCTATATATAAATAGAGGGACACCTGCAAATTCTTTATTTTTCCAAATTTCATTATAATTTTTTATATTTAGATCGCTTCTAGAGTGACCTATAAATTTGGGGAGGTATTCTTTTATAATTGCTTCATTTGAGAAATATATTTTATCAGGGGAATTAGATGTCCAACAATTATTATTTGCTATATCTGTTGCTTTAAATCCAAATCTTATAGCATCTGCTTGATATTTTTCCAAAAGATTATAGCAATATGAGAAGGTGTTTGGTTCAATATAGTCATCAGGATCGAGAAAATAAATGTATTTTCCTTTAGCTATTTTTAGACCTTCATTGCGTGCTTGCGATAAACCTTGATTAGAAAACGATAGAATTTTAAAATTATTAAATGATTCCCATTGTTTGCATATTTCTAATAAATTGTCAGGACTTCCATCATCTATAATAATGACTTCATAGTTATAAAAATCTTGTTGTAGAATGCTATTAATACATTTTTCTATATATTGTGCTACTTTGTAACATGGTAATATAACACTTATTTCGTATTTATTCATAATTTTAAATATATTGATTCTAATTGTGTGCAAATAGTTTTAATATTAAACTCTCCATTAACATATTTATCACTTTGTTCTACAATATGTTCCCTCAATTGTTGATCTGAAATTAATTTGTCTAATTGTTTACTTAAAGCTATGACATCTCCAGTGGGGTATATTAGTCCATTTTTATTGTTTTGAATAATATCAGGAATGCCTCCTACAGGAGTTACTATACATGGAATTCCGTAAGCCCAAGCATCTAATACGCCCATTGGAAAGCCTTCTCCGTAGCTTGTAAGGCAGTATATTGATGCTTCTTGGAAGATTCTTTCTTTTTTTTCTGTTGTAACCCAGCCAAGAAATTGGGTCTGTTGCTCAATATTATATTGTTGAGCTAACTTTTTTGCTTGTGCTATTTCACCATTTCCTGCAAAAATAAGTGTCCAATCAGGGTATTTAGATTTTATTAGAGAAAATCCTTTTATTAAATCTGCATAGCCTTTACGTGATATAATAGAACCAGCAAATAGAATATATTTTTTTTTCTTGTATTTCCCTCTTGAAACCAATGGGCATGGGTTGTAGAGAACTTCAATATTTTCTCTTATTCCTAACGCCTCATTTATCCATTTTTCCCATTGTTTTGAAAGTACGAGAATTAAATTAGCTTGTAAAAATAAATTTTTATAAATCTGTTTGTTGTGTGGCTCGAATAAAAATTTTTCATTTGAGGGATGAAAATGTATAATAATTTTCTTTTTCATCCATTTAGCTGGATATATAAATAATAATTTCCTTTTGGCTGATTTTGTTGTAGCTACATGAATATGAATGATATCATAGAAAGGGAGTAATATCATATATTCTATAAAAGCTGTTAATACATACCAGATTTTTCGTATAAAATTTCCATCTCGATGTGTTTCTATCCATTTGCAATGAAATTTTTTCCATTGTTCTCCAGTTTCATGGGCTTTAATAACTGAAGTAATACCTCCTCTTGTTTTTCTTGAGGTAGCTACAATTAAGACTTTTGGATTATGCATATTTTTATTTTATTAGATAGATAATGTATGGACTGGAAATTGTAAATAACTATTTTAATTTTCAATAGAATATAAAAATAAAATATTCTAATTCTAGATGATAGAGCTAATTATTTTTGTATTTTTTAAATTGTGACATACAATAAATTAAGAAATATAACTTATATTTTATAAGAATGCAAAATAGTGAATATAGTTTAGGTAATTTTTTATATGGATATTTCTTTAAAATAGTATGCCAAACAATATTAGAACAGTTTTCTTGAAGAATTTTTCTTTTTTCTTTATATGATAGATTTGAAAGGCATAAATCTAACATAGCGTTTCTGCTATATCCAATAAATAGTCGCATGATTCTTTGTTTTTCTTCTTCTCCCCATTCTAAAAGTTCTGCTTTTTCCATTAAAGATTTATACATTGTAAGAATTTTAGAATTCCTATCTTTTCTGAAAATTCTAGATAAAGAAGCATTGTTAAAACAATAATAATATAAACAATCAGGTATATATATTGTTCTTTTAGAGTGCGTTAAATAATCTATTTGGAAGACGATGTCTTCAGATATAATATGTCTTTCTGAACAAAATTGTATGTTGTTTTCTTTTATAATAGAGGAAGAGTATATTGAATGCCATACAGACATGAAAAGATTTCTGTCCTTTAAAGTTTGAGGTTGACTTCCTATCATGTTTAATAAAACTTCATTTTTTATGTCTTCATCTTCAAATATAAGTGTTGAGCTTACTTCTGGGTGTGGTATAATTTTAGAATCATCTTTGTAAAAATTGAAACCACAAAAAACAGTATCTGCATTATTTTTTATAGCAGCATCGTATAATTTTTCAAACATTGAAGGTTCAACAAAATCATCACCATCAACAAATGCAATGTATTTACCTGTTGCTATGTGTAAACCGCTATTTCTTGCGTAACCTAATCCTTCATTTTTTTTGTGAAGAACTTTAATTTGGGGATATTGGATTTCATATTGATCACACATCTGTGGGCACCTATCGGGTGATCCATCGTCAACTAAAATAATCTCAATATCTTTTAATGACTGGTTTATTAATGATCTGAGGCAACGATCTAAATAATTTTCGACTTTATAGATAGGGACAATTATACTTATTTTGACTCTTTGTTCAATCATAGTACGAACAATTTTTTTAATTTATTTTTAATTCTATCTAGTAGTATTTGTCGAACGTGATGACAATGTCCGTATTTTTTTATTATATTGAAATTATTTGAATCAATATTTTCAACTTCTATGGGTAAAAATTCATCTGGTACAATTTTAAATTTTTTCATTCTTAAAACTGATGGTTTTATTCGCATTTGCCTTTTTTGTAAATGCATATATAAAAAATCTTCTCGTACCATTTCGCCATTTTTTAAATATAGTCTATATAAATCACCTTTTTCCCAAATGTATAGGGCCTTTTTCTCATGTTCTATTTTAAACCCATGCGGTGGAGCATTCTTTTTTCCTACATATTGAGATCTTCTAAAATGATTATATGAAACGGCAATATTGAATGATAGATCATTTGTGTAAATTATCCTTTCGTGTTGTTCGTATATTTTGTTAATATTATAGTTGTTATTCCATTCCTCGTCAAACCAACAAATAGAAGGATTTGATAAAATATTCATATAAATAACTTTACCTGAAACAGGTGACATGAATAATTGATTATGATAAGGAGTATTTTTAAATATGGTCATGTGACCTAAACAAAACAACTTATCATATTTAGCAAGTATATCATCGGTTAAATATTTCCCAAGATTTCCTAGTATTATATCTAAATCGCAATATCCCCAATGTGAATAATCTTTTATATAATCATTGAAAATATATCCATACATAGGTTTTAAATCACATAGTTTGTATGGTTTTGGAAGATTAATTTCTAGTTCGAATTTTGATTGTATTAATAGTTTACAATCTTCAAAGTTCATACTTACTTTTTGTACGTTTGCGGGATATTCAAAATTTCTATTATCATCTGTAAATATAATCCAATTAAATTCGGGATTGTATTCACAGGTTTTAAGAAATAGGGGAAAATAATTTGGAAGTTCCCCAAAATAAGGTATAATAAAACACAATTTTCTCATTAATTAATTTCTCTTTTTTTATTTAACAATTTGGTAATACTAGGGCCAATACCAAGTATAAAGTAAGGAAATATTCCATAATAGATTCTTAATGTGGCGTTATACCATATTAGAATAATGCAAAGAATAGTTGCTATAATAGAAATGTCATATAAATATTTATATTGCGGTGGAGAAATTCTTTTATACTTAAAATTATATATTAATAAAGCAATAAAAAAACTTATATATAATATTATTCCACTCCACCCTGTTTGTAGAAAAACGTTTTGGAACGTGAATAGATGATAAGTTAAGTAACTGTATTTATCATAAAAAGAGGTATCGATTAATGGTAAATTATTTTCAGCCCCTTTTCCTAGGCCAATTCCAAATAAACTTTCAATAGGTGAATTAAAAAATATGTCACTAATAATTTTTGCACTACCTATTCTTGGTAATCCATATCCGGCTCCTGCTGTTTTAGAATATTCCAGGATATTCTCTGCACTATTTAATGTTTCTGCTTGCCCACTAGATAAGTTTTTAAATCCTACTATTATTAATATGAGCATTATGGCTATTAATAATATTTTACGCCTATTTATTTTCCCTGTTAAACAAAAATATAGAAAAATAATTCCAATTTCTATGAAGATAAATCTTTCATCTTGAATAATAGCAATAAATAGGCTTGAAGTCAATACAAAAATGAGCTTTTGGACTTTCACTATTTTTTGATTATAAGCATAAAAATAGTATGTCATTAAAACACCGCAAAAAATATCTTGAGTTGCTCCGCTTGTAAAAGCACCATTATTAAAGTCCTCAGATTGATGGAAAAATAAATATTGAATTATAGTACATAATACATTAATAATTTGTATTTTATAGAAAAAGTTAAAGAAGAACTGATAATCTTTTACTGATAGATATGTTGCACATGCAAATAGAAAAACCATACTCAAAAATTGACCACGAACTCCCATCACATAATTAAAAGGATTGACAGTTTGGATTAAAGCTCCTAATATTGTAACTAATAATAGGGCTATCATTATTTTGAAAGGTATATAGAGCTTGGTAAGTTTTAATTGATATGGATGTCTGAAAAATAGAATTATTGAAAATATTTCAATAGCATAGCAAAAATTCCGATTTAGGCCAAAATTTCTAGCAAGGAACTCATAAATAAAGAAGAAAATGATAGCTGTATATATATATTTACGTGTTCCTTTTATATTTTTTAAAAAAAGAGTTGTCATAAATTTACATTCTTAGCAATCAGCTTTAGAACTTGATTAACAATATTAATTATATCATTTTAAAGATTGCACTTATTATTTTACTTGCTAACCAATAAGGTAAAAAGCGGTGTAGTCTATTCTTCCAGACTAATGCTTTTTTATCTTTTGAAGACGCCCATGATACTGTGAAATGATGTATGCTATAGCTGTTTACTAATGAATATAACATTTTATTTGTAACATTTGATTGGGGACAAAAATATTCAGCAGAATAAGCAATTCCTCCATCAAAACGTTGTGTCTTTCCATTATCAATTAGGTTATATTTTTTTAATATTTGTGTTTGGTAATGTGGACATGCAATTAAATTTAAAGAGCCATCTGTATTATAGAAATTTAAAGTCTTATATAGTTGAATCATCTCTGCCAATATTGGATGTCCTGCTTCAGCTCCGAATCCTAATCCAAAAGCAACAGATTCTTCTATCCTTTTGTTCTTTTTAAACATTATAGGGTCACGACTTTCAAAACCACAAAACATTTTTTCTTGTAATAAAGGGTTGAAGGATTTTAATACTTCAACATCAGTATCTAAATATATTCCACCGTGAGTATATATAACATCTAAACGACAAAAATCAGAAACAAAAGCCCATTTTTTTTCATTGTAAGCATCACTCATATATTGACATTTATGGATGTCATAATTGTTCTCATCCCATCGTATAATTTTATATTCAGGCATATATTTTATCCAAGAGTTGATGCATTTTTTTACATCTTCTGGCTCTGGATTACCTCCAAACCAACAATAGTGAATTATTTTAGGAATCATTGATATCAGATTAATATAGGATTTATACTAATATTTAATAAAATGTCTTGCTAATGAATAAATTCTTACTTTTATTAGAAAATATCCAATTTTCCATCTTAAACTGTTGTTAAAATGGAATGCTGCATATTCGTTTTTTTTAAATTCTTTTCGTATTTCTTCTTTTGTTAATATGTTGTACATAAAACCTTCGGCAAAGGTAGTTAGATTGGATATTTGTATTTCCTTTTCATATTCCTTTATGGGTAAAATTTCACGGAGCTTATAATTAAATGCTAAACGCATATTGTAATTTTCTCTTGAATAAGAATGTGTTATTGATTGTAAATTAATTACATAATGATAAAAAGCTTCGTTTAGATATGAAATTTTGATATCAGAGTGTCTAAGAATTTGAGCGCATATTAAAACGTCCTCACAATAATTTATATTCTTGAAAAATTGAATATTGTATTTGTTATATAATTCAGTTTTTATCAATTTATTCCAAAGTGCACCAAAAATTTTTCCTTCTAATATGTCGATAAGAATGCTATTGGCGGTTAAGCTTGAGGGCTTTTGTTTGATTAATTTTTGTTTTGAGTTTTTTTCTATGAAATAATCGGTTATAATAATATCACTGTTTGTTCTAATGGCTTCTTTGTACATATTTTCTAACATTGTTGGTTCAACCCAATCATCTGAATCTATATGGATTGTATATTTACCTTTTGCATGTAGTATACCAGTTTGTCTAGCTATTGCAACGCCTTCATTTTTTTTATGTATTACTTTAAAACGAGAGTCATTAGATATAAATTTATCGCATATTATTCCAGAATTATCTTTACTACCATCATCTATTAAAATAACTTCAAAATCTGGAAATGTCTGTTGAGATATACTGGTAAGACATTTAAGCAGTGTCTTTGCTGTATTATATATTGGCACAATAATTGATATTTCCATTTTTTATTATGAATGAAAAAATTACTAAAAGAAGTATAATTAGAGAGAAGTATTTTCTGATGCTAATCCTATCCAGTTGTTAGGGAAGATATCAGGTCTTTTATAATGCCACCATTTATATGGATAAATAACCAGTTTTGATTTAGGATTTAGTCTTGCGGCCCAATAACTGAAAGAAGAATTTGCTATAATATTTATTGGACAACAAGCCATTAGTAATAAATCCATATAACTGTCACTTCCTTGATTCCAATTGACATAACAGGCATTATTAATTTTGAAATTTTCTTCTACATATTCTATGTCATCAGAAAAAATGACATAGAATATATTTTCATATTTGTTATTTATGTATTTAATAGCTTCAGTATAATAGTATTTTGTACAAATATTGCCATAGATATTTGCAGCATTTAAATAGTCACCTCTTCTAAAATGAATACTTACTAATAATTTGTTTTTATATTTTTTAATAAAATCTCTATTTGTAGTAGATAAATTGTTGAAATTTAATTCAATGCTATTAGGTGGCAAAGAATCTAAAAATATTTTATCAAAATAGTATCCTTTATATAGTAAATGTTTTATTGTACTTCCTTGATAAGAATCACTTGCGAGTTTTGGGAAATATCGTTTTATTATTTCTGCTAAATAATATATCCCGATAGGTGTATTTTTAAGTTCTACATTTTTTAAAACTTTATGAAGTTCTAGACCATAATGTTCATTTAACAGATTGGTAATGTAATATGGATATACTTTATGTGATTTGCTTTTTAAAAAAAGATAAAAAGCATATTGAAATATTTGATTCCCAAGTCCGGATTGAAATGTAACAATTTTCATTCTTATATTTTTTTCTTTAATAAATATATTATTCTGAGAAGTAAATCTCTAATAGGAAAAGGCAAAAATTTAAAGAAAAAAATTCGCTCTTCTTTATATTTAAATTTTACGTCTGTTTTACAATTTCTTGCTATATATTTTTTTTCTTTATTTGAATAGTGATTTTGGTATAATATATTGATTATAGAATGTATATGATAAGCGTATTGGTTATCTGTTTCTTTTTGAATATCTGAGTACATATTAGAATTAAGTTGAGTTTTCCAGTATCTTTCTTGCTCAGCCGCTTCCTTTATAACAAAAGGATCTCTAATATTCGAAAGATTATTTTTAGATCTTACTCTATAATGATACCCAATTTTGTTTAAAATAGACATGCATTTGCAATTGAAATAGCATTGATAAGAAAAAATGTGGTCTTCAAGCCAATTAATATTGATATCAAAATGGATTTTACCAATACATTCTTTTTTTATACACATATTCCATATAAAACTATAATAATGAGAGTTCTCTAATGCTTTATGAAAGTCCCACGTATTATAAAATTTAGCATTTAGAGTTGTACAGATTGTATTATTTGTATTGTTTTCGTATTCTTTTGTATATCCAATTTTAACTATATCTGAATTATTTAATTCTATTTCATTGATATATGTTTGGAATGTATTGTATTCTAAGTAATCATCACTATCTGCAAAAGTGATAAATTCGCCTTTTGATTCATCGAGGCCTGTATTTCTTGCTTTACTTACTCCCTCATTATTCTTATGTATAACGCGAATACGTTTATCTTTAGTAGAGTATTCGTCACATATAATAGGAGATGAATCAATGCTTCCATCGTTTACTAAAATTAGTTCCCAGTTTGTATATGTCTGTTTTAAAATGCTCTCAATACATTGTTTGAGGTATTTTTCGCTATTATAGACAGGTACAATTATTGAAATTTTTTTATTCATTTTTTTTCTATACTTATATGAATGTTAGTTTTAATGAAAGATGTTTAAAACTTTTTGTTTTATGATTTGCTTAACATCATTATTTAAAGAAAAAATAAACATTAAAATTGTTATATTAAGTACAGATAAAGTGCAAACAACCAAAAAACGTATAATCCCATCAGGCATGTAATATTTAATTATGGCTGGAATAATAAAAGCAATAATTATAAGAAAAAAATTCTTTAAAAAAATATTTGTAAAATATTGTTTTGCAGGGAATCCGGTATAATGTTTTAGTATTTTGAGATTTATTATGAAATGTATTAATGCAGGAATTGATCCAACAAAATAAATGGTTGGAGGGTACCATTGTAATTTGAGGACGAAATACACTAAGGGTAAATTTATGAGATAAATAGGAATTCCATATAAATTCATAGATTTTACTTTTCCGGTTGCAACAATTCCTTGGTCTATCATATTATTTGAGTAGCTTATAATGCTACAAATAAGACTTATCTTAATAAAATCAGATGTATACTGGGGAACTTCTGTAAGCCATAATTTTAATACATAATCTATTTCTAGAACAACAGGAACGCAAAACAGACCTAGCATAAAAATGGTTAACTGTGAAATGTTGAATATTAATTTTTCGAAGTGGACCTTATCGTCGCATGCAAAATATTTAGTAAGTTGAGGAATAGCCGCAACTTGAAAATTTCCTATAAACTGATTTATAGTGAATGAGACTGTATCAGCTAATCCTCTAGCAGCATTCATAGCTGTGTTAAAAAAAAGATTTAATAGAATGTTATTCCCTTGTCCGTTTAATACTACGACGAAATTTCCAAATGCACTCCATCCTGAAAATATCATCATTTCTTTACATAGTTTTTTATCTAATCTAAATGATAAATGGCATTCTTCAAAATGTTTAATACAATAGGTCCGATAAATAATAATACTTGTAATTGAAACAATTGCGCATAAAATAGAATATACAATTAGTTTGTCATATGGTATATAGATGAGTAAAAAGAGGATAGCTATTTTAGCAGTAACATCAAAAATACTCATATAAGCATACATATTAAATTTTTCGTGTGTTGTTACTACAGCCATAAATGGGGTTTGAGTTATTCCCATGAATGTCGTAAATACAGAAATTTGAAATACTATATTAGCTGCCCATAATCGATTTGGTTCTATATTTAGTCTTGAATTCAAAAACCATAAACCTATAGATTCCAATGCAATTACGACAATTAGAGCAATTATGAAATGTATAATAAAGGCCGTATTAAATGTTGCTTTAGTTTTGTTGCTATCATTTAATCCTAAACTATATGCTAAAAATCTTCGTGTGCTCCCCGCTAACATACTTTCTATGACTTTAAAAGAAGAAACAAACCCAGCAACAAGATTATTTAGTCCGTAGTCTGCAACTCCTAACTTATCTAATACAATGCGGGTTGTGAAGAAGCTAAGTCCCATCATTATGAGCATGCGAATGTATAGATAAATGGTGTTTTTTAAGATACGTTTGTTGTTCTCTTCCATGTAATAATTTTTGTGTATTGACTTATGTAATATTTAACTGCTGATTTATTATATAATGTTATATCCACTATCTTTTATTATTCCCAATTTATTTAAAAATAAACGTATTATTCGTTTTGATCTTCCCCATGCAGTCATATTTTCAAATATAGGGAATTTGTAATTTTTCCAATCTGTTTTATTAAGATATAATTTGTAAAGCTTTTTGTATGGATGTTGGCAATCTTTGAACCAAGGTTTTATAGGACTTGCAAAATGTATTATACCCGGAAATCTTTTTGCTTCTTTTAATTGTGGTAAATATTTAGGGAAAATTTTAGGTTTTCTATTAAAATAGAAATTAGTCATATTCCATTTAATGGGAATAATCTTAATTTTATCTTTAAAGTATATAGCAATAATATCTTGTTCATTAGTAATAATGTAAGAAATAGATTGGGTAAAATTGAGAATAGGTTTATCTTTTTCAAGCTCTTTCCATTTTTGAACATCACAAACCATTACTCCAGAATTTATGTAAACATCTGTCTGTTTTAATCCTAATTTCTCTTTAATCTTAATACAATCTGGTATATCTTCTGCTGCGGCTATTATGGCATCATTTAAATCAATATTATATAATGGTGCAATATCAGTATTGATTATCATATCTACATCAAGAAATAAACATCTATCTGCATCGCTAGGAAGTAATTGAGGAATTAATAGTTTAAGATACATTATTGTATTCCATTGACCAACTGGTAGATTTGAAAGTTCATTGGTGGAATAGGTTTTACATATGAGCTTTGCGTGATATTGCATGCAAAGACTTTGTAAACTTTTTTCTGTGCCTGTTTTTATACCTGTAGTAAATAGGTAAATATTAAAGTTTTTATTAGTATTGTTTTCAAAAAGAGAACATAACATGACTGCTGTATGCTGTATATAGTTCTCATCTGACACACAAACTATATTGTATATTTTATTTGTCATACTTTGTAATAAAAGGTTTCATGTTTTGATAACATTCTTGCATAGAAGTTCTAGCAATATTTCTAGAATATTTCAATGAGGTGATGGCCTGAATCCATTCTTGTTTGTTGTTTACTACATTAAAATTTTCCAGTCTTTTATCAGAGTGGTATGGATTATACGTGATAATTAAGGACTTCTTTAACCCTTCTGCATCCGTTATAGTGGATAGTCCTACACAATAGTTTAATCGGTCTTGACGAAGAGGGCAAACAAGAGCTTTTGCATTTGCCATTTCTTTAACCATCATAGGATAGACATCTCCTGAATTTTGAGTAATAATGACTTCTATGTTAGGAATTGATGCACATTTTTCTGCTAAATCTGTGTAATCATTTCCTGCGTGTGATTGGGCAGTTATAATTTTTAAGGGAGCTTTTGTTTCTTTAAAAACGTCAATGAGCAGATCAAAATTTCGATTCTCTTTCCCTGTAGATATGAAGTAGTTTCCATTTGATTTGGGTATTTTGTCATAAAATTCTGTATCGGATCCCCAACCAGGTTCGCTACATTTATTTTTACTTAAGTAACCTCCTTGTATTGTTTCTTCCATTGTTTTGGCTGAAAGAAAGAAACAGTGATTTAAAGCTTTTAGCAGAAAAGAATAGATAATGCCTGTTTTTCCAGACTTGGGTGTATGATGAAGATACGCTATAATTGGTTTGGTGATGATATGGATTCTTTCTAGGAATAAAAGTAAAAGATGATTCCGGATATTTAAATTAGGAATAAATATTAAATCTGGATTATATTTACGAACAAGTCTTAGGTCATTGAACAAAGCTGTAGTTTCTTTTTCCCAAATTACTTGATGACCGTCTTTTTCCATTTCTACAGCACCATAAAGCCAGTGAGAAGGATTTTTCCCTTCTTTATATAGTTGGTAGGTATATGGTGTACCAATGTATAGAATTCTCATTTGTGATTGCTATTATTGTGATATTTGTATGATATATATTCCATACAAGGATAAATTCCTTTTTGAAATATCATGATGCGTATTTTATCCATTAAGATGGCAAATATACAGACTGCTAAAACTACTCCTGCAATTTTTATACTTGCAGTAGGTATGCTGGTTGAATTCTGCATAATATCATTATAAAGTTGATATGTATTTTTTGCAAATAGTCCTCCATCGCTAAGAAGATAAATAGAAAGAACAGATTGAGCCGTAACATTAATGATATTACTTTTTATAGTTAACTTGTTAAAAACCACGAAAATACAAAGCGCTCCCATCACGGCAAAAGGGGAGTTATAGGAAAAAGCTCGTCCTCCGAGTGTTAAGGAAAGAATAAATGTGGAAATGGAACAGACAATAATTCCTAAATATGGATATTTGTAGCTGGTGGAGGATGATTTAAGATAAAAGCCTAGAGTATACATATAAATAAAATGATAAAGACTATATCCTGATACGTTGTGTTCTTTTCCTAATCCCCAACAATAAACAATGTTGAATATTGTCATTAACAGAATTGTTAAACGTAATTCTTTTTTGTTCATCCTTGTCAGTGTCATATTGAGTATAGGTGAGAGAAGGAGAAGCAATATATAGATATCTATAAACCATCCACCTGCACTAAATGGAATAGCCAAAGGTTTGGCTATCCATTCAAAAAGGTTATGTGACACTTTGCCAACGAAAGTTTCATAAGACAGATGGAATAATTTCCAGAAGCTGCATATCCAAAAAAGATTAATTACAGATTTCCATTTCAGTTTGATGGTAAAGAATCCAGAAATTAGAAGGAAAATATTTACTCCATAAATGACAAAGGAATCTATAAAGTGTAAAGTTGTGTGATTTACCACATGATAGACTCCGTGAACAAGGACATGATGGACCACTATCATTAAAATGGATATAATCCGTAATAATTCTATATTAGATAATCTTTGCATTTTGAGTTATCTATCCTTATACATCGTTTCGTAATATTTCTGATAATCTCCTGAAGTCACATTATCCATCCAGGCCTGATTATCCAGATACCAGCGCACAGTCTTTTCAATACCTTCCTCAAACTGCAAACTCGGTTCCCAGCCTAACTCCTTTTGTAACTTCGTAGAGTCAATGGCATAACGCATATCATGTCCTGGACGGTCGGTTACATAAGTAATCAGATCCATATCTTCTCCTTCCTTGCGTCCCAACAGACGGTCCACCGTCTTAATTACAACCTTGATGATATCAATGTTCTTCCATTCATTGAAACCGCCGATGTTGTAAGTTTCGGCAATCTTGCCTTTGTGGAAAATCACATCAATGGCGCGGGCATGATCTTCTACATACAGCCAGTCACGTACGTTTTCGCCTTTACCATATACCGGCAGCGGTTTGCGGTGACGGATGTTGTTGATGAACAGCGGGATCAGCTTTTCCGGGAACTGATAAGGACCGTAGTTGTTGGAACAGTTGGTTACAATGGTCGGCATACCGTAAGTATCATGGAAAGCACGTACAAAATGATCACTGCTGGCCTTGCTGGCAGAGTAGGGGCTGTGCGGATTGTACTTGGTTGTTTCCAGGAAGAATTCTTCTCCGTAAGCCAGATGATGGGTTTCGGAAGAAGCGGTTGTTGTAAACGGTGGTTCGATACCTTCCGGATGTGTCATTTTCAGTGCTCCGTATACTTCATCAGTTGAGATATGATAGAAGCGTTTGCCTTCATATTTTTCCGGCAGACTTTCCCAATAAACCTTGGCGGCCTGCAACAGGCTGAGTGTGCCCATTACATTGGTTCTTGCAAAGGTGAACGGATCCTTGATGCTGCGGTCTACATGACTTTCCGCAGCCAGATGGATGATGCCGTCTATGTGATACTGCTGCATCAGTTCCAGCATCTTGTCATAATCACAGATGTCTGCCTTGACGAAAGTATAGTTTTCCTTGTTCTCGATGTCTTTCAAATTGGCCAGATTGCCTGCGTAAGTCAGTTTGTCCAGATTGATGATGTGACAGTCGGAATATTTGTTGACAAACAGGCGGACTACATGACTGCCGATAAATCCGGCTCCGCCGGTGATCAATATATTACGTTTGAATTCCATGATTATACGTTTTTTATTTGTCGAATGCACTTTTCTAAAGAATCTACCCAATATGGAACTTTGTAACCAAATGTCTCACGGAAATTTACTTTATCTAATACGGAATAGTGAGGACGTTTTACTTTGCTGGGAAATTCATTAGAGTGAATAGGATTAATTTTACATGAATGGCCAGCTAATCTGTTGATCATTTCTGTAAAATCGTACCAGGAGCATACTCCTTCATTACTGAAGTGATAGATCCCTTTCTGATCAATCATTTTACGATCAATAATCCATTCAATAGCTTCTGCCAGATCTCCGGCGTAGGTTGGAGATCCAACCTGATCAAAAACAACATTTAAGCTTTCTTTTTCTTTAGTCAGCTTGAGCATAGTTTTGAGAAAATTATTTCCCCAAACGGAATAAAGCCAGGCTGTACGAATTATGATATAATTACAACCAGATTTAACGATTGCATTTTCTCCATCTAATTTTGTTTGACCATATACACCTATGGGGCCAGTCATGTCTTGTTCCAAATAGGGGATATTATTTTCGCCATTAAAGACATAATCAGTAGATATATGAATTAATGTTATATTATTATCTTTTGCAGCTTTAGCTAAATATCCAACAGCTATATTATTAATTAAATTGGCTTTTTTGAAATCAGCTTCTGCTTGATCAACATTGGTGTATGCAGCACAATTTACAATAATATCTATTCCCTTATTCTTAATAAAGTCTTGAATTTCATCTTCTTTCGTGATGTCAAGTTCTTCTGCATCTGTAAAAATGTAATTATGCTTATCGGGTTGTGATACTCTTAGCATTTCATGTCCCAACTGTCCGTTGGCACCGGTAACTAATATATTCATCATTTTACTGATTAAACGAATTTAATATAATGGCACCTGAATATCGAAAGGGGAATCAAAATCTTTCAATAAAGGATGCCGGGTGTCTTTTTCACTCAGAATGGCATGATCGGTCGGTATGCGCCAGTCAATGCCAAGGCTGGAATCAAGGATGCTGATGCCGCCGTCGGCTTCGGGGTGATAAAAGTTGTCACATTTGTACTGGAAGACGGCTTCCGGACTCAGGACGGCAAATCCGTGGGCAAAGCCGCGGGGAATGAAGAACTGGCGGTGGTTGTCTTCTGTCAGTTCGACTGCCACATGCTGGCCATAAGTCGGACTTCCTTTGCGGATGTCAACGGCCACATCCAGTACAGCACCCTTCACGCAACGTACCAGTTTGCTTTGGGTGAAAGGGGGACACTGGAAATGCAGTCCGCGCATGACTCCGTAGCTGGATTTGCTTTCATTGTCCTGTACAAAATGAATTTCTCTTACTTCACGGTTGAAATCCTTCTCAGAATAAGATTCGAAGAAATAACCGCGGTCATCCTGAAACAGACGCGGCTCGATAATGACCACGCCTTCAATCTTTGTGGGAATTATTTTCATAATCTATTAAAAGTCCAGATTACTTTTTCCGGTACGTTTTACCTCATCGATCACGCTGATCAGGTATTTGCCGTACTCGTTTTTCAGCATGGGCTGTGCCAGTTCGCGTAATTTCTCGGCGGTGATCCAGCCCTGGCGGTAGGCGATGCCTTCCAGACAGGCAACTTTCAATCCCTGCCGTTTTTCAATTACTTCGATAAAGGTAGATGCCTCGCTCAGGGAATCATGGGTACCGGTATCCAGCCAGGCGAATCCGCGTCCCAGAGTCTGTACCTTCAGCTGGCTGTCTTCCAGAAAACGCTGGTTGACAGAGGTTATCTCCAGTTCTCTACGGGCAGAGGGTTTGATATTCTTAGCCACTTCCACGACCTTATTCGGATAGAAGTAAAGACCTACGACTGCATAATTGGACTTGGGCTGTGCAGGCTTCTCTTCGATGCTCAGACAATTGCCGTTCTTGTCGAATTCTGCGACGCCATAGCGTTCCGGATCGCTGACCCAGTAACCGAATACAGTGGCTTTCCGGTCTTCCTCGGCTGTGCGGACAGCCTCACGCAGCAGGGCGCTCAGACCGTTACCATGGAATATGTTGTCGCCTAAAACCAGACAGGCTGTATCGTCTCCAATGAACTGTTCTCCGATCAGGAAGGCTTGTGCCAGCCCGTCGGGTGAAGGCTGCTCTGCATATTCAAAGCGGACACCATAGTCACTTCCGTCGCCCAGCAACCGCCGGAATCCGGGCAGATCGTAAGGGGTGGAGATGATCAGGATTTCCCGGATTCCTGCCAGCATCAGGACCGAAATCGGGTAGTAGATCATCGGCTTGTCAAAAATGGGCAGCATCTGCTTGCTGACTCCCTTCGTAATGGGGTAGAGACGCGTTCCGCTTCCACCGGCTAATACAATTCCTTTCATAGATCTTTTATGCTTTATTTTCCATAGCCATAACCGTAACCATAGCCATATTTTTTACCGTAACCATATTTCCCATACTTACCATATTTGCCGTAACCATAGTAGTAACCATTTTTGCGCTGATCCATATCAATACCATTGATTAGGGTACAGAGATTCGGCAACTTGTTTTCACGTTTCAGATCATTGATCAGTTCATAGTCGCTTTTATGGGTATAATCGGCACGGCAGACATAGACACTCAGATCTGCTACACGGGCAATCAGCTGGGTATCGGTCACCATACCGATCGGAGCTGTATCCAGCAGGACATAGTCAAAGGACTGTTTTAATTGCTCAATGGCTTCATCCAGCGTTTTCCGTGCCACCAGTTCCGTTGGATTGGGAGGAACCGTACCTCCTGGCAGGATAAAGAGATTGGGGGAGATGGCAGAAGGCTGGCAGAGGCTCAGCAGATCGGTGTGCTTCGGATCGGCCAGATATTGGGTAATCCCCTGTTCCTTATGAGAAATCTCAAAGACTTTGTTCAGTCCGGGCTTGCGGATATCCAGACCGACAATCACCACTTTCTTGCCCATAAAGGCAAAGCTGCATGCCAGATTTCCGGCATTGAAACTCTTACCTTCACCGGAGGTGGTGGAGGTGAAGAGGATCACTTTCTGGCCTTCTCCCAGCATATACTGTAAATTCGTACGGACAGAACGGAATACTTCTTCCATCAGACCGTTGCGGTTTTCCTGCACCACAATGGGATGTCCTTCCGTATCGGTCAAAGGAATATCCCCAACTACGGGAACATCAGTAATCTTTTCGATATCAGCCCGGCTTTCAATCTTGAAGCGGAGCAGGTCGCGAAGGAAGATGAAAGCAACAGGAATACCCAGTCCAAGGATTAATGCCAGCATATAATATGTCTTGCTATTCGGCCCAACCATACCGCCGGCCAAGGGTTCTTCTACCATTCGACCGTTATTTGCTGTAGCTGCCAAGGTTATCGCGTTTTCCTCCCGTTTCTGAAGCAGCATCAGGTACAGACTGGCCTTGATTTCCTGCTGGCGGGAGATGCTGAGCAGTTCTTTTTCCTGCTGGGGGGCATTGCTGATCCGGTTCGCAAACTGGGCGGCCTCACGGTTCAAGTCATTGCGGGTGATTTCCAGTCCTTTCAGCACGCTTGCCACGGAGGTCTGGATATTCTTTCGGGTAGCTTCCAGGGAAGTATCCAGATTGACCACGGCCGGGTTGCTTTCGCTGGAAGTGCGGAGCAACCGTTTGCGTTCGGTCAGCATTTCGTTATACTGTCCGATCAGGGTGGACAACCCGTTGTCGCTCAGTCCGATATTGGCCGGAATAATCTCCATCCGGTTCTCGGGACGTTCAATGTATTCCTTCAGGAATTCTACAAGGCGGAGCTGGGTGGCATTCTCAGCCCGCTTCTGTTCATATTCTGCATTGCCTTGCAGAGCTAACTTCGCATCGCTGGTCAGGTCGGTCAGTCCCGCTTTCTGCTTGTATTGTGCCAGTTCGCTTTCTGTGGTGCCCAGTTCGTGATTGATGATGCTGATGCGTTCATCGATAAATTCGGCCGTCCGGCTGGCTACCTCGTTCTTGTCATCGTTGGCATCGGCATTATACAGCGCTACCAGCGTATTCAGGAAATCCAGACCCCGGCCTACATGGGTATCGTTGTAGTTCAGTCGTACAATGGTGGTCTGTTTGCTGGTCGGTTCGGTAGACAGATTTCCCTGACACATCTTGGCAGCCAAGGTCGGAGAAATAATCTGTACCTGAATAGTACGTTCTTCTTGGATCCTTGTACTATCTTTCGCATTCAGCGTCAGGGTTCCCACGGGAGTGATAAATACACCGGGTAGCCGGTCAAAGGTCTTTTCAGTGGTGCCTTCCTTTCCATATTGTATATACTTTGCAGTAGCCTTGACTTTGCCGTCAGGCATGCAGTCCAGTTGTAAGCTCAGAGACCCTGCCAGCTTTTCTGCTTCTTCGGGAGTTATCCAGACCTTGATGGGAGTATCATGCTTATAAAGCGGAAGGGCATAGCCGAAGCTGCGGGGTTCTGCATAACGGATGTTCAGTCCCAGGGTATTGACTACCTTTTTGATTAAAGTGCGCGAACGGAGAATTTCCATTTCGTTGTCGAAATTGCTGGCCATGCTCAGCATCCCGAGATCCTGCATGGTGGCAAGCGGACTGCTGGCACTGCCTTTTCCCTTGTCGTCCTGCTTGATCAGCACCGTGGCATTCACATTGTAGACCGGAGTCTGATAGCGCAGGTAGCCCCAGGCTCCGATCAGGCAGAGAATGAGGCAGGCCACAAACCAGGGCCAGTACATCAGGTATTCAAACAGAATCGCTTTATAGTCAATCGGCTTTTCGTCTTCAGCCGTAAAAAGATCGTCGTATTTTTCGTTGCTCATGATAACTTTACTTTAATATAGTGACTAACAGGCTGGCAATTGATACTAAAATGGAAGTGGCACTGATCCACAGGGTCGTACTGTTGCCGATATCGGAGTTGCGCGCAGCAGTCTTGTTGGGACTGACATACAGAATGTCATTCTGCTGGAGATAGAAATAGGGGGAACGGATCAGATTGGCATCGTTCAGGTTCAGTTCCTGAATGTCGCGTCCTCCGTCTGCTGTTTCGCGGACCAGCTTCACATTGTCACGGACTCCATATACTGTCATATCTCCTGCCATGGCCAGGGCTTCCAGTACATTCACTTTTTCGTTGCTGACCGTGAAAGTGCCGGGACTTTTGACTTCACCCAATACGGAGATCTTATAGTTCACCATGCGCACATTCACAATTGGTTTTTCCTTCAGGTAGGGGGCCAGCTGGTCGCGGAGCATGGCTTCGCATTCATTCTTGGTCATGCCGCTGATCTTTAATTTTCCCAGGACCGGGAAATCTATTTCTCCTTCGTTGTTCACCAGATACTGTTGCATTGCTGGCTGGGAAGTCAGGCTGGTAGAATTTTGGGATACAGTGGTGGGAACCGTCAGGTTGAAAGGAACACTGGCCTGGGGATCGGTGGTACTGACGGTAATGGTCAGCAGATCCTTGGGCATGATCCGGGCGTCGTAGAGCGGAATTTCTCCGGCCGGTACATTGACTGTCGCAGAATTCTGCAAATAGGGCACCTTCTTATAAGAGGTACAGCCCGACAGCAGGAAGGCTGCTGTCAGGAAGCAGAGAATGTTTGATTTGAATGTCATAATGATTTTAGGTTTCCTTTGATGTTACTAAGCCGTCGCGATTCCGGGGGCCGGAATCTGACTGACTTTCCGATTTTTTGCTGAATAGATTCATTGTTGACCACCACGCCCCGGGGGCCGGAACCGTGGTCACTTCCTCGTCCGGGGGCCAGAGCGAAAGGAAGCTACGTTTGGGGTGCGCTTCGCGGTTACCTCTCCCAACCGGGGACCGGGAAGAAGGGATAAAACCGGAATTTTTTGGCTGCAGATGCAATCGTTTTTCACAATTGCGAGACAAAGGTAACTATCTTATTTTAATTTAAAACAAAATTTCCAATATTTTTCGAAAACAACCATTAATTTTGTGTTGGATTTCTTAAGGAAAAGAATTTCAAGGAGATTTTATGAGAATTTCAATTCGATTTCGTTCTCGATTTTAACTGATTTAAAGAATCTTAAAATCGGGCATTTTTTTTCATTTGTCCGGTAAAATATATTCACCTATGAGACAAAAAGAAGTAAAAACAGAAAAACGGGAAAAAAAACAGAGAGTGAGAAACCGAAAAGATGGCTGCGCCACACCCCTGAAGGGTATCAGTTTACGGAGGCCGAGTATGCACTGAATGCACTGGGGAATTTCCTGACCCTGATTGCCTGCGGGAAGATCAAGCTGAGCTGGTCGGACGAGATGCAGCTCAAGCGGCTGACCAAATATCTGGTCCGGATGCTCTTCAAGAGGCCCTGGAGAAGCGTACGGAAGAAGATCCTGGAAGATTAGGGCTCCGCGGACAGGCCGGAAATACCTGCCCGGAAAATAAAAAAAGGCTTCGGCGTTTCCATGCAAACGCCGAAGCCTTTTGACTGAAACGCCGAAACGTTTTCAGGGTCCACCTGGGTCCACTTTTTCTATATGGACCCTATTCCGTGGAATGTACCTTGCGGTAGATGCCGTTGTCGTATGCTACCAGGTTCTGTTTCAGCATCTTCTTGAGCCATCGCTTGGCCGTGGAACGGGAGATGTCCATGGCAGCCGTCGCGGTGAGATATTCCATGTAAGTGAAGCTCTCGGGCAGCTTCTTGTAGCACTCCAGCACACGGTGGAAACAGGTCATCTGCGAGCGTTTCCGTTCCGTTCCGGGCAGGATGGTGGAGAGGGAGAGGCTGTGTTCCAGCAGCACCTTGACCAGCTCGATGGTGATGCTGAAATCCTCGTCGCTGCAGGTGACGTCCTTCATGTTCCAGCCGGCTTCCCACTTGCGCAGGGCGGTGAGCACCATGGCGATGCGCATCGTCAGCAGTCCGTGACGTCCCACAATGGCCTCGTTGCCTTCTCCGTCCTCCAGCGAGACATTCCGCATCATGTGTCCGAACAGCTTGTTGTGGATCTTCCACTGTTCGCGGGTGAAATGGACGGAGGTGGGGGAGTTGAGCAGGAAATGGTAGGCCTGAAGCACATCATCTGCCAGATTCTCAAAGAGTTCGTCGCCGTCGATCCATTCGTCGTCCGAATCGGGAGCCGCTGAGATCCAGCCGCTTTCACCCTTTCCCGTGAGCAGGGCCAGACGGCTGTACATACCGTCTTCCTTCGATGACACGAAGTTGACCAGCTGTTGCAGGGTACCGGCCATGCAGATGGCCATGCGGGGGCGCTGGATGAGAATGGGGTGGCCGTCGATCTTGTAGTTCTGTCCCACGGCTTCGTGGTGGTAGATCATACGCAGTTCGGAGGCATGCTTGCCGTAGTCCGTTCCCAGGGCAGCGGTGAAGGAGTCGATCTCGGTGGTGTTGCAGATGATTCCGATCTCGCCGGAGTTGTAGAGGTCGGTCATCAGCTGGCTCTTGGAGGTGTTGGGCGGTACGTTCAGCACGTGCCACCGGGGCTCTTCGGGCTTGAGACTGATGTCGGGCTTGCGTTTCTCGCGGAAGGCCCGTTTCTGTTCGGCCTCCCATTCCAGCATCTTCTGCTCGTATTCCTTGCGCTCCCGGCGGTTGTTTTCCTCCATTTCGCGGTGAATCTTGCTGCCGAGCAGGGCTGACAGGGCTACCACTCCCTTGCCGGAACCTGCGGGGGCGACGGCTGCGAAGAAGAAATGGGGGGAGTAGAGACGGTGGGCATAGAGGGTGCGCACCAGCGGAACGCATCCGCTGAGGTTGGTGAGTATGGACATGAGGAGCATGTCGCGCTGGCGGCCGGAGCGGGCGGCTATGATACCGCGCCGGATCAGGGGCGGGAGCTTGTCGTAAATCCACTCGGGAAACAGGGGTGCATGACTCATCAGATCATCCTCGTCGGATTCTTTTCTCACGGTGGAGGGTCCATTTGGGTCCATGTGGACCCATGGACCCAAATCGGCATGGTTGTAGCCCCAGTCCATCGCACTGCAATATTCGCTGTAAGGGAGCTGGCCCATCATGCGGAAAGCGCTGTGTTTCAGCCGTTCAAAGTCGTACGGATTGAACCTCCGCCAGCGGATGTTGCGTCCCAGACGGAGCAGAACATTGTGCCGCTGACCCTCCTGAAACTTGTTTTTCCGGAAAAAATTCGCCAGAAAAGCTTCGGGGTCACGGAGGGGTACATAACGGCAGTCGTCGTTGGGATCTTCGGGGATTCCGAAGGGCCTGAAACCGGCGTTTCCGGAAGCATAATCAGCCGGATTTCCGGGAGTATAACCGGGCATGTTTCCGGGAGCCGGTCCGCTGGCATTCCCTGCATTCCGGGGAGTGTAACCGGGCATATTTCCGGGAGCCGGTCCACCCGAATTCCCTGCGGTTCTGCCGTTGAACCGGTAATCCTCGGAAGAGTCGGTTCCCGTGGCCGGCTGATACAGGAGCGGATTGTTTCCTTCCTCGTAGGGAAAGGTGAGGGGTTCCGGTGCCAGATAAGCCTCGGGGTCATAAGACGCGAGCGTGAGGCGGCAGAGATCCTTGCACTGCATGTCGCAGGGATGTCCGGCAACCTGTTCAAGGGCGTGCGCCACGATCTCATAGGCCCGGCGGTAGACATCGGGATGTACCACTCCGATGCAGACGAAGATGCGGAGGCCGGTTCCGGAGACAGTGACATGACAGGCTGCCACCCAGGGAATTTCCTTCAGCCGGGCAAAAGCATTCCGGAGCACGTCGGGCGGCATCTTGTCCATGTCGAACATGGCATAGCCGGTGCGGTTGGTGAGACACTTGGGATAACGTCCGCGCAGGCAGTTTCCGGCAGGTACGAGGGCAGGCAACTGTTCCTTGACGGAGGCAGCTTCCTGTTTCTTTCCTTCGGCCATCAGCCTGCGGTAGTTCTCCACTTCATTTTTCCATTGTCCGTTGCGGACATTCTCGATCCAGGCAGACAGTTCCACGAGGGAGTCTCCCTGCGTGTGGAAGATGCGCGTGAATACGGTCATCAGATTGTTTTCCATCTTTCCAAATTTAAGGTTGAATGAAAAAAGTAAATAATATTTGTTTTACAGAAGCAAAGTTAAGGCAACCATCCGGAAAGGTGAAATGTTAAAACAAAGAAGCGGGATTTATGTATTTATAATATGTTGAAAAATAGGGTTTATAAACATATTTCTTTAAAGTAAAGCATGAAGTTAATTCAGAGGGAATTTTGGGGAATGTGATCAATAAATTGGATTCCTTACGGGTGTTTTATGTAAAAACAATTTGGAAATACATGTGAGGATACATGAGGATCCCGGGGAGGGATAAATTGTCTGATAAAAATAGTATCAGCTTAATTTATAGGAACTCGCATTTTGATATTTGAAATAATAATTCTATATTTGTATCAGAATTAACTTTTATGTTAAGATGCAGCAAAAATATCATATCGAATTAGTTGAAGAGCATGATGCCGTAAATTTTTATAGCGTTCATCTGGAAGAGGAAGAACTATCAGAGCTTGAACGTTTTTTTGAGAAATTTCCGGAAGGCTGTGGATATGATGAAGAGATTGATGTTATCATTGCATGGCTTGATAAAATCGGAGAGAATGGTGCATTAGAACGCTATTTTCGTCCCGAAGGAAGATATGGGGATGGAGTTGGAGTAGTTCCGATTGATGTAGGGAATAAGCTTCGTTTGTATTGTTTGAGGATTTCAGATAAGATATTGATTTTTGGAAATGGTGGATTGAAAGATTCTGATTCATGGCAAAATAGTAAATCACTTGCTCCATATGTGGAGATGCTGATTGATACAAGCCGTTTTATTGCCTCACGCATAAAAGATGGCAAAATCATTTTGGTAGATAAAGAATTAGTTGGTAATTTAAATTTTGCAAGAGATGAAAAAGAGTAGCATAATCGAGAAAAGACGCGAGAAGGTTAATCCTGAAGTTAAGCGTATGGTTGATTTGTCTTTTAAGATTGTGGATAGAATACACGAAATTCTGAAAGATAAGGGCCTTAAGCAAAAAGACCTTGCCCTACGTCTTGGGAAAAAAGAGTCTGAAATAAGTCGGTGGATGCGTGGAACTCATAACTTCACTATTGATACACTGATTTCTATTGAAGATGTACTTGGAGAACCTATTATTGAAATATGTCATTCGCAAGTGTTTCATGCACAGATGAAATAGCTGACATGAGAGGATGTCCCCTTTTCGTTGCGGGCCATCAGTTCTTCCACTTCGGAAACCTTGACCATGTTGTAGTCGCCGGAGATGGTGTTTTTCAGGACGGAAGCGGCCGTAGAGAAATCCACTCTTTTCTGGTTGTCGGTCCAGACAGACTGGGCATAGAGAAGGGCACCGCAGAATGCGTCTCCCACTCCGACACAGTCGATGACATTGTTGATGTCGTACACGCGGGTGTGGTACATGGTGCCGTCGGCATAGAGTATTCCGGCGAAGGTGTGGTGTTCGGAGTTCATCACGTTGCGCAGGGCGATGTAGATGTAGCGGCACTGGGGCACTTCCCGGGCGATCTCCCGGCAGAATGTTTCGTAGGCTGCGGTGTCATACCGGTCGGCTGCGCTTGTGGCCTTGAATCCCGGAGCCTTGAGCCCGAAGAGCATGGCATATTCGCCTTCGCTGCCGAACATGATGTCGCTGGAGGCAATCAGCGGGCGGAGTACTTCCTGGGCTGTCTTGCCGTACTTCCAGAGGTTCTTGCGGTAGTTGATGTCGTAGGAGACGGAGATTCCCATTTCCCTGGCGGTTTCAACGGCTTCCCGGCACACTTCGGCCAGTCCCGGAGTCAGGGCTGCGTCGATACCGGACCAGTGGAACAGGCCGGCATCGCTGAAGATCTCTTTCCAGTTGATCATGCCGGGTTCGAGTTCGGAAAAGGAGGAGCCTTCGCGGTCGTAGATGACGCGTGAGTTTCTCATGGCCGCAGCCTTTTCCATGTAGTAGGTACCGAGGCGTTTTCCTCCCGTGAGGATGTGGTCCGTACCGATGTTATGTGAGCGGAGTTCGGCGATGCAGGCTTCTCCCAGCGGGTTTTCGGGCAGGCGGGTCACATAGTCCACCTGGCCGCCGAAGTTTGCCACCGAGATGGCTACATTGGCCTCACTTCCTCCGTAATTGACTGACAGTTCGCGACTTTGCTGGAGTCTCAGGTTTCCCGGAGTGGTCAGTCGCATCATAATTTCCCCAAATGTTACAATTTTTTTCTTCATAATCGTTCGTAAATTTCAGATGTCGGATAACGCTGCAAAGATAGTGTTTCTTTTCAGTGATAGAATTTGATAAATAAAAAATTATCTTGTAAATTTGCGATATAAGCAGCAGGTATATAAAGAGTGAAATGATATAGTATGGCTTTCAATTTTGATATGAGATTCCTAAATGTCCCGCCGAAAAAGATTACAAGAGAATCTCTAATAGATTTTATCAATGACACATCTGCAACCAAACGGTTGTGTTTTGCCATGCGGGAACAGAGTATGCCTTTGAAAGAGGGATATGGAAAGGATGTCCTGAAATGGTTTAATCTGCCTTTTCGTGATACGATTGGTCCAATTCTAGAAGAAATGCTGGGGATTCATGTCTGTTCAAGAAAAGATGGAATCGGATGTTATTATCCTTGTAAAAAAGTAGAGGAGGTGCATGCACTCCAACAATTTGTTGACAAGTATCGTTCCGTTGTGTTTTTACGGGATAAACTGGATTTGTCCATTGCTTTGTCTATGCGGGAACTGGAAGTGGAATCAGGAGCCAGAACCTATTTGGGACAATTGGAGTATTTAGTTAAGTATGAAGATGATGTAGACCGTACCGGGGAAAAGGAAGAATTGGTGAAAGCTTTTGAGTCTATATTGTCTGATTTCCCTTTCTTTAAATATGCTGATTATATTTGTGCTGTACCAGGCAGTAAAAATTTTATGAGAGATATAGCGGCTCGATTGAATCGTTTTCCGGATATTTCATCAGCAGTCTGCTGGGCTGATAAACAACATGCGGCAAAAAACACTGAAGATGGTATGACGAAATTCGAAATGTTGGAGCATTCCGGATTTGCAATTGACAGTGCTGTTGATCTGAAAAACAAATCTGTGCTTTTGATAGATGATCTTTATAGATCAGGAATAACGATGCAATATATAGCAATGAAATTAAAAGAGGCCGGTGCTTCCAGAGTTTTTGGTATTGCAATAATAAAAGGTCTCAGGAATAAATAATTTATATGATATGAATTGGTCAAGTGAGGAAAATGTAAAGATTGCTTATCGGCTACTTACTGTCCGGGGGTATGGGCCTGCACAAACAAACAGGCTTTTGTTCTCGCTCAAACCTTATGTGACAAATCCGAGACAACTGGAAAACAGCATTGAAAATATATTAAAACCTCAGGACTTACCTGCTTTTGAGAAAGTGGTTGAACTTTTCCAAAAGGATAATAAGGTAGGTTATATTTCCATGTTGGACGAGCAACTATATCCGACAAGTCTTCGTATGTTACTTCATCAGAATTCTCCGACAATTCTTTCTTATATGGGTAATCTTAATTTGCTGGCCAAACGAAAAGTGGGTTTTAGCGGTTCACGTAAGGCTTCGCCCAAAGGTTTATGGATTACGGAAGATTGTGTAAGTCAACTAGCTGAAAAAGATGTGTGTGTGGTGTCTGGATATGCCAGTGGAATTGATCTTGCCGCTCACAAAACAGCATTGGAAAAGAATGGTTCTACTATTATTGTTTTACCGGAAGGTATCAGTTATTTTTATATAAAACCGGACTTGAAGGAGGTCTGGGACTGGAACCGGGTACTTGTTGTAAGTGAGTTTATGCCTTATGATAAATGGATGGCCAGTCGTGCGATGAAACGTAATCAGACAATAATCGGATTGAGTAATGCTATGATTGTAGTAGAGGCTGGAGTTACAGGAGGAAGTATGGATGCTGGCCTGAAAACACTTCTATCGGCAAAAACATTGTTTGTGCCTGTCTTTAAGGAAGCTCCGGAAAGTGCAGCCGGAAATGAAATATTGATTCAACGTGGAGCCAGGCCATTAAAGCTGAAAAGACAAACGATGCGTGTGAATGTTGATGAAGTAGAAAAGTCTGTCATGGATAATACATCTGATTCTTTGTTTAATTAAGGAATTAGCTGACTGGAATGTTCTATTGAAGCCCGGCTTGAAGAAACATTTTTGAATTTATAAACGAAACAGGCATGAAATTGTTTTTGAGCAGAAAATGGGGGTGCCTGATGCTGCTTCCGCTGGCAGCATCGCTTTATGCACAGAAAGACCTGAAGACACGAGCCACGCAGGTCGGTATTGATGAACGCGGATATTACCACTCCATTCAGGTGAATGGGGAACAGATTCTGGGCGGGAAGCAGTTTCCCGTCATTTCGGCGGGCAGCCAGGGGAAGGTGATCCTGCCTGCATCGATGAAAGCTTCGGGGAACCTGCTGAAGTTTACGATGACCGACGGAAGCCGGGTGACGCTCCGGGTGAAGGAATCGGACGCCTGTATCCGGCTGGAAGCGGTGGAAGTGCCCGGGAAATATGATGCGCTGGTGTTCGGACCGGTGGGTGTCGGCATCGGCGAGGTGGTCGGTGAAGTGGTCGGAGTGGTGCAGGAGAAAGACATGGCTTTCGGTATGCAGGCTCTGAATATCAAGACAACGGCCGGTCTGCCCGAGGGTTACGAAAATGCTTACAGGACCGAGTTCGGTTATGAAGGTACTCCGGCATCCCTGTCGGTCAGCACGGTTCCCGGTGACCGGCAGGCGGTTACGAAGACGGGAGACGGTGCGGTTTTCCAGCTGGGAGCCCGCAGGCGCGACCGGGAAGAATTCCGTCCGGTGCATGGGGTGAAAGAATCGTGGACGCTTCCCGTGAAAGGGCCTGACGGTCCGGTCAAAGGGGCTGCCGTGGCACTCTTCGGGGACGAACGGGAACGGATTCTTGACCGTATCGGTGACGTGGAAGTGGAAGAAGGACTGCCGCACCCGATGCTGAAGGGAGAGTGGGCCAAGAAGTCGCGGGAGGCAATGAAATCGTACCTGATCACCGACTTCACGGCTGAGAATTTCGAGGATATGCTGGCACGGGCTGAGCAGGCGGGCTTTGACTACCTGTATCACGACGGGCCGTTCCTGGACTGGGGACACTTCAACTGGCGGCCGGAGGTGAGTCCGGAAGGAGATGAAGGCATGCGGAAGATGGCTGAAAAGGCGCAGGCCCGGGGGATCGGTCTGGGCGTGCATACGCTTTCCAATTTTACGACGACGAACGATGCCTATGTGACACCGGTGCCTTCGGAGCATCTGCTCAAGCAGGGAAAACTGGTGCTGGCGGAACCGCTGGATGCCGTGCAGACGGACATCCGGATCCGGAAATCGGAACTCTTTGCCGTGCCGCTGACTCTGAACGGCCTGCAGATCGGAAAGGAGCTGATCTCTTTCGGCAAGGTGGAAGAACAGGGTGAGTATATGCTGCTGAAGAACTGCCGGCGCGGGGCGTGGGGAACCACGGCTGCCGCTCACGGCCAGGACGAGCCGCTGTATAAGCTGTGGGATTATCCGTACCGCACGTTTTTCCCGGATCTGGAGCTGCAGGATGCGTATGCCGACCGCATTGCCGAACTGCTGAACAAGACGGGGGTCTGCCAGATTTCCTTTGACGGGCTGGAAGGATGCGGCTATACGGGGCATGACGACTATGCGATGTCGCGTTTCGTGAACCGCATTTTCACGCAGGGGAAGCATCCGCTCCGCAATGATGCCAGCCGGCTGAGCCATAACCTGTGGCACACTCATACGTACACCAACTGGGGAGAGCCGTGGGGAGAAGCCATGCGCACGGGGCAGGTGGAAAGCCGGATCGTCAACCAGGCCTTCTACAAGCGCAATCTTTTCCCGCGCATGCTGGGATGGTTCCTGATCCGTCTGGCCGACCGGAAGCAGCAGTGTACTTCGCTGGAGGATGTGGAGTGGGCCATGTCGGAAGCAGCCGGATTTGATGCGGGCTATGCCATGACCATCCGGGCAAAGACTTTCAGACGTCACGGCCAGATTGACCGGCTGCTGGAAGCGATCCGCAACTGGGACTATCTCCGCGAGAAGCAGGCCTTTACGGAGGAACAGCGTGCGCGTCTGCGGGATCCGCAGACCGAATGGCATCTGGAGAAGCAGAACGACCGTCTTTTCAAGCTTTATCCGCTGCATATTTCCAAATATTATACCTGCAACCTGGGCGAGATGCAGCCGGGACAGCCGGGCGGTTCGGACTGGTCGTGGACGACTCCCTGTCCGGGACGGTTTGCAGTCCGTCTGAAAGTGGAAGGTGACGGGGCGATCGAGAATCCGCAGTTCACCACTCCGGAGGGCGTGATCAAGTTCCCGTGTACGGTGAAGGAACACCAGTACCTGCTGTACACCTTCGACGGCAAGGCCGTGGTGACGGACAAGAACTACAACGTGGTGCAGACGGTGGTTCCGGAAGGCGAGGCGCTGATGCCGGCAGGAACTTCAGCCGTGTCGTTCTCCTGCAGCCTGATCAGCGAAGATGCCCCGGACGTAGTGATCCGGTTCATGACGCTGGGAGAACCGGAAACGGTTGAGGTGCGTTGAAAAGGAAGGGTCGTATCATTACTCAATACAGAGTTTGATACGACCCTTTAAAGTGTTCCTTATTGGAACAGCTGATTATTTCCGTTTATAGTCTGGCCATACGGGTAAAGCCTGTCTGAGCCAGTTGTTCCAGAATGACGGCCGGCGGGAAGAAAGACTCCGGGCAGCGACGGTGGGGCAGCCGTCCTGAGTCACTGTGATATGGGCTACTGCCGAGTTCAGGTATTTCCCGTCATATACGGTAAGTGTTGCCGTACGGGGCTCAGTGCTGGTGTTTTCCAGTATCCGCAACGGGCCGAGGGAAATGTCCTGCAGACCGCGGCTTTCCGTTGCTTTCTCGATCCAGTCAGCACTCCATCTGACAATCACTTTTTCCGGCCAGGTGGTTCGTCCGTCGATGGTAAAGGTGCCACCCTGATAATCGAAATGATAGCTGTCCTGATCGATTTCCGTATAAACCTGTCCGCGCTGTACGACTCGTATGGTTTCCTGGTAGTCAGATCCTTTCATCTTGAATGTGACATGACCGACACGGGGATACAGGCTGTAGTTAGGATCGTTTGTGTAAGTCCAGTTCTGGATGTAGCAGTCCGTACCGTCATACTTGCGGTTGAATGCCCGGCTCATGTCATTGTATTCATCTACGGGATGGATCCAGTCTACATCTGAAGTGATCTCATATTCAAATTTGAGTTCACCCTCTGTGTCCTCATAGACCATCTGGAGCTGGTCGGGGCTGATTTCAATAGGAACATCGCCGCCATTGTCGTGGTAGAAATAGTGGGATCTGATTTTGAACGGAGCATTGGCGGGATATTTGTAGCTGACCAGGGTGTCATATAATACAGTCCTGAAAGTGAATGCGGGGTAGTAGTCATCGAACTGTACCCCTTCATTGTCTATCTGCGGGAATCCGTTCCGGGTATTCTCATACTTGAAATCCTGAGTGAGGATGAGTTTCAGAACAGCAACGGTTTTCCGTGCATCTTCTGAAATGATTTCCACTTCTGTCCGATAGTCTTCTGCACCGATGTTTGTGGGATAGGTCAGCATCATCGGTCCGTTGTCAGCTTCCTGTTCGATAAAAAATCCGTCGCTCTGCGTAAACTGTAAGCCATAGGCCAGCTGGCGGGTGTTTCCGTCCCATTGAGGTATTCTCGCACCCTCGATTCCTACGGCAATGCTGTGATGGTAGGCAAAACTGTAAGTGCCGTCGGGCAGACCGAGGTATGGATTGTCCCAGCCTTTGGTCCCCAGGATTTCAGTCAGTTGCCCGGCATCCAGGTTCACAACGTCGGAAAGCTTGACTTCCCCGCCGAAATAGGCTTCCAGCTTGCTGAGCTGTTCTTCGGTGAACCAGACTCTGTTGGGGCCGGTCAGGGAGTACAGGTCGTATTCTCCCAGGAAAGGGGTGTCCTGATCTTCTTGCCACCCTTTATATAGCGTGTATAGCAGTTTCTGAGTTCTGTGGTCCTGGTGTTTTGGGGATCCCATCCCATAACGTCCCGCATCGAGCCATAATAGTTTTTTGTCAGGGCATTGTCCTGGAAGGTCATTTCAGGAGTCTTTTCCCGGGTAAAATCCACGAATACGGCATTGTCGGGCATGGAGGCCAGTTCATTGCTGCTGTTGTCTACGATAAAGTATGCATCCGTGATATCTGCACCGCTGAAAATGAAGCCATAGTCGTTCCACGAGGAGGCCTCCTGAGTTCCGTTGGTATAGCTGCGTATCCGCTGGCAGACAGGCAGGAATGAAGCTTCATACCAGTCGGCAGGATCACTCAGGCTCGGATTGAAGAAGATATTTCCGGCTTCATCCTGTATAAACCCGTTGACTTCCCAGGCGATGTACATATTGTAGGTCGTGCTGACCAGTTCTTTTCCGTAAGGATCCTGCCGGATATAAATGTCCTGAATCCGTTCGTTGAGTTTGTCACGGATGGTAATGTTTCCATACCGTTCTTCGGGATTCGGATTTTCTGCGATCTTAAAGCTGAGATCCATTTTCACGATTCCCCGGGTACGGGGAGCTACCTGCGTGATCCAGTCCGCACTGGTCGTGATCTCAACTTCGGTATTCGTCTGCAGCTCAAAATCCAGTGTGGACTCTTTGAAGGATACCTGATAGTCTGTCTTCGCTACCGCAATAAAAGGCTGCGGAACCTGATAGATGTGCAGGGTGTCCTGGATTCCGTTTTCCTGATTCCGGAACAGGATATCTGCTTCACGCGGTTTTTCTCCGCTGTTGGGGGCAATCACGAAATAATGGGTATAGGCAGATACGCTCCGTGCAGCCGTTTCAGTGATCCAGTCGGCTTCAGGCATCTGGATCTGGTAGGAAACATTGCTTTGCAGTTCTGCTTTGATGGTGTCTCCCCGGCTGGGTACCGTGTATTCCTTCTGGCTGAGAACAATGGCTGGAGAGCCTCCGGCCTGATAGACAGTGACGTATTCCGTCAGGTCATTGCCGTGAAAAGTAATGACAGCCTGCCGGGGAGCTGTATCGAGGTTCTTTTTGACCTGAAAGTTCAGGACGGAGGTGTTCAGTCCCCGTGAAGCAGTGGCCGGAGACAACCATTCCCGGGCTTCGGGCTCGATTTCATAAGTGACTCCGACATTGGCCTGCAGCTCGATGCTGAAACTGCCTTCGGATGCTTCCATTTCAACTTTGTTGGAGTTGACAATCAAGGCATCCTGCTGTTTCTGGGTTACGGTAACGGTTTTCTGGATGCTTCCGCAGCTGAGCAGGATGGCAGCATTACGTTCATCATAGCCGGTGTTGGGCTGTGCACTGATCTGCAGGGTGATATTTCCTGCACTTCCTGAAGTGGGTGATACGCTGATCCAGTCGAGTGACCGGGTGACGGCTGTGACTTCTGCCGTCCAGTCGGACGATGCGGAAAAGGACAGACTGGAGGTTCCTCCTTCACTTCCCAGGGTGGGTGCCGGAGTGCTTTCTCCTTCGAATACGATGGCGTTTTCGGGCTGGGCCTGGTTTTTGTTTTCGTCGCTGCATCCGGTTGCCATCCAGCCTCCTATGGCAAGCAAAAAGAATGCAATGAAAATTCGGTCTTTCATGGTAAATATGCTTTTATGGTATAAACACTGTGGCAAGTTACAAAAAAGAAAAGGATAAACAAAAAAATATTTTCTCTTTAAGTCTACACAACCCTGCAAATGTCTACATGGCGGGGGAAGGGGTGTCGTATCTTTGTTTTGTCAAATTAAAACAAGTACTAACCTTTTAAACAAATTGTGTATGGAGAAAGCAGTGACTTATTCAGTAGTGGGAAGAAAGAATCCGGGCGACAAAGGGGCTCCGATGAAGTATTATGCACAGGCGCAGGCGCGCGGGGTGATGGGGATCCGTGAGATTGCGGAGCGCATCCAGCGGGAATGTACGGTGACGAGGGCGGATACCATGGCGGTGCTGACGGCTCTGGAAGACGTGGTGAGCGAGGGGCTGCAGAGCGGTGAAATCGTACGTCTGGGTGAACTGGGATCGCTCCAGCTGGGACTGAGCGGCAAGGGAGCGGAAGTGGAAGAGGAATACCATGTCGGGCTGATCGAGAGGGCGCGCATCAACTTCCGTCCGGGACTGACCCTGCAGGATGCGCTGGCGAACCTGTCGTATGAGCGTGTCCCGGTTAAGAAGACGGCTGAAGCCGGAGAAGAAGAGGAAGGAGGCGGAATGGGTGTCTGACCGTAAAATGATGGAAGTATGAAAGCAGTAAAAGTAATTGTCCGGATTCTGAGATGCCTGCTTTGCATCCTGACCGGGAAATGGAAAGAAAGGAGTGGAGAATGAGAAAGATTGACCTGATTGTCATTCACTGTACGGCCACGAGAGAGGACAAGTCCCTCTCTCCGGCTGAACTGGACCGGATGCACCGGCAGCGGGGATTCAACGGGTGCGGGTATCATTATTACGTGCGGCGTGACGGAGAGATCTGTTCCATGCGTCCGGTGGGGCAGGTGGGCGCACATGCGAAAGGGCATAACGCGAACAGCATCGGCATTGCGTATGAAGGGGGACTGGATGCGGGAGGGAATCCGGCAGACACCCGGACCGAGGAACAGAAACGGTCGATCCGCGTACTGGTGAGGGTGCTCTGTGAGGACTACAGAATTCGGAAGGTGGTGGGCCACAGGGATCTGAGCCCGGACAGGGACGGCGACGGAGTGGTGGAACCGGAAGAATGGATCAAGCTCTGTCCCTGCTATGACGTGGAGAGTGAACTGGCAGAACAGAAATGCAGGGGACGGTGCAGGCTGTTCGGATAATCCCCCGGAATTTTTCCTGAAAAATATCCCGGAGCACTTGGTGTTCCGGGATATTTTTTGTATCTTTATAGGTAGTAAGAAACCTGATAAACTGAAGAAAGATGAACCTGAATGAACGATCCTGTGTGGCAGAAGAGACCGGGGAATTCCGGCTGAGGATCTACCACAAAAGTGAACTGGCCCGGATGTATTTCCCGCAAAGCCGGCAGAAAACGGCTTCACAGAACCTGAGCCGCTGGATACAGGGGTGTCCGGAACTGTGGGAAGGCCTCCGCCGCATGGGCTATGAGAAGACACGGAAATATTACCTGAAACCGGAGGTGGAACTGATCGTAAAATGTCTGGGCGAGCCTTAGCGGGGAAAGAAGTGCGAAAAATAGGCGGAAGGTTTGGGCATGTAAAAAACATGTATTACCTTTGTGCGAAGAAAAAAAACAAGATTGAAGATATGTTCAGAAATCATACATGCGGCGAACTGAGAATCGCTGATGCAGGAAAGAGCGTGACGCTGGCCGGATGGGTACAGCGTGTACGCAAGATGGGAGGTATGACTTTTGTTGACCTCCGCGACCGTTACGGTATCACCCAGCTGGTGTTTAACACGGACGTGAACGCAGAACTTTGCGAACGGGCCAGCCATCTGGGCCGTGAGTATGTCATTCAGGTAAAGGGTACGGTGAACGAACGTTCCAGCAAGAATCCCAACCTGCCTACGGGTGAGGTGGAAATCACGGTGGAAGAGCTGACCGTGCTGAATTCGGCACAGACTCCTCCGTTTACCATCGAGGACAATACCGACGGCGGGGATGACCTGCGTATGAAATACCGTTATCTGGACCTGCGCCGTACGGCTGTGCGCAAGAACCTGGAACTGCGTCACCGCATGACCATGGAAGTGCGCCGTTATCTGGACGGACTGGGATTCCTGGAAGTGGAAACTCCGATGCTGATCGGTTCTACTCCGGAAGGTGCCCGTGACTTCGTGGTTCCTTCACGTATGAATCCGGGACAGTTCTATGCGCTTCCGCAGTCTCCGCAGACGCTGAAGCAGCTGCTGATGGTATCAGGATTCGACCGCTACTTCCAGATCGTGAAGTGTTTCCGCGATGAAGACCTGCGTGCTGACCGTCAGCCGGAGTTCACGCAGATTGACTGCGAAATGAGCTTCGTGGAACAGGAAGACATTATCGAGACTTTTGAAGGTATGGCCAAGCACCTGTTTAAGGAACTGCGCGGCGTGGAACTGACTGAACCGTTCCTGCGCATGCCCTGGGCAGATGCCATGAAATATTACGGCAGCGACAAACCGGACCTGCGTTTCGGCATGAAGTTCGTGGAACTGATGGACATCCTGAAGGGATACGGATTCTCTGTATTCGACAATGCAGCCTACATTGGCGGTATCTGTGCCGAAGGTGCTGCCCACTACACCCGCAAGCAGCTGGACCAGCTGACCGAATTTGTGAAACGTCCGCAGATCGGTGCCAAGGGACTGGTTTATGCCCGTGTGGAAGCTGACGGCAACGTGAAGTCAAGTGTGGACAAGTTCTATTCACAGGAAGTATTGCAGCAGATGAAGGAAGCCTTTGGTGCCAAACCGGGTGACCTGATCCTGATTCTGAGCGGTGACGATGCGATGAAGACCCGCAAGCAGCTGTGTGAACTGCGTCTGGAAATGGGTAACCAGCTGGGACTGCGCGACAAGAACAAGTTTGCCTGTCTGTGGGTGGTTGACTTCCCGATGTTCGAATGGAGCGAAGAGGAAGGCCGTCTGATGGCTATGCATCATCCGTTTACTCATCCGAAAGATGAGGATATTCCTTTACTGGATACTGATCCGGCAGCTGTACGTGCAGATGCTTACGATATGGTGGTCAATGGTGTGGAAGTAGGTGGAGGATCTATCCGTATCCATGACTCACAGCTTCAGGCCAAGATGTTTGAGATTCTGGGCTTTACACCCGAGAAGGCTCAGGAGCAGTTCGGCTTCCTGATGAACGCCTTCAAGTTCGGTGCTCCTCCTCACGGAGGTCTGGCATACGGACTCGACCGCTGGGTATCTCTGTTCGCAGGACTGGATTCCATCCGTGACTGTATCGCATTCCCGAAGAACAATTCAGGACGCGACGTGATGCTGGATGCTCCGGGATTCCTCGACCAGAAACAGCTTGATGAACTGAATTTGAAGATTGTAGATAACAAGTGATTCTTTATTGGAGAATTTTAAACTTTTCAGAAGAAGGACATGAGATGTGATATTTCGTGTCCTTCATTTTGTGAAAAACCTGTTTATGACAATCCCTGTTGTGACAATTCCTATTGTGAAAACCCCGAATATTTGGTGAATGAAAGAACGTGTACGAATTCTGCGCTTTACGATAATCGGAACGCTTAATGCGCTCATTGCGGCCTTTGTGGTCTGGCTGATGATGCACATCAGGAAGGAGGATTATATGCTGGCCAATGTGACGGCGTATGTGGTGTCGCAGATTCATAACTTTATCTGGTGCAAGTACTGGATTTTCCCGCTGGACAAGGAAAACAAGAAGAATACGGTGTGGCATCAGATGCTGTTCTTTGCGGGGGCTTTTGCGCTGGCTTACAGTGCGCAGTTTGTGTTCCTGCTGGTGCTGGTGGAACTTCTGCACTGCAATGAGTATCTGGCTCAGTTCCTGGGGCTCTTTATTTACGGGGCCGTGAATTTCTCCTGCAACAAATTTCTGACTTTCCGCTGAGAGCATGCGGACTTTCTGCGGGGCTTTTACGGAATAGCCGCCTGTTATTTGTGGATTCTTGCTGAAGAAGATTTTTCCGGACAGATGGGGCAGCCTGTCTGTTTTTTGTTATCTTTGCAGAAAGAATGTTATGTACCGGAATTGAAAAGTATATATGAAGATAAAAACCCTATCATTCCTATCATTTAAATGTTTTGAGGACACGGAGATCAGCTGTCTGAAAAAAGGCGGAAAGTCTGTGTATCAGTGGACGGTGCTACTGGGTAACAACAATACCGGTAAGACGAGTCTGCTAAAAGCGATTGCAGACCTGCGTGCGGTGCCATGGAACGAACACTTGCTGAAGCAGTCGAAGGTTCTGATTACGGAAAAGGATGGCGGTGGCAAGCGGTTTGTTCCTGCTGGAATTCATCTTCTTCTGAATGATTCTGAAGATTCGGTTAATCTGGATGAAAAGATGCTGGTTGAGTGTACAACGACTTTGGAGAATACTTTTCGCTGGAAATATGGTACAAACTCCTGTGCTACATCTAAATATCCGGGACTGGAAGATTTCCGGATTTATGCTTACGGTGTTTCCCGTTATCCTTCGAAGACCAGTCTTTCGGAATCGCAGTGTGATGACTGTGCTTCCCTGTTTCATCCGGATCAGCGCCTGATCAATATCGAGGAGTGGCTCATGCAGCTGGATTATGCAGCCAAGAGCAATAACCGGCAGGCAGAAGAAAGACTGAACCGCATCCGGGAGCTGCTGTGCGGAAATCTGTTTCCGGAGATTCTGGACTTCCGCTTTGAGAGCAATGACAGACTGCACAATTACACGCTGTTTCAAACGGAGGACGGCTGGTTCCGCTATACGGAACTGGGATACGGCTACCAGTCAATGCTGTCATGGGTCATTGATCTGTGCAAGCGGATGTTTGAACGTTATCCGGCTTCGGAGAATCCGTTACAGGAAGAAGCTATTGTGCTGGTAGACGAAATTGATCTGCATTTGCATCCGGCCTGGCAGCGGGATATCATTTCTTTCCTTTCGAAAGTATTTCCGAATGTACAGTTCATAGTGACTACTCACAGTCCGCTGGTGGTACAGTCCATGAACGAGGTGAATCTGTATGTTCTTCATCGGGAGGGCAACAAGGTGAAAGTGGACCGCTCGGAAGTAACCAATTTCAAAGGATGGACTGTGGAAGAGATTCTGCGGGATACCATGCGGATGAAGGAGGATATTCATACGGGTGAGTACCAGAAGTATATGAAGCTGTAAGCTGCCTACGAAACCTTGTGCCGGATTCTGCATCCGGAAAATTCTGCGCGGCGGCTGTTGGAACTGCAATATAATCAATTGCTACATGATTAAGCTGGAACTTCCGGAAAAGCCGGCGGAACTGACTCCGGAAAAGGAGCGGGAACTGGTGGAAAAGTTCAAGGCTGACGGTTCTGCGGTCTGGAAGAAAAGTTATATTACGAAGCCGTTGCTGGCCATGACCAACAATAAGTGTGCTTATTCAGAGCAGGCCTTGAATCAGGAAAGCGCATACATGGAGGTGGATCACTTCAAGCACAAGAATCTGTATCAGGATGAAGTCGTGAGGTGGGGGAATTTACTGCCTTCGTGCAAGAAGTGTAATGATACGAAGAGTGACTGGGATGTGATGGCGCATCCGATTGTAAATCCACTGGCAGACCAGCCACGGGATTTCCTGTATGTGAAAGCTTTCCGTTTTTATATGAAGAACGAAAAGGGGCAGAATACGATCAGAGCCCTTGCACTGAATGACCGGGATCATTTTGTCAATCCCCGGTCGGAGATCGGATTCCGGATTGTGGAGACGCTGGAAGAGTATCTGGAGGCGTTGCAGGAGGAGGAACTGACGCCCAGAAGGATGAAGTCGCTGGTGAACCGGATCAAATCGACTCTGTCAGAATGCGGACCGAAACATATTTATTCGGCAGTATTGTCTACTCATATCTTATATGAATCTCCTGTCATGAGGAAACTGGAAGAACGTTTGCAGGCATTGGACCAATGGGATGAAGAACTGGAAGCGATCAGGCGGGAGCTGGAAAGCATTGCATTGCCGTCTCCGGATTGATTTTGCGGTATGAAAAATAAAATCCTCCTGTTTTCCGGCCTGGACTTGTCTGAGGCTGAAGACAGGAGGATTTTCATATAAAGTTGTTTCAGATGGCAGTGAGTGCCTGCTCGTCGATGTAGTTCATCCGGTGGGTCAGGATGACATTGCGTGCCAGATCGTTGTTGTCGGTACGGAACACCAGGATACCTTTTCCTCCGAGCAGGAAGGAATAGAGGTAGGAGATGCCGATTCCGGCTTCACTGAAACGGCGGACCGCATCGGCAGCCTGTCCCGGGGTATTGTCGAGGGTGATGGCAAAGACTTCGGACATGCTGACGGAAATGCCGGCCTGCTTCAGGGTGTCATATGCCCGCTGCGGTTCGGAACAGATGATGCGGTAGATTCCATATTCCACCGTATCGGAAATGGTGGAAGCGATGAGCTGGATGCCGGCTTCCTTGAAGAGTTCGAGCACCTGAAGCAAGGTTCCCGACTTGTTTTCCACGAAAACGGATAATTGATGAATGGTCATAAGTTTGTTTCTTGTTTTGAAAGTTCATTAAATCAATGTCTTGCGCAGGTCTTTTACGCGGACTGCCTTGCCTTCCTGCTTGGGCAGGCTGCCTTTGGGCACGAGTTTCACACGCGGAGTGATGAGGATTTCGTCCTTCAGCTGGCGGGTGATTTCCTTGGTCAGGCGCTGGAGGAAGCCGTAGTCGTCGGTAAACTCGTTGAGTTCCACCTCGACGGTCATTTCGTCGTTGGCTTCGAGGTTGGTCAGCGTGATGAGGTAATCGGTGCCCAGTTCGCGGAACTGCATGAGGATGTTTTCGATCTGGATCGGGAAGATGTTGACTCCCTTGAGGATCATCATATCGTCGCTTCGTCCCTTCATGCGGTCCAGACGTTTGTGGTGACGGCCGCAGGGGCATTCTCCGGGAAGGATGCGGGTCAGGTCGCGGGTGCGGTAGCGCAGCAGAGGCATGGCTTCGCGGTTGATGGTTGTCAGCACGAGTTCGCCCACTTCACCGTCGGGCACCGGCTCGAGGGTCTGGGGATCGACGATCTCCACGATGTAATAGTCTTCCCAGATGTGGAGTCCGTTCTGTTCGGGGCATTCAAAAGCCACACCGGGACCGCACATTTCGGACATTCCGAAGGAGTTGTAGGCCTTGACGCCCAGCATCTGCTCGATGCGGCGGCGCTGTTCGTCGGAATGGGGTTCGGCTCCGATGATCAGGGTACGCAGACGGGTATCCCGGCGGGGATCGATGCCCATTTCTTCCATCACTTCATACAGGCGTCCGGCATAGCTCGGAATGGCATGCAGGGCCGTTGTGCCGAAATCGGTGATGAACTTGATCTGCCGTTTGGTGTTTCCGGCAGCAGCAGGAACGGTGAGCATGCCCAGTCGTTCGGCACCGTACTGAAAGCCCAGACCGCCGGTGAACATGCCGTAGCCGGAAGAGTTCTGGAAGATGTCTCCCTTGCGCAGTCCGACCATATAGAGGCAGCGGGCTACGGCGTTGGCCCATTCGTCAAGGTCGTGCTGTGTGTGCAGGATGACGGTGGGAGTGCCGGTGGTACCGCTGGAAGAATGGAGGCGTACGACCTCTTCCAAAGGAACGGCAGAGAGTCCGAAGGGATAGTTGTCGCGCAGATCCTGCTTGGTGGTAAACGGGAGTTTCCGTACGTCGTCGAGAGTTCGGATATCTTCAGGCCGGAGTCCGCAGGCAGCGAACCGTTGTTTATAGAAGGGAATGCGCATACAGCGGGCAAGGGTCTGCTGCAGTCTTTCCATCTGCAGCTTCTCCAGTCGGGAGCGGGAGAGCGTCTCCAACTCGGGGTGTAAGTACAAATTGTCGTTTTTCATAAGTTTTCATTAGTATTTGCCCGCAAATATAGCAAGAAGTCGGAAATATCCGCAATTTTTCTTTCATAATTTCCAAATGGCGTACAATCTTTTCCTATTTGGCAGCGTTCTGTAAATTCAGACAGGGGAGAAGACAGCAAAGGGAGGGGCAATATTGCTAACGAATATGTCGAAATGTTACAGAAATGTAATATAAATTGTTCATTTGAAAGTGTTTTCTTGATGTTCGTCAATAAATGACGCATTTCTGTGTTTTTATCTGTTAATTGCTTTTCTGTTTGATTTCCGGTGCTTACCTTTGCGAAGGTAAAAGAAAGTTTTTAAGGTAACAAGATTCTTATTTTAAGGTTTTTAATTCAGGTATTAATTAAATTTTTAAGGTAAAAGATGAAAAGAACAGGATTAACATTGGTAGCCGCATTGGCTTTTTCCGCATCTGTATTTGCGGGAGGAACTCAGGGAAATGAAACGAAGTCAGCTGCACGTTGGGACGCCAGCATCAATAAGGTGAAGCTGAGCCGCTATTTGCAGTTGACTTCTGACCAGCACGAGGAAGTAGAGAACATCTGCGACTATTTCCAGGGCGAGATGAGCCGTGCCTTGCGTGCGAAGAAGAACAGCGATGAGAAAGTGCGCAACGCTGTTTACGGAAACCTGAAACTGATGAAGCAAACGCTGAACGAGAAGCAATATGCTGACTATGTGCGTCTGATGGCTGTTACTCTGCGGAATAAAGGCATTGATGTTGCACAGAAGTGATTTAGATTAGTTCTGCCGGACAATCCTGTCCGGCAGTGTTGTTTTTTGGCCCGTGCAAATGCATGGGCATTTTTGTTTTCATTTCTCCCGTGGCAATGAGAGATCCGCAAAATTATCCTATATTTGCAGGAAACATAAATGACTGTCATATGAAAACACTGAAAACTGGAAGAAAATGGGTTGCCTGCCTGCTGATGCTGGGCGGCGTCGGGGGAATGAATGCACAGAACGAATGGATAGAACCGCCTGTAATGGGGTGGAGCTCCTGGAATACATATCGGGTGAACATTGATGAAGCACTGATCCGGAAGCAGGCTGATGCCATGGTGGAACTGGGACTGAAGGAGTCCGGATACCGCTATGTGAACATTGACGACGGATTTTTCGGCTACCGGGACGAGAAAGGACGGCTGCATACGCATCCGCAACGTTTCCCGAACGGGCTGAAGGGTGTGGCTGCCTATATTCACTCACTCGGACTCCAGGCCGGAATCTATTCGGAGGCCGGGGCCAATACCTGCGGATCGATCTGGGATGCCGACAAGCATGGCATCGGGGTAGGGCTGTACGGCTTTGAACGCCAGGATGCAGACCTGTTTTTCAATGAATGGGGATTCGACTTTATCAAGATAGACTATTGCGGGGCCGGCCAGCAGCTGGAACTGGACGAACAGGAGCGCTATACGGAGATCGTACGGGCGATCCGGGAAGTCTGTCCCCGGAATATCTCCCTGAATATCTGCCGCTGGGCTTATCCGGGGACCTGGGTACGGAATCTGGCCCGTTCCTGGAGAATCAGTCCTGACATCGCTCCGAACTGGACAGCCGTGAAACGCTGCATTGATATGAACCTGTATCTCTCGGCTTATGCGGGAGGCGGGCATTACAACGATATGGACATGCTGGAGATCGGACGCGGTCTGAAACCGGAAGAGGAAGAGACGCATTTCGGCATGTGGTGCATCATGAGTTCGCCGCTGCTGATCGGATGTGACCTGACCCGGATTCCGGAGGAGTCGCTGAAACTGCTCCGCAACGAGGAACTGATTGCCCTGAACCAGGATCCGCTGGGGCTGCAGGCATACATTGTGCAGCATGAAGGAGGCGGTTATGTGCTGGTGAAAGATATCGAACAGAAACGGGGCAAGGTGCGTGCCGTGGCTTTGTATAATCCCTCGGATTCGGTCTGCTCCTTCCGGGTGCCTCTGGAGATTCTGGAACTGGCCGGCAAGACACGGGTGCGTGATCTGGTGAAGCGGAAAGACGAAGGACGGGTGACGGGCAGTTTCCAGTATGACGTGCCGGCCCACGGAGTCAAAATCCTTCGCGTGGAAGGCGAGGAACGGTGGGAGCCGGTGCGCTACGAAGCAGAACAGGCTTATCTGCATCAGTTTGACAACCTGGCCAAGCATCCGCGGGGAGTGGCTTATCTGCCTTATGAGGGAGCTTCCGGAGGCATGCTTGTCACCAATCTGGGCGGTCACCGGGACAATTACGCCCGTTGGAACGAGGTGTTCAGCGAAGAGGGCGGCCGTTACAGGATGACCGTCTGTTATGTGCCGGCAGCCAAGCGGGAACGCGAAATCAATGACCGGAGACTGGAAGTGACGGTCAACGGAACCCGGGTAAGCCTGACGGAGCTGGAAACGGACCGTTCGAAAGGAGTCTGCCGTGCGGAACTGACCGTTGACCTGCAAAAAGGATACAACACGGTGAGCATCGGAAGCCGTCTGACCTGGACACCGGATCTGGACTGCTTCGTGCTGGAAAAACTCTGACCGGTCCGTTGTTATCCGCTTGTCCGCTATCCGTTCTTCTGTTTGAGAATCTCTTCGAGCCGGATCAGTTCGTCGCGGTACTGGGCAGCTTCGATGAAGTCCAGTTTCTTGGCTGCTTCCTGCATCAGCTTGCGGGTGCGGTCGACACTGCGTTTGAGCTGATCCTTCGACATGTATTCCACAATCGGGTCGGCAGCCATCATGAGGCCGTCCGGCATGTCGGCATATTCCTTTGCCTTCTTTCCCTGTCCTGTCTTTGCCTCCTGGTTTTCCAGCAGGATGTTGGTGTGACTGCGCCTGATCTGGCGGGGAGTGATTCCGTTGGCTTCGTTGTAGGCCAGCTGCTTCTCCCGCCGGCGGTTGGTCTCGTCGATGGTCTGGCGCATGCTGTCCGTGATCTTGTCCGCATACATGATCACCTTTCCGTTGACATTCCGGGCAGCACGTCCGGCAGTCTGTGTCAGGGAACGGTGAGAGCGCAGGAATCCTTCCTTGTCGGCATCCAGGATGGCTACGAGGGACACTTCCGGCAAATCGAGTCCCTCACGCAGCAGGTTGACACCGATCAGGACGTCGAAAATACCCTGACGCAGTTCTTCCATGATCTTCACCCGCTCCAGGGTTTCCACATCGCTGTGGATATAGGTACAGCGGATGCCGTGGCGTGACAGATAGTCCGTCAGTTCCTCTGCCATACGTTTGGTCAGTGTGGTGACGAGCACCCTTTCCTGAGCCTCGATGCGCTGCTGGATTTCTTCCATCAGGTCGTCGATCTGGTTCAGGCTGGGGCGTACTTCGATGACCGGATCCAGCAGTCCGGTGGGGCGGATCACCTGTTCTACGACCACCCCTTCACTTTCCTGCAATTCATATTCGGCAGGAGTGGCACTGACATAGATGACCTGACGCGCCATTTCCCGGAACTCGTCGAAGGTCAGCGGCCGGTTGTCCATGGCAGCGGGGAGGCGGAAACCATATTCCACCAGGTTGGTCTTGCGGGCCCGGTCGCCTCCGTACATGGCCCGGATCTGCGGTACGCTGACATGGCTCTCGTCGATGACAATCAGGAAATCCTTCGGGAAGAAATCCAGCAGACAGTAGGGCCTTGTACCCGCTTCGCGTCCGTCGAAGTAGCGGGAATAGTTCTCGATGCCCGAGCAGTGTCCCAGTTCGCGGAGCATTTCCATATCGTAAGTGACCCGTTCCTTCAGGCGCTTTGCCTCGTAGAACTTGCCGATTTCCTCAAAATGCTGTACCTGCAGGGTCAGATCGTCCTCAATCTGATGGATCGCTCTCAGGGTGCTTTCCTTGGTCGTCATGAAAAGATTGGCCGGATAAATCTTGTATTCATCGAAGGTGGAGATACGGGCTCCCGTGTCCGGATCGACTTCCTCAATGCCGTCAATTTCGTCATCCCAGAACATGATGCGCAGGATGTGATCCGTATAAGCCAGGAAGATATCCACCGTATCTCCCTTGACCCGGAAATTCCCGCGGTTCAGTTCGGCATCGTTGCGGGTGTAGAGACTGTCCACCAGCTGGCGGAGCAGGACGTTGCGGTCCATGCGCTTGCCCCGTCTGACTTCGATCACATTATTATAAAAGTCGGCCGGATTTCCCATACCGTAGATGCACGATACGGACGAAACCACGATGACATCCTTCCGGCCTGAAAGCAGGGCAGAGGTGGCTGCCAGCCGGAGCTTGTCGATTTCTTCGTTGATGGCCAGGTCCTTTTCAATGTATGTATCCGTGGAAGGCAGGTATGCCTCCGGCTGGTAATAGTCGTAGTAGGAAACGTAATATTCCACCGCATTGTTGGGGAAGAACGCCTTGAACTCCCCGTAGAGCTGGGCGGCCAGCGTCTTGTTGTGGCTCAGGATCAGCGTCGGTTTGTTGACATTGCGGATCACGTTGGCGATGGTAAAAGTCTTTCCGGAGCCTGTCACTCCCAGCAGTGTCTGGGCGGGCAGGCCGTTCAGTACTCCGTCAGTCAGTTGTGCGATAGCCTCCGGCTGGTCGCCGGTGGGCTGATAGTCGGATTTCAGTTCAAAGTTCATAATCAGTGAAATTGTGATCAAAAGTGAGTGTAAAGGTACGTATTTCTGTCGGAAAAGCCACGGAAGCGGACCTTTTTTGCCCCGGAGAAAGCGAAAATAATATTAAAATATCCGCGGGTATTGATTTATTCATTGGAAAAGAGTAATTTTGCACAACTATATTGATTGACATGAAAAAGTACATAGCAATGGCCCTCCTTTCCGCGGGAGTCTTAACTTCGTGCGGAGAGTATAACAAGGTGCTGAAAAGCACGGATTATGAATACAAATACGAAGCAGCAAAAGAGTATTTTGCCAAGGGGCAGAACACCAAGGCCGCTACACTTCTGGAAGAACTGGTCAATATCCTGAAAGGTATGATGAACGGGGAAGAAGCCCTGTATATGCAGGCTATGACCTATTTCAATCAGGGTGACTACGTGACGGCTTCGCATTATTTCAATACCTATTATACAACCTATCCGCGCGGAACCTATACGGAACTGGCCCGCTTCAACTGCGGACGCGCGCTGTATCTGGATACTCCCGAACCGCGTCTGGACCAGAGCAGTACTTACAAGGCTATTGAGGAACTGCAGATGTTCATCGAATATTTCCCGATGAGTTCACGGAAGGATCAGGCTCAGAGCATGATCTTCGAACTGCAGGACAAGCTGGTGGAGAAGGAGTATATGTCGGCCAAGTTGTATTATGACCTGGGCTCCTATACGGGTAACGCCGTGTACAGCAGCACCGGTAACAACTATCTGGCAGCCGTGATCACTGCCCAGAACATCCTGAAGGAATATCCTTATACCAAGATGCGTGAAGATCTTTCGATCCTGATCCTGCGTGCAAAGTATGGCATGGCCAAGGAAAGTGTGCTGGAAAAGAAGGAAGACCGTATGCGCGACACCATCGACGAATATTATGCTTTTATCAATGAATTCCCCGAAAGCAAGTACCGCAAGGAGGTGGAATCCATTTTCAAGGAAGCGAACAAGTATGTGAACCCGGATGAGGACACAACAACAACTGAAGAATAATTAATCACATTAAATGTATAATTAACAATAAGTTATGGATTACAAAAAAACAAATGCCCCTACTAACACCGTTACCCGTGACATGATGGAACTGTGCGAAGATACAGGCAATGTATACGAAACCGTAGCAATTATCGGCAAACGTGCCAACCAGATTGCTGTGGAAATGAAGAACGATCTTTCCAAGAAGCTGCAGGAATTTGCTTCATACAGCGACAACCTGGAAGAAGTCTTTGAAAACAGAGAACAGATTGAGATTTCCCGTTACTACGAAAAACTTCCGAAGCCGACTCTGATCGCTACTCAGGAATACATCGAAGGAAAGGTGTATTACAGAAATCCGGCCAAGGAAAAGGAAAGACTGCAATAAGCCGGAACTATGATACAGCGCATTCAGACCGTTTATCTGCTGGTTGTAGCCATTCTGGCAGTAGTAATGATCTCACTGCCGGTAGGAAGTTTCGTTACGCCGGATTATCACATGAGTGAACTGACCAATCTGGCGCTCGTGTCTGAAGAAGGAGTGTCAGACTATGCTCCGTGGGCCTTGTTTGCCTTGCAGACCGTTTCTGCCATCCTTGCTCTGGTGACGATCTTCCTCTACAAGAAGCGCATGCTTCAAATCCGTCTGACTCTGTTCAACATGCTGGTGCTGGTGGGCTATTATGTCACACTGGTCATTTTCGTGCTGAACCTGAAAGGAGATGCCTCTTTCGTTCCGTCATGGACTGTATGTCTGCCACTGATTTCGATCATTCTTTCGTGGCTGGCTATCCGTGCCATCGGCAAGGACGAAATGCTGGTAAAAGCATACGAGAGACTGAGATAAGCCGGAAGGGCTGGTCTGAGTCTTTGAGAACTGATACATATCATTGGAATATGACCGACATCCCCCTGTTGCCCCTTCAGGTGACAGGGGGATGTTGTGTTTCAACAGATGGAGATTTGTTTATTCGTAAATATTTTTTTCTGTAAAAAAGTGTGACAACTTCTAAGTTTTTACTATTTTTGCCTGTGATTTTGAATCTTTTATATAAAATAACTATAAAATGCACAGGTTGAATCATTACTATTTATTCAAAGTGCTTCGCTTTACTGCGGTCTTCTTTCTGGCCTGCTGGGCCTGGGGATGTGAAGACCATGATGAAAGCGGGCCTGGAACTGATTCGGGGAAAGTCTTGAATATCAGTGGTCGTATAGAACAGGAATGCCTGACGCGTGTCGATGACGGCGGTTTTGCTGACGGAGATTGCATGGGCGTTTTTGTGGTTGATTATGAGGACAGCAAGCCGGGAGTCCTGCAAGGTTATGGCAATCGGGCCACGAACTTTGCACTGACTTATGAAGCTGCTTCAGGTGTGTGGAAGGGAAATTCTTCCATCTACTGGAAAGATCAGTACACTCCTGTAGACGTGTATGGCTATTATCCGTTTGAAAACGGTCTGACAGAAGTCAATGCCTATCCGTTTGCGGTAGCGGCCGATCAAAGTGTGAAACGGGAAGGAGAGATGGGGGCCTATGAACAGAGTGATTTTCTGTGGGCCAAGAGTGAAGGTGTACAACCGACAACAGATGTGATTTCTCTTACCTATCATCACCGGATGGCAGGTGTGAAGGTTATTTTAACTCAGGGAGAAGGATTTACCGGAGATGAATGGACCAAACTGCCGCGTCTGGTGACAGTGGATAATGTACTGCGCAATGCAACCATTGACCTGGCAACGGGAACCGTGAATCCTACAGGATCTTACGATACTCCCGTAACGATGTCTCCGGAGTCAGGAGATTCCTATCGGGCTGTCACTGTTCCTCAGACTGTTGCTGCCGGAAAGTCTGTCATTGGAATCACGATTGACAAGAAATCCTACCATTTGACCAAAGGTGCCGATATGGTCTATCTTTCGGGGAAACTTCATACCTTTACGATTGAAGTCAACAAAACAGCTGAATCCGGCGATTATGAGCTGAGTCTGAAAGATGAAACTATTGCTGAGTGGGAAAACGACGAATCTTCGCATAACTTTGAACTGGCTGCCTATGTGAATGTTGATGTGAAAACAGCCGGTACACTTGAGACCTGTCTGAAGGAAAGGGGAACCAATGTGGAGAATCTGAAGACCTGAAGATAACCGGTCAGCTGACAGATCAGGATTTTCAGTATATCCGGGAAAAAATGATCCAGCTGACAGCATTGAACCTGCGTGAGGTCAAGATGGTACATGTGGAGACAGACCCGATCAACGAGCCGGGTATCTGTCAGGATGATATGCTTCCTAACTATGCCCTGAACAACAAGAGTTCGCTGCGGACTCTTATTCTGCCGGAAAGCATCGTCCGCATCGGAGTATCTGCCCTCAGCGGCACTCAGCTGACTCACCAGCTGGTGATACCGAACCGGGTAAAGCGTCTGGATGAGAACGCAATCAGTTACATAAAGGAGATGAACCTGGAGGTCATTCTTCCGGATTCGCTGGAATACATTGGCAACAGGGCCTTGTCCCATACGGAATATACCTGTGAATTCAAGCTGCCGAATACGGTGCGCTATATCGGATACAGTGCTTTTGAGGAAGCCAGACAAGTGTATGGAACTTTCCGTCTGCCGGATAATCTGGAATATCTGGGGGAAGGTGCTTTCATGAATATGGGGCATGACATGACGGGAGATATCGTGATTCCGCAACAGTTTAAAACCGTTCCGGCCAATGCTTTCAACAACATTGGATTTGCCAAAGGCACGAAGCTTACGTTGCACGATGGAGTCAGCATTATCGGGAAGGGAGCCTTTTACAAGCTGAAATTCAGCAGCCCGGTCAGTTTCCCGGCATCGTTGACCACCATTCATCAGGATGCCTTTGCCGAATGTCTGATGCTGGGTATGCTGAATCTGCCTTCCAAACTCAGTTTTATTGGAAAGAGAGCTTTCGGTACTTATGTGGAAACAACGGAGGTAACCGGTCTGAACGGTGAACTGGAACTTCCTTCCACTATTTCTGTGATCAGCAATGATGCTTTTTACGGACAGAGCTTTACGTCTGTCACCCTTTCGGATCAGATAACCCACATCAACGAGCGTGCTTTTATGAACGATAAGTTCATAAAAACAGTCACAACAGGAAAGAATCTGGATTATATCGGTCCGGATGCCTTCAGCGGATGTGGAGCACTCCAGACCTTTATCTGTCTGAATCCAGAGCCTCCGGAACTTTCATCTGGTGCTTTTGGAGGAATTTACTGGGACAAGGTCGTACTGGAAGTTCCGGAACAGTCTGTGGAACGTTATCGTAATGCTTCCGGCTGGAATCAGTTCCAGAACATTACGGCGCATAAGGAACTGGCGTTCAATATACCTTCTATTACTTGTCTGCAGGGTGGCATTACGCGCGAAGGAGTAGTCCGCAGCGAAGGAGAGTGGAAGATAACCGAACACCCGGACTGGTGTACCGTTAAGCCTATGCAGGGAGGAACAGATCGTCGGGAAGAAGTTACAGTGGAGGTCAATCCCATGAACCAGGGAAGCGGCACTCGCAGCGGACGCATTGTGTTCCAGTTGAAGGGTACGGAATATACGACTTATGCAGAGGTCACCCAGTATGATTATGAGTACAATGAAGATCAGGAAATTGTGTTGCAGGATGCTACGGCCGGAGCTGCTCCTGTTTCACTGTTCATCATCGGAGACGGTTTTGATGCCGGGGAAATAGCTGACGGAACCTACCTGAAACTGATGAAGGAACAGATGGAACATTTCTTTAATGTGGAACCTTACCGGACTTACCGTTCTTACTTCAAGGTTTCTACGGCAGTTGCCGTATCTCCGGAAAAAGGCATTTCAACGGCAGGAGAACCGGGAACGCAGAGCAACAGATTTAATACGTATATGGATATCTATGGTCTCCATACAGATAATACTGCGGTGAGAGACTATGCAAAGAAGATAATGGGCAGTGCTCCTTCCACTTTTCTTCTGCTCTGTAATTATCAGGGATTCCTGAGTACGACCGACCGCAGCGGAGAGGGTAACCTCAGTGTCTGTACTTTGAGTAATGATACATATCCTTATGACCAGCGCGGACTGATCCAGCATGAAGTGGGCGGACACAACTTCGGTGGTCTGGGAGATGAATCAGTCGGACATTTTGAATTTATTCAAGCCTGTACCTGTCCCAGCTGTAATGCGCTGTGTGAGTTTACAGATGCCAAGTCGAGGGGCGAATTTGAAAATCTGTCTCTTTCAGGAAGTATAAATTCGGTACCCTGGAAGCATCTGATCTTTGACCCGCGTTTCAGTAAGTATGTGGATGTGTATGAAGGAGGATATAACCATCTTCGCGGTGTGTATCGTTCAGAGCCTCAAAGCTGTATGGGAACATATATTCCTTATTACAATGCCATCAGCCGGGAAACTATTGTACGGCGGATTATGAGTCTTTCCGGACGGACATTCAATTTTGAAGATTTTGTAACCAAGGATAAATGGGATGGGAGGCCGGAAGAATGAATGGAATAAATAACCGATCAATTGGAAGCAAGATGACCAAGAATATCAGCAAAATAAGTTTGTTCCTGCTGGCATTCCTCTGCATGCAGTCGTGTAGGGAAGACAATCCCTTTGGCGGAGCCACAGGAACTGAAAAGGATATTATAGAAATCAGCGGGCAAATTACCCAATCGGCATCTGCTCGTGTGACGGAAACAGGATTTGCAGACGGAGATGCCATAGGTGTCTATATTGTGGATTATGTGAATGGTCAGCCGGGACAGCTGACGGGGCAAGGTAACCATGCAACAAATGTGAAATTTACTTATGACGGAGTTGCAAATGTCTGGGAAGGGACAGCCAAGATCTATTGGACTGATGATAAAACGCCGGTGGACGGCTATTCCTATTATCCATTCCGGGAAGTCATAGAAGATCCGAAGAACGTAGACTTTTCCATCTCAGCCCGTCAGGACCGTCAGGAAGAGACTCAACTGGTCACAAATTATGAGCTAAGTGATTTCCTCTGGGCCAAAGCGAATAAAGTGGCCCCGGGACAGACCATTGCTTTAAATCATACCCATCTGATGGCCGGAGTGGAAATCAATCTGATTCCGGGAACCGGATTTGACGAAGCAACCTGGGATGAAGTGGAAAAGAATGTATTGATAGAGCAGATTCAGCCGGATGCAAAGATAGACTTGTCAACGGGAACAGTAACACCGGGGGAGGGGACACCGGTTACTGTAGTTCCTTATGACAAGGGTAACGGCACGTACCGGGCTGTTCTGATTCCTCAGTCAAAAGCAGCCGGTGAGATATTGTTCACCCTGACTGTAGATAAAACCTCTTACCAGTTCAAACGTGAAAACGATATGACTTTCGCTGGAGGCAAGTTGCACCGGTTTACTATTGAAGTCATTCAGCGGTTGCCTGAAGGGGATTATGATTTTAAACTTACAGACGAAGCCGTAACTGCCTGGGATGATGATGGAATATCACATACAGGAACAGTGCGTGAGTATGTTGTAGTTAAGTCTCCGGAAAAGGGAAAACTGGCAGAAGCTCTTCAGGCATCAGGACGTGATCTGGACCAGTTGCTGAACCTGAAGGTGGTCGGAGAGATGAACCATCAGGACTTTATCGATATGCGTGAACTGTTACCCAATCTGGAAGCGATAAACTTACAGGAAGTCAAGCTGAGAGATGCTTCCTTGCAATCAGGAAGTTCAGATTCCTACCCGTCTGAAAACCTGGAAGACGATGTATTGCCTTCGTACGCTTTCTACTGTTGCAAGTCACTGAAATATATTGTCTATCCCAAAGAAATGAAAAAGATCGGGGAATATGCTTTTCGTGGAGCAGGTCTGGTCGGTGCTCTGGAGATACCGGAAGGAGTAACCTATATCGCGACTTCAGCTTTTGACAACTGGGGCTCCTATGAGGGTGCACATATGTATTTGAATTCACTGAAGCTGCCTTCTACTCTGGAATATATTGGTGAATCTGCTTTCCGTAACAATAAATTCAACTGTGAGCTGATTTTACCTGAGAAATTAAAAGAAATCGGTCCTTATGCTTTTCAAGAATGTTTTTACCTGTATGGTACTCTGAATTTGCCTTCAGGTCTGGAAGTATTGGGAAATTCGGCTTTTGGAAACTTGAGCAGGCTGACCGGTCCGCTGGTAATCCCGGCCGGAATTAAGGAAGTCAGTGGTTTGGCAGGTGCAGGATTTTCCAGTCTGGTTCTGCCGGATGGGCTGGAGGTTATCGGTGACTATGCTTTCGGAGGTAGTCATTTGGGAGGTCAGAAAAACAATCTTCAAGGAGATTTATATATTCCTCGAACAGTTCGTCAACTGGGAGTAGAAGCTTTCTGTGGAACACAGTTCTCTCATGTCTATCTACCGGAAGGTTTAACAGAAATATCGAAAAACCTTTTAAACGGATGTAATAAACTGATTGATACTTTAAAAATTCCATCAACGGTGAAGCAGATACGTAGTGGAGCATTTGGCGGATGTTCCAGCCTGACAGCTATTGTTTTGCCAGCAGGACTGGAGCAGATAGAAGGCGCAGATATATTCAGTACCTTTGGTGGATGTTATGCGTTAAATCTGTTGCGCTGTGATGCCAAAGAACCTCCTCTGATTATCGGTGATGTTTTCGGTGATCTCCCCAAAAACAATTTCACGGTTCAGGTTCCTGCTGAATCAGTTGAGAAATATCGCAATGCAGAAGGTTGGAAGGAATTCAAGCGTATTGCGGCTTACAGTAACTTTGTATGCCGTCCGCAGTCTGCCAATCTGCTCAATAAAGGACATGAATACAACATCGTGCTGAATGCAGACGGTAAATGGAAGGTTAAATCCATTCCCGGATGGTGTAGCATATCAGCTAATTCGGGATTTAAGAAAACCGAACTGACTGTAACAATTGATGAGTTGCCTGACGGACAGGGAAACCGTGAAGACAGCATTGTTTTCAGTCTGGACGGAACAGAATATACAACCTGCTACTATATCAAACAGTATGATTCGGAACGAAAAGAAGATGCTTCATACACCTTGCAGGCAGCCAAGCAAGGAAAAGGAGTTAATATTGTGTTGTTGGGAGACGGATATGATGCTGAAGATATTGCGGACGGAACCTACCAGCGGGATATGGAACAGGCAGCTGAACATTTCTTCGGTGTGGAACCCTTTAAAACGTACAGGAATTATTTTAATGTATATACGGTCTGGGCAATGTCTGCGGAAAGTGGCATCGGAACCTTGAACACTTTGCGGGATACGAAATTTGATACCCAGTATGGTAATTTTACGTATGACAGCCGTATTCATTGTGCTGCAGATTATGCCATGAGCTATGTAGCCGAATACAGTCCGGTGACCAAACAGGAGATAAAAGAATCGCTGGTAATTCTTATACCGAATTCTACGATGTATGACGGAGTGACGTATATGTACGGGGACGGTTCCGCACTGGCACTTTGTCCGAAGAGCGAACTGGATTTTCCATACGATGCCCGGGGAGTGATACAGCACGAAGCTTGTGGACACGGATTTACCAAGCTGGCAGATGAATATATTTATCACCGGGCCTGGATTCAGACCTGTAAGTGTACCTGTTGTGCGCATGTGGCAGATCTGCAAGGCATGCAGGCTTCCGGATGGGGACAGAATCTGTCTTTGAGCGGCAGATATGAAGATGTTCCATGGTATCATCTGATTCATGATGCCCGGTATAACGACATTGTAGATATTTATGATGGAGGATATTTCCATTCAGATGGTGTTTACCGGTCGGAATACAACAGTGTCATGAACAACAATGTGCCTTATCTCAGTACGTGGAGCCGTGAACTGGCTGTCCGGCGTATCAAAGAGCTGGCCGGTGAGACCTTCAGCTATGAAGAGTTTGTTGCCAATGACAGCCGTGAGTGGGGTATTGACTTCACCCGCAGTCAGATGGAAAACATTCCGGCTTTCGGAACAATGCATGGAGCACCTCCGGTAATCATTAAAAGAAGTCCTAACTTGAATATCAGAGAGAAATGAAAACATACAGTAATATAGTCTCATTATGGGCCGTATCTCTAGCCCTGCTTTTTAACGGTTGCAGGGAACAGGATGATATGAAAGAAGTCCTTACACGTACTCCCATTCAGATTGCAGCTGATTACAATACGACTACCCGTGTCAGTGATGCCGGATTTGCTGATGGTGACCGGATGGGAGTTTTTATTACAGATTATGAAAATGGGGTACCGCAGCCGATTGGAGTAAGCGGTAACCGTGCGAATAATGTACTTTTCACTTATCAGGAAAGCGGGAATACATGGACGGGAGCGGCGACTATCTATTGGAAGGACAGTCAGACTCCGATAGATGTTGTAGGTTATTATCCTTTCAATGATGAACTGTCTTCAGTGACTGCATATCCTTTCTCTGTACAGACACATCAGGAAGCTGCAGCTGCCAATGGCGGGATGGGAGGATATGAGGCCAGTGATCTGCTCTGGGCCAAGAATGTGCAGGTTGCTCCGACGGACCAGACCATCCGGCTGCTGTATCATCACCTGATGGCCGGGGTTACCATCCGGATAGAAAAAGGTGAGGGATTTGCAGAAAATGAATGGGAAAGCGCCGTCCGTCAAATCTGGATTGACAGCACTGTTCCTGATGCTCTGGTGGATCTGGAAAAAGGTACGGTTACAGCCGGAAGCGGTGAACCGGAACTGATTGTTCCTCTCTCTTATAAAGATGAGTATCGGGCTGTGGTCGTTCCGCAGGAAGTGGCTGCCCAAAAGCCTCTGATCGGTCTTACCGTGAATGGAACGAATTATACCTTGTCTAAAGAGGAGGTTATGACCTATACAAGCGGGAAAATGCATACGTTTACGATTCAGGTGAACAAACGGACGGATAATGGCGATTATGAATTTTCTCTTATGGGAGAAGCTGTTACTGCATGGATCGATGATCCGGATTTTCACGACGGACTGATTCGTGAGTATGTGACGGTTGAGGTAGAACAGCCTGGAACATTTGAGCAGTGTCTGAAAGACAGAAAGCTGAATGCAGAAAAACTTTCCAGTCTGAAAGTAACGGGATCGGTAAGCTGGAAGGATCTCCAATATATGGGAAGTTCTATGCCCGCTCTGGCTTATCTGAACCTGAAAGATGTGCGCATTGATGATGAAGAGGATGCAAACGATGATGTCATTACTGGATTTCAGAACTGTGCTTCTCTGACCCGTGTCATTTTGCCAGACAGATTACGCGGAATTGGAGCGCAGGCCTTTTATCGTACGAATCTGACCGGTTCACTGGATATTCCTGAAGGAGTTACTTTTATAGAGTACGGCGCATTTATTGATTGTCCGTTTCATGCAGGAATAGAGCTTCCTTCTACCTTGAAACGAATTGACTCTGATGCCTTTGCGTATGCAGACCTCACGGGAGAGTTGCATTTGCCGGAAGGAGTGGAGTTCATTGGAGGAGGGGCATTTAATGAAGCTGCATTTTATGGACAACTGACTCTTCCTCAGAGTCTGAAAGATCTGAATGCTTCTGCATTTGCCAGTTGCAACTTTTCCGGAGATCTGGTGATCCCTCAGGGAATCAGACTGACGGGAAGTTTTTCAGGAAATGAATTTACGCATCTGGAGTTCCCTGAAGGATATGAAACGGTTACTTCCCAAATGTTTGACGGAGTTCCTTTGCAGGGTGAACTGCTGTTGCCGGCTTCATTGAAAAATCTGGAGTATGCCTGTTTCCGGGGAACTAAAATATCGTCCGTTGTCCTACCGGAAGGTTTGCGCCAACTGGAGAAAAGCACGTTTGCTGATTGTTCTCGCCTGGAAGGAACCATTACTATACCTGACAATATTGTTGTCGTTCAGGAGGAACTGTTCTCCGGCTGTTCCATGTTGTCGGGAGTACATCTGCATGATGAAATTGTATATATCGGAAAAGGGGCTTTCCGGAACTGTTATAACATGAACTCTATTGTATGTGATGCTTTAACTCCTCCGACAGTGGAGGAAGGGGCATTTGACGGAGTTCCTAAGGATAATTTCAGTGTGGAAGTGCCGGCTTCAGCGGTATCAGCTTATAAGACTGCAGAAGGATGGAAGGAATTCAAGCGAATCACACCTTACAGCAATTTTGTCTGCCGTCCGGCGACAGCATGTGCCCTGAACACCATGCATGAAGAAACACTGATTCTCAATGCCGACGGAGCATGGGAAGTAAGCTATCAGCCTGACTGGTGTAAACTGTCAGTAACTTCCGGAACAGGAAGAACAGCCATCCGTCTGACGATCAATGAAATGTCACATGGAGCCGGTGACCGGAAGGATAGCATCGTCTTTGCATTGAACGGAACTGAGTTTACGACTTACTGTACCGTCCAGCAGAAGGACTATGAATATGAAGAAGATGAACTGGTTGAGCTGCAAAAGCATACGGCAGGAAAAGGAATCAATATTCTCTTCCTGGGTGACGGTTATGATGCAGAAGCATTGGCCAGCGGTGCTTATCTTGATCTGGCCCGTGAAGAAATGGAGCATTTCTTCGCCTTGCCGCCTTATGACCGGCTCAGAAGTTATTTCAATGTCTATGCAGCCGTTTCTTTGTCTCAGGAAACGGGTATCAATACAGTAAACACTTACCGTAACACACGGTTTGGAACGATTTACGGCGGTTCGGAAATGTGTGGAGGTTCCGGTCCGAATCTGATTCCGGATGACGAGCAGATTTTCCCCTATATTACGGAAACCTTAACAGATCTGCCTTCCACTGAAAATGATCTTCGGCGGATGCTGGTGATTCTGATCCCCAATACCAGTGAATATAACGGAGTCACTTACCTGTATGAAGACGGACGGGCTATCTCGATCTGTCCACGTAGTGAACAAGCCTATCCGATGGATACACGGGGAGTTGTGCAGCGTGAGGCCGGCGGCTTCGGTTTCGGGAAACTGGCTAACGAGGCGGTTACGAAAAATGCTTATGCAACAGTTGGTGTTCTGAATACAATCGAAGAGGGACATAGCCGGGGCTGGTATCAGAATATCTCAACTACCGGTAAACTGTCAGAGGTGCCATGGGCTCATTTTATCTTTGATCCCCGCTACAGCGATTATGTGGATGTGTTTGAAGGTGCGTTTGAATATACCCGTAATGTATATCGTTCTGAGGCCAGCAGTTGTATGAATACTGGTATTCCTTATTATAATGCCATCAGCCGTCAGACCATTACGCAACGCATCAAGGAATATGCCGGTGAAACATTTGATCTGAACGAGTTCTATGAAAATGACACTAATGCATGGGGAACAACCCGCGGCCGGTCGGATAACGGTTATATTCAGACAGATGTAACAGCCACCGGTAAATTTAAAATGCCTGTAATTGTAAAAGGGAAATATATCCCTCATAAACCTAAATGCAAGAATAAATAAAATAAAAGAATAAAGATATGAAAACAACGTATTGTATGTGGATGGCGGCTGCTTTTCTGACTGTGGCAGCGTCATGCAGTAATGATAAGACTCCTGTGGTTGAATCAGATGAATTGGAAGTTAAACTAAATCTGGTACATCCGGCCAGTCGTGTTACAGACACTGATTTTGAGGCTCAGGACAAGATCGGTGTATATATGGTTGCCGAAGGAACTGATCTGCAGATCGGTGGTAATGAGGTGAATAACGAGCTGTTCAGTTACAACGGAACAGACTGGACTTCAGAACGGAAAGTATACTGGAATGAAGGCTTGCATGATATTTATGCCTACTATCCGTATGTGAAGAGTATCAGTGATACAGATAACTATCCATTTACGATCAGTCTGGATCAGTCATCAGAAGGTACGGACGGAATTTCCGGATATGAGGCAAGTGATTTCTTATGGGCATCATCAAAGGGAGTGAGTGCTACGGCTGATGCAGTTCCACTGCAGTTCCGTCATTGCATGAGTAAGCTGAAAGTTGTACTTGTGAAAGGCAGTGACTACGAAGGTGAAATTCCTTCGGACTGTGAAGTCTATATTCACAATATGAAACCCTCAGCCTTAATAGATCTGCAAGAAGGCAGTGTGGAAGTCAGTCCCTATGCAGCTGTTGAAACCGTGAAGTGCCGCAAGCTTAATAATACGGAGTTTACAGCTTGTCTGGTGCCTCAACGTCTTGCCTCCAGAAGACCTTTTGTGGAAGTTGTAACGTCCAATGTTTCTTATATGCTTGAGGGAACAATCTCTTTGAAACAAGGTTATCAGAGTACAGTAACGGTGACCTTGTCACAGAGCCCGGAACAAGTGGAAATAACAATAGGTGGTGGTATTGAGAATTGGGAATAAATGAATCAATAATAGAGTATGACGTTAAAAAAACGATTAATAATTTGTTTGTCTGCTGTCCTTGCCTGTTTGCTGTTTGCCTGTGGCGGAGGTGAGGGCGGTAAGGAAGATCCCGTTCATATTGGAGTTTCCGGTGTGGAATTATCAGAAACTTCCTATTCAATGGTGGTCGGTGATTCCTTGCTGCTGAAGGCAGTAATTACTCCTTCGGATGCAACGGATCAAACCGTAAACTGGGATTCTTCAGAAGAGTCTGTGGCTGTTGTGTCAAGTTCAGGACTTGTCTCGGCAGTCGGCAAGGGTACTTGTGTCATTACAGCAAGTGTTGACGGGAAAAGTGCAAGGTGTACGATTACCGTACAGGATAAAACGATAGCAGTAGAATCTATTGTATTGTCTGAAGATACTCTGTTGCTGGGAATAGATGATACGGCAACATTAATTGCTACAATCAGACCGGAGAATGCGACAGAACGTGAAATAACATGGACTTCCAGTAATCCGGAGATAGCTACCGTTTCTGATCAGGGTGAGGTTGTTGCCCTTCAGGAAGGAACTTGTACTGTTACTGTTTCAGCAGGCGGGAAATCTGCTGAATGTGTGGTTACGGTAAGTCGGAATGTAATCCCGGTCAAGGAGGTTATATTGTCAGAGACCTCTCTGACCTTGAAGGAAGGTGAGTCATACACTTTGACGGCTACAGTTACTCCGGCAGATGCAACGGAACGGACCGTGACCTGGAAATCAGGAAATCCAGATGTAGCAACAGTTTCAGATGAAGGAAAAATAGAGGCTGTTCATGCAGGAACCTGTATAATTACAGCATCAGCTGGTGGTAAGGTTTCGGAATGTATGATAACGGTTACCAGCGAAACGATTGCAGTAGAACAGATTACTCTGTCTGCAACTTCTCTATCCTTGAAGTTAGGTGATTCTCGTACCCTGACAGCTACGGTTATTCCCTCGGATGCAACCGACAGTCAGGTAACATGGAGCTCCAGTGATCCTTCGGTGGCTACAGTATCAGATCAAGGTGAAGTGACAGCCGTTCGTGCGGGAAACTGTACGATCACAGCTACTGCGGGCGGTAAGTCTGCTGCTTGTACGGTTACCGTGAGTGCAAAAGAGATTCCAGTAGAACGGATCACTCTGTCGTCCACTTCCTTATCCCTGAAGGAAGGCGACTCTCATATTCTGACAGCTACGGTAACTCCGTCGGATGCAACTGACAGTCAGGTAACATGGAGCTCCAGTGATCCTTCGGTGGCTACAGTATCGAATACAGGAAAGGTCGTTGCTGTTCGTGGCGGAAACTGTACGATCACAGCTACCGCAGGTGGCAAGTCTGCTGCTTGTACGGTACGTGTTCAAGGTGCAGGAGGTGTAGATGCTGGTATTGGCTCTTGGGAAGATTCTGATGAAGATTATGGAGGAACAGTAAACTGATATAGAATTTATTAAAAACACTTCGGCGTGCAATCCTGAATATCGAAGCATTTCAGGTTGCACGCCGAAGTGTTTTGTTTCTCCCCGTTCTAGATCTTCTTGTTCTTCCAGCTTCCTTTCCGCAGGTAAAGATAGCTGACGATACCGATGCAGGAAGCATACAGATGCTCAGCAGTCCAGCAGAAGGCAACGTCTGCTTTCAGTCCCTGAATGACGATGGTGATATAGACCAGATAAATCACCAGCGCACCCAGTTCAAGGATAAAGGCAGCCTGTGTATTTCCGGTGCCTGAAACGGACTGAAAATAGATGTTTCCCGGAATCGTGACCAGGTATGAGGAACACAGTACCCAGAGGGTTGGAACACTGGCTTCCACCAGCTCCGGAATGTCTGTATAGATGCGGAGTACCGGATGGGGAAACAGGGCAATCAGCGCAATGACCGGCAATACGATGCAGGAGCACAGACGGATATGGCGGCCGATAAGCGAGCGGACCTGAGCGGTATCACCCCGTCCGATGGCATTGCTGACCAGGGCACTGCATGTCGATGCAAAAGCCATGATGGTCATGAACGGCAGACTGGAAACGCTGCGGATGATGTTTGATATGGCCAGAGGGCGTTCACCGAGATGTTCCACGAAAATGAAGAACAGGAACCAGGTAGACAGGGAAATGAAATTCTGTACCATGGTCCACAGGGAAACGTTCATGATCTGTGTAAGCGAACGGGTACGGAAAGCCGGAATCCGGTTAAGCCCGTATTTACGGTAGTCTATCCGGCGCCAGGTATAGATCACGAAGAAGATCACAGATACCAGTTCGGCAAGGGAGGAACCGATGGCTGCTCCGGCAATACCCAGAGCGGGGAAACCGAATTTTCCGAAGATCAGGGTATAGTTGAATATCACATTGGCCAGTACCATCACGATGGAATTCAGCGTCAGGGTACGGGTCTGGGTAGTTCCTACGAAGAATGCACGGAACATGGCGCCGATGAAAGAGAAGAAAAAGCCGTACACCCGCCAGTGGATATAGCTGGAAGCTGCTCCGGCAATCTTGTCGGAAGTGACGAGCAGTCCGAGTATCTCCTCAGAATAGACCTGGGAGACGGTAAAGATCACTGCACTCATCAGCAGGAGGAAATAAATTCCCTGATAGAAGATGCCTCCGATTGCTTTGTAGTTGCCTTCTCCGTTACGGCGGGCCATCAGAATCTGCGAACCGACCGTGAAGCCGAAACCGATCATGAAAATGGCCAGATAGTATACTCCGGCAATGGCTGAAGCACCCAGTTCCACTTCACCGACCCTTCCCAGAAAGGCGGTATCGGTGATTCCGATCATCTGTTCCATAATCAGACTGATCAGAATGGGGTAGGCCATCAGCCAGATACTGCGGTAAGAATAATCAACGGCTTTCTGTTCCATGGGCACCGGCTGTGAATATCGGGTTAGTTTTGGCACTGATCTCTTCGATATCCAGACGAACGATTTCTGTGCGCAGGAAATTCTTTTCGGCATATCCCATGCCTGCTATCTTATGGCCGGGACAATACCTGGCAATCAGCAGGGAAAGAGCTGACATGCGTTCTGCTTCATGCAGGGTGCGATAGGCTGAACAGCGCAGAACGACACTTTCGTATGCGGTTGTAAACTGATCAGGGCGCACTTCCGTATGTCCTACCACGCAGAAGGAGACCTTGTTGCAGGCGTCCATGCAGCGCAGTTTCCGTCCCACGGGGGCACAGTGTATATAAATGGAATTTCCGTGATCCCAAACATAATTGACTGGGATTCCGTAAGCTCCTTCTCCATTTTCATCCTGCATGGAGAGGATGCCGTATGTACCTTCCTTCAAAAGCTGGAAAGCTTTCTTTTCGTCCAATAGCCGGTCCTGCCGACGTAACTGTGAATTGTTGAATTGCATGACTGTCGGATTTTTTTGGTTAGCGGACCAAAGGTATAAAAATTTTTGAAGACACGGAGACAGCCGGCTGACAATTCTACAGCCGGCAGAACAGAGATACAAAAAACGGAACGCTCATGTCGATCAGGATGCCGTGGAAAATGGCGACAGGCATCATGTCTTTGCCTGAATAGCGCGTGATCAACGGAAGAACCACGTCCATGGAGTTTACTCCCGCTGCTGAAATAGGTGCCAGTTTCCCGAAATATTTGCAAAGTAAGGGAGTGCCCAGAAGTGCCATCATTTCGCGGAAGATGTTTGCCAGCAGAGCAATGGTACCCAGTTCCGTTGCCAGTTGCAGTCCGATGGAGGGTTCCTTGAACTGTGTAATCAGGATGGACGAGAGCGAATAGTAGGCAAATCCGCTTCCTACCGCCATGCAGTCGAAGATGCTCCAGCGTGAGAGCAGCAGGCTGGCCAGTGCGGAGAAGAGAAGTGTGCCACATACGGTTCCCAGCGGAATCAGCAGGTACTTCGGACGCAGGCTTCCCACGATGAACTTCAGGTCCTTGCTGGAACCGATGCTCAGTCCCACCTGCAGCATCAGCGCATAAAGCATGTATAAGGTGAGGTTACTGCCTTCCGGATTGAACGGAAGCCATCCCATTACTCCCAACAGACATCCTGCCGCAAAAAAGAGCAGGACAATGATACTGCCTTTCATTGTTCACCTCCTTTCCTGAAAAAGAATCTCAGTACCATCCAGGAAGCCAGAATGCTGCCGCATGTAGCCGAAAGAGCCAGTATGGCGGCCTGTCCTCCGAAGGTGGCCAGATTGTTGACGATTAGCTGATTGGAGCCTACTGAGGTTCCCAGAAGGAACAGCAGGAGGATGATGGTCAGTGAAATGCTTTTTTCTGTCTTTTGCAGCCAGGCAATATTTCTGAACAGGTATCCTAATGTGATACCCGTCAACATAAATCCGATAATGGTAAACATATAAAACGTAATTATGAGGTTGGATAAACTGATTTCTGATCTCGTATCAGGCCGCCGGACGCGGCAAAACCTCATTGGAACCCGCTGAACCAATGGATATGCACGATCCGGTGGCTGCCACAGGCAATTTTGTGCGGCAGACAGGAAGTCGGGATATGTATCATTCTTTCTTTCATTGGTTCTTGTAATTTGACGGTGCAAAGGTAAATATGATTTGAATATTTTCCAAATCTTTATGCAAAATAATTATTCAGACGGTATTGCAGAAGGGGTTACACAGGTCTGCCTGCAAGGATTTCCGGAGGGCTGTCTGCCCATCTTACGGCTGCTTGAAACAGGCTGAATCCGGAGAGACCGGAACGAGAAAGCGGGAAGGGAAGCTGTTCACTTGCGAAACATTTACTATCTTTGCATACGGATCATGGAAACGACAATTTATATAAAGAATATGGTATGCCGCCGGTGTATAATGACCGTTACGGACATTTTCCGGAAAGAAAGCATTTTGCCGCTGAAAGTGGAACTGGGTATGGTCACACTTGCCGCTCCCTTGTCTCCTGAACAGTTCCAGCGTATTCGGGAACAGCTGGAGGCGGTCGGTTTTGAGGTGATCGACGACCGGCGGATGCGGATGGTGGAACAGATCCGTCTGGGAGTGATCGGGTATGTGCGCGATCCGGATTTGCAGGACCGGCAGAACCTGTCCGAATATTTGCAGGACAAGTGTCACCGCGAATATAGTTTTCTCAGCAAGCTGTTCACCGAGCTTCAGGGGATCAGTATTGAAAAATATTCCATTCAGCAGCGGATCGAACGGGTGAAAGAACTGCTCTTCTATGATGAACTGAGTGTCAGTGAGATTGCTGACCGGATGCATTATTCGAGCGTAGCCCATCTGAGTGCCCAGTTCAAGTCGCTGACGGGATTGTCGCCTACCCAGTTCAGGCGGATGAAGGAACACCGGCTGAGGCCGCTGGATGAAATCTGAAATTTCTATTGACAAACTCCAATTATGATAAAAGCATTATTTTTTGACATTGACGGGACACTGGTCAGCTTCCAGACCCATCAGATACCGGTTTCGGCCGTACGTGCCATTGAGCAGGCCAAGGAACGGGGAATTCAGGTATATATTTCTACAGGCAGGCCGTTTGCGCTCATCAACAATCTGGGGGATATCCGGCATCTGATCGACGGATACATCACCGTCAACGGAGCCTATTGCTTTATGGACGGACAGGTCATTTCCTGCAGCCCGATTCCCCGCAAGGATGTGCAGACCCTGATTCGTCTGGCTGACGAAATGAATTTCTCCTGCATGGTGGTGGGCGAGAAGGATCTGGCAATGTACAATGCCAATGAGAAGTCCGACTTTATCTTCCGGCAGATGCTGAATGTCCGGGATCTGAAAGAAGTGGATTCTCTGGATTTCCTTCAGGGGCAGGAAGTGCTCCAGCTGACACCGGTCATCACTGAGGAAGAAGAGAAAATCGTTTTGCCCCAGTTGTCCCAATGCTGTTCGGGACGCTGGTATCCGGACTTTGCCGACATTACGGCCCGGGATACCGACAAGGGGAAGGGGCTTCGGGCTGTTATGGCCTGGAAGGGACTGAAGCGTGAAGAAACCATGGCTTTCGGAGACGGAGGCAACGATATTCCCATCATCCGGGAAGCCGGAATCGGAGTGGCCATGGGCAATGCCAACGAGTCTCTGAAGGCTGTGGCCGATTATGTGACCTCGTCCGTTGAAGAAGACGGTATCAGCCAGGCACTGAAGCACTGGGTGCTGGATGCTGCTTCCATCTGAAATCCGTCACCGCAGGGAGGATTCTCCGTTTTTCTTCGGATATTCCGGAGATTTTTGTTAACTTTGTGCTTTCAATTTTCAAACTACGTATGAAATCGGATATAGAAATCGCACGCAGCATCGAGCTGGTAAAAATCAAACAAATTGCACGGGACTATGACATCCCCGTAGAAGAAATCTCTAATTACGGACGCTATATTGCCAAGGTGTCCGAGTCACTCATTGATGAAGAAAAGGTGAAACGCAGCAACCTGATTCTGGTGACTGCCATCACTCCGACCAAGGCCGGTATCGGTAAGACCACTGTTTCCATCGGTCTGGCACTGGGACTGAACAAGATCGGCAAGAAAGCCATCTGTGCTCTTCGTGAGCCTTCACTCGGCCCCTGTTTCGGCATGAAGGGCGGAGCTGCCGGAGGAGGATATGCACAGGTACTTCCGATGGAGAAGATCAACCTCCACTTTACGGGTGACTTCCACGCCATCACTTCGGCACACAACATGATCGCCGCTTTGCTGGATAATTATATGTATCAGAACCAGGACAACGGATTTGCCCTGAAGGAAGTGCTCTGGAACCGCGTACTTGACGTGAACGACCGTGGTCTGCGTTACATCGTAACCGGGCTGGGAGGCAAGACCAACGGAATTACCCGCGAATCAAGCTTCGACATCACTCCGGCTTCGGAAATCATGGCTATCCTGTGTCTGGCTACGGATGAAGACGACCTGCGTCGCCGTATCGAAAATATTCTGCTGGGCTTCACCATTGACAACAAGCCTTTCACGGTGAAAGATCTGGGCGTGGCCGGAGCCATCACTGTATTGCTGAAGGATGCCATTTCGCCGAACCTGGTGCAGACCACTGAGCATACGCCTGCTTTCATCCACGGAGGTCCGTTTGCCAATATCGCTCACGGATGTAACTCTATCCTGGCTACCAAGCTGGCGATGACTTTCGGTGACTATGCCATTACGGAAGCCGGATTCGGTGCGGATCTGGGTGCCGAGAAATTCTATGATATCAAATGCCGCAAGGGCGGACTCCAGCCCAAGCTGACTGTGCTGGTAGCTACTGCACAGGGCTTGAAGATGCACGGAGGTGTGGCTCCTGAACTGATCAAGGAACCGAACATGGAAGGTCTGAAAGAGGGTATCAAGAACCTTGACAAGCATATCGAAAACCTTCAGTCGTTCGGTCAGACAGTTGTCGTTGCGTTCAACCGCTATGCCAACGATACGGATGAGGAACTGGATTTCGTACGCCGTCATTGCGAAGAAATCGGAGTGGGCTTTGCCATCAACAACGCCTTCATGGAAGGTGGTGACGGTGCCGTAGAGCTGGCTCAGCTGGTAGTTGACACCATCGAAAATCAGTCTTCTCAGCCATTGAGCTTTGCTTATGATGAAACGGATTCTGTTGAAGAAAAAGTAACCAAAGTAGCCTGCGAACTGTATGGAGCCAAACAGGTACTGTTCGGTCCGGCTGCCCGCAAGAAACTGAAGATGATTCAGGAGCTGGGTTACACCCGTTTCCCGATCTGTATTGCCAAGACTCAGTATTCATTCTCAACCGACCCGAAGCTGTATGGTGTGGCAAGCGGATTCAACTTTGCCGTGCGCGACATCGTGATCAATGCCGGTGCGGAAATGCTGGTCATTGTAGCCGGTGAGATCATGCGTATGCCGGGACTTCCCAAAGAACCGCAAGCACTGCACATCGATATTGTCAACGGAGAAATCGAAGGTCTGTCCTGATATATCAAAGGTATTTGTCCCTGCTGCATATCTGTAGCGGGGAATTTATAAAAAACGTTTCGACGTAATGGATGAAACAACGAAACAAATTCATCCGGACGCCGAAACGTTTTTTTATAGCCGGAGCAGTCCGGTTTTCTCAGTTATGGTCGTAGCGCTGGGCTTTGATGATCATATAGATGGTTCCTGGCACAAGGATCAGTACGGAGACCAGGCTGATGATCATGTCACTGGTGAAAGGCTGAAGGAGGAGAGATACAAGCAGGATGGCAATTCCCATGATGCAGAATGCACGGCACATGAATGTCTTGAGCCGTTTGATGTCCACTTTCTTCTGTTGCTCTGGAGTCATGGTGTTGTATCCGGCAATAAGTTTGGGGAATTTCAAGACCAGCAGGCCTATAAGGACCAACATGGCTGCAGTGATGATGGAAGATGTCATATCTGAATATTGTTAGAGAGTTTCGATTTTGATGTCCTGAATGTTCCGGATCTCGTCACTGAAGTTGACACCGATCCTGTAGACCGTACGTTTGTCCTTGGCAAAAGGCTCTGCGTAGCCTTTTGCCCGGATCTGTGCCAGCGCTTCTTCCGCACTTCCGTTCAGTTTGAATTCCATGATGTACACGTAGTCCTGTGTCTGGAGCACCAGATCAATCCGTCCCCGGTTCGTATGGTATTCCACCTGCACATAGAAACCCATCAGTTTGAAAATGATGTAAAGAATGTTCTGATAGTGCACTTCCCGGTCACGAGCCAGTTCGTAGGGAATGTCGGCAAACATCGTTTTCAGACGTTCAAAGAAATCGTCCACCTTTCCTGCCATGATTTCTTCCACAAAACACTGGATCTGGTAGGGCGACTTGCTGACGCTCACCGAAGCGTAATTTGGCAGGAGGAACTTGAAGAGTCCCTGTTCCACCTCCCGGTTGGGGAAGCCCAGCGTGTAGTTTTCGAACATCCTGTTGTAGCCCTTGATGGTCAGGTAACCGCTCTGGTAAATGACAGGGATGGGATCGGTGGAAGCCGTGTCGATGCTGTCCAGTACCGGCTGGCTGGTCACGATGTGTTCCAGATCCTCAATCGGAAAATGGTGCAATTTCAGTAGTTCAACCAGGTAAGTCGGCGTTCCCGTTTCAAACCAGTAGCTGCCGAATCTTTTCTTCGCAAAAGTATTCAGCAGACTGAAGGGGTTGTACATGCCGATTGCGTTTTCCGTGAAATGATAGCCGTCGTAATTGGTTTTCAATTCCTTGCAGGTCTCTTCGTAACTCATCCCGGTAGCTGCAGCCAGTTCATGGATGTCTTCTTCAAAACAGGTATGGATTTCCTTCTCACTGATACCGCAAATCTCTGCATACTGGTCAATCATGGAAATATCCCGCAGGTTGTTCAGGTCACTGAACACACTGACTTTGCCGAACTTGGTCACACCTGTCAGCAGGGCAAAGCGGATGCATCCGTCCATGGATTTCAGAGCCCCGTAAAAAGCCTTCAGGGTACTGCGGTATTCATTCTGCAAAGCTTCGTTGCCGATAGCCTGCAGCATGGGCTTGTCGTATTCGTCAATGAGGATCACCACCCGGCGTCCGGTCTGTTCGCAGGCACGGCGGATAATGCCCTGGAAACGCCGGGCTACACCGATTTCTCCGGAAGAGGAGCCATAAAGAGCTTCCCAATTCTGTACGTTCTCTTCCAAAACATTGGTCAGCGATTCGGGAGTATCATATTTCTGTGTGTTCAAATCCAGATGCAGTACCGGATATACGGTCCAGTCTTTTTCCAGCTTTTCCAGCGCCAGTCCCTTGAAAAGATCCTTCTTTCCCAGTGCGTATGCTTCAATTGTCGACAGAAGCAGACTCTTGCCGAAACGCCGCGGACGGCTCAGGAAATAGTATTTGTTTGTGTTAAACAGTTCATACACCTGTGCCGTTTTGTCTACATACACATAACCGTCGTGTATCAGACCTTCAAAATTCTGTACTCCAACCGGATATAACTTGCTCATAACAACTGGATTTTGATTTTACTGCGAATTTAGCAATTAAAACCGAACATTCAAACATCCAGTGAATCCGAAAGAAAAAATAAGGTATGAAAAATCAAGTTCTCTGGATAACGAGGCTAAATAATGTAAAATATACATGCTTTTATGTAAAGTATACTTGTCTTTATGGAAAATATCATTAACTTTGTGATATCCTAACAAACAAAAAAACTTCTATACACTAACTTTAAATTTTACAATTATGAAAAAGAGTTTTTTGTTACCTCACAGCTGTATGAGAGTAGGGCTTATTCTGCTAGTCCCTTTCTTTATCATGTTTTGTCTGGAAATGGCGGGAGCAGCTCCCGAAATCACCATTACTATGCCTTGCCTGGCAAACAATGAGTTGCTTGACGGAACGGTCTGGTTTACCTTGCTTCAGGGAGAGGACATCTTTATGGAAATCTGGATCCTCGGTCTTCTGGTTTCCCTGCTTTTCATTGCTCTGAGCAAAGAAAAAGTGGAAGATGAAATGATTCTGCAAATACGGTTCCAGTCCATGCTGCATGCCCTTTGGATTACTTCCCTGTGCTTTGTGCTGGAAACCCTCTTTCTTTTTGGTTTTGCCTATGCCTACAGTCTTTGGGCTACCCTGTATATCTTTTTGCTGTTCTTTATCCTGAAATTCCGTTACGAACTTTATCAACTTAAAAAGGCTGAAAAATGAAAAATACAATCAAAGTAGAACGGGCCATCAAGAATATGACCCAGCAGGATCTGGCTGCAGCTATCGGAGTAAGCCGGCAGACGATCAATTCCATTGAATCGGGAAAATATGTTCCTTCTACGGTCCTGGCTCTGAAGATTGCAGCATACTTCGGCAAGACCGTCGATGAAATATTCCAGCTGGAAGAGGGCGACTGAGTCTGTTGTAAGTTATTTTCCCGTTTCGATTTTGATGTCCTGAATGTTCCGGATCTCGTCACTGAAGTTGACACCGATCCTGTAGACCGTACGTTTGTCCTTGGCAAAAGGCTCTGCGTAGCCTTTTGCCCGGATCTGTGCCAGCGCTTCTTCCGCACTTCCGTTCAGTTTGAATTCCATGATGTACACGTAGTCCTGTGTCTGGAGCACCAGATCAATCCGTCCCCGGTTCGTATGGTATTCCACCTGCACATAGAAACCCATCAGTTTGAAAATGATGTAAAGAATGTTCTGATAGTGCACTTCCCGGTCACGAGCCAGTTCGTAGGGAATGTCGGCAAACATCGTTTTCAGACGTTCAAAGAAATCGTCCACCTTTCCTGCCATGATTTCTTCCACAAAACACTGGATCTGGTAGGGCGACTTGCTGACGCTCACCGAAGCGTAATTTGGCAGGAGGAACTTGAAGAGTCCCTGTTCCACCTCCCGGTTGGGGAAGCCCAGCGTGTAGTTTTCGAACATCCTGTTGTAGCCCTTGATGGTCAGGTAACCGCTCTGGTAAATGACAGGGATGGGATCGGTGGAAGCCGTGTCGATGCTGTCCAGTACCGGCTGGCTGGTCACGATGTGTTCCAGATCCTCAATCGGAAAATGGTGCAATTTCAGTAGTTCAACCAGGTAAGTCGGCGTTCCCGTTTCAAACCAGTAGCTGCCGAATCTTTTCTTCGCAAAAGTATTCAGCAGACTGAAGGGGTTGTACATGCCGATTGCGTTTTCCGTGAAATGATAGCCGTCGTAATTGGTTTTCAATTCCTTGCAGGTCTCTTCGTAACTCATCCCGGTAGCTGCAGCCAGTTCATGGATGTCTTCTTCAAAACAGGTATGGATTTCCTTCTCACTGATACCGCAAATCTCTGCATACTGGTCAATCATGGAAATATCCCGCAGGTTGTTCAGGTCACTGAACACACTGACTTTGCCGAACTTGGTCACACCTGTCAGCAGGGCAAAGCGGATGCATCCGTCCATGGATTTCAGAGCCCCGTAAAAAGCCTTCAGGGTACTGCGGTATTCATTCTGCAAAGCTTCGTTGCCGATAGCCTGCAGCATGGGCTTGTCGTATTCGTCAATGAGGATCACCACCCGGCGTCCGGTCTGTTCGCAGGCACGGCGGATAATGCCCTGGAAACGCCGGGCTACACCGATTTCTCCGGAAGAGGAGCCATAAAGAGCTTCCCAATTCTGTACGTTCTCTTCCAAAACATTGGTCAGCGATTCGGGAGTATCATATTTCTGTGTGTTCAAATCCAGATGCAGTACCGGATATACGGTCCAGTCTTTTTCCAGCTTTTCCAGCGCCAGTCCCTTGAAAAGATCCTTCTTTCCCAGTGCGTATGCTTCAATTGTCGACAGAAGCAGACTCTTGCCGAAACGCCGCGGACGGCTCAGGAAATAGTATTTGTTTGTGTTAAACAGTTCATACACCTGTGCCGTTTTGTCTACATACACATAACCGTCGTGTATCAGACCTTCAAAATTCTGTACTCCAACCGGATATAACTTGCTCATAACAACTGGATTTTGATTCTACTGCGAATTTAGCAATTAAAACCGAATATTCAAGTTGTATGTATGAAAACCAGGACTGAAATTTGAGAACTTTTTTACATTCACAGAAACTTTATGCTTTTGCGGATGGATCTGTGATTGAGAAATTATGAGATAGCCGTATCAGGACTGAACTTCAGACGAAGAATTGTGATAACACCGAAAGATTTTTTATATTTGTCACATCTAAAAATGTATCGACAAATGATGAGGAAAATTCTTGTTTTATCCTGTCTGTTTGCCTCCTTGAACGTACAGGCACAGCATGCTGATGCACGTATCAGCCAGCTGATGAACGAAAGCCGCTGGTTTGATCTGGCACAGGAATTGAAAACCACTCCGGCTGATTCGGTCACACCATGGGTCCGTCAGATGGGAGTGGCTATGACACACTATTTCTTTAACCGTCCGGATTCGGCCTGTATGGTACTGACGGATTTGCTGGGCAAGCATCAGCAGGAGCTGGGCGACCATACACTGAACATGGTCGTTTTGCTGGCTGTCAATCTGGGACGGACAGAACAGTATGCCGATGCTGCCGGACTGATCCGGAATCTTTGTGACCAGCTTGGTGCCCTGGGAATGGACAGCACCCAGACTGCTCCGTATCGTATGATGGCCAGGCAGTATGGCATTCTGGCTTCCTGCGGACCTGTCTGTCAACCGCTGCACAAGGCAGGAGAATACCGTTTCCCGATGGTGACGGAGCATGAAACGGATCAGCACTTTATTGAAATGGACGGAAGCATAAACGGACAGGCGGGCCGTATGGTACTCGATACGGGAGCGGGCAGCAACATGGTCACTCCGGAGCAGGCAGAAAAGTATGGCTTGCGGCGGCTGGGTATGGATGTTACCGTCGGAGGGATTGGAGGCATGAAGCAGGGATATTATGCGATGGCAGATACCCTGCGCATTGGTGGAATGGCTTGGATAAATGTACCTTTTTATGTGGTAGATCTCCAGACGGGACATGCCGAAGCTGACAGATTGGGCAAGGATCTTCAGCTTCCGCCTGTCATTGGTCTTCCCATCCTGCTTCGTATGCAGGAAATCCAGCTGGACTTTGCCCGTCGGGAGTTTGTCATACCGGCTGTTCCTACGCCCAGTCCGCTCAGGGAAAGCAATATGATCCGCACAGACTCGGAATGCTTGCAGGTAAAGGTGGCGGACGAGACAGGTGCTCCACTTTATTTCCATTTTGATACGGGTTCCTATTACACCAATATGCAGCCGGCCTGGTATGGACGCCACCGGAAAGAAGTGGAAGCCGTGGGCATTCCGGATTCGCTCCGTCAGGCGGGAATAGGAGGGGTGAGCATTACCCGCAGTTACATTTTGCCGCAGAAGAAGTTCCGTATCGGAAGCGGTACGGCAGTGCTGGATTCGGTCGGTGTCAATACCGGAATTGACCTGCATACGGGACAACTGGACAAGGCGGCCTTCTCGAACGGACAGGAAGACGGTTTTCTCGGCCTGAACCTTCTGGAGAAATTCTCGAAAGTGATTATCAATCTGAAAGACATGTATCTGGAGACTATACCATATACAGATAAATAACAGCCAATCAACTAAATATGATATAAATCGTACCATGAAAAATTTAATGAAAACGGCAGCAGCATTCTTACTGGGCATTCAGGTCTGTGCCTGTAGCCAGGTAGAAAACAAGGTATCACCTGCCATACCTTCTGATCCTGAGATTGAAGCCAACATCCGTCAGTGGCTGAAAAAAATGACACTCGAAGAAAAGATCGGGCAAATGTGTGAAATCACGATTGATGTGGTGACGGACTTTGAAGCCAGCAAGAAAAACGGTTTTACGCTCAGCGAGGCAAAACTGGACACGGTGATCGGGAAATATAAAGTGGGATCTTTGCTGAATGTTCCGATGGGAATAGCCCAGAAGAAAGAGAAATGGGCGGAAGCCATCCGGATTATCCAGGACAAATCAATGAAGGAGATCGGAATACCTTGCATTTACGGGGTTGACCAGATTCACGGAACCACCTATACACTGGACGGGACCATGTTTCCGCAAGGAATCAACATGGCAGCATCTTTCAACCGGGAACTGACACGAAAAGGTGCTGAAATCTCGGCATACGAAACCAGAGCCTGTTGCATCCCCTGGACGTATGCTCCTGTGGTTGACCTGGGACGTGATCCCCGCTGGCCACGAATGTGGGAAAATTATGGAGAAGACTGTTATGTCAATGCCGAAATGGGTAAGGCTGCAGTAGCCGGTTTCCAGGGGAATGATCCCAATCATATCGGAGAATATAACATTGCTGCCTGCATGAAGCATTACATGGGATATGGAGTTCCGGTGTCGGGAAAAGACCGTACGCCGTCTTCCATTTCACGCACAGAGATGCGGGAAAAACATTTTGCTCCTTTCATGGAAGCCGTACGCAACGGAGCATTGAGCGTGATGGTCAATTCGGGAGTGAATGAAGGTATGCCTTTCCATGCCAACCGCGAACTGCTGACCGGATGGCTGAAGGAGGAACTGAACTGGGACGGAATGATCGTTACAGACTGGGCAGACATCAACAACCTGTGTACACGTGATCATATTGCAGCTTCGAAGAAAGAAGCGATCAAAATTGCCATCAATGCGGGAATTGATATGTCAATGGTTCCCTATGAGGTGAGTTTCTGCACCTGTCTGAAAGAACTGGTGGAAGAGGGAGAGGTACCGATGAGCCGGATTGATGATGCAGTTGCCCGCGTGTTGCGTCTGAAATACCGTCTCGGCCTTTTTGAGAACCCTTATTGGGATATCCGGAAATATGATAAGTTCGGCTCGGAAGAGTTTGCCAAAGTTGCTCTTCAGGCAGCAGAGGAGTCTGAGATCCTGCTCAAGAATGAGAACAATGTCCTTCCCCTTGTTCCGGGAAAGAAAATTCTGCTGACAGGACCCAATGCCAACTCCATGCGTTGTCTGAACGGAGGCTGGTCGTATTCCTGGCAGGGAGATCAGGCAGACAATTGTGCAGGTGCGTATAATACGATCTATGAATCTCTGTGCAACAAGTATGGAAAGGAAAATATCATTTATGAGCCGGGTGTGACGTATGCTGCTTCCGGCAACTGGTGGGAAGAAAACACTCCTGAAATAAGCAAGGCAGTAGCTGCTGCTTCCCGTGCAGATGTCATAGTGGCCTGTATCGGTGAGAACTCTTACTGTGAGACACCCGGTAACCTTACGGATCTGACGCTTTCTGCCAACCAGCGCAATCTGGTGAAGGCATTGTCTCAGACAGGCAAACCGGTCATTCTGGTTCTGAACCAGGGCCGTCCGCGTATCATCAGTGACATAGAGCCGCTGGCCGAAGGGATTATCAACATCATGCTTCCGGGCAATTACGGAGGAGATGCGCTGGCTAATCTGATGGCGGGCGATGCGAATTTCAGTGCCAGAATGCCGTTTACTTATCCGAAATATGCCAATGCACTGGCTACTTACGATTATAAACCTTGTGAAAGCATGGGGCAGATGAATGGCAATTACAATTATGATTCGGTGATGGACGTGCAGTGGCCCTTCGGATATGGCTTGAGCTATACTGCTTATCAGTATGCAAATCTGAAAGTCGACAAGCCGACATTTACCGCCTCTGACGAAATTACCGTGTCAGTGGATGTCACGAATGTGGGCAAGATGGCAGGCAAGGAGGCCGTGTTGCTGTATTCCCAGGATCTGGTGGCAAGCACTACTCCTGACAATATCCGCCTGCGTAACTTTGAGAAAGTGGCTCTGCAACCCAATGAGACCCGGACTGTGACCATGACGATCCGGGGAAGTGATCTGGCTTTTGTGGGATACGACGGCAAGTGGCGTCTGGAAGCAGGAGATTTCAAATTGAGATGCGGAGATCAGTCGGCAGACCTGAAATGCAGTGAAACGAAGGTTTGGGAAACTCCCAACAGATAAAATCAGGGACTGTTCCTGAAAATATAAGAGGGTGATGCTTAAGTTTTGAACCTTATGGCACACCCTCTTATTTTTATGGTGAAATAAATAATGCGACCCGTGTTAAATACAAAGTCTTTTAAAGATTATTTCCGGACAGATCAGTCAAAGCTGCCGTAGCGGGTAGGAAGAAGTTTGCGGTCACCCAGCGTATTGTCTACACGGGCTACATTGATCCAGAACTTGTTCCAGCGGACGCTTTCAATGGGGTATGCAGCCTTTTCGCGGCTATAGCCATGATTCCACTGGTTGCCTACCACTTCGTATTCAGGATGCGGTGCATTGACCAGCACATTGTCTTCACGGGCAGCGTCTCCATTCTTCACTTCTTCAATTTCCTTCCAGATAGCCTGCATCGTATCGACAAAATTATCCAGTTCCGCCAGGCTTTCACTTTCGGTTGGTTCCACCATCAGTGTGCCATGTACGGGGAATGACAGGGTAGGAGCATGGTAGCCGTAATCCATCAGTCGCTTGGCAATGTCGTTTTCCGAAATACCGCTTTCTTCGTGGATCTTGCGGCATTCCAGAATCATCTCGTGACCGACGAAACCATTCTTTCCATGGTAGACAATGCCATAGGTATCCTTGAGACAGGCTGCCAGATAGTTAGCATTCAGAATCGCAGCTTTCGTCGCACGGGCCAGTCCGTCAGCTCCCATCATGCAGATATAGGCATAAGTGATGGGGAGAATGCCGGCACTTCCGTAAGGAGCTGCAGATACTTCATTGGCATCGTTGCCGAACAGGGCATGTCCGGGCAGGAACGGAACCAGGTGTTCGGCTACGCATACAGGACCTACACCGGGACCGCCTCCTCCGTGAGGACTGGCAAAGGTCTTGTGCAGATTCAGGTGGCAGACATCAGCTCCGATGGTTCCGGGATTGGTCAGGCCTACCTGGGCATTCATGTTGGCCCCGTCCATATAGACCTGGGCGCCGCATGCATGGATAATCTGGCAGATTTCTGCAATTTCTTCTTCAAAGATTCCATGGGTAGACGGATAAGTGATCATCAGGGCAGCCAGATTGTCGCGGTTGGCTTCTGCTTTTTCGCGCAGGTCATTCAGATCCACGTTTCCATGTTCGTCGCAGGCGCAGGTCAGCGGCTGGTAGCCGGCCTGTACAGCCGAAGCAGGATTTGTTCCGTGAGCCGAAGCCGGAATCAGCACGAGGTTACGGTGTCCCTGTCCGATACTTTCCAGATAACTTCGGATGATACGAAGACCGGTATATTCTCCGGCAGCTCCGGAGTTGGGCTGTAAAGTTACTCCTGCAAATCCGGTAATGGTCTTCAGCTGTTCGGAAAGATTGGCAATCAGCGTGCGGTAGCCCTGTGCCTGGTCTTCCGGAACCAATGGATGCATACCCATCCAGGCCATGTTGCTGAGTGGCAGCATTTCGGATGCGGCATTCAGTTTCATGGTGCAGGAACCCAGTGAGATCATGGAGTGGGCAAGGGAAATATCTTTCCGTTCCAGCCGCTTGATGTAGCGCATCATTTCTGTTTCCGTATGATAGCGGTTGAAGACTTCGTGCGACAGGAAACCGCTTGTTCGTTTCAGGCCGCCGGTGAAAGCCGGGGCATCGGGGATTTCAGCAACGTCAGGAACCGGTTCTTCTGCTGCAATGCCGAAGACGGTCATCAGCAGGTTGGCATCGGCTACGGTAGTTGCCTCGTCAATGCTCAGTCCTACTTCTCCATTGTCAAAATAGCGGAGGTTGATTTCCTTGCTCAGGGCGATGGTACGCAGCTTGGGAACAGAAACATGGTCCGGCAACTGCAGGCGCAAGGTATCAAAGAAAACTTCATTCAGCTGCTTGTATCCCAGTCTGGTCAGCTGTTTGCTCATCCAAACCGCGATGCTGTGAATTCGTCCGGCGATTTCTTTCAGGCCTTCCGGTCCGTGATAAACGGCATAGAAACCGCTCATGGTTGCAAGAAGGGCCTGTGCGGTACAGATATTGGAAGTCGCTTTTTCACGCTTGATATGCTGCTCGCGGGTCTGAAGTGCCATGCGGTAACACAAGTGTCCGTATTTGTCTTTTGAGAGACCGATGATACGTCCCGGCATATTCCGTTTGTATTCATCCCGTGTGGCGAAGTAGCCGGCCGAAGGTCCGCCGTAGAACATCGGTGTGCCTAGGCGTTGTGTTGTTCCGAATACGATGTCCGCTCCCCATTCTCCCGGAGGTGTCAGCAAGGCAAGACTTAGGATGTCGGCGGCAACGGCAACTTTACAATCTGCCGCATGAGCCTTTTCCGTAAACTCTGTGTAATCTTCTACGCTGCCATTCGAATTGGGATATTGCAATACGCAGGCAAATACTTCCTGTGAAGGTTCAAATTCTTTATATTTACCTACACGCAGCTCGATGCCTTGAGGTACGGCACGTGTAGTCATTACCGCCAATGT
>ENA-OPUE01000081-OPUE01000081.1-human-gut-metagenome-genome-assembly--contig:-NODE-81-length-82226-cov-21.372771_pt1 | contig 82226 bp, 63 predicted proteins | sample MGYA00241466_ERZ501924 | MGnify/ENA primary metagenome ERZ501924 (study PRJEB25962, sample SAMEA2042223) | human gut metagenome | biome: human gut; feature: human-associated habitat; material: faeces...
GATATGAAGCCAAAGGCTTGAACAATGCCAACCATAGTTTAAACAAACTTTATATTGCTTTAGAAACGGCAACCTACATCTGAAGTATATCAGAATTGTAAATTCCCATTTAGCGGACTATATAAAAAGTATTCCATAACCATCTATACGTGGTTTACGGAATGCTTACTTTATAACAATTAGGTTTACACTCGTTTATTTTGACGGTGCAAAGTTACTCATGCTATCTGGCTCCCACAACGGGCAATAGTGCACATTTTCAAGAAAATGACGTTTTCAAGAAAAAAAATATCCCTACAAACTTAGACTATGCCAAGTTTCGTAGGGATTTTGGAGGGTATAAACATTAGATTACTTCGTCCAGTGGTAGTGACTGTCGAGCATCAGGAAGATAGCCAAGCCGAAAATAACGAGTCCAAGGACAAAGAAGAACCAGAAGAAATACTGCACATAGTGTCCGAGGTAGGTTCCGTCGTACTCCTTGTACCTTTCCTGAACCCTTCTACGTTCTTCATAAAACATTTGATTGACCTCACGGATATGCTTCTGCATCTGAGTGGTCATCCATTCATGTTGTTTGTCGAACATGTCCTGAATCTTCTTCCAGTCAACATCATCGACTCTGACTGAAACCTTCAACTTGGTTGGGGCATCCTTCAGAACATTGTCAATGTGGGTATTGATGGTGTCAACCTTACCACTGATAGTGTCAACGGCATTGCCAAGAGCAGTCTGAGCTGAATTGTACTTACGGATGGCAGACTCCAGTTGAAGAGTTGCATTGATCCAAGTGTTGGTCGCTTTGTCAATGTTCTCACTCAACTGCCTGAGTTCAGGCGCACGACTGACAACAGCATCCTCGGCATCATGCTCTTCAATCTCTTCCTGGACTTCGTTCATCATGTCATCGAAGTCAGGCTTCTGCTCGTCATCTTCGATGAGTTCTTCTACATGTTTTGTTCTTCTCATTGATATGTAGGATTTGTCTAACGGTGGAATGAACGTCTTTTCTGCGGTGGCTTGCACATGGCATGAGCCATCTGGAGGCAACGGCGAGCCCGCTCACGCTCGTCTTCGTCATCATCCTTACCCCAACCAGAGGAAGGAGCAGAACCACCACCGCCACAAGATTCGGACACGGTTGTTGCTGCATCAATCATATCAAGGAAGAGAAGCATACCTACATGAGAAATGTCCTCTCTTGATGCAGTCATATCAGAATCAGGAACCTGAACCTCATTGAGGAAGATGTCCTTGACCGTGTTCGGAATATAGATTCTCTTCATTTCACCGCCAACATTGACATTGAAGGCAGTCTTGGTAGCAACTGGCAATGGCTTAGAATTGGACTGGGTAGGTTTCGTTGTCTGAGCAACAGGGCGAGCAGGGCGAGCCGGTGAAACGGAAGGTGAAGCAGGTCGCATCTTGACCTGAGTAGGCTTAGGATGCATCTTCTTCCATGTGGCTTCAAGCTGTGATACCATGAACTTTCGACCGATGGCAGAAGCCTTGAACACTGAGGCATTCTTGCCGATGGTGTAGCCCACAAGTTTGCAGTTAGTAGTGTCATACCTTGGATTGACCTCATAGCCTCTCATGCGAAGCATATCAAAGTAACGGTCAATGTCGAAACTATCCATCTTCTGAAGGGTATATTCGCAAAACTCCGCTATATCTTGTTGGCGCATTTCACGAACCTCCTGAGGTTGCTCCCAACCATGCCTTGCGTTGATAATTTCCGCAGCCCTTATTGCTCTGATGTGAACATCGTGAACATCGTTGGTCTTGCCGTCATTATCCACACGGCAACAGTCAAGATGCAGGTGAAGGGTTCCAGACTTGGAATCCCGATGCAAGGCAGCAACACTCATAGAATTGCGGAAATTGGTCTTGACCTTCTCCTTAAAGCCTTTGGGTAAAAGTCCGACTGAATCCAAAGCTTCCAATCCTTCATCAGCGAGGTTTGCCCAGTCATCCAAGGTATAGTTCTCTGACTCTTCCTTGGATGGGGAGAGTACAAACGTGGTCATGAAGCGTTCCAACTTTCGCCCAACAGTCCTGTCCTGTTGATGCAACTGGCAGTGATGCTTCATCCGATACCAGATTTCGGTGGCATCGAGATAGTCAGGCATGTGGTTCACCTTGACCACGGTTGCATCCTCCTTCTCCATTGCGTACCTTGCGGCATTGCCGCCATAGGCTACTGGTCTTGCGAGTATAATCATTCGTCTTCTTGAACTTTGGTCAGTACAGGAGAAGTAAGGTTGTCTTCAATGCTATACCAGTGTTTGATGAGTCGTTCAACGGCTTCAATCCACCACTTCATGAACTTTGGAGATCTGAACATCTTCTGCTTTTCCTCGGGTGAAGCATCGTGCAACTTACTGCGGACTTTTATCAAGTCGGTACGTGCCTCAGTCAGAGAGTTCAGGGCTTTGCTTTCCTCTGGAGTGAGTCGCTGACGTGGGTGATGCTTCTTGCCAGTCTCAACGAGATACTTGCCTATGCTCATACCACATTCCTTAGCGAGTTTTTTCAGTTCCTTCCAGTCCTTATCGGTACAGCGGAAGGAATGCACCCTTGTGGGTGTCTTCTTGATAATCTTCTTTTTCTTAGCCATATCTTTGAATATGATTAAAGGGATGAATATAAATCAGTTAAAAAGAAGGACATAGGTCTGCGAGCCTGCGAGTAGCCCGAGAAACTTTTAGGACTGCATAAATTTGGTCACAAATAATGTAGTACAAAAGGATTTCTCGAAAAGTACCTCTTAAAAATCGGTCCTTTTACCTGCTAAGTTCCCGTCAGGGCTTAGAAGGTCGTTTCGGCTTGCCGTGTCGTCCTGTATCGGTAAACGTCCTTTGGGATGGTTTGGCGGTGCAGGTCGCATTCCTGAGTCCTCAGACGGCTATTTGTTGCCGTTCTGGTGGTAGTAGCCGTTAGGCTTCTGATAGCCGTTGTTAGGCTGTCTTTGGTTGCCGTTAGGCTGCTGTGGCTGCTGTCCTCCCTGCTGAGAAGGAGTCTGCTCATGCTGCTTCCCTTCATTCTGCTTGCCATCGGCTTCACCTTGGGGCGAAGGGCTGTCAGCAGACTGAGGGGAATTGTTTTCAGGAGGTGATGGTGACTTGTTGCCATCTGCTCCAGACTTACCCACATTGCCACTATCATTAGATTGTGGTGATTGGTGCGACACATTGCCAGTTGTCTGAGGATTGTTGCCCTCGGCAGAGTCCTTGGATTTGTCATCGGCAGAAGCGGAACCTTCCTTGTCCTTCTTCTTGTCATCAGGATCCTCAGTGATGATGACCTTGGAGGCAGGAACTTCCGCATGGATGATTGCCGTGCTGTCGTTGTTGCGCTTTAGGGCAAAGGCATTCGACACGAACTTGGCATCAACGTACCAGCCTGAGAGACAATGAAGGGTGTAGATGCGGTTATCTTCCACTTCCTGAGAAGAGAAAATGCCCACAGCCTCCATAGCATCCAACAGCTTTGGAACCGTCTTGCGGTCTTTGTCCCAGAGTTTGGCAAGTTGGGTGTTGTCAACCATAACCTGACCTGCCAAGATTTCTACCTGCTTGGTCTTGCTGATTTGCACAAGTTTTGGAACTGGCTCGGCAAGATCCACAAGCGACATGAAGCATTCCATACGGTCAATCTTGTACTTCTTGCTTCGAAGATGCTTCAACTGCTCATCTGAGAAAGTGAAGCAACGATGTAACTTTTTATCGTCCATAGTCTATGATATTTGAAAAATGTAACCGAATAAAGGGAAAAGGAATTTGCCATCAAAAAGAAGAGAATCACTGGATAAGTTCAACCAGGGATTTCTTCATGTCATCATCAATGACTCGGTATCGGGCAAAAGCAACGCTGCCTTTGGCATGACCAGACATAGAAGCAACCAAATCAGGGTCTTTGACCATGCGGTAAAGATTACCGATAAAAGTCCTTCGTGCAAGATGAGATGTAGCCACATCTGAGATTGGCTTCTTCTCTTCAAGCCGTGTCTTAGGGTTAATCACAGTGACAACACGATTTACCTTGGCACGCTTCAAGATTCTACGGATAGCATCGTTGAACTTGAAGTTATAATGCTTGGGGAAGATTGGTTCATCATCACCATGGTCATGGCCATCAAGGATAGCCATAGCCTTGGGGATAAGAGGAACCCTTACAACGTCACCAGACTTGCCCTTGGTCTTGATGGGGATATATTCCAGAACACCGTCAATAATGTTCTTGGGGGTGAAGGTCACAAGATCACTATGACGGCAACCGACCATACACTGAAACACGAACATATCACGATACTCAGCAAGTTCTGCATCATCCGTGAGGTCTGCATCCAGAACTTGGTCACGCTCCTGAATGGTCAGGAGATATGGAGTGCCATAGAGAGCCTTGGGCATGTCATAGCCAAAGAAGGGGTCATTGTTTGTGACTCCCTGCTTTCGTACCCAGTTGCAGACGGTACGCAACAAGGTCATGTTAGTGACGATGGTATTCATAGATATGTCATAGTCAGAAGACAGGAAATCCGCAAACGCACGAAGATCATCGGCAGTCATGCTGTCAATGTTCATCGGGTGTTTGTGTTCATCCTCAAAGCGAGTAACCTTGTCAATCAGGCATCGGGTGTTACACTCCTGATGCTTGTTGAATTTCTTGTTCTGAAGGTATCTCTCTGCCCAGATGACAAAAGATTTGCTTACCGCCATGCCACTGCCCATGCAATAGGCATTGGGGTGGTGATAGGCAAATATCAGTCGTCTGAGCCAGTCGGAGTTTGCTCCGATATAGTATTCCCTGGTTATGATACCTGTAATCTCCTTGACCTGTGCGTCAAAGAGGTTTCTGGTATCTTCATCCACAAGATTGACACGGCTCTTGTAGCCCTGTCGGTCTTGGCTCCAGTGATTGGGATTGATCTGAAGTTCGCTTGCGCACTTGACATCAAGCCCTTTGTCACGGACACGGAAGTACACCGAAGTACGGCTGTCGAGGTCGTTCTTCGATGTATCTTTCTGACGTATGTAAGCGGTAACTCTCATTGATATGTCTATGATATGACAAAAGGGAAAGAAGAAACTATCTGCGGAAATGCAGGTGACGATGCTCGGGATAGTCCGAAGCAATGTCCTTCAGCTGCTGTTCAAGTCGCTCGTTCTGGTATGGAGTGAGCGCATGGATAGCCTTGATGCAGACACTCTGCACAAGCAGGGTTCGTCTGCCGATAGTGTTTTCTTGGTCAATGCCCTTGTTGGCATGTGAAATCTCGCACAGTTCATTGAAGGCATCCTTCATACTGTGATAGCCTGTGCCATCCTTGGCATAGGTAACGGCAAGGCTGGCTACCTGAGCCAGTTTGTCATTGTACTGCTGTTGGTTGAAATCCTGATTCATATACTCATTGATTAGTGGTTGGCAAGTTCATTAAGCTTCTGGGCTGCTGCCTCCTTGGTCTCAGCCTCGGACATGTTGCGGTTCTGACGCATCCACTTCAGAAGTTCAGCCTTCTCAAAGTAGATGAGTTTGCCGTTTGGACGGAAGAAAGGAAGCTCATGACGGTGGGTCATCTTGTAGAGACTGCTCTTTGAAATGCCCATGAAAAGGGCTGCTTCTTCAAGTGTCAATACCTCCTTGGCTGCGCTGAGAGTGTTCTCCAGAACCTCGATGCGATGCTCAAATGACTCTACCTTCAAAAGAAGAGTCTCGTTGTCAATAGTCTTATTCATAATCTTGATATTTAGTTGTTTATGTTATCCTGAACGCTTGGTTTTGAGATAGCAAGCCCCTAAAGGTAGCGGAAACCACTACCTTGAATCAGGGCACTGCTTTTGATGAAATGAAACTGGTTGTTATCCTGAATCGGCTCGTTAGCCGTTATTCGTTATCCTGTATATCTATGACCTTGCGAGGGTGCGTGTTGGTCGCTGCCGTTCGCTTGGTTCGTGGAATCTTCTTGTTCTCGGTGTGTGGCTTGCGACTCCTGAATACCGTCTTGGTATTGGAGATAGCCTTGACCTTGTCCTCAGTCAGCACGTCTGCATAGACTGCGGTTGATTTGAGCGACTTGTGACCCATGAGTTTCTTGGTGGTCTCGATGTCACCAGTAGCCGCTTGGATCAAAGTGCCAAAGGTGTGTCGGGAGGTATGGAAGGAGATTGTCTTCTGAATACCTACCTTCTTGGCTATTCGTTTGAGAGCTGCATCCACATTGGCATGGGCAGGAAGGTGGAAAACCTTGTCATCCTTCTTGGGTGGCATCCATGCTTCTGCGGTTGAGCAGATTGGGACGGCATTGAGTTCCTTGGTCTTCTTCTGGACGATTACAAGTGTGTTCGTTGCCTCGTTCCTCATGATGTTTGACCATCGCAAAGCCCTTATGTCGCTGATGCGAAGTCCTGTAAGGCAAGCAAAGCCAAATGCCAACTGGGTTTCCCTGACTCCGTTTGTCTCTTCTGATGCCATGAAGAGTTTGAGTTCATCGGGTGTAAGGTACAGCTTGTGACCAGACTTTGGCTTGGAGATAGTGTCTTCCTTCTCCAACTGATAGAAGGGGTTTGCCTTCAACCTGCCAGTCTTGACAGCCTTGTTGAATACTGCGACAATGCGTTGTTGCATGTTCCGCAAACTGGCATTACTCAATGGCTTTGCCTTGACTCTCACATACTTCTGAGGTACATAGTCATTCTTCAGCCAAAGAAAGAATGCCTTAAACCATGTCTTATCGAACTTCATCAGAGTGATGTGCGGTCTGCGCTTTGCCTTTAGGAACTCCTTCATGCGTTCCTGAAGGTATTGGGTCTGCTCGACAGTCCTTTTTGAGTATTCAGGATTGCCGTCCATCCACTCCATGTAAGTCTGGATCCAGTCAATGACTTCGGGTGAGTCATCGTTGGGAATGTCGGGTACGACCATCAAGTGACCTTTCTCGGGAATGGTCTCGGGATGAAGGATGCGCTCGGCACGAATCTCCTGCGCACGTTTCAAGGTAGCCTCGTTGCGTTCCTTTGTCTCTTGGTTAATCTCTGGGATTAGGTAGAGGGAAAGGAACTCAAACTTGCGCTTGCCATTGTCATAGATGTCAAGATACAGGCTCTTGTTGTCGTTTTCGAGGTCTTTTTGTCGAAGTGTGATGGTCATATCAATGATTGTTATAATTGGTTATACCACTGGGGTAAAACACCACCCTGGTTTATCAAAGGGGGTGCTTTCAAGTCACCTCCTTTACTTGAACATTCCATCAATGAGGTTGATGGCTTCCTCCTTCTTCTTATCTACGATTTTCGCATAGATTTCAGTGGTCTGAATGTTGGTGTGACCCATCAACTTGCTTGTGGTGAACAGGTCTGCGCCAAGTGTCAGCATCATAGTTCCGAAGGTGTGACGTGAACAGTGGAAACTGATGTGCTTCTCTACACCTGCTGCCTCTGCCCATTTGCGAAGGGCTCTGCCTATGACGGTCTGAGTAGTTGGTATATCAAAGAAGGGAGTTGTTATTCCCTTTGGTTTTGGTAACCAACGCTTTGCCTCTTCAGAGAGTGGGATGATGACAGGCTTCTCCGTCTTCTGCATTTCCATGTCAATGTACTCACCCTTTCCGTCAGGAGTCTTGAAGATGTGAATCGGTGCAAGTTTGTACATGTCACTGAGTCGCAATCCAGTGAAACAAGCAAAGATGAAGGCTTGCTTGACCTCTGGGCGGTAACTGTCGGTTGCCATGAGGGCTTTAAGTTCCTCTATGGTAAGGTATTCCTTCTTGCCATCCTTTGGCTGAATGCGCTCCTTGGCATCCAGTTCCTTCATTGGATTGTTTCGGATGATACCTTGACGGACGGCATTGTTGAGAGTAGTCGAGAACATGCCGAGGTAACGGCTTGCCGTGTTCTGACTGATAGGTCTTGGCTCAATGTACTTGCAGTGTGAGTTTGGGAAGGTGCGAAGGAACTTCACATACCCACGGCAGAAATCAGCATTGACCTCTTCAAGGGTGATGAAGGTCTGATTGGACTCTTCAAGATATTTCTCCACGGTGTGAAGCATTTCAACACGACAATGGAGGGTTGACTTCTTGGTGCTGACTCCACCTTCACAATACTTCTTGATCCATCCTGTCAAGAGTTGTGAACCCTGCTTGACGGTTTCCCAGTCTTGCACACCGTGACCATGGAGAGCCTTGATGCGCTCTGCCTTGATACGTTCTGCAACTGCCATCGTTTCCTTGTTCTGCTCCTTGCAGAGTGGATTGACCTCAGGAATGATATAGAGTTTCAGATACTCATACTTCCTGACTCCCTTCCAGTAGATGTCAAGATAGATACTCTTGTTGCCATCTGCGAGGGATTTGAGACGAATCTTTATCGGCTCCTTCAGTTTGACTTGTTTCTTTGGTCTTGCCATGCTTGTATATTTTTTATTGGTAATTTACTCCCGAAAGAAGGGAAAATGAATTTTGCAGAGGGTCTGCATCGGTTGGACTTTTCGGATGCTGATATATTGTTTCCGCATCGTGATTATGTCCTTGAAAGCATGTGCAAAGATATGAAAATCAAGCCATATATGAGAAACAAATCAGAAACAAAAATCATTTTATTATATCTTTTTAAGAGTCGGTTGAGCAAGAATCGGAAAATCCAAAAAATCGCTTATTCGCTTGATACTAAGCACTTTATTTGTCACTTCCTTTCTTATCCTTTCCAACCAATTTTGGAGGACTAAGATATTCTTCACATCCTGTTCCTCGTTGTTCATCGCGATGTATACCGAGATCGCACCCACTACGGCTACCACTCCGGCAATGGCGTAACAGAGTTTCACCACGATAGGAACATACTTGGCGATTTCCTCGCTCACTTGGGTCAGAGCCGCTGTTCCGGCCGAGTAGTCTCCTGCGGTAGTCTGTGCCATCAAAGCGGTCACTCCGCACACCATCATCAGGCAGGTCATCTGCGTTTTCTTTGAAGTCGCGATCTTCTTTGCGAATCTTTTTACTTTTTCAAACATGCTTGTCTTGTTTTAATTGAACTTTATTGATTGTTTTACACTCGTGATTTTCTAAATTCGATAGCCGAAAAATGCCGGAAAGACTATTGTCGCACCTATGATGAAAAGGCAGGCCCCGACCAGCGAGAGTATGTGCTTGGTGATTCCGTCCTCGCCCGTGTTCATCTTGATATATATCTGGAATGCGGCTATGACCGCAAAACCTCCTGCAACCGCGTAAATGACGTACTGGACATAGAGCATCATCGTCACCACATAGTCGTGCATGGAAGCCAGCGCGTCCGCTCCCCACGAGTAGTTCACGCCGCCGCTTTTGGCGAAGACGGAACAGGGGAGCAGCATACATAATGCGCTTAGTATTCTTTTGCCGTTGTGTCGGGTCATAGTTCATCAATTACGTTCTTGGTGGTTACACCTCCGTCCGGATGCAATTCTCCAATGCCGTTTTGAATCATCAGCTTGTACAGCTCCGCAGAGTTATAGGGATTGGAGAAGGTGACCTGTGTTTCTTCCATGTTAGCCTTGACCTTGTTGTTCAGAGCATCGATGACATCCTGTTTCGGCTTTTCGTCTGTGGGATTTGTTTCCTCCGACACATTCTGTGTCTCATCGATGTAGTGGGTCTCATACTCGTTGTCACCGATATTGAATCCCTTGTCGTTCTCCACCACGCTGACGCTTTCTTCCTCGTCAAAATCGCTCACGTCAAATTCTTCTTCTCCGGATTTTATCTTTTCTCCGTTTTTACCATAAAGGTCTCTTGCTATCATCACAGCGTAGTAGATGATGTATGCCACGGTCAGCGCAATGGCGAAGATGAAATATGCTTTCATATCTTATAGTCTGATTTTAGAATATGATTAAAATATGAACGCAAAGGAAATACAATAATTTCATACTACGAAATATCCTTGTGAAAAGCAGCTGAATATTAAACATTATTCCGAGAAAATCTAAAATCATACTCAATTATCATACTTTAAGCGCAATTTTGAACCGAAATACGAGCCGGATTAAGACGAGGATGAAAGATGACCGCTTTGCTTGGCTTTATGTCTTTTTTGATTTCCATAAGAAGATAGGATGAAAGTCTCTTATTCATCAATGACTATTAAACCAATCACCCGTTTCTTTGCTCAACTCGTGCAAAATCATTAACTTTGCAACAGATTTTCAAGGTGTTTGTGGTAATAAAAGACAAAACGCAAAACTGCCATATATATTTTGAAAGACGAACAGAGGACAATTACCATTAAGCGGATAAATAATTATGGCACTTGCTATCAACATAGACGACCTGCTGAACAAACAGAGGATAGAGTCCAATCGGATTGAATTTAAGAAAGGTTGGAATCCGGTGAGCATATACCACAGCGTATGCGCTTTCGCAAATGATTTTGACGATTTAGGTGGCGGCTATATCGTGGTGGGCGTTGACACTGACGACAAAACCGGAGTTGCCATTCGGCCTGTTGAAGGAATACCCATTGAAGAGATTGATAACATCCTTCAGGATATGGTCGGCTATAATAACAAGATAGCCCCGTACTATATGCCTCGGACAAGCACGGAGGAAGTGGACGGTAAGACTGTACTCGTAATATGGTGCCCTGCCGGGATTAACCGTCCGTATTCTGTTCCGGAGAATGTAACGGCAAAGAACGGTTCCAAGGAATACTTCTATATCCGCAGTGGAACAAGCAGCATTATCGCCAAAGGTGAGGTGTTGGATGAACTTCGCGAACTTGCCAGTCGTGTGCCATTTGATGAAAGGGGCAACCCTGACATTCGTTTGGAAGACATATCCGCTTTGCTTTTGCGTGAATACCTGGTGAAAGTCGGAAGCAAACTGGCAAGCGAGATTAACGTCAGACCACTGCAAGAGATTCTGGAGCAGATGGACTTGTTTGTCGGCCCGAAGGAAAACCGTATGCTGAGAAACGTGGCGGCCATGATGTTCTGTGAGAATCCAAGCAAATTTTTCAAGCGGACACATGTGGAGATTGTCTATTTCCCTGAAGGAAGGCTGAATAATCCGACTAACCTTTACGAAGGAGCAGTCATCACAGGTTCTGTTCCGCAGATTATAGACCGCACCTTGGAATACTTGAAGCGTATGCTCGTGATGCAGAGTATCATCAAACCGGAGAATGACTATCGCAGCAGGAAATTCTATACTTATCCTTATCAGGCATTGGAAGAAAGTGTCACGAACTCGCTTTATCATCGTGACTATCGGGAATGGGAACCTGTCGTAATAACAGTAGAGCCGGATAGTATTACCATTCAAAATGTGGGTGGTCCGGATCGAAGTATATCTGCCGCTGACATTTCCCGTTGTGAGATTCTTGTCTCAAAACGTTACCGCAACCGTCGCTTGGGAGAATATCTTAAAGAACTGGATATGACCGAAGGGCGTTCTACAGGTATTCCGACCATACAAAATGTATTGGAGAATAACGGTTCTCCTCGTGCAACTGTTGTCACGGATGAAGACCGCACATTCTTCCGCATCACGATTCCTTGCCATGAAGCAGCCGGCAATATAATAGCCGACATAGCCAACAAAGATGCTTCCGTGAAGGCATCAAGGCGAGGTGCACTCAAAACTGCACTACAAACTGCACTACAAACTGCACCAGAAACTGCACTACAAATTTTGGAACAAATACAAATCAATCCCAAAGTAACCATGACAGACCTTGCTAATCTGACAGGTTATTCAAGAAGGTGGGTCGCCCAAACAATGAAGCAGCTTCAGGAATTGAATGTTATTAAGAGGGTAGGTTCTACTAAGACCGGCTATTGGGAGATTATAGCCAAATAGATAGTAGGAAAAATCCATAACCAGGTTTACTTACACACATATCCACGAAAATCCCTCCTGTGCGGAGAGCCTTTCGTGGATACTATATTCCTATCAAAGGGAAGACAAAGACTAACGCCTTTTGCCTCTCAGATAGTCATTGAGGTCTTTGTAGTTATAATAACATTCCGAATGGTCAGTTACCCGGTTGCCGCAAAGTCCGGCAATGGTTTCGACTGTTTTTCGCCCGGCAAGGTCATTATCCAGATAGCAATGGATGACGATGTACCGTTCCAGTTCCACAAGACACTTTTTCAGATTACTGACTGAGTTCATCACAAGAAAATCGGTAGGATTGTCGATGCAGATATGATAGTCTCCTTTTCTATGAAGTTCTTGGTAAGACAAGAAGTCCATAAAGCCCTCGAACACGCAGACATGGTTCTGGATTATATCCTTATTGTACCTGATGACGGATATGTCTTTTCCCTTTATACATCCTTTATAATAAGGATTACGCACCTCGTAACCGCCGGTCTTGTTTTCAAAAGCTATGGCGAAATAGTGTCTTTTGCGTAGCTCATAATGAATTTCCTTGCAATAAAGCCTGCCGATATTATCACTGATATACCTGGAACGGAGGTAAGACAACAGGGCATGGTGGCTCAGTTCTCTTACTTCCACGTTTTCCATTTCTTCCTCGATAGGACAGGGACGGACACTCCGGCTTTGTAACTGTTGAAAAGGTACGCCAATGGCATTCTCGCTGATGCGGAGCAATACCACACTTACATTGCCAGTCCGATAAAGGTGTTTCCCCAGTTCTATGATGTCACCTCCGGCAGAGAGACCAAAGTCGTACCATTCGTTCAAATTATCGTTGACCTTGAACGAGGGGGTACGTTCCTCTCGCAATGGGGAGAGGTACCAATACTGGCAGCCACGCGTATTGACCGGAGAATGTCCTATTATCCGCAGATATTCCACGAGCCGTATCTGTTTCGCTTCTTTTATATTCATTTTAGTATGGTTTACTTATATATACCCACAAACTAAACCATACTGCTTAGAGATGGAATGAACTATTATAGGAGTATGTACGACCGTTTTTTGTAATGGCATGATTCTCCAACAGGAACTTACACAAGTTTACCAATGTGTTTCTTCCTCTTGAATACCCAATGCTCTCATATCCCTTTTTAAGAGCTTCAAGCAAAGATTGGTAGCCATATTCCGCGCATTCTTCAAAGGCTACTTCCAAGGCGGTTCGGTGTTGCTGCTCGGTCATATCTATATAAGAAGCCAGTCTGTCCATTTTGTTCTTTTTGAATTGATGTTCTTTTACCAAGTGAGGGAGAGAGTCTTCTCCGATTTCAAATGCGAAAGGTGTAAATTCCCTGTCCCTTATGTGCATGGCTCTTACTTCGCTGATTTTTCCATTTTCATTGTTTTTTGATATTTGCAGGATAGTTTCAGCCTTATTGTTCAGTTCTGTTCCTATATGACCTCTGGTATTGTCATCGCCTTTGTTTAAATGTAAGACGGTGTGGATATGTAGCTCGTAATAGCTTGACCATCTCATCAGTTCATTGATTATGTCAAGGGATTCACTGGGACTATTTATGTCATGGATTAAATCACGGATGCCGTCAATGATTACGAGCCCGATGTTTTGCTCTTCGTGGAGTGCCCATCGTATAATATCTCTCCTTTGGTCAGGAGTGTATTCACGCAGAACCAAGAATTGGATGTTGTCATTTTCCTGGTCAGTAGGCAATCCTGCCAGTTTGAGGATTCGATGAAGCACTTTGTGGCAATGGCACTTGCTTTGTTCTGTGTCGATGTATAGAATTCGATTCTTGCAAGACGGCAGTTCTGCCTTATATTTTAGGACTTCCTTTCCGGAAAGGGCAGATGCGACAATGGCACTGACATTGAATGTCTTTTTGCTTTTGGGTTTGCCGGTGGAAGCACTGAAATTCCCAATTGTAGCAATGGTAACGCCGTCTATTTGTACGATTTCCTGTGGAAACTCATATTTTTCGGTAACACTCAGCCGTATATATTTCAATAAAGACTTATATTTGGCTTCGTCTATCCGATAATTGTTGGGTTGTATCATATCAGGTTGCATTATTTTTTCCCTCCTTTTGTTGGTTTGTTCTTACTTTTTTGTCCCAATGTGTAAGCGATGACATTGGCTTGCCTTTCTATTTCTGCATTGGAGAAACAGGGGTTGCGCTTTATCCATCGGTTCAGGTCATCCCTGAGAATGAATATGTTTTTCCCATTCGGCTTATACACGGTAAGTTCTTTCTGCATGGTTAACTTATAGACATAGCCTTTGGACACTTGTAGATAGGCGGCTACCTCGTCTATATTGAGAAACTCTTTTGCGGCATAAGCTATCTTTTCTACATTTTCAAGATGGGATAGCAGTTCGGCCAAAGAACCGAACCGTTTCAGGTAATTTTCAACATTCAGAATTTCCTGCTGAAAATTTTCCAAGGAGTTGTTTTCGAGGAATGATTTCAATCCTTCGATACGGGAGAGTAGTAAGTCTATTTCTTTTCTATTCATAATTCTTCTTTTGTTATAGCAGCAGGTTGCCCTATTGTTTGTACTTGATTTCTCATTGCCCATCTGCAAAGTTCCTTTCTGTTGAAATACACCAATTTGCCGTTTGGCTTGTAGTGTGGTATTTGCTTGAGAGAAGTGAGTTTGTAGATATAACTCTCGGACAAACCGAGATAAGCAGAAGCTTCAGCGGTAGTCAGCACTTCCTTGACTGCCCAAATACGCTCTTTCAGCTGTGCAATGTAATTCTCGATGGTCTGGATTTTATCCACTTCGTTGATCTTTTGTTCTAACGATTGGATCCGTTCAAAAGGTTTCTCCGTTGTCATCATCGAAATCATGTTCTCCATTTTGGAGAGCATCTTATTTTCATTTGTTGTTCTTCGATGTCTCATTGATTGATGCTGTTAAATTTGACAATGGGAGGTATGCCCTCCGTGAGTAATCGATTACGGAGGGCAAAGGTAGATGAGTATATTCGCTTGATTATGTTGAGATTATTGAGTATCAACACAATTCTCAATACAACTCTCAACAATTTGTTATTCCTTTGTTATACTTCTTTGTTTTTGATTAGAGTGATATACTTGTCTATGATTGCCAAAAACTGCTTATCTATGGCGTTGGGAGTGGTGTCTTTTATCCGATTGAGGGTTGATGACATATCGTGTTGGGTCAGTAATTTCTTCCCTGAAGAACTGATGACAAGATGTTTTTGGGCAATTACCGATTGCCAGTTATAGGTTATCACATCGTGTGAAGCCAGTTTATCCAACAATAAAACCAATTTGCTGTTGTTTCTTGAAGTCACAGTCTGCAATCTGTCTGCTGCATAACAAATGGCAACATTGTCTACATCCAAAACTTCCTTAAACAAACAGACCTCATTGGCAAGTTGCACAATGAGGTCCAGAGTATATCTGTCAAGTAAAGGTTTGATGTTGGTATTCTGAATGGTCTGAATATGATTCCCCGGACTGCTGTTGTCGGACTCGGTAGTGGATTCCGACAGGTCAATGGCGTAAAATTCGTTCAGAAGTTTTATGATCCCATTTTCGTCCAATAGGTCATGGTCGAAATGTTTGCGAATCAAAATTTCATGCTTTCTCAGAAGCTCTATTACCGTGTGATAATTCTTTAGATGTTCATTTTTGCTCCAGGCATCAATCGCATCGTGAAACCGATGTGAATGGGTAAAGTCAAGCACGTATCGCCTGTAACTTTTTTGCCGTGTGGTGACTTCGTCTTTGTAAGACTTTTGGGCTTGCTCAACCAACCGGAATAGCCCTTCTTTACCGGTCTGCGCAGGAGTCCATTGGAAACCTCGCATCGCTCTTTTCAAAAAGAGAGAGGTGCAAAGATAATTTCTTTGACATAAAACATTATTTTAAGTATTGTTGTTTGCCACCTTTGCGTTGATGGCGTTTTTGTTTTGAGTGCTAAGATAGTTATCTGCAATGGTTTTTAGTTGAATATCGTATGTGTCCATCAATCCTTTTTTGACTATAAAACGAAAATTACTATCCATACTTTCTCTGTTAGGCACTTTATCATTTTGCAAGCGGAAGCAGTTTACGCACTTTACCCATACATCATAGGGATTGTGTTGCTTAAAGGCCAAATGTACAAAGTACATAAGTGAAGTCTGTGTTTTCATCCATACTATAGGATGTTCAAATACCGTTTCATCGAAAATACCTTTGAATGCGGCAAATGTGGTGTCGGAGGAGATATATCCACCGCCAAGTAGGGCGGAGAACATTAAATGTATCTCATCTTCGCTATTCGGACTGTAAAATACAACTTTGCTCGTATGAATGAGCCGTTCATCAGAAGTTTTTTCATTGAACGTATTTTCAATGTGGTTGAACTTATCACAGATAGTCTTTAATTTAACATCATACCTATCCAACCATCCGGTTCGCTTAATCCAACTGTAACCTGATACAAAACAAGCTTTGTGCGGAGTGTGTCCGTTTATGCTGAAACAACATTCTCCTTTTACCCACAAATCCTTCTTGTTGAATTTGTAAAATGCCTGATATACGAAAAAGGACAACTGCCGTTGCGTTTTAATCCATTCTACCGGCTTGCTGAATGTCTTTTTATTGAAAATTCCGACAAATGTTTTCAAGCCAGTGTCAGGTGCGATGTATCCGTATTTCACTAAATCTTGATACAGCACTGCTATATCTTCTTCACTTTGTGGTGTGTAGAATGTCTCTGTCTGATGCGTTGGCTCAAATTCAGTAAAGTCAACTTCCTGGTAGAGGGCTTTGGTCGTTTCGTAAAGTCCCGTATTGTGTCTCGGAACACGCCAAGTGCTGAATCGCTTTCCATTTTCCCTTTTCCATTGCTTTTCAAAAAGGATGTAGGTGCTGGGAAGTTTGCAGATGGTAGATACAGCATAGGCTATCACTTTCAGTTGCAGCGGCTTCGTTTGCGGCATCGGCTGATAGTGTTCATCCAAGAGACCTGTGTGTATGGCTCTTTGTAATAATGTAGCCACCTGTTCATTGGCTAAAGGCTCAATCAAATCTTTATATTCGCCTTTCACCTCCTCTTCTTGCCTTTTGCAAAGTGACAGCAACGCTTGCATATTGTTCGCATAACAGTCAATAACCTTGACGTATGCAGAATCAATTTCCTGTCTGTGACTTTGTACATAGTTTACGACCGGGACGGTAAATTCGTTATTTGTTATAAGGTTTGCCAAAAGAGGAGAGGGGGCTTGTTCCATATATTGATAGATCTCATTCGCCCATTTCCCGATATTCATCCACGAAGAGTCAAGTGCTTCAAATTCGATTTCATCATCCAAATCCAATTGACTTTTCATTTCACCGACGATTCGGGTAATCTTCGTTATCTTTATAACGGCTTCTTGCCTTGTCATAAACACGGGATTTAATCAATATCTGGAATCAATGATACGGCATTCTGCTTGTTTTTGTCAAGCACCTTTGCATAAATTTGCGTGGTCGCCAGTTCTTTATGCCCTAATAGTTTTGATACAGTGTAGATGTCCGCTCCCAAATCAAGCATAAGCACAGCGAAGGTATGGCGGCCGCAGTGGAAGGTCAAATTTTTATTGATATTGGCAGCCATGCTCCAACGCTGTAATTCCAATGAAGTCCAAGCTCCGTATGTAAATCCTGTAAAGACGGGATCTTCCGGGTTGCCTCTTTCACCGAGGTATTTTTCTGCCTGTGAGGAAATGTCAAGATACTCTTGTCCGCCAGTCTTCTTTTGTTTGAAGACGATTCTCGTGTAATCTCCAAATTTTTGAACTTCGCTCCATGTGAGTTTCTGAATATCGCTTTTACGAAGTCCGGTCAGGCATGAAAAGAGGAAAGCTCTTTTTAGAATAGGATAGCGGCAAGGGGTAGCAGCCAACTGTTTTACCTCTTCCAAGGTCAGATAGTCACGCTTTACTTCTGCGGCTTTGAATCCCTCGATTCCACGCAAAGGATTTACAGGTATGATTCTTTCATCGTAAGCCTGGTTGATACAGGCGCGGAGCTTATTGAAATAAGAGACTTTTGAGTTTTGGGACAAGCCTTGAAACACATCCCTTTCCCTACGTGGACCGGTACGCTTGTGAGTGTCTTTTTCCACATTGTTCAAAAAATCTTTGAAGCCGTTTATAAACTCCGGAGTAATATCTTTGAATGTGGTTTTCTCATCACAATAGATTTCGAGATAACGCAAGCAGCTTCTCCAGTTACCCCAGTTTCCCTCAGATTCTGGATTCTTGTGTCTTTCTTCAACCATCTTCCGATAGTATTCCAAAAAAGGAGTATCTTCTTTGAATTGGCGAGTGAAAGAATACTCTCCGTTCTGCATTTCAATGAGGCGTTTGGATTTTATAGCCTGAGCGGTTGCCAATGTCTGTCTGTTCTGCTCACGCTCCAGTGGAGTAGTGGCATCGATCAGATAAAGTTTCAAATACTCTTTCTGACGTTTCCCATTTCTGTAGATGTCAAGATACAAGCTCACGTTACCGTTTGCCAACTTCTTTTCCCGTAATTTTACGGGTTCTTTCTGGATTGTTGTTTTCTTAGTCATAGCCTGTTCCTATTTTAATGAGAGATGTGATCCCTTGTCTTCGGGGGACAGATTTTTGTCCCTCGTGTCCCTTACGGGGGACAATCTGGGGACAAAATTACGAAAAAAAAATGAAAACAGGCAGAAAGTATGGAGAAAAAGAGAAAATACAAATTCTCATAAAACCATTGATTTTTCGCACTTTACGGATTTATATTTTCTCTTTTTATGCTTTTCTTTTCTTTGTATCACTTCCCGATGCAGAATGTTTATTTGCCCACGCAAAAATTCCGAAATATATTCCCGAGGGTTTCGTCGGTGGTGATTTCGCCGACGATTTCGCCGAGGTGATAGAGGGCTTCACGGAGGTCCTGGGCTATCAGGTCCGGAGGGAGGGTGGCGATATGGAGGCCGGCGCGGACACGCTCAAGAGCTGATGCGGCGCGGACCAGGGCTTCGTAGTGGCGGATGTTGGTCACTAGGGTCTCGTCGGTGCTGCCGGTGATTTCGGAACCTATTTCGCCGAGTGTTTTTGTCAATGTTGATAACCCTTTTCCGGTCTTCGCGGAGATTGGAATGACTTTGCAGCTATCGTATTTATTTTCAATGAGTGAAACAATGTTGTTATCTTGGTTAACATTTTTGTTATCACCAATCTCCGCCACATTCTCACCCAAATCATTGCCTGAACCATAGCCAGTACCGTTATCATCCCTGTAGAAATCACCTGCAACATCGCATTTGTTCACCAGAATAACCACTTTCCTTTCCTGCCCGTCACCATGACCATGTCGGGAGGCCCCGCCAGTTTCAGCCAGAGAAGCTCCGTCAGTTCCAGCTGGATGTGCCCTGCCAGTTCCAGCCGGAGGTGTTCCGCCCGTTTCAGTCAGAGAATCTCCGCCCGTTTCAGCTAGAGGAGCCCCGTCCGTTTCAGCTGGATGTGCCCCGCCAGTTTCAGCCAGAGAAGCTCCGTCAGGTCCAGCTATAGAAGCCCCGCTCGTTTCAGACCCGTCGTTCTCTGTACCGACATTTTTCACACCGCCCATTTCATTGACCTTGGACAGAATGAAATCCGCATCCTCAAGCACAGCCGCCTCGCCTCGCGACAAATCCGTCATCCCCAGCACGACCGCGGCCTCGCCAAGTTTCTTGAAAGTCCGGTCAATGCCGATTTTCTCTATCGTTTCGTCTGTTTCCCTGATTCCGGCGGTGTCAATGAATCTGAACAGGATACCGTCGATATTCAACGTTTCCTCGATAGTGTCACGAGTCGTGCCGGCAATATCCGAAACGATTGCGCGCTCCTCACCGAGCAGGGCATTGAGAAGCGTACTTTTACCCGTATTCGTAGCCCCGACGATTGCCACAGGGACACCGTTCTTGATAGCGTTGCCACGGCTGAAAGATGCGGTCAGACGCCTGATATGTGTCAATGAATCGTCCACCAATTGCCCCAGTTCCTTGCGGCTTGCGAACTCCACATCTTCTTCGCTGAAGTCCAGTTCGAGCTCCAGTAGGGAAGTCATTGTCAGAAGCTTTTCCCTCAGTGTCTTAAGTTCTGACGAAAAACCGCCCTTCAGCTGATTCATTGCAACTCTATGAGAAGCAGCACTTTGCGAAGCTATCACATCTGCAACAGCTTCTGCCTGGGCGAGGTCCATCTTGCCATTGACAAAAGCACGGCGCGTGAACTCACCTGGCGCCGCAATACGGGCCCCGGCATTGACCAGAAGCTCAAGAATTTTATTGACAATGAATCGCGAAGCATGGCAGGAAATCTCCACTGAATTTTCGCCCGTGTACGAATGAGGAGCACGGAAAACGCTGACTATCACATTGTCCAAAACACTTCCGTCCGCCTCGAAAACCGTACCGTAGCGCAGCCTGTAGCCTTCGGTCTCGGCAATAGGAACTCCCTTAGTGTCAATGACCTTGTCGGCTATCGCCAATGACTCTTTTCCGCTGACTCTTATTATCGATATCGCACCTGTGCCCGGAATCGTGGCCGGCGCGCAAATGGTCCCGCCGGTAAACTGATAATTCGTCATAACTCTCTATCCCAGAATCTGTTCCGCGTGATTCTTCGTGTTGACCTTGTCAATGATTTCCTCAAGTATGCCATTCTCATTGAAAATGAATGTCTTACGCAGAATTCCCTCGTATGTCTTCCCATAGAGCTTTTTCTCGCCCCATGCGCCGAAAGCCTTGATGATCAATGCGTCAGTATCGGCGAGCAGAGGAAATGGCAATGCATATTTGTCGCTGAAATTCTTCTGAGCCTTCACGCTGTCCTTACTTATGCCGATGACATTGTAGTCCAATGCCAAGAACCGTTCGTAATTGTCTCTCAGACTGCAAGCCTCAGCAGTGCAGCCCGGCGTATTGGCCTTCGGGTAGAAGTACACCACCGTCTTTTTTCCAATAAGGTCAGCAGACTTGACAATGTTGCCATTCTGGTCAGCCGCTGAAAAATCAGGCATTCGATTACCAATCTCAAGCATAGCAAATTCTCCTTTTGTTTCAAACAAAGATACGCAAAACTCTTAAATATATGGCTTGCCTTCCCATCTCTTTTTGCAGATGTTCGGACAAATCACTAAATTACCGGAAAATGTGCCAGAAAATTTGAAAATTGAACCCGGAACTTTATGAAAAAGATTTTAACTGTCATTACGCTGCTTGCTGCCTGCGTTTCGCACCTCGATGCACAGACATATATGGTCAATGCACTTGTCCCTACGGAGTCCAAGAAATGTTCCATATATAAAACAGGTGGCAGTGCCATGAAAATCTGCTGCTATGACATCACGGGCGGTTTCGTGATCGGTGCGCCTTCCGGCGGGCTGATTTCTGACAATATCCCGGGTAAGGCGGTGTTCGCTCTCAAGGGCGCATACAGCAAGCTGACATTTGTGATGGGCCCGTATTCGAACAGCAATCCCGACAAAGGCAATTCCATCGTGACAGTCTCTGCGGACGGAAAACGTCTGCTGGATGAGGTCGTTTTCGCATACGATGCCCCACGCTTCCTGACATTCGATGTCGCCGGGGTCAATGAAATAGTATTCACGATTCCACGGGGCGATACGCAAATCGCATTCGGAAACGTAAAGCTCTGGAAGGCAGGAGCAGCAGTTTCAAACCCGAACACACTCCTTTCCCGAGTGCCGGGCGGAACTGTCGATCTTATGCAGACCAACCAGTTATATAAATATAGGGAGGGCGGGTTCGTAAAGCCTGTACTCGGTGACAAGGCCAAGGGGAACGGTCAGGAAAAAGGCATCAGCATCAACCGGAAGGAATACAATTCCGGTCTTAGCTTCTCTGTCTCACAGGCGCTTGCCGGAACAGAATAGGGATTTGCATATTTCTGGCTGGACAATCGTTATGACAAGGTTTCATTCGTCGTCGGACCGAGAGACAACCAGAGCTCCAATTCGAGCGCCTGGCTTGTAGTGAAAGCTGACAAGAAAACCGTTTATGAAGGGATGGTGACACAGAAAGACCTTGCTAAACAGATAGTTGTCGATGTGAAAGGCGCTGCTCGGCTCGGGCTTATATGCGAATACAGAAGCAGCGACTTCCTGGGCGGCATCACATACGGAGTAGTGGATATCAAGGCCTATCCGGAGGGTGCGAGCGTTCCGGCAGCCGGCATTGTCAATCCTAATCGCGACAAAATCGCCAAACTTCCTGACGTCTGTCCGCTTATGTCTTCCATCAAGCCTTATTCTGTACGTGGAATAAGTTCAGCGGACAAGACATTGTTCACAGGCGAATCCAGGCACTACACATTCTCGATGGGCGGAGAAAAGTATTGGGAAGGACTGCTGCTGACCACCGGAAACAAGCTCTTGGGTGACAGGGTGGCTTCTTATGCGGAATTCGACCTTGCTGGCGAATATGACTGGATCAGTTTCGATGCAGGTTGCCTTAGCATGAATCACGTGCTGGATGATGACAATCTCCGCGTATTTGCTGATGACAAGCTGATTTTCGACCATACCATATATTGCACATGGCCGAACCAGCACTACGAACTGCCTGTAAACAAATGCCGCACGCTAAGGTTTGAGAAATTGGGCAACGGCAAGAACAAGCAGACCATCATCGGAGTCGGCGATATCATCCTCTATCGTGGCCGGCCTGTGCCTAATACGTTATTTGAACACGACGTGCCTGATTGTCCTCACGATGCTGATCTGATAGACGTCTGCGGAAAACCGTATTCCCACTATGTCGGAAGATATGTCAGCGACCTGACCAATTTTAACATGGCTGACTGCTTCCATGACGGCAGCACCATCACCAAATACTTCCAGATGAAGGACGGCAGACAGATCAACAAAGGATTCATGCTGGAGACCAATATCCCTCTCGGTCTGGAGAATGTGACCGTTATGGATGCGGTATTCATGGCATTGACAGGAGTAGGCGCGACGATAAGCAGCTCAAACGTCTCCGCAGCCACCGGCATCAGCGCAGGCGTATCCGGAACACCGACTGCCAGCATCTTCCTCTTGCTTGAGGACAAGAACAGCAAACAGGCATCCGCGGCGGCATTCAATCCTTACGGACAGTACGAGAGCTGCACATTCACGGTCGCCAACAGAGTGGAATATGTGGATGCGTTCGATGATGTGTTCCAGAACAAAAGTCCAGAGGCTTTGCTCAATCCTGTGAAACTCAATGTGTTTGCTGACCAGGTTCTCGTAGGGGAGTACTGGCTGGACAACAAGATGCAGCCGCTCACCGTCACGGTTCCGATTTTCAAATGCCACCAGCTGATGTTCTGGCTGGAGTGCGGCGACAAGCGTTCAGGTCAATATGTGTTCTATGACCTCAAACTCAGCAAGACTCCTTGCAATATCCCGATTCCTAAAGAATATACTTCATCCCAGGCTGCCAAAAAGTCGGAAGCGCAGTCCTCGAAACAGACTGTAGCACAGGAGCCGGCGCCTGAAAGAGCCACAGTAGTCCAGGAGCGCAAACCCGCCAAAAAGGACAAGAAAGACAAGAAGGCCAGGCCTCGGATCGATTGGGAAGTAAGGGCTTATCAATCCAGCAGTTCTGCTGTCAATGAATTCTTGAGGGATGTCAATGCCATGTGGGAAAAGACCGCACAATACATGAAAGGCAACTATGACTTCCCGTCCGCTTCCCAGACATGGGTTCAGAGCAAGGACGGCACAGTATATAAATGCCTGTCATTCATCGGCTCCGGCGGCAACCGCCTGTCCATATCTTCCATGATTAAGACCCTTCAGGACCGGATAGCCCAGGGCAAGGACATCCAGCTGTCCATATCATTGGCAAAAATGGGCGTGGCATCGGCGAGTCTCGGTGTGACCTCGGTTACCAGCATCGAGGACATGGTCTATTTCGGCAAGAAGGTCAAGGAAGGATCCAAGGCGTTGGCCCAATGCAACGATGACATTTCAGACTGCGTGGCACTTGCGCAGGCTCAGATAGATGCGTTCAATGCGTACCGCTCATCATCTGTGAGCGCAGACGGAAAGACCAGTTCCGACACGGTCCTGATTCTGCGGCCGGAGCCTGGCGACACCGTCCCGGGCAATCTGCAGCAGTTGGAGTATTACAATTTCTGATAAATGACAGAGTCTGACAATAGTTTTGTGGCGGTCAATGTGGATGAAGCCGCGTTCAGAAAGGTTTTTGACCGGTATTATCCACGGATGCTTGCATTTCTGCGTTCATTCCTGCAGTCGGACGACGATGCAGAGGATGTGGCGCAGAATGTATTCGTGAAACTGTGGATGAAAAGAGAAGTGCTGCTCGACCGTGAGTATCTGGACATCTATCTTTTCAGGATGACGGTGAATTCCGCCATCAACTTCTCGAAAGTCCGGAAACGGCACGTAGGCCTGGAAGACATTGAACTTCCTGACGAACTGGATCCGGGACAGGAATTCGATTCACGCAAACGGCTCGACACCATATTCAAAGCCGTATCCGAAATGCCGGAAAAACGACGTGAGGTGTTCATCCTCAGCAGATTGCACGGGATGAGCCATAAGGAAATCGCGGAGAAACTGAATGTTTCAGCCAAAACGGTCGAGAATCACATAAATTTTGCTCTCCGAGAACTGCGCAAGATAAAATATATCATAGTGTTCTTCATATCTATGGTGTTTTCATAAAAATATCAAAAAACTTTTAGGGGATACGCACGGTTTAAATTGTATTATATGCAAAGCTAAAAACCGATTATGACAAACAAAGATTTATACGGCAAATGGACCTCTCAGGAACCGGTCGGGCTGACGGACGAGCAGCTCGACAGCGCGTATTCTTCCGTAAAAGGCAAGATACGCAGGGCTGAGTCCGCTTCATTGGCCATCAAATTGTCAGAGGAGTTGCGTGTCCGCCGCCAGAAAAGGATCATCAGGATACTGTCTGCCGCCGTCGCTGCCGCATGCCTGATTCTGCCTGTCGTCATTGTCAATGTCTCAAGACATTCCTACGAGAAAGGCCTTTCGGCTCAGGTCAATGATGAGACACCGCAGATGCTCGAGTATTCGGCCAATGCCGGGGAAATGCGTCATGTGCTTCTTCCTGACTCTACATCAGTTACCCTCAATGCCGGTACCGTGCTGATTTGCCCTGCGGAATTCATTGGCGGGAAAAGGGGAGTCTATCTCAATGGTGAAGCCACTTTCGATGTGACGAGGAACGAGAAAAAGCCGTTTGTCGTCAGCACTTCCGTTATGGACATTACAGTTCTCGGAACGAAATTCAACGTGTCTTCCTACAGCGACGACGAAAACGTGACCGCCACATTGTGCAGGGGAAGCATTTCCGCATTGACGAAAAATGCGGAGGAACCTGTCGTTCTTACCCCGGGACAGCGGTTTGTCGTCGAAAGAAGCAGCGGCAACAGTTTCGTGGAGAATGTCAATGCAGATGAAGACATGGCCTGGGAGAGCGGCCAGCTCTGCTTCCGTTCGAAATCCATACATGAAATCGTGAAAATCATCGAGCGCAGATATGCCGTGAGGATTTATGTCACGACAGGAAAATACGACAACGACCTTATAACAGCCAAATTTATCCAAGGATCTACTTTGGACGATCTGATGTTCGCATTGTGCAAACTCATTCCGGGAATGTCCTATCGGAAAGTCAATGCCAATATCTATATCAGATAATCCGGACAAATTATAATCACATAATCAATAATTTTTATGAAACAATTGATTGCAATGCTCGCTTGCATTCTCTTGTCTTCATCTGTTTCGTCAGGGATTTTTGCCCAGACCCAGAATGTCAGATTCAGTCGGGAACGGATGAAGATATCAGAAGTGTTTTCTGCCATCGAGCAGCAGACGGGCCTGACAGTGGCCTACAATGAAAGCGCTCTGGACCTTTCCGGAGTCGTGTCAGTACCATCGGAGACCAATGTCTCTGACCTTTTGGCCTCAGTATTGAAAAATACAGGCAACTCTTTTTACTTCCATGGCAAGATGATTCTTGTGTACAAGGAAGAGCAGGTAAAAACTTCCACTTATTCCGGAATCGTCGTGGACAAGGCCGGTCCTGTGGCCGGTGCTGCTGTGATGGTGGAAGGAACTGACCAAGTGACAGTTACGGGTGTGGATGGAAAGTTTGCCATAAATGCACCTCAGGGCTCAGTGCTCAAGGTTTCCATGCTCGGCTATAAGGAATTCACTGCTACCGCAGGCCCTCAGACCGACAACCTCAGATTTCTTGTCGAGGAAGACAACAGACTTCTCGATGAGTCAGTCGTAGTAGGTTATGCGTCAATGAAAAAGCGCGACCTCGTAGGTGCTGTGGACCAGGTGAAAAGTGATGTCATCGAGAACAGGTCCAACGGAAACCTTGCCAGGTCACTTCAGGGTGAGATTGCCGGTCTTAACATATCTTTTACTGACAGCAAACCATCTCGTTCCGCTTCTTTCAATGTCAGGGGAACGACATCCGTAGGCGCTGGAGGTTCTTCACTTGTGCTTATCGACGGCGTGGAGGGAAGTCTGAATTCCATTAACCCACAGGATGTGGAAAGCGTCAGTGTCCTCAAGGATGCCTCATCTACGGCAGTCTATGGTGCAAGAGGAGCGTTCGGAGTAATTCTTGTGACTACCAAGAATCCTCAGAAAGGCCGCCCGGTCATCAACTACAATGGTTCAGTTACAGTAAACAGGAGAACCGTGGTTCCTGATGTCATTACAGACGGTCAGGATTGGCTCGACTGGTGGAAAGACTGCTACAATGGATATTACAACGGCTCCAAGTCATTGCTCAGTCACATTGACAGTACTGTCCCTTATAGCGAGGCCATCTATAGCGAGCTCGTTCGCAGGAAGAACGATCCGTCTCTCTCCAAGACGACAACACTGGAAGGAAGCAGCATGTTCGGCTGGGCATATATGGAGTCAACTGACTGGTATGACCTGTTTTACAAGGATTACAACTGGTCCACTGAACATAATCTGTCAGTTTCAGGAGGAGGCGATATGGCAGACTACTATATCTCAGGCCGTTTCTATGACATGGACGGTATCTATAAAGTCGGAAACGAGGATTACAAGAAATATGACCTGCGCGCAAAAGGAACGCTGAAAGTGCGCCCGTGGTTGCATATCACCAACAATATCTCTATGTCGGTCGTGAATCATTATGAACCGAAACATTCGAGAAACAATTTCAATGTGCAGAGAGCCATCAATCACGCTGCCATGCCGCTCTCACCTGTAAAGAATCCGGACGGCTCGTGGACTACGGCAGCAGCTATCTCCGGCTATGCCGCTTTCTCTGAAGGATCTTCTTGGCGCACAAATGATTACATGTATCTTCGTGAGAAGATTTCAGCGGATGTCATCATGATCAAGGATGTGCTCAAGGCCTCTGTTGATTATTCCTACAACTACACAAGCCGCAAGAGAGTCGATGTGCAGAATCCGGTGAAATATTCCAAGAAGCCGGGTGAGGTGATGCTTGAATCGGCTTCGGCTGGCTCTTCCCGTCAGCAGGTGACCTATTTTACGAGATATCAGGCTGCCAATGCCTATCTGACTTTCAGCCCTAATCTCGGCAAGAACAACAGCCTTACATTGCTTGCAGGATGGAATATTGAAGAGCAGAAATATGAAACGCTCAACGTCTCAAGGTCCGGTATCATCACACCGTCCAAACCGTCGTTCTCATTGATGAACGGCACGACCACGGATCCTGTTGCAGGCGGAAATGCCTGGTCTTATGTCGGAGCATTCTACAGACTGAATTACAGTTACAAGGGACGCTATCTTGCCGAATTGAGCGGACGTTATGACGGCTCGTCAAAATTCCCGTCAAACTCCAAATGGGGAATGTTCCCGTCCGGTTCCCTCGCGTGGCGCATATCAGATGAGCCGTGGATGAAATGGGCAGAATCATTGGACAATGCCAAGGTCCGCATCTCAGCCGGCTCTATGGGCAACGGAAACGTGGCTCCATATTCATACACATCCGATATGAGCATCGGCACTGCAAGTGACATTGTCCTGGGCGGAAGTCTGCCGTCATACACAACTGTCGGCAGCATTGTTCCTGTATCATTGACTTGGGAAAAGGCAACTACCTATGATGTCGGCCTGGATTTGGATTTCTTCCGTAACAGACTGTCATTCAGCGGTGATATATACAGAAGGTACACTTCCAACATGTACACCGTCAGCGAATCTCTTCCTTCTGTCTTCGGTACTGCTCCTCCAAAGGGAAACAATGCGGAGATGAAAACTGACGGATTCGAACTGACATTGTCCTGGAGAGACGAATTCAAGCTCTTCGGCAAACCGTTCAGCTACAGCGTGAAAGGTATGCTCTGGGACAGCAAGTCCGTGATTACCAAATATGCCAATGATACCGGTTCTCTCGGTACTCTTAAAGGCTATATCCAGAACGGAGGCTCTCCTTCCTCATATTATGTGGGAATGACACTGGGCGAAATCTGGGGTTATACGGTGGATGGACTGTTCCGTGACCAGAATGACATCGACAACTCCCCGATCCATAATTTCCAGCAGGCTTCGGACAAAGTCACCAGGCCAGGACAAGTTAAAGTCAAGGACCTCGACGGCGATGGCGTCATCAGCCCGGGCAACTTCAAGGTGCACGACCATGGTGACCTCAGGATTATCGGAAACAGGTCTCCGAGATACAATTACGGTATCAATCTCGCGGCGAACTGGAATGGTATAGGCGTGTCAGTCTTCCTTCAGGGAGTCATCCACAAGGACTGGTATCCTGGTTCCGATTCCGGATATTTCTGGGGAAAATACGGTCGTCCGTTCTTCTCGTTCATCCCTTCCATCCACACGGACAGCAAAACTGTGTATAGCGAAGAGGCAAACAACTGGGACACAGCATATTGGCCGAGAAAGACAACCTATCAGTCCAATGCATCGTACAGCTGGACCAAGGTCCTGGAGATCCCTAACACGAGATATATTCAGAATGCCGGATATCTCCGCGTAAAGAACGTGCAGCTGGACTATACTTTCAATGAAAAACTCTGCAAGAAGATGAGACTTGCAGGCCTGAAAGTTTATCTTACCGGAGAGAACCTGTTCACATTCACCCCGTTGCACAAGTATGCGCCGAATTATGACCCTGAGGGATTGTCCTACGACTCAGATTTCGCTGCGGCAGCCGACGGCTATACCTATCCGGTACTCAAGAGTTTTACATTAGGACTTAACATAACCTTCTAAGAGATTATGAAAAAGATATTGATACCTTTGGCGGTTGCGGCAGCATTGACCCTGCCTTCCTGCGAATCATTTCTCACGCAGGAGAACCCCAACAAGATAGAGAGCGGATTCTATTTCAAGGACGAATCCTCTCTGGAAATATACACCAACGGCTTCATCAGAAGTTTTGCCACATCCATCAAGAGCTTCATTGACGGGGACAAGTTCGCTGATACCCACTCCTGGGATGGCCAGGCCGCATATTTTATGGACAACTATACGGCAGAGGACGCTACTAACTGGTCCACGTCGAACTGGGCGCAGCTCCGCTCCATCAACTATTACCTCGACAATATGCGCAAGGCTTCCGCCTCTGACGCTGTACTCGACCATTATGAGGGAGTAGGCCGTTTCTTCAGGGCAATGTTCTATTTCTCCAAGATGAGGACTTTCGGTGCAGTGCCATGGTATGACACTACCATAGACCCGACGGACAAGGATGCATTGTACAAAGGACGTGACAGCCGCGAATTCATCGCCTCCAAGATACTTGAGGACCTGAACTATGCCTGCGAACATTGTTCTGACGACTCCAAATACAGAGTCCGCGCTTCGTATATCCACAAATACGTCGCTCTCGCGCTGAAATCCAGATTCTGCCTGTATGAAGGGACAATGCGGAAATATCATTCCGACGACCCTTCCACCGGCAAGCCTTGGACCAAGGATGAAAGTTCAATGTATCTGGAACAATGTATCAAGGCGTCTGAAGAAATTATGAATTCCGGCATCTATTCGCTTACTGACGATGCCGCTTCGCGCAAGACCCAGTACAGGGATATGTTTACCAATGCAGATGCCTGCGGGGTTTATGCCAATGAATTCATATGGGCCCGTGACTACGACTTGGAGTTACAGGTCACCTATGCCATAAATGACTTTATGGTAAATCCTCAGCACGCGAACTATGCGTTTACCCGGCAGTTCATCAATACTTATCTGATGACTGACGGCACGCCGTTCACGACCAAATATGCTGATTATAACAGTGTTGACTTCATTAACGAGTGCAAGGACAGGGATTACCGTCTCGCCCAGACCATCAGGACACCGGGCTTCACAAGAGACGGCGGCAAGACTTCATGGGCTCCTGACGTGAAATTCTCCAAGACTGGTTATCAGCCGGTAAAATGGCTTACGGATGATTCTTCAAAGGATAACAATACTGCTGCCATCGCTACGGATGTTCCGCTTATGCGTTATGCTGAAGTCCTGCTGAACTATGCTGAGGCCAAGGCAGAGTTGGGCCAGATGACGGAAGATGTCTGGAACAAGACCATTAAACCTCTCAGGGAGCGCTCCGGTGTCAAGAGCATTTATCCGACAGCGGCTGACCCTTATATGGCTGAGTATTTCCAGAATAAGGTGACGGATCCGTTCATTCTGGAAGTGAGAAGGGAAAGAGGAATCGAACTGACTATGGAAAATTCCCGTTTCTATGACATTGTCAGATGGCATCAGGGAGAATTATTCGCCCGTCCGTGGATGGGACTGTGGATTTCCGCCGTGGATACGCCGCTTGACCTGAATGGCGACGGTACACCGGAAACACTCGTGACGGCTGATGTCAAGAAGACCTCTACATTGAATATGCTGATGATAGACGCGGCATCTGAGGCCGGGCACAAACTGTCTGAGGGAACTCATGGAAATATCCTTCCTGCGACAGCACTTCAGCGCAATTGGCACGACTACAAATATGTGAAGCCGATTCCTAAGACGGCAATCCAGGAGAATCCGGCATTGAGCCAGAACCCTGGTTGGGATAAAGTGGATAAGAAAAACTAAAGAGATATGAATAGAACAATATATGGAATGTTGTCAGTGGCAGCAGCGCTCTTGGCAATGAGCTGTTCCAACGAGTCTTCTCTTTTCCAGAGAGAGAACGATGTCGTCACTTGTGACTGCTCCGAACAGATTATCAGCCAGTCGATCAAATGTGACGGCAAATGGACTTCAGACTGCTCTGGAACTGAATGGGTGAAGATTTCTCCGGAAAGCGGTGAAGGTGACGGAAAGTATTACAGCACCTATGATCTGCACATCGGCTACAATGCCGGTGCAGCCAGGGAAGCCACAGTTTATCTGATCTATGACGGCAAGAAATATCCTGTGACAGTAAAACAGGGCGAGTGCGACTTCGCTTTCGAGACTCCTACCGTCTCGGGTGCGCTGTTTGACGGAAAAGCATCTGAGGCAGTACTTCATTTGCCTTATGTAAAGGCCAATGGAACAGAATCTTACGAAATTTCATGTAATGTCGTTTCTGACAATGTGAAGGGTTTGTACGTGGAAACCAAGACCTATAGTTCATTCAACAAAGGTGCTGGAGTGCTGGATATACCGGTTATGGGAACCCCTGATGCTGAAGGAAATGTGAAGTTCGTGGTTTTCGCAAACGGAAAGTCCGTAGGGGACTGTGAGTTGACGGTGTTCGATGCTGCCGGAGGTAAGCCTTCAGGACTCGATGTCGGCTGGAATTTCTATCTCCTGAATATTCCTGCTGCCGATTTGAGGGGCTCAGATTACGATTACAGCTGGACAGCCGATGCTGCACATTGGCCAGGACAGCCTGTTCCGTCCTCGGATCACAAAGTGTATCCGAATATCGGAAACAAGAAGGCATATCTCACTGCTGAGTGCAAGGCGCCTACAGATTTTACATTCAATCCTTCCGTTCAGATCAAAGGCTTGATGCTCAATGACTATTTTATGGCTGTAGTTCCTGTCATGAACATCACACCTGACGTCAAAGTTTCAGTGGAGGCTTCATTCGGTGCGGCCGGTTCTGCCGCTGGTGTATTCTCGTTGGAGTATTCAGAGAATGGTACTCTATGGAAAGCGGCTCCGGGCGCACGTGATACGACTATTTTCAAGGAAACTGGAAAATATCATTATTACGTATCCCGTGACAATGCTTCAGCTACCCGTAAGACCTATGACAAGGCTACTGACCAGAGTTACAGGAAATATACTTTCCCTCTCGAAGGCATTGAGCCGATAAAGAGCGGCAATATGTATTTCAGACTTCGAGTGTCAATGAATGTACGTGCGGTTGCCAGTGAAAAGGCATACGCAATCGCCGCGAATAAGTGGTGCGATTTGAAAGGACTGGAAATCAATATGGTGAAAGGAGAATGATTATGAAAAAAATGACTTCAATTATATTATTTGCGGCCGGTTTGGTTTTGCTGTCAGGGTGTCTTGAAATAGAGACACCTGAAAACCGGACAGAGAAGCCTGAGACGGAGCAGACAGCTGTCTATAAGATCGTTGCGCACAGGGGAGGCTCGGCTGAGTGCAAACACCCCGACTGTTCTGTAGCTTCGCTGAAATATGCCATCAGTCAGAACTGCTATGCTTCTGAGGCTGATATTGTTCTGACCGGGGACAATGACATCTTGATCTGTCATCCTGACGGAAACGGACAGGTGAACGGTCTCGATCCAGCTACACATACGGTAGATCAAATCAGAAAGGCTGGAAAATTGTCAAACGGAGAGCCCATTCCGACATTGACGGATTTCCTCAAAATCGTGATGGACAAGGAGATGAACCCGAACGGCATGAAACTCTGGCTGGATGTGAAGCGCTTTGCGGATGCGGAGCGTTCCATCAATGCCTGTCTGAGAGCTTCTGTGATCATTTCAGGAGCCAATGCCCAGAACTATTGCGAGTTCCTGATACCTACCGGAGATGATATATTTATGGCGGTACGCGACAAGGTAATCAATGATTACAAAATCAATATAGCCTGGATGAAATGTACGAAACCTGCAAACTATGCGGATCCGAAAAATTATGGCAAGGTATGGGCTCAGCTGGCTTACCGCAAGATTCTCGGTGACAATCCTGAGAGTTCATATCGTCCGTTGGATTATTTCAAAGCAGGTCTTCCTCTTAGTATCTACGGAGCAGATGATGACAAGACCATAGCTGATGTAATACAGTATTATCCTAAGCTCAAGGCGATTTTTACGAACTATCCCGCGAAACTGATATCCAAACTTAGAGAGCAGAAATACATTGACTGATAATTTCAAAACGGCTTCTAAAAAAATCCCCTGCACCGGTTGTGGCGCAGGGGATGTTTTTTTATCAGTTGCCGGCGAATGTCACTGTCGCAACGGAACTTACAGTAATTGTTTTTGTGTCAGGGTCAGTTATATATACGAGAAATGTTGCTTCTTTGTCCATTTTCTTATAGTACTGGCCAGATACTGTCATCGTCAGAGTAGGAGACGATGTGCCGCTTATGATATATTTGCCTTTTTCATCATTCACGTTTACATCTTCTCCAAATCCGAAGTACGTGACACTTTGTATTCCGTTTTCCGGATTTTTAATTATCTGTGCTACGCACCAGGTATATGCCGCATTTTCCAAAACAGGATCCAGTTCTACTGACAAACTGAATGGAACACCGTCTTTCGCGGAAACATTCTTTGGCTGAGTCTTGATTTTCGGGGCCTTTTCACAATAGTACATTCCCTGGACGCGGCTACTTTCGTTGCCCGGAGTCATTAGCCAACTGTAACTTGTAGAGGTTATATTACTGTTGAAAATTTTTAAGACGCGATTCTCGCCAGGATTGTTCCAGTATAAGAACTGGTTGGCATTCATATCGACTGCATCAGTGATGTCAATGCTCTTGAGCTTATTGCCATTGAGCTGCAATACTTTAAGTTTGCTGCATCCTTTCAGATTGATTTCTGTGAGTTCATTGTCCGAGAGATACAAATAGGTGAGATTCGGGAAAATGCTGGCGTCAAATTTCTTCAATTTGTTTTCTCCCAACGAGATGGACTCCATGTTGTCATGCTTTCCAAAAGTTATGTTTGCTATCTGATTTCTTTCCAACTTGAGATTTTTCAAGCTGATGCAGTTGCTCAAGTCAATTTGCGTCAGTTGACATTTGTTGGCTACGAGATCTTGAAGTTTCGTGAGCTTGCTGACGTCCAATGTCTTCAGGTTCTTGCAGTCCGTAAGGTACAAGTATTCAAGATTTGTCAGGAATTCCAGTCCTTTACATGACTCAAGATTCTCTTTGTAGGTGTCAGGCATCGAAAAAGATGTTATCTTCGTTACTTCCGCATGCATGATCTTGTCCGAATCCTCAATCAAATCCTCATACTCCAATGCAGCTGCAAAAACATGGTCAAATTTATCGGTAATGTCTTGATTCACTGTTACATCGCAGCTTCCTGTCACAAATCCGTCAGGAATAGAGGCTGAAATTGTCGTGGATCCGTATTTCTTGGCCGTTACCACGCCGTTTTCATCTACGCTTGCAATTTCTTCATTGTCAGAATGCCACACTAGCGTGGACAGGATTTTTTCCTTCTTGGTAGCATTTTCAGGAAGCGCAGTGACGCTCAGCTGTTTAGTCTCTCCTGCATTGATCACAAAAGAAGTAGGCTCGATGGTGATGCTTATTATAGCCTCCTCTGCTTTTTCTTTCTTGCAGTTTACCAGCAGGGGGATTGTCAATGCTATGATAAGCATGGTGGATAAAACTCGTTTCATAGTGTCCTTGTTTTAAATTGTTATTTGATATTTATTTGGTCTAAGTTTAGATTTCGCCAAAGATACACACGAAGTGGCGCGAAACAAATACGTAATTCTACGTATTTTCGCCATTCAACAGCCGTTTTATTATGCGTACGTATATGTGAAATTTCTGCGTATTTTTACAAATGCAGAGTAAAAAACTGGATTTAATGCAAGAATATCGTAATTGAAATGTATATTAGTAGAAGAATAACAAATATATTATGAATACTACTTTAATTATTGCTGTCGTTGCAGTGCTTGTGGTGGCTGTTGTCGTAATCGTCTTGAATAAGGCCAATGCCGTGGTCAAGGGGGAACTGGCGAAGAAGGAAAACGAAATCCGGGAACTGACCGGAAAACTTGCTGAGCGTGATGCCGACCTTATACGCAAGGAGTCGGAAGTGCGTACTGCTGAGGCTCTTAGAGATAGCGAGAGGAAGCAGCACGAGCAGGCTTTGCTGGAGGTGAAAAGTAGTCACGAGAAGTCATTGGCCGAACTGAAGGCCGGGCAGGAAAAGGCTATAGAGGCAGCCAAAACTGCATTGGCCCTCGAAAATGAAAAGATTCTCAAGGTCAGGGAAGAGGCTCTCAAGAAAGAGGCGGCCGAGACTATGAAGAATATTACCGGAGGACTGGACCAGGCTATAAAAGGGATGACCGAGGCGTTTGAGGCACAGAAAAAGACGCATACTGAGGAGAGTTCCGCCATCAAGACCCAGTTCAATGAGACTGTAAAGCATCTTAAGGAGCAGACTGAGGCTATTGGCAACCAGGCCGAGGACCTGGCCAAGGCGCTTAAAGGACAGAACAAACTCCAGGGTAATTTCGGAGAGACAATTCTCGAGAATATTCTCAAGGAACAGGGCTTCCGTGAGGGAACTGATTATGAATCAGAGATTTGGCTGCGAGACAAGTACGGTGGGCTTATCCGTAACGATGAGACAGGCAAGCGTATGCGTCCGGATTTCGTGCTGCATCTCCCGGATGAGACTGATATTCTTCTGGATTCGAAAATGTCTCTGCAGGCGCTTACTGACTATCACAAAGCCGAAACGGACGAGGCACGTGAGGAAGCTGCAGTCAGGAATCTCGAGTCCGTGAAGAATCATGTCAAGGAACTTATCAGCAAAGAGTATCAGAAATATGTGGTCGGCCGAAAGACATTGGACTTCGTGATTATGTTCATTCCGAATTACGGGGCATGGCAGCTGGCAAGGATGAAGGAACACGCCATCTTCAACTGGGCGTTGGAGCACAATGTGCTGATTACCACCGAGGAAACGCTTGTCCCGTTCCTGCGCCTTATCCATGGGGCATGGCTGCAGAAAGCTCAGATGGATAATATCGAGGAAATCGTAAAGGCTGCTCAGGACATGGTAGAGCGGGTGGGCATTTTCTGCAGGTGCAATGCCGAGCTCGAAGGAAAACTTAAAGGTGTGCTCAAAGGATTCGAGGAGAATACCAAGCGTCTTGTGGACGGTAACCAGAGCATTGTGAAAGCTGCGGAACGTGCTGTCAGCCACGGCATCGCAGCCCCGACCGGCAAGAATGCATTGCCTCAGGTCAATCTCATTCCGCTCCCGGAATCCTCAATTCCTGAAGAATAGAGGAGCGGGGGAGAGTTCAGAAACAGTAGTTGGTGCCGAGGGATATCCAGAACGGGTCGCCGATGCCTTTGTTGAAGTTGTGGGCAATCTCGGCGGAGGCGATGAAGTTCTGATTCCAGGCAAGTTTCAAACCGAATCCGCCGGTGCTGATAAACTGGCTGGCCATATTGCGGATATATTTCTGCGCGTTTTCCGGTTTGTGACCTGCTGCTACAGCCAATGCCTGGATATCCGGCAGTGCACTCATCTCGCGGACACGGTACGGCTGCACGATCATTCCGCAGTCGAAGAACGGATTGGCGGCTATGTAGAAATTCTGTTTCAGAAGTCTGAAATCCACAAACTTGATACGGAGTTCGAAGTTGCCCCAGAGGTAGCCGTCGCCGATCAGACGGTTGGCATGCGTGCCTCGGATCGTGTTTGAACTGCCGAGTCCTTCTGACATCATCTGCTTGAGGACCAGTGCAGAAATGTTCTGTTGTATGTAGAAAGGCGTTTCTCCTGCCAAGCTGCCCTGATATGCCAGATGGTAGGCAAAGACTGGATCTCCGACTTTGAATCCGAACGGAATGCTTACATAATGACGGAAATGTGCGTTCAATTTCAGATAATTGAATCCGTCTCCGAATACGTCCGGGGAGCCATTGACATAAAATTCAGCCCATAAGCCCTTGTTCGGTGCTGTCTCGAAATCCCTGCTGTCATAAACCAGTCCGGCCTTGATTTCCAGTCTGCTGCCACCTTTTGCCTCGGACTCTTTGATTACGCCGAACTGCTTGTAGTGATGGTAGAGCGTGGAAGAAGCATCGTAACCGTATTTCTTCTCGTTGATGTCTTTCATCCGGAAATTCCAGTAGCTCAGACCGCCTGCCCACTGAAGATGTTCTGTTATATTGCCCTGAAAATCAGCAAGAACGCGTATGATGTCACGGTCAGTGTAGTAGTAGGAGACTTTTTTGAGCGGATCCACGCCCATAGTTCCGAAAAATGCCGCATCTGCTGCCGGAATCGTTCCGTCAGAAATCTGTGACGCGTATGACTTGTTTGAGATCAATGAATTGAAAACCGGAGTAGCAGCGCCGTTGAATCCCCAGAAACTGTATAGCGGGTCATCTATATAGGTGAAACTCACCGATGACCTGACTTTGGGGATCAGAACTCTGCTGTCGTACGACAGGAACAGTCTGGTTCTGCCTTTCGTGAAATGAGAAGCCTCGTAACTGATTTTATCTCTGTAGTTAGGGTACGTGGAACCGTCTCCATAATTATAGAGGTCACCGAAAACGCCGTATTGGAAGCCCATGTCGGAAGAAAACGTGAGACATGGCAGGATGCCGAATCCCCATCCTGTTTTCTTCTCTGAAGGACTTTTTCCTGCTTTCTGAATTTTCTCTGTTCTATTGACGTTGCCGGCATAAATATCCGAAGGCGCGCTGCCCATAATAACTGCTGTCAATGCAATCAATATCGCTTTTCTCATCACTTTTTGTGTCGTAATCGGCTGCAAAGATAAATCAAATCTTATGAAATTTGAGTTCAGCATCGAATTATTGGCGGATTTTATGTAAGTTTGCAAAATATTATTGATAAAATCTATGGCTCTGCTTATAGCTTACCTGCTCGGAACACTCGGAATTTCGTTCCTTTGCTCACTTCTGGAATCGGTGTTGATGTCAACTCCGCTATCATTCATAACAATGAGAAAGGAGCAAGGCTACAAACCGGCTGAGAAGTTTTTCAAATTCAAATCGGACCCGGACAGGCCTTTGGCTGCGATATTGTCATTGAACACGATAGCGAACACATTAGGCGCTGCGGCAGTGGGCCGCCAGGCTACGATTCTCTTCGGAAGCACCTGGTTCGGAATTATCTCAGCATTGACCACATTGCTCGTGCTGGTGTTCTCGGAGATTGTGCCGAAAACAATCGGAACGACATATTGGAAGAATCTGATGGGCTTCGTGACATCGGTCATTTCTTTTCTGATGGTGCTGATGTGGCCGCTTGTGATTATGGTTCAGCTGATTACCAAGATGTTGAGCAAGAATGATGACGAGGCGACAGTCAGTAGGGATGAAGTGACTGCCATGGCCAACATAGGTGCGGAGGAAGGAGTAATAGATTCTGACGAGAACAAGGTCATCCAGAATATCATGAAACTGGACAATGTCCAGGCCTGCGATGTGATGACTCCGAGAATCGTGGCGATGACAGCGCAGGAGAACATGACATTGAAGAACTTCTACAAGAACGAGACATATCTGCATTTCTCCAGGATCCCTGTTTATGCTGACTCACCGGAATACATTACCGGCTACATTCTCCTGAGCGATGCCCTCGAGGGACTTGCTGACGATGAGTTCGACAAGAGGCTAGTGGAGCTGAAACGTCCGATTTCATTCTTCAAAGAGGAGGATTCCTGCGGTCATATCTGGGAGGAACTGCTCAAGAAGCACGAGCAGATGGCTCTCATCATTGACGAATACGGCTGTTTCCAGGGCATTATCACCCTCGAGGATATCATTGAGACCATCCTCGGTCTGGAAATCATAGATGAGAATGACCAGGCAACTGACATGCAGCAGTTTGCCCGCGAACGCTGGGAACGTCGCCAAAAAAGATTCCGCCCTATCGTCCTTCCGAAAGAAGAAGATAGCGATAATGCTTAGGGCGGGTTGCCGAAACCTTCGTCGAGATTGTCCATCTGTTCCGGAATACTATTCGGATTTGTCTTTTGTTTTTCCTGTACAGATCAATAAACTTGTTTCATCGAAATATCCGGGATGTGTGCGTTCAAATTCTTTCATGCATTCTATTCCTTTGCGGTACACCTCGGCATAGAAGGCTTTGCGTTTTTTCATGTCTGCAGTATGGCCTTTGGTTAACTCTGCCCATTCATGTTCGTCTACATTAATCACGTCGCTCACGTACTCCTGCTCGAATCCGTGTTCGAAGAGTGAAATGATTGTTTTTTTACGAATCTCATCTTCATCATAGCCGTAGATTTGTAATGCCTTCTGATAGGACTCACAAAAACCTTCAATGTGTCCTATAACGCAGTTGTTACATATGCTCGCGACAAAATCTTGCCTTTTGAATTTTTTTGCGGCTTCATAAAGCTGCATGTCAAGATCATCCATAATGCCTAATGTTTAGTAATCCTTAAAAAATCAACTTGGTAATGCTTTATTAACCACGATTATTAAAATGTCATTTTAAGTATTTGCATAAAAGTATAAAATATCATTTAAAATAGCAATGCATCTATCTTCGTGTCTTTCAACGTCTGTTTCAATTCCATTCCGACAGATCGCCATGAAGGCATCTTCTTGAGCGTCCTGCGGACCGGTTCTACATCATAAAGCAGGAAAAGCAGCAGTACGGCGGTACCGATAAGGCACGACCAGCCGAATATTGTCTTGACGCTGGACATAAGAGGTGCCAGTGCATCCATTTTCGCCACATAGCCAGCAACTGACGGGGCTGAGACAGAAGGTATGGCGGAAGAGCAATAATGAGTGGAATATGCTGCTGTATAATATCTTAGAGCGTGTGCATATCCGGCAGAAGCAATCGACTCTATAAGTCCGTTTCTGATGAATCCGCAGATGGTAAGGCCCATGAAGAAATGCTGGAAAGGCATGAACTCTTCAAGATATATCGTGAGTGCTGCGAAAAATATGGCAAATCCGAATGTACGCAACATTGTCGGAAGATAGAATACTTCAACATTGACATGAGGCGAAAGCCCGAAGTACATTGTCAGCTGATAAACGAGAATGGCTGCGAATCCGACTGATAGCAGGGTCGTGTATTTCAGTTGCACGACTTTGATCCACCAGAGCACAAATGAGCAGCCGAACAGTGTGCCGAACAGCTCGCAGAGCGAGAAACGCGCTGTCGTCATTGCTCCATAGCCGAGAACCGCTGACGTGAATACGGTCTGAAGCGATTTCGGGGTGGCGCACATGACTTCGAGCACAAGGAAAAGCCCAAGCACGGGATATAGTTTTCCGTATTTGAATGCGGCCGGATCAATGTAAGGGTGACGGATGTGCTTCATTCGGCCAATGCATATTGCCAATGTTACAGGCCAAGCCACGCAGACTGTACGGAAGACATTGCTGTCGAACCAGTTGTAGTATTCACCGTAAGTAAAGATCCAGATACCTTCGAGCAGGACCAATGACCAGAGAACGCATCCGAGCCAGTCCACGCTTATCATCGGGACTTTCGGCATCAGGCGTACATTCCTTGTCAGAACGAATACTGTCAATGCTACGATGAGCAGCAGTCCTATCATGAACCAGTGCATCATCATCCAGCTTCCGAAATAATAGGTGAGCTGGTTTGCAATCCATGACGATATGTTCATACATCCTACCACCACCATGTACAGGAATGGAAAGAATCTGGAAAAATCACGACCCGGAGCCATCCAGAGCTGGATATTGGACATGCATTCGAACGTTCCGCACAGTTTTAGGAATCCTGCGACAAATGAAATGACACAGAGTACAGGTATGCTTCGCACATACATGCAGAGCAGGATGCACAGGGCGATTACCAGTGCGGCGTTGAGCAGCAACTGGCGGTTGGTGAACCGGAACTTGAACCTGAACAGAAGCGGGAACGGCATTGCGACTCCCACGACTCCGCACAGGCCGATCATCAGCACGTCCTCGCGCATGAAGGACGTCGTACCCATATAATTGGCCAATGTTCCAAGATATATCCCTCCGCTCAACTGGAAAACTATGGCGAAGAACAAATATATCCACGGCCTGACAGATTTGGGGACGTATTCCCGATACATGGGCATCGAGAATACCATTGGAGGCATCGGCATATCAATACTTCACTTCAGTTTCGACATTGAGACCTGCCTTGAGAGCGGCAAGATCTTCGGGAGCACCGTCAATCTTTATACGGACCGGTACTCTCTGTTCCACTTTCACGAAGTTTCCGGTGGCATTGTTTACAGGTGCGCCCATCCATGCTGTTCCTGTGGCGGAGGCTATGGATTCCACATGTCCGGTGAACTCTGCGTCAGGCAGAGCGTCGGCAGTTACCTTCACTTCTGAGCCTACAGATATATGTTTGAGCTGAGTCTCCCGGTAATCTGCTATAATCCAGACGTTTGCATCCTCGACTACCTTTGCCATCAGCTGTCCAGGCTGCACTAACTGTCCCACGTGTATATCCTTTTTCCCCACATAACCGTCACATGGCGCAGTGATTATCGTATATGACAGGCGGAGCTTGGCGAGTTCGAGAGCAGCCTTGGCAAGATTGACACTGGCCTCGCTCTGTCCCAGTCGTCCGGTCAGTTCGTGTCCTACGAGTTCTGTGGACTTGCGCTGGCGGCTTACCTGGTCATATCGTGCCTGAGCAGCCTTGTATCGCGTTTCCACTGCATCGAACTGCTGTTTAGTCACGGCATCCTTGGCCAGCAATGCCTTGTATCTTTCGTAATCCTCACGGGCATTCTCGAGATTGGCCTCAGCCTCTTCCATGCCGGCTTCAGCAACAGTCACATTGCTCGCAGTCGTCTTTATGCTCGCTGCATCCGCCGTTTTTCCTGATGTCGCACGGGCGAGATCCGCCTGAGCCTGAGCAAGCATGTATAGGTATTCGGTATTGTCAATGATGACGAGCGTATCGCCTTTCCTGACGTGCTGATAGTCTTCAAAACGGATTTCGCTGACAAAGCCCTGAATTCTGGTATTGACAGGTGAGATATGACGTTCCACACGTGCATCGTCCGTATATTCCACTTTCCCCAGATGCACGAAACGGGAGCATACGTATCCGATTCCGCAGAGAAGCAGAAGGATAATCACTACGTTGTATATTCTTTTTATGGTTTTCTTGCTGATCATGATAGTTTATGTTTTTATTGAGATTGCTTTTATAACCTATTGTTTGACATTGACTTACAATATCCCGGCCGCGTAGCGCAGGCAGCAGAGACGATATTGGATTCCGGCATTGGCCGCTGATACGTCCAGCTCGGCCTCGAGCTTCATATTGAACGCATCCAGCATATCTGTCACAAGAACAAGCTGTTCCATATATCTGTCGTGCACGCGCTCGTAGTTTTCATCCGCAAGTTGCAGGCTCTTTTCGCTGGTCTCCAGTTCGACGTATGACTGCATATAGTCAGCGTAGGCCTTCTGGACATTGTTCCGGAGGTTCTCCTCTGTGACGTCTTTCGCTTGTTCCGCCTGTCTGACAGCGATTTCCGCCTGCTTCAATTTGTGCCCGGATTTGTACAGCGAACTGAAATTGTATCGTATTCCCAGCCCTACATACCAGATGTTCAGGTTCTTGTCAATGGGCGGAATCTCGAAGGTTATCGGACCGTTGAAGTTCTCGTATGCCACGACAGCTATCTTCGGGAGCCTTTCGCTCCGCACCAGTTTCTGTCTGGTCAATGCCATATCTGCATTGATTCCTGACACTTTCATTTCCGGAGATGAGTCCGCGGCGATTTCCTGCCAATGCTGTCTGCTTCTGTCCCGCAGGTCTTCATCGTCAGCCAATGCCGATGAAACGACTGTCCCTTCCGGCAGGCCAAGAGAATTGACCAGCCTGTAATTCATGATTTCCCTTGTGTTCCTGAGTCTTACGAGGTCCAGTTTCAGCATCTCCAGCCTGAGTTCGTATCTGGTCACGTCAGCGGCCAGTGCCAGTCCGTGTTCCCTTTTTGCATTGATTTCCTCTATCAGTTTGGTAGTCAATGCAATGTTCTTTTCATAGACTTTTATGCTGTTGTCTGTCCTGAAGAGGTCCAGATACTCTCCGGCGGCCATAAGTCTCAGGCCCTGACGGCTTTGGCTGATGACGGCTTCTGACATGCGTCCCTCGTGTTCGGCCCTCTTTACTGCAGCATTGACAGCGCCTCCTGCATAGACGACCTGCTGGGCTTCGAGTGTGAATCCGTTTCCGAAATGTGGGGACGGGGCTTTTGTGTAATTGGAGAAGTCCCTGTCTGTCAGGAAGCTGTCACCGATGTAGCTGACATTGACTTCCGCATTGATTTCGGGATATCTTGCATCTTTTGCAGACCTTATTCCCTGTTCGGCTGCTTCCTGAGCTGTACGGAGCATCGCCATGGTCCTGTTCTCGTTTTCAATTCTTGTAAATACGTCTGTCAATGTGAGCTGCAACGTGTCCTTGTTCACGTTTTGTTGTTGTATTGCATTTTCGTCCAGACCTGACTGTGGACTTGCATACAGCGGCATTGACAAAAAAACTGCGACAGCTGCTTCTGTCGCGATGATTCTCATTTTCATTGTCATTTGTCTTCGATTTTTCGATTGCAAAGGTATCGCTGTCCGGTCAGAAAGGCGTTGGACAAATAGATACAATAATGGGACAAATCGGAAATGTTATGGTTATTTGGAACATTTTTAGCGATATTTGCGGTATAAAAAGGAATATTATGGACAATGTTATAAGTGGAGAAATGTCTGCTGAACTGATGGAAGGAGTTTCTGATGTCCTGGCAGGTATCCGCCGCGGTTTTGATGCTAGTTCAGAGAATGAGAACAGGAACGCTTTATCCGGAAGCTGTGAGATGGTCGCCGAAGACGGGATTATCATCCTGTGCCGCTGCGGCGATGCTGTTGTCAATGTCAATTATCGCGCATGGACGCTTCCGTATGGCGGAGTCATTACCATTTTTCCCGGTGACGTGATATCTGTCGGCAAGAAATCATCTGATTTTACTGCGGATATGCTGGTGTTCAGTCCCAACATTCTGCGAGAGGCCAGTCTGGATATCGAGCACAGCATCTACGACAAGTTGCGTGAGGACAGGTGCAGAAGTGATTCCCAGGTGGTTTCCGATATTGTAAAGTCAATGTTCACGCTTCTTGGACTGTATTTCCGCCAGAATGAGTGTAAGTGCCTTGACAAACTTGTCCTGTATCAGCTCAAGTCGTTTTTTGTCGGTTTTCACGATTATATCACGAGGTTTCCGGATATGGCGCCTGCTTCTTCATTGTCCAAGCGCAAGCGCTACCTGTTCAATTCTTTCATGAAACTGATAGAGCAGAATTATCGGTATTCCCGTGATGTGAACTGGTATTCCGAACAGCTGAGTATCTCCTCCAAGTACTTGAATATCATTGCGAAGGACATTGCCGGCAACAGCCCCAAGACACTGATAGACCATTACGTTATACTCAAACTGAAGCAGGAACTTTCCGGTACGGACAAGTCCCTCAAGCAGCTTGCCTGGGACTACAATTTCTCTGATGCATCATTCTTCACCCGCTATTTTCGCCTCCATACCGGTCTCACGCCCCGTGCCTGGCGATTGCAAGAAGGCCCTTCCGCAGGAACCCGATAATTGCTGCGATGACGTGGAAAACGTCAGTTGAAAGGTCGGACTTGGATTTTCTGGTATCAATTCATATATTTGTCTTTTATGAGCGATAGAGAATACATAAATTCTTTCTCGGATTTTCTTTTCTGGGATGTGGAAAAGGATTCCATAGATTTGGAGTCCAATGCGCCTTTTGTGGTAAGCCGTGTCCTGGAATTAGGAAGATTCAATGACTGGAGGCTTTTGGTCGGCAAATATGGAATTCCACGCATAGCTGAAATCGCCCAAAATTTGCGGACTTTAGATCCAAAAGCTCTTTCATTCATTTGTGCGCTGACTTCCATCCCTAAAGAATCATTCAGATGTTACACTACGAAACCATCTACCCAAACACATTGGAACTTCTAAAAAGGATTCAATCTTTGGATATGTTTAAGGAGTCGAGACTTGTTGGAGGGACTGCTCTCGCTTTACATCTGGGACATAGAGTCTCCGTAGATTTGGATTTCTTCGGAAAAATCGATGCTCCTCTAGAAGATATTGTATTCGAATTATCTTCCTTTGCTTCGGTATCACCAATATCTGCATCTAAAATGATGCGGTTCTTGATTGTGGATGGCATTAAAGTGGATATCGTAAACTATCCATATCCATGGATAGATTCACCTGTTGTAGAAAATGGTGTGACCTTGGCCGGTATACAAGATATTGCAGCAATGAAATTATCTGCAATTACCAATCGTGGAACCAAAAAGGATTTTATTGATTATTACTACCTCCTGAAGACATATTCTCTTAAAGAGCTGCTTGATTTATATGTTCGGAAATTTTCGGATGCACAACTATTTACTGCGATCAAAAGTCTCACATATTTTCAAGATGCAGAAGCAGACCCAATGCCGAGGATGACGGAGAATCTCGATTGGGAAAATGTTAAAAAATCTATTGTCGATACTGTCAATGCCTACATTTAATGTACTCCGTATTTTGAAATTAATATATAATTGGTTAATTTTGAGAATATTAACTAATAATCAATTATATTATGCCAAAAGATCTGATGAAGTATGAATGCCTCAGATGCGGATGGATTTATGATCCGGCTGAGGGAGATCCCGATAGCGGGATAAAACCTGGTACACCTTTCAAAGATATCCCGAATTCGTGGAAATGCCCGGTATGCGGCGCATCGAAATCCGATTTCGCTCCATATCCGGAAGACTGATAACTTCAAGAAAGTCGATCGCCATGCGGTCGACTTTCTTTATTTCTGTCTTACAGAATGTTCAAATCTGTCTTACAAAATGTTCAAATCCATGCAAAATTAATAAAACCCTCATTATTGCATGAGGTCACTTTTGCGGCATTTGATTATCTTTGCGTGATGTTCGTCATTAACGCCATGCGGATATATTTAATGAAACAAAACATACATCAAACCATAACCGGATGATACACAAAGGATTTTTCAGGAACGCTCTTGGAGCATTGACAGTTACATTGACATTGGGAATCTTTGCGGAAACAACAGCCTCTGCGGATGAGGGGATGTGGCTGCCGTCGCTGATTTCTGAGCGGATAGGGGATATGCAGAGCAAGGGATTCAGACTCTCTGCGGAAGACATTTACAGCGTGAACCAGGCATCGCTGAAAGATGCGGTCGTGCTTTTCGGACGCGGATGTACCGGTGAAGTCGTCTCTGCGGAGGGACTGCTTCTGACCAATCATCATTGCGGATACAGCCAGATTCAGAAGCACAGCAGCGTGGAACATGATTATCTGCGGGACGGATTCTGGGCATTGACACGAAACGAGGAACTTCCGAACAAAGGGCTGACTGTCAGCTTCTTGGAAAGGATGGAGGATGTTACTTCTCGAGTTTTGGAAGGGGTGACCCCTGCATTGACAGAAACCAAAAGGGATTCCATTGTCAAGGCCAATACTGTGCGGCTTGTTAAGGAGGCGACATCAGAGGGCAGGGGACTGCGCGCTACTGTCGAGTCGCTTTACTACGGGAACCAGTATTTCCTGTTCCTCTACCGCGAGTACAGTGATGTGCGTCTGGTAGGTGCGCCGCCATCTTCTATCGGAAAGTTCGGCGGGGATACTGACAACTGGATGTGGCCGCGCCATACGGGCGATTTCTCCATTTTCCGCATCTATGCCGACAAGGACAATAATCCGGCTGAGTATTCTGAGGACAATGTCCCGTACACACCTAAGAAGTTTTTCAAGATTTCGCTCGGAGGTGTCCAGGAAGGCGATTTTACTTTCGTGTACGGCTTCCCGGGAAGGACTCAGGAATATATCATGTCTGAGGGAGTGAGGTATGTGTCGGAGGTGTCTGACCCTGCAAAAATTGCATTGAGGACAATGCGGCTCGACATTCAGAGAAAGTATATGTCCCAGAGCCAGAAGGTCAGAATCCAGTACTCTTCGAAGAACGCCAGTGTGGCCAATGCTTGGAAAAAATGGCAGGGCGAGATGAAGGGAATCAACCGTCTGGGTACTGTAGAGGCAAAACGCGAGTATGAAAAGAGGTTTGCCGAGTTGGCGGCTGGGTCTGAGTATAGCACCATACTTCCGCGTCTGGATTCGTTGTATAGGGCATTGGAACCTTATACCTTCGCCAAAGAGTATTATAGCGAGACGGCTGCGACTGTGGAGCTTTGCCGTTTTGCGGCTTCTGTGGCCCAGGAGATTGCCCGAGGGGATAATGAAAGTGCAGCGTCCATGTCAGAGGCTTTCTTCAAGGACTACTGTCTTTCCATTGACAAAGAGTCTTTCGTGGCGACAATGAGCGCTTTCGTCAAAGATGTTCCCGCTGAGTTCCATCCGGAATATATGGAAGGGGAGTTGGCCCGTTACGGAAGTGTCGGCAAATGGGCAGATGCATTGTTCGGCGAGTCTGTTTTCGCAGACGCTGAGAAGGTCGCAAAACTTGAGGCGGCAGATTCGCTGGTTATGCGTTCTGATCCGGCAGTGCGGTTCGCCAATGAATTCAGAAAATGGTACGGGAGTGACGTATATCCTTATGAGGGGCGTCTGAATCAGGAGATTACGCTGCTTTACAGGGATTACATGAGGGGGCAGATGGCGTTTGAGCCGGAAAAGTCCTTCTTCCCGGATGCAAATCTCACTCTCAGAGTGGCTTACGGAAGCATTGCCGGATACGCTCCTGCTGACGGAGTCTATTATGAGCCTGTTTCTACGCTCGAAGGCATAATGGAAAAGGATAATCCTGAGATTTTCGACTATAACATTCCACAGCGGCTGCGCGACATCTATGCCGCAAAGGACTATGGTCAATGGGCGATAACCATGGCCAATGGCAAGAAGACTGTACCTGTCTGCTTCATTGCCACCAACCACACCTCAGGAGGCAATTCTGGAAGTCCTGTAATCAACAAGGACGGCAATCTGATCGGTCTGAATTTCGACCGCGTATGGGAAGGCACGATGAGCGACATCGTCTTCGACCCTGACTACTGTCGCAACATCTCGCTCGACATCCGTTATGTCCTGTTTACCATTGACAAGCTTGCCGGCGCAGACCACCTGCTGAAGGAAATGGTTTTCGTGAAGTAAGAGCCTCAAAATCGTAGGTCTTGAGTTTCTCAAGCGACTTCCGCGCATCCCTGACAAGCCCGTCCGAAGAGATGAATTCAGTGTACATCATATCCGCCCCAAATCTATGTTCTCTCCAATTTTCATCTTCTGATGATTTTTCAAACTCGCAAAGTTAGTAATTTTTCATCGTCATTTTGTGAGCGTTTCGTGAAAGAATGTTAAAAGTGCAATCCCCCACAGACATCGCTCATCTGCGGGGGATTGAATACTATGTATATGTCCAGACTATGTTTTTGACGCGAATCTGCGTTACTGAACCTGGAAATATTTGTTTGTTCTGTATATGCTGCCGTCCGAATTATATGATATTATCTTGAAATTACGGAACTGTCCCGTAGTGTTTGCAGTCAAATTGACGTTAACGTGCATTTCGGCGCCATCGTCAACAACAGGGGTGAATGATACGAATGTCTTCATTTCTTCCGCAGTGTATTGAGGCCCGACCTGATTGCCAATATCTTCCTTCTCCAAGTCAGTAAGTTTCAATGCGTGTTCAATCAGTGCATTCTGCAAGTCTTCAGGAATGTTCTTCATTGTTCCTGCTGGGTATGCAGTGCCATCGATTTTGATGTTTGAGAAATGATACAACTGCAATGATACTGCGGTATTTCCAAATCCCGGTTTTGCAGTTTCCGGTTCATTCGCTCTTACATCATATTCAAATGTGTGTGTCTCTGTTTCTCCCGCAGGGTTTGCTGCCTGAGTGAAAGAAGATTCTGCTGAACCGTCCTCTGTTTTTACAATAAGCTTGAACGATTTGGTTCTGGACGAACTGTTCTCCGGAACAGTAATGCTGACAATACCTTCCTTGCATACGGCCGCTGCCCCTCCGCAAGAAATGGATATACCATATTTGCTGTCAGCGACGTAAGAATCGACATCTGCTCCCATTACCGCTGCCCCGTCAACCTTCAGTTCAAGGGTGGCGGCTTCAACCGTTTCTCCTTTATAGGATATTTCTCCTTCAAATTTTGGCGTGAGCGTCGGCGTAATCACAGGGAGTCCTTTGCCGGGGTCCTGGTGGACACTGATGAAATTTCTTGAACGGATACCCTTGTATTCCATATAAACTTTGCAAGAACGATCCGAAGTGGATTTGTTTTTGGCAATCGTTATCTGAAGGTTGTAATTATTGGTGTTTTCCCAATCGGCTACAGCCCAACCGGAAGCATCGCTGCCGTCAGGATTGACGCTCACAAGAACGCAGTCTTCCGGAGTCATTGTGACAGGCTTTCCTCCATAAGTGGCGGTGGTAGCACCGAGATATTGAATATGCTGATTCATGTCCACATTCTGAGGCGCAGGCGAGGCGCTGCCATTGGGATAGAAAACGACATCCTCTGCTGTTGATTGGAATACTCCCTTGTCGAGGTTGAGCGCGATATTGTGTATTGTGCCGGCCTTGAATTCCTTCTCTTTTGAAGACTCGAAACTGTATGTTCCCTTGTCGGTGGTCACCACATAAGTGTAACCCGTTGTTTTCGCAGGGCAAACTCCCATATATATGCCGGAAGCATCATCTTTGCCCGTTACGCCCTCCAAATTGTAGGCAGTGCCCAGATTTACCGTGACTGATGATTTCTGGTCACCGGCAATGAATGCGCGGGATTCTCCGTTCCAAGGCTGTACGACAACCCACAATCCACTGATCTTGGCATTCTCAGAGGTTGTGAGAGATACTGATTTTACAGCATCGGTAGAGCCCTTGGAAGAGTAGATGATAAATCTTACCATTGAAGATTGCATAGTCATTGCAGCAGAATAACTTGTTTGAGCCCCAAGCTCAATGGGGGATACTCCTGTAAGGGCAATCTTGTCGGCCGAAACGTCCACTTTCCCGGCTTCTGTCTGAGTTTGTATGGAAGCAATCGGGAAATTTATTGTAAGGTCACCATCATTTCCGCCGGCTGCTCCGACTTTGGGATAGTAAGGCAGGAATTTGCTTGCAATCTCGGCTACGCTGCCTGTAAAACTGGCCGTTCCGTCTGTTCCGAGGGTGAACGATTCTGCATTATTGTTGCTGCCTTTGTTGTCGGCGAGTCCGAAAACAGCAGCTTCACCAGTGGCCCAGTGCAGTCCTTTGCCATCTTGCCATGTAGCCTTGGAGACTGCTCCATTTGTATTTTCGTCGTTGATTTCGGTTTCTACCCGAACTTCAATAGTCCTTGTCTTACCGGGGACAATAGTGTCCTCAATCCTTTCTGTGCAGGCAACAAAAACAGTTGTTGACAGAAGTGCTGACAAAATAATTGATGTGTTCTTTTTCATAAGCCAATCCTCCTATTCAAATTCATCATCATAAACATTGGACAAGCCTGAAAAGTCAGCACTTGAATTGGAACTGTCGTTCCATTTTCCGGTCATAGATTGAGCAAAGCCGAGTTCGACATCCAGGTTCTGAACCAGGATCTCCGGGGAAATGTAGGTTTTCCCACCCAATAAGTGATTCTTTCTCATTTTCGAGTTATATTATATGGTTATTGTTTTTTCTGATATACGCGCACCCAATCGACAAACATTGTAGCGCTGTCATCGTTGTTCGGAAGGGCAGTTATGCCTTCGGGCTGAAGGATGCCGGTGAAATAGCCGCCGACAGCAAGGTTCAGGATTATGAAGAAATCGTGGTGGAAATAGTATCCCACACCCCAGTCATCGTCTTTGTTTACGATGTCCATTTCATAATAAGGGGAAACATTCGGATGAAGATCCCTGTCGAGATACATTTTCACGGACTGTGGAGTCCAAATCAGTGTGTATGTGTGGTAATTTCCGTCTTGAATGCTATAGGAATTCGTAGTGGAGCGCGCATAATTGGGATAAGCGCTTCCTTTGTAGTATCCCCAATGGCAAGCTCCGTTGAAGAAACGGTCTTGTGTACCGTTCTTGATGCCTTCCGCATTGCCCATTTCCATAATGTCGATTTCACCGCAACGTGGCCACGAGTTGGTCTGAAAGTCCGCTCCAAGAAGCCAGAATGCCGGCCAAAGACCATTGGCTGTACGTGGAAGACGTATCCTTCCCTCCACTTTGCCATAGCAGAATTGGAAATGTCCGGATGTGTTCAGGCGTCCGGACACGAAAGCTTTGCCGTTTCGTTGTTCACGCTTTGCAGTAATTTTGAGGGCTGAATTGCCGTATTCGGAATCTTTTCCCAATGAAATTCCGCTCTCGTCATAATATTGCAGTTCGGCGTTACCTCCTCCGTTTCCATTGACTTCAATGCGCCATTTCCCGGTGTCAAGAGAGTTTGAGTCGAACTCGTCGGACCACATCAAAACATAGCCTTCCGAATCGGGAGTCTGTTCGTTTTCGCCCGGTTTGTTTTCGTCGGGTTTGTTATCGTCAGGCGTCTCGGTTTCAGAGCCGTTGCCTTCCGAGTCAGGCAAGACCGGTTGTCCAATCTTGGTCGAGCATCCACAGCTGACCATAAGGAAAAATGCCATCAAAAAAGCCGCGAGTATGCGGGGAGTTGTAGGGAATGTCCCTTTTTGTTTAGAGTGCATAATGATTATCAGTTTTATGTTCTGTTTGACCGATACAAAAGTATTTGTAAAATTCTTAAGATTGAATATATTTGTACTCACAAAAACTCAACAGCTCATTTTCATAAACTCACATCTTGGATGGTGAATTAACTTGAGTACAGAATGTTGACATTATAACACATAACCATAGACGGAAAGATGAACCACAACAGAACAATACTGGTGATTATACTCACCGTCGCCCTATTTGTTGAGGGAACAATCGCGGCACATAACCCTTCAGTCAGATATTTCAGGAAAGATGTTTATCACGCGGCTACCCAGAATTGGGACGTGGCCTGTACTCCGGACAGGTTTACATTCTTTGCAAATAATGACGGCGTACTTATGTTCGACTCGGAGGAGTGGACACTTTTTCGCAACCGCAACAGAACAAATGTCCGTTCGCTCTACTACGATCGTGACAATGCCGTTCTTTATGTCGGTTCTACGAATGAACTCGGCAAGATTGAATTTGGATTGGATTGTCGTGAGGCTCCGGTCTATCGTTCGATGCTTGATACGCTCGATGTGAAAGCCACTGAAATTTGGAGTATTGGCAAAATCGGGGGAAAAGTTTGGTTTCAGGACGACAGGCACATATACCTGCTTGATGGCAATGCTGTCAGAGTCTATGGTTTTGACAAAAGAATCTATTGCGCGTCTGTAATTGATGACAAACTCTACATCTATGTCAGTGGTGAGGGTTGTTTGTATTTCAATTCAGGAAGGTTTGAAGCCATCGAAAGAACGGAGTCTTTGAGAAAGAAGAGGGTGTGCGCGATTATGAAAATTGGCGACAATCTTGGTTTCGTGACGAGGCTTGACGGTGTTTTTATTCTTGATAGCGGTAAGCTGGTAAAGAAAGAGTATCCCTTTTCTTCCGAGCTTGGGAACGACAAAATCTATACGGCCACCACTGACGGGGAGAACATTGCTTTCGGAACAGTCACTAACGGCGTCTTTATCTACAACAACAGGAGTGGTGAGTGGTATAATTTGAATACAGATTCCGGTTTGGGGAACAATACTGTACTTAGTTTGCGCTTTGATGAACAGAAGAATATATGGGCCGGGCTTGACAACGGTGTTGCACATATAAACCTGTCTGCGGCGGAACGCGAATTGTTCGCGGGCAACGATGTCTTCGGGACGGGATATGCTTCGTGCGTGTGGAAGGGGAAGCTCTATCTTGGGACAAATCAGGGACTTTTTGTGACTGATAAATCTTTGACTGCGAAAAATATATATTCACGTTGCAATAATGGTATTAGTCAGGTTTGGGATTTGTCTGTCCGTAACGGAGAATTATTCTGTTGTCACGATTCTGGTATATATATAATGTATCCCGATGGCAGTGAATCTACAATTCCTCTAAACGGCACGTGGAAACTCGATGCTCCGACGGGCGAGGATGATTTGCTTGTCGGGAGTACATACGACCATTTCTTCAGACTTACAAAAACGCCTGGAGGAAAATGGAAATTCGCCGGTTTCATAAAAGGGGCCGATGATGCGAGCAAGTCGTTTTGTTTCGACGATGGAAAGATGTGGCTGGCGCATTGGGTTAAGGGCCTTTTTCGTCTGACTTTCAACGAAGAATTTACCGAAGTTGTTTCCTGCGAGTATTTTGGCGAACGGAACGGATTTCCTACATCATTCAACAATTATCCGAATGTTGTGGACGGGAAAGTGCTGTTTTCCACCGAGGGAGGCTTTTACGAATTCGACAACAGCCGCAATCTTGCCGTTCCTGTTGACAGTCTTAACAGGCGGTTCAATTTCACTCCGGTCGCGATGAGGCTTTTCCCTTTACCGGACGGGGATGATTTCTATTCTTCCGGCACGGTACAGGCTTTGGGATATAGGGACAATGCGGGAGATTATCGTCTCGATTCCCTCTCGATTCGTTATATGGCTTCGCGTCGTCCATTGGGATTCGAGAATCTGCTTTATCTGGAAGAGGGGAAAGTCCTCATCAATACAGAAGACGGTTTTTCTGTTATAAACACCGCTATGCTCAAGAATCGCAAGCCTGAGGTTACTCCGCTGATAATCAGGAGGGTGAGAGTGATAAAGGGAGGCAAGGAGACGACGGTGCTGGAGAATACATTCTCCAAAGAAACAGAATTAAGGACGCTCAATCCGGACGAAAATACTCTCCGGTTCACATTCAGAATGGTAGAGTATAGACAAGAGCAGGCGATAATCTACAGCTGTTTGATGGAGGGTTACGACTCCGACTGGTCTCTTCCGGGAGTTTCCTGCTCAAAAGACTATACGAAACTGCCCTATGGACATCACATTTTCCGTGTCCGCGCCTATAATGCCGTCACAGGACAGAGTGATGAGACGGCATTGGATGTTATTATCAAACACCCTTGGTATCTGACAAATTGGGCGTACTTTTTATATGCCTTCCTGGCTATATGCCTGTTGGTTGCCTTGTATTATATCGCTCGGGCAGCATACCGGAGGCGGATTGCGGAAGTGTCGCGCCGTAAAGAGAAAGAAATGGAAGAGGAGCAGATGAAAAACGATCTGCTGCATAAAGCCAATGACCTTGCAACCTCAACAATGAATCTCCTGAGGAAAAACGAGGAACTTATGGACATTCAGGAAGGCTTGAACAAAACCGAAAGGATGTTGAGGAACGGTGAAAAACCGGAGTATGTAATCGGGCACATCGTCACAATGAGGGAAAACATTGACAGCAATATCCGCCACGATGACGATTGGAAAAAGTTTGAAAAGAATTTTGATATCGTTTACGATGAGTACCTCACCCGTTTGGGCAATACTTTTCCGGAACTGACAGTAAGCGACAAAAAACTTTGCGCATATTTGAAGATGGATTTGTCGTCAAAGGAAATAGCTCCTTTGATGAATTTGACATACCGCAGTGTTGAGATGACGCGCTATCGTCTCCGCAAGAAACTCAATCTTTCTCGGGAACAGAATCTTATCGAGTTTCTTCAACGCTTTTAGCGCCTGAGTATAGCATCTCTCCCTCCTGCGAAACATCGCAGGAGGGTTCTTTGTACCCTCGGATTTGTTGGTTTCTTTTTCGTAATTACTTAATACTCAATGGTGTGAGTTTTTGTGAGTTTGCTTTTTCGTGAAAATAGGATGTTTGTGATTATGAAAACATTACTTTTGCATATCGTCGTTTCGCAATCGATGAAGCATCGGTAGAAAGTACGACGTATCACATTGTATAGAACGCTAAAACGCAAGAAATGAAAAAGTCTTTACTTGCATTCAGCATAATTCTGCTGATTTTCACTTGGGGAGGGCAGTTTAATGATGCTTTAGCCCAGAACATTACAATAAAAGGCAAGGTCACTGACGCCACTACAAAGTTGCCGATTGATTATGCGGCAGTTGTGGCGAGGGGGGCTAACCTCGCTGAGATGACAGATGCGGAAGGGGCTTACGAGATAAACGTTGCTCCGGGAACGACTCTCGAATACTCTTGTCTCGGCTACATCTCAAAGACAATCAAGGTCACGGAAGACGGTGTTCAAAATGTTTCGCTTGAGACAGATGCAATCTCTCTTGATGCTGTCGTTGCAATCGGTTACGGAACCACCAAACGAAGCGATGTGACTGGAGCCGTTTCTTCTGTCACTACTGATGAACTCAAGGTGGCTCCGGTTGCGACTGTTGACCAAGCGATGCAGGGACGTGTTGCGGGAGTGACGGTCAATGCCCAGTCCGGACAGCCGGGACAGGCGGCGCAGGTACGAATCCGTGGAGTCGGTACAGTGAACAACTCATCTCCAATCTATGTGGTGGATGGAGTCATTACTGAGGATATCTCATTCCTCAATTCGGCCGATGTCGCCTCAATGGAAATACTTAAAGATGCGTCTTCTTCGGCTATTTATGGTTCCCGTGGAGCGAACGGAGTCATAATCATCACCACCAAGAGCGGTGCGGAAGGCAAGGTCAAAGTTTCCTTCGATTGTTACGGCGGTGTCCAAAATATATGGCGCACTCTTGATTTGATGAAGAGGGACGAATATGTCGAAACTATGGTGAAAATCGGTAATTCCGATGCGGAACGAAAGGAACTCAAAAGAGGTTTCACCAATTGGCTCAGCACCTACCGTTTGGGACGTGATTATTACGCCACTCCGGAAACCTTCAGTTATGAGACGCAGGAAACTGATTGGCAGGCTGAGGTTCAACACAAGAATGCGGCTATACAGAACTATCACATATCCGTTGACGGAGGGACAGACAAAATCAAATATTCCCTCTCGGCAGGCTATTTTGCTCAAGACGGAACAATAAAGGAATCGTTCTATAACCGTCTCACTCTCAGAACCAACGCTTCTTACGAAATCACAAAGTGGCTAAAGCTCGGAACCAATCTTTCCTACATTACTTCGAAATCCCGTTCACTTGGCAATAACGCCCAATACAACGGTGTGCTTTTCCAAGCGATTTCAATGGCTCCGTGGGACCCTACTCACTATCCTGCGGGAACGCTTTCCAAATCGGGAGAGGATATCAGCGGAAAGATTGCAGCATCAACAAACTACACCAACGTGTACAATCCGTTCACTCAGCTTGAGACTTCGCACCCGAACAATAATGACGAACGCCTTCTTGCCAATGGCTATCTCGAAATCAAACCTTGGGAGTGGCTGACTTTCAAGTCAAGCATAAGTATGAATCGCTATAGTTGGCAAAACCGCAGCTATCGTGAGAAGTACCATTTCTCCGACTATGACACCAATGTCAAGAATTCAGTTTCTGCGGCAATGGGACGTAGCACCGAGATGTTTTATGAAAACACTCTCACTTTTGCCAAGAAGTTCGCCGGCAAGCACGACGTCTCGTTTATGGTCGGTCAAACTACAGAGGAGTACAACTACTATTCACTCTCAGGCAACGGCTCCACTCTTCTTGTGACCGACCCGAACAGATGGTATGTCTCCAATACAACGGAGGACAAAAACTCCAGCGATGCAGTTGCGAGGACAAGGAGACTGTCTTTCTTGGGCCGTTTCTTCTACAGCTACGACAATCGTTATCTCGTCACTGCAAATTTCCGTGCGGACGGTTCTTCAAAGTTCCCGAACAATACTTGGGGATATTTCCCATCTGTTGCTTTAGCGTGGAGAGTTTCTCAGGAGCATTTTATGGAGAACAGTAAGGATGTTCTGGACAATCTCAAACTGCGTCTCAGCTGGGGACAGATTGGAAACGACAAAATCAGTGACGGGGCATTCACGCAGTCCATTATGCAGGGATTGACCTTTGTCAGCTATCCTTTTGGCAACACCACCGCGAATTGGTCCACGGCATATGTTCCAGGAGCGGCAGTGACAACCTATGTAAATACAGGAGGTAAATGGGAATATACCGAACAGATTAACCTTGGAGTCGATTTTGGTTTTTGGAACAGCAAACTCTACGGAAATATCGACGCATACATCCGAAACACCTACGATATGCTCCTTAACGTAAAGGCGCCTGCTACGGTCGGAAACCTTTACTCAAGCACTATGAATGTCGGCACTGTAAGCAACAAAGGTATAGAACTTACTCTTGGTCACGCCAATGCCGTTGGAGATTTTCGCTACGACATAAATGGCAACCTCTCTCTCGTTAAGAACCGTCTCACCCATCTGAATGGTGGCGAGAGAATCCAGGGAGGCTTTACAATGTGCGATGAGGGACTTCCGCTCTTCTGCCTCTGGGGATGGGAATATGAAGGAATATATCAGTCCGATGAGGAAGTCAAGGAGCATCAGTTCGGTACTTCCAACATCACAGAACACGCGGGAGACGCCCGCTATAAGGACCAAAATGGTGACGGAATCATTGATACCAATGACATGGTGAACATCGGAAATCCTTTCCCGTGGCTCTCCTATGGTCTCAATCTTACGATGAATTGGAAAGGATTCGACTTTTCGATGTTCCTTCAGGGAGTTTATGGCAATAAGATTTACAACGCACTTCGTCGTCAGACTGAGGGAGATGGAAGGCAATCTACGCTGAGTACAGCTATGCGTAATGTCTGGACTCCGACATCCACCGATGGCATAATTCCGAATCCTTCAGGCTCTTCCAGAAACTATGACGCGAATTCACGTTTCGTCGAGAGCGGATCCTATCTGCGTTTGAAGAATATCCAGTTGGGTTACACCATTCCGACACGCCTCACGCAGAAGTTCCACGTGTCTTCATGGCGTTTCTATGTCTCCGCGAATAACCTGCTGACTTTCACTAAGTACAGTGGCTACGATCCGGAGGTCAGCGGCGGAGTTGATTGGGGAAACTACCCACAGTCACGTACAATTCTTTTCGGAACATCACTGAACTTCTAAACCACAACAATAATGAAACTCAGATATTTGATATATGCTTTGACTCTCGGTCTCTGCCTGACTTCCTGCAACAAATGGCTACGGGAAGAACAGCCTAACGAATCCAAGCTCGGCGACTTCTTCGTCACCAGAAGTGCTGCGGAGCAGGCCGTGAACGGATGTTACGTTCCAATGACATGGAATCTCGGAGGAACCTACTGCAACGAATGGCTCATCGGGGACATCGCTTCGGACGACGCAATCAAGGGAGGAGAGTATCTCAAGGATATGCCGGCTGCATTCGACATCTGCAAATTCCAGGTGGTTCCGAGCAATGGACTTCTTGAGGCTTTTTACAATGCGCAGTTCATCGGCATCGGCCGCTGCAATCAGGTGATAGCCTCCATTCGTGAAATGACGCTTCCGGAAGATATGACGGAAACTGACCGTAGCCGTTTCATTGCCGAGGCCAGATTTATGCGTGCATTTTATTATTTCCGCCTTGTTCGTCTTTTCGGCGGAGTCCCTTACACTACTGAGCCGATTTTGGATTCTCGTGACTGGAAAAAACAGCGCGAGAGTGCAGAGAAAATTTATGGACTCATAATTTCTGACCTTGAAAGCGCTGAGGCTGTACTTCCGAAATGTGACGAATATGCCGCAACAGAACTTGGCCGTGCGACAAAGGGTGCAGCCGATGCTCTTCTGATGAAAGTGAATCTCTACAGAAAGAACTACGACGAGGTGCTCAAATGGGGAAAGTCAATCATCGGTTCCGGGAAATATGACCTTGCACCCGATTATTTCTCCCAATTCCTTCCGGAAAACGAATGGAATATAGAGTCGGTTTTTGAAATCAACTATGTTGAGGATATGTACTCCGATTACGGGGGATTCGGTTTTACCAGGGGAACATTCTCCACTGTGATGATGCGTCCGCGTTCCGCTAAAGTCGGAGGCGTTTCCGGTTGGGGATATGATCGCCCGACTTGGGATTTGTATGCAGAATATGAGAACGGTGACCCGCGCCGTGACTGGACCATTCTCCAGCAGCTTCCTTCCGAGGTTGAGAACGAAACGGCAGAGATTCAATATGCAAACTATTTTTACAACAGAAAATATCAGCAGGAGCAGTATCCTGCATCGGCAGAGGCTGTTGCGAAGGGGTTGCGTTTCGACTTTCCGGAGCTCGGACATCCATCTCGTGCCGGCTTGAATTGGAAAGAAATCCGCTATGCTGATGTGCTTCTTATGTATGCCGAAGCTGCGATAGAAAGTGGGAAAGAACTTGATTTGGCAAAAACATATATCAATAAAGTGCGTCATCGCGCAAGTGCTTCACTCCCTGAAGTAGAGGCGACACGTGAGTCTCTAAGGCACGAGCGCAGGGTGGAGTTGGCAATGGAGGGCCACCGCTGGTTTGACCTCTGCCGCTGGGGGATTGCCAAAGAGACAATGAATGCCTATCGCGAGAAGTTTAAAATTGCGAATTGGAGCTCACTCAAAGCGGAATATCCTTTCATCAGCGGAATTGACGCAAGCAGGTTCGAACTCCTTGACGGAGATGATATGAACGAATTCAAGGATTGCCACTATCTTATGCCTATTCCTCAAGAGGAAGTCCGCATTGCGGGTCTGGAGCAGAATCCGGGGTATTAGAATACGGATGACAATAAATTAATTATAAACCACTTAAAAACACAGTTTTATGAAAAAGATTACATCAATGCTGCTTTGTGCGGCAACAGTTCTCTCTCTTGCGTCATGCAAGAAGTCAGAAGTCAAGGGTGATGCTTTCGACTGCATCGTAAAGACTTCCGAGGTTACGGAAAATTCAGTAAAGGTCAGCGTTGAGGTAAACGATGCTGCAGCAGAGTACAGCCTTTGGGTCGTTGAGGAGTCTGCCTACAAAGAAGCCGTTCCTGAAACAGCAAAGAAGCTCAAGGGCAATGCTGCTGAGGTTTTCGAGGGGCTCAATGCCGATACCGAATATCTGGCTGTAGTATATGAGCCTTCTTTCGGATTCTCGAAAAAAGGTTTTGTAACTTCAAAACCGAGCAAGGTTTATCCTTGTCTCCAAGGCTCGGACTACATCATCATTTCTATGGATGAGACTACCATAAAGAAAATCGAGAAGAAGATCAAGTACTTTATGCCTGCTGACGGTGTGTATGGAGAACCGAATACCGGAACTCTCTTCTTTGACTGGTGGAATGGCGGAGCGGCTGGTACCGCTTCTGGTCCTAACTTCTTCGGAGTTGTTGCTGACTGGTTCTCAGTTAAGACAGCCAGTGACTGGTTCGGTTATGCGTTCCGTCTTGCAGAAGGTCTTACCGATGAGGAGAAGGCTGAGTCCGCAAAGCGCCGTGAAGTTCTTAAGGGAATTACAGCCGACTACACTCTCCATATTGCAATGAAAGGAACTGCTGCAGGCGAGTACAGCCTCGGAATGCTTGACGCTACTATTACCATTGGGGACGAGAAAGCTGCTTACGGTTTCAAAAGAGATGGCGAATGGCACGAAATCGAAATTCCTGTTTCAGCATTTATGGCGGGAGAAAAATATAATGCATCAACTTCTGTAAACGTGCTCCAGTGGACTCAGGGAACTAATGGTTACCCTACCACTCTGGATGTTGACGCCATTTTCTGGTACAAAAAATAGTTGAAAAAGAATGAGCAGAATAATCATTCTGTTGCTATCCCTTATCACTGCCGCGCCTGTTGTAGTGTCTTGTCAAAGTGAGCCTTCAATGGCGCACGAGGAAGACTTTAATGTCTTCCGAGTCAGGACAAAGCAGGCGCGCAGTGCCAAGAGGGGAGTCTGCGGCAATTTTCAGATTTCTTCAGATGCCCGCTTGCTCGCTCCGGGAGTCAGTTGGGACTATAATTGGTCCCACAACTATCCCGCGGATGCTTCAGCCATTTACGGGGCGGGGATGGAGTTTTATCCGATGGTTTGGAATGCCGGACTGAACAAGGAAAATATCAGTCGCCTCAAGAATGATTATCCTTCCACGGGATATATTCTGGGCTACAACGAGCCGAACCTTGTTGACCAGGCCAATATGGTGCCGTCTGTGGCTGCCAGGACTTGGCCGGAGTTGAGGGCGTTTTCCAAGGAAATCGGAATGAAATTGATGTCTCCGGCATTGAATTACGGCACACTCTCGGGCTATCACGACCCCGAGGTCTGGCTTGACGAGTTTGTCGCCTGCGACGGAATAGGGAACGATGCCTTCGATGCGATTGCTCTTCACTGCTATATGCCGAACGTGAGCGGAATGCGAACGATGATACGCAAATTCGACAAGTACGGCAAGCCGGTGTTTATGACCGAGTTTTGTCATGCGAACGGTAGCATCACAAACAGTGTCACCGAGCAGATTTCGTTCATGTCCGATGTTCTCAACATGCTTGAAACGGACAGCAATGTGGACGGATATTCATGGTTCATGCATCGTGCAACGGGTAAGTGGGGAGCCATATCATTGTTGAATAGTGATGTTTCCTCTCCCGAACTTACTGAGTTGGGAAGGGTGTATGTGAACTTTTCTTCATTCGATAAAAACTGTTGGTATGGGAGGCACGAAGTCATTCCGGCAGAGCATTATGTCGCCCACAATATGTGTGGAGTGCAGACCGGATGGAAGGATGTGTTCAAAGTGCGTCCGTGTACCGATTCTGCCGGTGAACTTATGATTCTTTGCTATCAGCAGGATGCGTGGGTTGAGTATCAGATTGAGGTTGAAAAAACCGGGACCTACTCGCTCGGAGCTCGCTACATATCAACTCTCCTTGGGGGAGTGATGGCTGTTTCTGTAGATGGAGGAAAAGAACAATTTGTCACTTTCGACAAGACCTCCGAGTGGAAATGCAAGTGGATAGATGGCTTGTACCTCGAGAAGGGTAAACATACGATTCGTCTCACACATAAGGACGGGCGAGTCGATTTTAATTGGTTTTATCTTGACTGACGTTCCTGTGATGCTCTTTTCTTTACCTGTCCCAGAAGTTGAGTTTTGCACGAATTTTGTTGCTTGCGTGGGCTCACTTTAATTGATTATGGCAAAGATTTCTACTGTGGGAGTGCTCACCTCCGGCGGAGACGCTCCCGGAATGAATGCGGCTATCAGGGCCGTCACAAGGGCTTCCATCTTCAACGGATGGAAGGTTATGGGAATATACCGTGGTTACGAGGGCTTGATTAACAACGAGATAACGGAATTTACATCGCAGTCCGTCAGCAGCACCATCCAGAGAGGCGGAACAATACTCAAGACGGCCCGTTCCGAAGCTTTCATGACCCCGGAGGGGCGCAAGATTGCCTACGACAACATGAAGGCTGCCGGTATTGACGCACTTATTATAATAGGCGGAAACGGCTCTCTTGCAGGGGCGCAGATTTTTGCAAAAGAATATGATGTTCCTTGCATCGGGCTTCCCGGCACAATAGATAATGACCTCTACGGGACAGACTATACCATAGGATATGACACGGCGCTGAACACGATTGTGGAGTGCGTCGACAAAATCCGTGACACTTCTTCCCGGATGCAAATCTCACTCTCAGAGTGGCTTACGGAAGTATTGCCGGATACGCTCCTGCAGACGGAGTCTATTATGAGCCTGTTTCCACGCTTGAAGGCATAATGGAAAAGGACAATCCCGAGATTTTCGACTATAACATTCCACAGCGGCTGCGCGATATCTATGCCACAAAGGACTATGGTCAATGGGCGATTACCGCTGGCAATGGCAAGAAGACCGTACCTGTCTGCTTCATTGCCACCAACCACACCTCAGGAGGCAATTCTGGAAGCCCTGTAATCAACAAGGACGGCAACCTGATCGGTCTGAATTTCGACCGCGTATGGGAAGGCACGATGAGCGACATCGTCTTCGACCCTGACTACTGCCGCAACATTTCGCTCGACATCCGTTATGTCCTGTTTACCATTGACAAACTCGCCGGCGCAAGCCACCTGCTGAAGGAAATGGTGTTCGTGAAGTAAGAAAGAAAGGTTGGCGAAGTTCAGTTTCCAGCTGATTACCTGATGGCTACCGGCCGTCTGGTGGAAGACTCTGTCTCGGAGTAAACGTTATGGGCATTTTGTGAAATACCTTGGAAATAAGTTATTATTTGTTAAATTTGATTTGTGAGTCAAATCGGTTTATATTGAGGTTTCGTTATTGTAATATAATGTAAATCAATGATATACGAATCGTTTTGGTGTTTTGGGGCCGGTCTTGTCTTTGTTTGCAAAACCAGGCTTCTTACGGAATGAAAATTTAACGCGTTATTCTGAGGTTATGAACGAAATAGAAATTGTTCTGCGGAAGATAAGAGATACAAAAGCACTTGAATTTGGAGTCGGAGCTATGGAGAAAGTTCCGTCAATGTTCGAAAAGTTGTTTCCGGGAAAGACAGCTGTTGTTGTAGCTGATAATGTCACATACGATATAGCAGGTAAAACTATCTATAATTATCTTGAGAAGGCTGGTGTCAGGACAGCGCCTTCATTCATTTTTACGGATCCTGGTCTTTATGCCGAATGGACATACTTGGAGCAGTTGGAATCCTATATGAAAGAAAGGGATGTCATCGCTGTCGCTGTTGGTGTAGGTGTTGTCAATGACTTGACTAAGCTGGCTTCCAGTCACTTGGGTAGAAGATACATAATAGTTGGAACAGCAGCGTCTATGGATGGTTATACAGCTTATGGAGCTTCTATTACATATCATGGCAACAAGCAGACTTTTGACTGCCGTGCACCACTTGGAATGGTGATGGATCCTGCAGTTGTGGCCAAGGCCCCCAACAAGATTACTGCATCCGGTTATGGAGATCTGATTGCAAAAATTACTTCCGGTGCAGATTGGATAATCGCTGACGGCTTGGGCAGTGAACGCATTGACGAATTCGCTTTTTCTTTGGTTCAACAGAATTTAAGCAAAGCCTTGGCAGATCCAGATGCGATTGCTTCTGGAGATGTGGTCGCTGTCGGAAATCTGGCGTATGAATTGATAATGAGCGGATTTGCCATGCAGTCGATGCTGTCGAGCCGTCCTGCGTCGGGTGCGGAGCATCTTTTTAGTCACTATTGGGATATGGAGGGTTTATGTTATAAAGGGCGACATGTTCCTCATGGTTTTAGTGTTGCTATCGGTACGCTGGTTTCGGTTGCATGTCTTGAGTTCCTTTTGAAAAAGGATTTTTCGACGATTGATATTGACAGAACTGTATCCATTTGGCCTGAGTGGGAAGCAATGGAAGAGATAATCCGTGAAGTGTTTGATGGCATGCCGGAGCATCTTTCAAAAGGTCTTGCCGAAAGCAAGTCCAAATATATTGACAAGGATGGTTTGCGAAAGCAACTTGGAGTATTGAAGAGGAGTTGGCCTGAACTTAGACAAAAAATCCAAAATCAGATTATTCCTTTCAATGATGTGCGTGAGCGCCTTAAACGTGTCGGTGCGCCTTATGAACCGGAAATGATAGGAGTGAGTCGGGAAAAGCTCCGCAATACATTTCGTGCCATACCATATATGAGAAACAGATTCACTAACATTGACCTTATACATAGGACCGGTCTGATGGATGAAGCTGAGAATTATATCTTCGGTGAGGGTGGATACTACGAGTGCTGACTTGCGGCGGATATGGTCAATGACTTCCTGAACGATAATAATTTTGCATATTTTTTTGCATCATCAATACGGCTCCGCGTGTGCGGGGTCGTAATATTTAACTGGTTATGATGAAGCGAATTATGCCGCTCTGTGCGCTGGTGTGCGCATTGGCGTTTTCGGTATCCTGCGACAAGGACGATGCCGACAAGTCGCGACAGTAGACATTGTACCGCGAAGTGACAGACATTGTCAATCACAGCAACTTGATTGCAATATGGGCACATGCTTCGGCATCGGCCAGAGCATGATGGTGATTGGTCAGGTCATAACCGCAGGCTGCGGCAACCGTCTGCAGCTGATGGTTCGGCAAACCGCAGCCGAAATGCTTACGGGATGCCGAAAGGGTATCATAGAATTCATAATCTGGATAATCCATCCGGTACACTTTGAAAACCTCTCTCAGACATCCTTCATCGAACCGGCTGTTGTGCGCCACGAGCGGAAGGCCCTCAATCTTCGGAGCTATCTTCTCCCAGACATACGGAAAAACCGGAGCATCTTCAGTATCTTCTTCGGTCAGCCCGTGGACTTGCTGGCAGAACCACTTATAGTATTCCGGCTCCGGATGTATCAAGCTATAGAAAGAGTCCACGATCTGACCGTCACGGACAATCACCACTCCGACGCTGCACACGCTGGAACGGCACTCATTGGCTGTCTCGAAATCAATTGCTGCAAAATCTGTCATACTCTACATATCTTTGTCAATGCAAATGTATGAAGAATTTCTCCAATCGGACAATCGCCAATAATTACGATTGACAAAATGTGGAAGACTTTGTATTTTTGCATTGTTACTACACAATAAGAATGAAATCATGAATCCTATTTTGGCGACACTTCTGATACCGTTTCTCGGCACTGCATTAGGTGCATCTTTCGTATTTCTCATGAAGCGCGATATGCCGGCATTGATGCAAAAAGTTCTGCTGGGGTTTGCTTCCGGCGTAATGGTAGCGGCTTCGGTATGGTCATTGATAATCCCGGCTATGGATATGGATGAGGGCCCGTCTGCTGTAGTGCCTCCTACCATTGGCCTGCTCGCAGGTTTTGCCTTCCTGCTGCTCATCGACTACATCACGCCTCACATTCACATCAGCGGAGAAGCGGAGGGGCCCCAAAGCCGCCTTTCCAGAACAGCCAAACTGACATTGGCCGTCACCATCCACAATTTCCCGGAGGGAATGGCTGTCGGAGTCGCGCTTGCCGGGGCTCTTACGGCAGATTTCAATATTGCCGGAGCTCTGGCCCTTTCATTGGGAATCGCGATCCAGAACATTCCGGAAGGAGCGATCATATCAATGCCACTGCGTGCGGCCGGAAACTCACGCTGGAAATCCTTCTGCATAGGAACATTGAGCGGAATCGTAGAACCGATAGGCGGCGGTCTCGTATTGCTTTTGGCGACGTCAATTCTCGGCATCATGCCATACATGCTGGCTTTTGCAGCAGGAGCCATGCTCTATGTGGTGGTAGAAGAACTGGTTCCCGAATACTCCCAGGGTGAGCACTCCAACATCGGCACAATAGGATTCGCTCTTGGCTTTGCCCTTATGATGGTTCTGGATGTAGTCCTGGGATAGGTTCTCTACAGGAGTTTTTTCAACGCCACTGTCCACTCACCTCTTGGCGCAAACGATGAGGCCGGTCACATTGCCATACATCTCATCATTGTGCAAACCGTCTTCGGAAGTGTTCATGAATATTTCTTTCGTTTCTCCTGCGTAGCGGGAACGGACGCGCCAGATTATCGGGTAGCCGCCTTTGTCGCCGGCAGCGAAAACTTCGTCCTTTCCTCTTGCCGCGAGAGCATTGACATGGCCGTTATATGATGTCAGTCTTTTAAGTTTGCCGTCTGTCCAAAGAGCTGCCCGGTATCCGTTCACATATCCGCCGATATAGGTTTTTCTGTCATGGCGAAGGATTGCTGTAGCCGCTGAATTTTCGCCAGATCCTTCAATATCAAGCAGGTGCAGCACGCCATTTTGCCACCAGCAGGCCCGGAAATTTTCCTTGCCCTTTATCAGATAGCCACTCGCATATACCCCCGAACCGTCAACAAAAATCTCCGTAACGTAAGCCGAATCATACCCGTCATGCGGCATTTCAATGCGCTCAAAATTCTTCCACATACAATTGGTGCCTCCCGTATAGACAACATTTCCATCTACGGTGATGCATGATACCCGGCCTTCTATGGTCTTGTTTTCGCTCAAATCGGTCATATCCCCGTTATACCAATAAGCGGGATATTCCTTCTTATTCTCGGACCATGAACCTCCAGCGTAAAGTGAAATACCGGAAACCGTGAAATCAGTAGCATTGCAGTTCTCCATCACTTCTGCCTGAACTCCGTCCTTGTAAATTAGCGTCCTGAAATCTTTGCCTTTGGCCAATGCGCATGAATACAGATACCGGTCCTTGAGCATTCCAATGCCGGAAACAAACTCGGCTCCTTCAAGCAATGTCATGTTCCGGTTATTCCACATAGTTGCATATGAACCACCTGTGAAACTTGCATATATGTTTCCGGAACCGATGATTTCCCAGTAAGACGGATCATATCCATACAAATCCTCATGACTCTGCGTTATGTGATATGTAAAAACCGTCTGTCCGTTTCTGGTGATGACAGCATCAGCCTTGCGGTCCTGCCTGGATATGTTCTCGCTGATTTTCAGATACTTGTATTCATATCCGGATTTTATGTATTCATCAATGTCTATCCAGTTTACAGACTTTCCGTCGAGCCCTTTCACAGTAACTTGGTCTTCAGGCTTTATAACATTGGAAAAATAGTAATCCGTTTCATCTGAACACAATGATACGTTTGTTTCAGTTTTCGATTCCGCCTCGGAATTATCAGGAGTTGTCCCTTCTTCTTTGTCATTACCGCCCGGCGTTTCAGTGTTCTCCGAGTCATTGTCCATTCCGTCGCACGAAGGCACGGAGACTACAAGTGCGAAAGCAAGCAGAACTCTTGCAAATGATGGCATTCTGAATTTCATTTCTTATTATGTGTAAATTATCTTATATGAATCTTCCGGTCGCGCTGTCCTTCGCCGCGCGGATCTGGGCCGGGGTGCCGGTCGCCACGATTCTCCCGCCTTCCGAACCTCCTCCGGGGCCCATGTCAATGATATAGTCGGCATTGCGGATGACATCCAGGTCATGTTCAATGACAATGACGGTGGCGCCGTGGTCGATAAGGCTCTGGAATACATTCAGTAGCGTCATCACGTCTGACGGATGAAGACCGATGGTCGGCTCATCGAACACGAAAACGGAGTCGCTCTGTCCTCGGCCCATTTCGCTGGCAAGTTTAAGCCTCTGGGCTTCGCCTCCGGACAGACTCGGGGTTTCCTCTCCCAATGTCAGATAACCAAGACCGAGATCACGTAACACCTTGAGTCGCTGGCTGATAAGCTTGAGGTCCGCACAGGCGTCCAGGGCGGAATTGATGTCCATGTCCATAAGTTCCGGAAGCGAATGGAATTCTCCGGCAGCGTTTTCCCGCCTTATGCTTCCAGCGACTTTCGAATATCTGGAGCCGCGGCAATCAGGGCAGGGGATATCCACATCAGGAAGAAACTGCACGTCAAGGCTTATCACTCCGGTACCGTCACATGTAGGACATCTCAACTTGCCTGTATTGTATGAAAAGTCACCATCCTTGTAGCCGTGCTTCTTAGCGTCCGGAGTCTTGGCAAACACTTTCCTGAGTTCATCATGGACATTGGCATAAGTAGCTACGGTGGAGCGGACATTGATACCGATAGGAGAAGCGTCGATGAGCTTGACTTGACGGATTCCGTCAGCCTCGATTGACTTCACATGCGCCGGCAGATCATGGCCTGAGATTTTCGCCTGCAAAGCGGGGATGAGGCTTTCAAGCACCATGGTGGTCTTGCCGGAACCGGAAACTCCTGTGACCACAGTAAGCCGTCCCTTTGGAATTTCCACGCTGAGCGGCCGGACTGTGTGGATAGCATCAGTAGTCATCGCTATCTTCCCGTCATTGAACATATTGGCTGCCTCTACCTGTTGTCTTACTTTAATAGAGGCTTTGCCCGAAAGGAATGGTCCGATCTTAGATTGTACATTGGTCTCAATGTCATTGACAGTGCCCTGCGCCATCACTTCTCCGCCGTTCGAGCCGGCTCCGGGTCCCATTTCGATCATCCAGTCGGATTTGGCCAGAATCTGAGTGTCGTGGTCCACCAGCACCACGGAATTCCCGTCAGCTATAAGGTCTTCCATCACGCCGCAAAGGCCAATGATATTCGACGGATGCAGACCGATTGACGGCTCATCCAAGACGTACAGAACTCCGGTAGTGCGGTTTCGGACGGCTCTGGCAAGCTGCATTCTCTGGCGTTCTCCAGTCGAAAGAGTTGCGGCCGAACGGTCCAGGGACAGATAGCCTATTCCCAAGTCCATCAAGCGTTTGGCTGCATCGAGAAAAGAATCGCAGATGCTTTTGGCCATAGGCCTCATTTCTTCCGGAAGTGAAGCCGGTACGCCTTTTACCCATTCTACACTCTCTGTGAGAGTCATCTTGCAGGCATCGGCCAAGGATATTCCCCTGAGCCTTGGTGCCCTGGCCGCCTCGGAAAGCCTTGTGCCTCCGCAGTCAGGACAGACATTGAGCTTGAGAAACTTCTCAACTCTTTTCATGCCTTTCTCGTCCTTGACTTTCGCCAATGCATTCTCAACAGTGTAGGTGGCATTGTAAAATGTGAAATCCAACTCGGCCGCGTCATTGGAATTTTTGGCCTTGTAGAGTATGTGCTTCTTCTCGGCAGGACCATGAAGGACAATGTCTTTCTCCTTGTCTGTCAAGTCTTTGAAAGGAATGTCGGTGCGCACACCCATTGCTCTGCAGACATCTTTCATGAGCGACCACATCAGCGTGTTCCATGGAGCGACCGCCCCTTCGTCTATCGTAAGGTTCTCGTCAGGGATGAGTGTGGATTCGTCCACTGTTCGGACTGTTCCGGTTCCGTCGCAAGTCCGGCAGGCCCCCTGGCTGTTGAACGCCAAGTCTTCGGCTCCAGGAGGATAGAAATGCGCTCCGCACACGGGACAGACAAGGTCCTTTCCTGCAGCTACCCTCAATGACGGTTCCACATAATGTCCGTTGGGGCATCTGTGGCTGGCCAGCCTGGAGAACATAAGTCTAAGACTGTTAAGGAGTTCCGTTCCCGTACCGAAAGTGCTGCGTATGCCCGGAATCGCAGGTCTCTGATGCATTGCGAGAGCGGCCGGAACATAAAGCACCTCATCCACATCGGCTCGTGCGGCCTGCGTCATTCTTCTTCTCGTATATGTCGAAAGTGACTCAAGATAACGCCTTGACCCCTCGGAATAAAGCACGCCAAGCGCCAGCGAGGATTTCCCCGAACCCGACACCCCGGCAATTCCTACTATTTTTCCAAGCGGAATGTCCACATTTATATCCTTCAGGTTGTGCACCCTGGCGCCACGCACCAATATCTTATCCGGATTTTTCATTGACTCAAATAATTTCAGCCTTAAATTTAGCGAAAATATCACAAACGACAAAAAATAGCCTGAGCCACAAAAACAAAATGTTCTAAACCGCAAAGATGTGTGATTCTGAAAATCAAGCCGATACATATCGGCAAAAAACTGGTTGATTTAAATTTTTTCGCTTATCTTGTGGTGAATAGAGACAACACATAGAACATTTACGACAATGAACAGAATCACAACATTATGCTCGCTGGCAATCCTCGTGCTGGCCGCCTGCTCGAAAGAGAAGGTACGAGGTCTGGACATGCCGGAGCTGCGCTTGACTGCCGGCATCGAGGCAATGACGCGAGCTACAGCGGACAACAATGCTTGGACAGGTGGCGAGCAGGTAGCTGTCGAGGCAACATCATCCACCGGGGGCATTCAGCCCGAAGTGAAGATCTATACCGCAGCGGCCGACGGGTCATTGACAACAGACATTCCGTTTGGGTGGACACGCGACGACGAGAGGAAGCGATTTCGCGCATGGTACTGCGCCGACGGGTCGTCCGCGGCAGGTGGCGCAAATGCCGCAGCAGCACCTGACAAATGGGCAGTCAAGGCCGACCAGCGTGGTGAAGGCTATGCGCAGAGCGATCTGCTCTTCGCCGCGACTGAAGCCAGCTATTCGGACCATGTTGCCGATCCAGTGCCGATGAAGTTCTATCACCAGACCTCCAAGGTGGTGGTAAACATTGTGAAATCAGAATATGCCACTTCCGCCGAACGGATCAGTTCGGTGCGTATCGGTGGCGACCTGCTGCTCGAAGCGAGTTATGTTGCGCCGGATGCCGGAGGAGCGTTGATGGGCGACTGGGGATCTGGCGGCACACGGGGAACTATCGTGTCTCGTCAACTGTCAGCCCCGAGTGATCCGGAACAATATGTCGCTACCTATGAGGCACTCGTGATTCCGCAAGAGACCGCCGGCCAGCGTTTACTTACCGTGGAAACTGACTTGGGCACCACTCTCCATTACACTGCCCCTGCAGATGCCCAGCCTCTCGTCCCCGGCAAGGTAAGCACCTACGATGTTACGGTCAAGGTAGAAGGGCTGGAAGTGGAGCTCGTGACCATAAGCAGTAATGCATGGACCGACAGCGGTTCCACCGAGGACATCATTGCGAATGCCGATCCTAAAATCGGAGACTACTTCTACTCCGACGGGACTTGGAGCGACGGAGGCCTGCGCAAGTCCGCTGACGGCAGTATGAAGATTGCAAGTCCCAAGCCCGCTCCTGTGCTGACCAACCCGAATACCGGTGATGCAAGGAAAGTCGTCGGCATCGTGTTCCAGACGGACTGGAACCGCATCGGAGCAAAGGAAAAAGAGAAACTGGGAGGTGAAGACAATGTCCACGGCCTTGTGATGGCTATCAAAAATGCTGCTACGGGCATCACCTGGGGAATGGCTATGAATATGTGGATGACGCAGTGTCAGACAAAAGCGCAGAACTACAATGACATCAGCGGTTACGGCAATTGTGAACATATCCGCAGCGGCTTCTACTTCTCCAAATGTCCCGCAATCAAGGCTGCCTACGACTATAACACGACTTGTCCGGTTCCACAGACCACTACCGGATGGTACCTTCCTTCCTCCGGCCAGTGGTGGGACATCATACTGAATCTGGGCGCTTGTCCGGCATTGGCAGACGAAAAAGAGCAGACCTCGTCGGATTCCGATAATTTCTCATGGATTGACCAAGGAGATGTTCTTGGCGCTTTGGATAAATGGATGGAGAAGATTGCCATTGAGGACAAGGACGTATTCAGTGGCAAACAAGGCTTTTATTGGTCTTCATCGGAGTGCGGATACGACTATTTTGCACGATACTGGTATGTGTATGATAATATTGTCAGTTGCTCTGTCGGCCAAAGAACCCGCAATTTTGATGTGCGTCCCGTCCTTGCTTTCTAATTTAGCCTGAAACATTTTTGCATTTACAACAGAAGATATGAACCTGAAGAATATATACACTACCTTATGCTTGTCAGCCCTTGCGATAGTCTCATGCAGCAAGGACAAGCCAATGTTGACCGGCAAGACAGAGCCCGGCGTACCCGTCGCAATCACCGTCTCCGACGGGGGATATGACAATGACGCCGTCACACGTACCGTGGAGAACGGATTCGTCACCGAATTCACTGCAGGCGATGCCTGCGGCCTGTACGTGACGCAAAACGGCAAGGTGACGTCTGAAAACATCAAACTCACCCTCACACAGGCCGACGGCAAACTTGAATGGACTCTGCCGCAAGGCACAACGCTCCATTTCAACTCCTCCGACCGATATTTCCTCTACTATCCCTATCAGGAAACATTACTGGGCACAGTCGATCCGAACGCCGACGACGATGCCGCCTTCTTCGCTGACGTAATCTCGAAATGGACGCCGAAAACAGACCAAAGCAATTACCAGGACGGCTACACTGCTTCCGACCTCATGACAGCTGCGGCCCCATTGTCGCCCGTCAAGAACGAAGACGGCCGCATCAACCTCCCGTTCTCCATGACGCACCGCATGGCGATGGCTGTAATTGAAGTGCCCAGGACAATATATCGGTTCACCAACTCCGAAAACGGAGGTATACCCGACTACGTGACATCGGCAGACTTCGGCGAAAACAAGCCATACAAGACCACGAGCGGCTCTTACCGCTACATCGTTCCGCCATCTGCACAGATTGTCCCGACCATTATCGGCAGTTATGCCGATGGCGTCCACAAGAAAAAGTTCAGAATTGTCCCTGCCGGTATCATAGCAAATAGCTATAAGACTTACAATGTGAACGGGGCAAAGGTAACTCAAATTGAGCATCAGCTGCAGGTGGGCGACTTCTTCCTTGCAGACGGCCGAGTGCTGCCTAAAGACACCGATATCTCAATAGTGCGGGTAGCCAATGTCGTCGGCATTGTATTCCAGACGGACAGGAACCGTATCGGCGCAAAGGAAAAAGAGAAGCTGGGAGGTGAAGGCAATGCCCACGGTCTTGTCATGTCCGTGAAGAGGACTCCGGCAAATGAAAGGTGGAGTGCAATATATGAAAAAGATGGGCTGAAGAAATGCAAGACGCAAGCTGATAACTACAACGACATCAACGGTTACGGCAATTGTGAGCATATCCGAAGCAAATACGGCAACTTCGACAATCATCCCGCATTCAAGGCAGCAGACGAACACAACACGGCTTGTCCGATTCCAGCATCTACTACAGGATGGTATCTTCCTTCCTCCGGTCAATGGTGGGACATTCTGCAAAATTTGGGCGGTTGTCCGGATTTGGCAGACAAAAATGAGCAGACCTCGTCAAAAACAGGTTCCCCGTTCAGCTATGTTTTCGTCTGGCATAATCAGGGAGATATTCCAGCCGCCTTGAATAAATGGATGGAGGCTATCCCCGATGGAGACAAGGACGTCTTCGGCGAGAGCGGCTGGTATTGGTCGTCTTCGGAATACTCGGAAAGTCATGCATGGGGCTGGTATTTTCGCAACACTATCAGTAATCTCGTAGAGTGCACATATCAGCTATATAAGGACAGGCAATATTGCATTATTCGTCCCGTCCTTGCATTCTGAGAAGCTCGGGAATGAAGCGATTTCGGAATACAGCACGCCAAGCGCCAGCGAGGATTTTCCCGAACCGGACACCCTGGCGCCACGCACCAAAATCTTATCTTGATAAACCATTTTCATTGTCTTAATAAAGAATCTACCCCAACACCACGTCCAACACCATCATCAGAGCAAACCCGAGCGCAAAACCTATTGTTCCGATATTGGAGTGCTCTCCCTTAGAATATTCAGGAACCAGTTCCTCGACCACTACATATAGCATGGCTCCAGCTGCGAACGCCAACATGTAAGGCATGATGCCCAGAATGGATGTCGCCAAAAACAATACAAGCCCACCGCCAATCGGTTCCACGACTCCGCTCAATGTTCCTAGGCAGAATGATTTCCAACGGGAGTTACCGGCAGCGCGCAAAGGCATTGACACAATAGCTCCTTCCGGGATGTTCTGGATTGCTATTCCCAGGGCGAGAGCCAGCGCACCGGCCAGATTGAAATCCGCAGAGAGTGAACCGGCGAGAGCGACGCCAACCGCCATACCCTCCGGGAAATTATGAATTGTTACTGCCAATGCCAGTTTGGCGGTCCGTGACAGGCGGCTACGGGGACCTTCCGCTTCTCCGCTGATATGTATGTGCGGTGTGATGTAGTCGATAAGCAACAGAAATGCGAAGCCGGCCAGCAGACCGATGGTAGGAGGCACTACGGCATACGACCCCTCTCCCATGCCGATGGCCGGAATTATCAATGACCAGACCGATGCCGCTACCATCACGCCGGAAGCGAACCCCAGCAGAATCTTTTGCATAAATGCCGGCATATCGCGTTTCATAAGGAACACGAAAGCAGCTCCTAAAGTCGTACCAAGGAACGGTATCAGAAGTGTTGCCAAAACGGGATACATAATTATAGTATTATAGTTTTTCGAACTTGTAGCCGAGACGCGCCAGTTCGACGGCAGCGCCGATACGGTACATCTCCTGACAGGATGCCACGAAGACCTGATATGCAGCAATCCTCTGCGGCTCAATGTGTTCGTGACGTATCAGCGAGACTGTGGCATCTGCACATTTGCGGAAAAGTTCCCGAAGCGACTCGGCTTCCGGAGAATTCAGGTCAATGCCGATAATGTCACTGATGATGTGGTCATCCATGTCATCGAAGCCTTGACGGCCATAATAGACTGAATAAGGCATGTTCGCACACATTGCCCAGTCCGAATCCCAACCGCAGGCCACCGCCATACCCAGATAAGCAGCCCACGCGACGGCAACTGTAGGATAATCAGCAATTTGCGGCATTGCATCTGCAATATAGTCCCCGCCCAATTTTTGCCAATGCCCGTCAATGTCGGGACTTGACAAGAGCATTGACAGTGCTGTTTGGGACGCTGCTTCCTCCTTGGGCGCCGACGTCACAGGAAAGCCGCATTCGCGACAAATTCGCACGAGTTCTCCCTCGAGTTTATCAATGTAAGTTTCAATGTCGTAAGTGTTTTTCATTTCCAATCCAGTTCAAATCCAATGTTCCGGAATCCGTAACGTGACTGTCATAAATTCCGACACGTCAAATTTAGATAAATCACACGAATTGGGCAAATCTCACCGGTGTCGCAGGATACGGTCCGGCTATCGGCAATTCATCATACATGATAACTTTTGCCGTGGGATAATTCTCCTTGATAAGCTGCTTCAGAGCCGGATGGGTGATTTGGAATTTGAGGGTTCAGAAAATATTGTTAAATTTAAGAATTGATTATTTTGCAATATGATAGACAAAACCACAATCAAGGACTTATGCCAGAAAATGGCAGGAACCTTCAAGAGATTTACGACTTCGGCTTGCTTTATGATAGCGGCAGCCATCATGTCGGTCGTGTTGATTCATCTTGGAGATAAAATAGATGGAAAAGACTCTTTTTTCCTGATGTTCTGGACGATAACCGCCGGTCTGCTGAATCTGGTGGTAAAGCTCGTGCTCACGGATTGGAGAAATGACGAGAGACACACCGTAAAACCGCTTTGGATTATAGCTGTCAATGCCTTATGGCTAGGGGTCTGCCTCGCATTCCGCCAGGCATGGCCGCTGGATTTGAGTTGGACCAATGCAGCTGTCACACTCGTGGGGATAATAGTTTCAGGAATATTCATTGCTCCTGTCTTTCAAGAATCCAACAATGACATGAGGCTATGGAACTATATCATCGACTGCACATCAGCTTTCGCGACTGCTTTTGCTGTCGGGGTGCTCCTCTCTGGAGGACTGGAGTTGCTCGTTCTTGCATTCAATATACTCTTCGGAGTTGAAATCGGATGGAAGGTGTTCGCAGATGTGTTTCTGGTATGCATGATATTCGTCGCGCCGATGGTGTTCATGCAATTGATTCCAGAAAAAGAGAGACATGACACTGAACGTCCCGGAACAACTGGACTCGGACTGATCAACTATTTGATATTTCCTCTTTTCGGCACTTATGTAGTAACGCTCTATGTATATGCCGTAAAGATCCTTTTTGAATGGAAGCTTCCCTGCGGATGGGTATCAACACTCGTAATGGCATCAATGATATGCCTGATACTGATGATGTTTCTGCTCTATCCGATACAATTTCGAAAAGAAGACAACAAGTGGAGATTCGACCGCAAGGCGCTCAAACTCTTGCCTGCCATTTTCCTTCCGCTTCTTATATTGATGACGGTAGGAATCGCCAAAAGGATAACGGACTACGGAATCACCGCGCCACGCCTATACGTAGTCCTCTTCAACGTTTGGGGCTATGCTGTCTGCATAGGTTTGACGGTCAGCAAATGCAAAAGATTCCGATGGATTCCGCTGTCCTTTCTAGCGCTTGCAGCACTTTCGTCCGTTGGCCCGCAGAATTTCTCAGCCATGTCCCGAAGAGTCCTTGTCAGCGAAGTAAAGAAAGCACTATCCTCTAACTGTCCCGACATCAATTTTCCTTTGGACTCGGCAAGATATTCAGAGATAATGAAATCCGGGGATATCGCAACTATGATTGAGACAGACGAGAAGATGGAATACCTCTACAACATGTACCCGGAAAGAGTCGTGCGTGAGATTGTTGACACAACTGTAGGATTCTGGAACTTTGGACTTATGCAGATGGACACCGTAGAGGTAGACGAATGCGGTTCCCACTGGATTGAAATCAACACCAAAGTGGCATCCATAATTCCTAAGGGATTCACACGCTTCGAAAACATCAACTTCAATTGCTCTGTACCATTGGCCGACACGGCCTTCGTAACCGTCTCATCAGATTCTGTCACGCTGACGATTCCCGTGAGCGAGATTGACACGGCACAGAAAGATAACGGATGCAAGCCACTATACTTCTACGGAGATGGCGGTGTGTTCTTTACCAACAATATTTCCATCGACAGCGAAGGTAAAAATGATATGAATGTACAACTCAGCGGAATAATATTCTTAAAATAAATCTTGAAGTCGTGACGAGGTAAGAGTTTTTCTAATTGGGAAAATGTGCCAAGTATTTTATTTTCAGACTTTAGGCGCTAATTGTCTAAAACGTTTATTGTTATGAAAAATATATATCATTGTATTATACCTTTTTTAGTGTTGTGCGTGGATCTACATGCGCAACAGATTATTTCTAATTCATTGGTAGAGACGGAGAATCAGAAGAATCCGGATATTGTCAAAATCAATCAGCTGTGGACCGATTATCTTATGAGTTCTCCGGACAGTTTATATAATAATCCATATTGGAATTGTAGAGATAAAGAGAAGTATAAAAGTTATGATTTGCTCCGTTCTGAAGGGGGTATCTGGAATTATATGGATTGGCGAAATACGGTGAACTAAAGAACCTGGTGCTATCTATCAAGCCTTTGAATGACGATTATTATGATATACATTCAATGTATTATTGGGGACATTTCTCGGAGTATCCTTATGTGCTGTGCACTACTCATGTAATTTCCTTTAAGGACGAGAATAACAATTTCGTTCTTGGCAACTGGCTAGATTATTATTCAAAGAACTGGAAAAGTGTAACAAAAGGTGACATCACTTTTCATTACCAGACATATAAGCCAAATAGAGGCAAGATAAATAAAGCCCTTAAATTTCGCTCTTTTTTACTCGATAATTTTGGTGTTAAGCTGCCTCATCTGGATGTGTATATTTCAGATGGGTTCCGAGAGTCGCAGAGGTTGAAAGGCTTTGGTTATGATATTGGTGAGACTGCAGTATTTGACACCAATGATTTGGGAGGTACGACAGATATTGATAATTACATTATTTACTCAAATGCCACGCAGGGAGAATTCTATCAGCATGAGATGATGAGGTTCGTGTTAGTAAAATACAGGGGGACACATCACTTGCTCACAGATGGTTTATCTGAATATTATTCCGAGGATCCGAAGATAATCGGAATTCCGATACAGACCCATTTTCGAGACTTAGACTATTATTTGGATGCTCATCCTGAAATAGACCTTAGAATATTGGATAGGTTTGATTCCGGGAACATGACGCAGAAAAATTATCTAATTGGTTTGGTAATAGTTAATCTCATACAGAAAAGATGCGGGCATCACAAATTATTGGAAGCACTTGGAACCGTGCATACAGATGAAGAGTTGTTGAAGTTCATTGAAAATAATTTGGACATCGAAGAAAAAGACATTGACAGTCTAATTAGAGCAGAAGTTAAACACTACGCAAACTTCGGGTATTCAGGTAAATGGTGACATTTGTTTATTCAACTATGCAGAATAACCAGTCAACAGTCAAGTGCGAGTAGCGCCATGAGAAGTTGCACATAATCTGTACAGGGACAGCAAACAGTTCGCGGGAATTACTAACTGTCAGTTTACTGACTTTAGAAAACTGGCCTTCCACTTCAACGCGTCGCTTACGGCAATCAATCTTGCCAGAACCGCTTAGGCTTGGCTAATTTTTAACGAACTATTGATTATAACACCAGCTTTTTATAGCAAAATGTCATTTCCACCAAATCTTCTTCATCGTGGGCATAATTTAACTTGCCGGTAACTTGCTGGTAACTTGCTGGCAACTTGATTTTCGAGGAATCGAAAAGCGCGAAACATCAATTGAGGGTCATATAAGGCAGTTTGCCAACTTGATTTTAACTTGCGACATCAAGCGTCTTCGGCAACAGTTTGGCATGAATAATTACAGGAATAGTTGTTAATATAACAAATAGCGGGAATTCTTTTTCCTGCGTAAATAAAATAAAACCAATGTTTATAAGAATAATAAGACTTAAATAGACAATTAAAACATAAAACAATGAATTTTCTTTTTTTCTGTATTTTATACAAACCACTATAATACTAAGTGCAATCAACACACTGATTAATAAATACAAACCAAACCAAATATTCATAATACTATTTTTTAAGATACTTATTTTCTACTTGTTAACATTCTATTTATGTGTCTGTAATAGCAAAATTCAATAAAATTCTCTATAGTAATGAATATCTATCACTATAGGCATATCATGGTGGCTAATACACCAGGTAAGTTAAATATAATATGTGCTACAACACATGCAAAAAAACCAATGTTCACTCGTATATATGTTATTACGCATCCACCAAGAAACGGCCATACGGATAAACATAAGGCGTACGGAAATAACTCTATACTTAACTCTGTAAAGGCTGTCAAATGTAGCAAGCCGAATAAAAGTGCATTTATCCAAATAAACCTCACAAAATATTTAGAGATGAATATTTCCCACATGTCGCTACCAGTAAAACGATATAGTGATATTGCTGTTAATACTCCAAATCCTAATAATGTATTTACAACCGATTATTACTCAATATTTTATAGATAATAAGTCAGAAATATGGTTGTTATTTTTAATTGCACATTCTAAAAGGTGAAGATTTAACGCTTTTATTGATTATTAACTCAAAAAGGACATCAACTTGGGTCGTTTCTTCTCTTTTCCTTGCTATTCGTTTCCGATATTCCACTTTTGTTTTGGTCTATCTCATATGTACTGCAAAGGTATTGATTTTTGTTTGATATTGCTCCTTGCTTGCTCCTTGTCGTAGATTAATTTTCACACAGGAATTTTTGTTCTCTTTCTATAGGGGCTTGAAACAATCCATTTATTGGAAACAATTAAAGACGGAGCTGGTTTGCCCCAGTGCTTTTTAAGAAACAGGGCAATTATTTTATCTCCACAAAGGCTCTTGTTCCCAATTATGAGGAAAGCCTAATAAACGAGTTCTTACTGATGGGTATTTCGATAAAAGCTGCTTGAAATCTGCAACAAAAGTGTTGCCCATAGAAATGGAGTTAAGCCAATACACCACATAGCAGAGTTGCGGATAAAGTGTTTGTTCACGGAACGAGAAATCCGTAATCCATGTGTTTGGCATACGCATAGGCATCATTGGCTTGACAGGAAAGACCCGATTTGACAGTCTTGAATGATGGGCGCAGCAATTACGAAGTACGGGTCTGGGTACGGATTAAAAGGCTAAGTGATTATTTTCAGTCATTTAGCCTTTTTAATTATCTAATTTTTCCCCACATTTTCCCCACAGCTGTCTATTTATATACAGGGCAACCGCATCAAAATAACGTTAGCTTAGGAAACAAACGTAGTTTTCAACCTCCTCCTCTCCCTTATTGTCCATTTTCCTAAAAAAACCATTGGTCCAAATCGAAACTACTACCCCATAAAAATTGATTTTTTGCCCCATATAATTCAAATTTCCCTTGCGGGTAATATTTTTTAAGAAACATGATTTTTGACAACAGGCTATTATTCAGACAAATACAAAATTATGCATTTTTAAGGGGGGATATTGTAAATTGTTGAAACTTCTCATCCTTGTATCCACCCCACTTATCCCTATTAATACAAAATCGACAAGTATTGATTATCAGGTTATTGACATTTTGATGCGGTTGCCCTGATTTATATATTTTAGAAACATATTTTTCCGTAAAGTTATGTACCTTTGTCGGCAAATAAAGATATTCTCGTCAAACAAATATAACCTAAAATCCGCAAGCAATCTCAATGGCAATCTCAATTGCAGTAAAGAGCTTGAACACTATGCATCATGATAGTATGAGCGTGAATTTTGTCCGATTTGTGCATACCTTCCCCTTACCCCACAATGCGACTTGAGGCAATACGCAGATTAAAACCATAAGGAACGGACTTTATCCGAATCCAGTTTTGAAAGGTCTTGCATAAGCCCGGTTTTCAGTATAGATATTCAGCACGTATTGCCTTGCTGTCATGATCCACTTGGCAGGTACGGAGATGAAGCTGAAGACAAAAGCCTTTATGCGACTCGTTTCCTTGAGCCCGAAAGCCTTGGTGTCAAGCTTGCTAATGATGGTCTTATAGAAATTGTGTATCAATGCCGTAAGCAGAAGGAATACGGTGTTCTCTGACATGAACGACTTGGGGAGCCTGTTCCAGCCGAATCCGTTGTTCATATCATCGAATATACGCTCTTTGCCCCCACGCTTGTTGTAAAATTCGACGATGTCTCTTGTTGATGAGTCATAATCGTTGGTAAGAATGCATCTGTAGGTGTATTCACCTTCCCACAAGTCAAGCTCTCCATCCATGCGCTTTTGTCTCTGAATGACAAGACGATAGCACTTGCCTTCCCATTTCTCAACAAGAATGGAATTGAGTTCAAACTGGATGCCGTTGATTTCCTCCGTCTTCCATCCCCTCAGTGAAAACAAGTCATCGTAGAGCGAACTGCATCTGTTGGCGCGGATGTAGAAGTGCGTGCAATGCTTCTCTATCTCACTGACAATTTCCTTCGAGCACGAACCACAGTCGGCTCTGAAGCGATTCACACGGATGCTGTTGGCTTCCAGTAGGGCAAAGAATCTCTTGTGGGTCTCAGCCTGATAAAAGCGCACATTTGTGTTGCCATCGCTGTTCTCGACATAGACAATCATGTCACCGATGACATATACGCCAGGTCTGTAGCCGAGGAACTTCTTGTATGTCGGTTTTGCATCATACTTCTCTGTTTCAAGGAACTGATGGTCGAAATCAACATCGTAGGTTTCCACCTCATTCAGTTCACCAGTGGAAACCAAGGCTTTTATAAGCAAGGCGTTGAGCTTGTCTGCCGTATTGAAATCATAGGTCTTGCCCTTATCGGAAGTATATGAGATGTTTTCCTGTGTCAGTTCCTTGATGGCTCTGAGGATGGTATCAGAGCTGC
>ENA-OPUE01000091-OPUE01000091.1-human-gut-metagenome-genome-assembly--contig:-NODE-91-length-79676-cov-4.498964_pt1 | contig 79676 bp, 77 predicted proteins | sample MGYA00241466_ERZ501924 | MGnify/ENA primary metagenome ERZ501924 (study PRJEB25962, sample SAMEA2042223) | human gut metagenome | biome: human gut; feature: human-associated habitat; material: faeces...
CTCCGTACTGTCAGCCGCAATATGCTTTTTGACTATTTTAGCACCGATAGCTGCACCGATAAGTGCTGTAACGATTATTCCAACGACAAGCAGCGGCGCTCCCCAGGAAACAAGCAGATCGGAGGCTGCAAGTATTGCCTCCCGTCTTCCGTCGGAAACGGAATTTTCCGCCATAGATTTTGCGGCAATGGCATATGGATATATCGTGCTTCCGATGCCTGCAAGCACCTGAGTTATAACATAGCTTGCGGTAAGTCCCTTTATATTTCCGTATCCGGTCTTTTTAAGAATTATCTCCGCAATAACGCCCGCCAGCAGATACAGCACTATGTATGGCAGATATCCGCCAAGTATTCCTCTTACAAAGCTGTATATCATCATTGCTCCGGGCTTTTTTATCTTTGTGCCGATAATAAAATACACAACTCCCTCAAGAAGCGAGAAAAATATAGGCATAAGCACTATGGTTATGGGCAGTGCATAAAGAAATGAGCTTATGAAGAAAATAACAACATTGATGAGCGTTAAAAGAGTTACGGTTATAATGTCCTTGACCTTTAATTTTGATGTGTTCATAATATACCTCCAAAAATCAAATTATGATACCGACGATGACCGCCGCAATAAGAATAACAATGAATAAAATGTCCCATACGCCAAAGCTCACGGAAATATATGAACTGCGCTTTCGTTTAAGATCGATGCCCCTTGTTTCGGCAGATGCCGAGAGCGCTTCGGCAATGCGGATAACTCTGAGAGCCATAGGAACAGTATGTATCTCAATATATTCGGGAAAAGCTTTCACCTTTTGCATTGCCGAAGAAAATGCACCTCTCGTTTCTATGGATTGGTTCATCAGCTTCATATCCTCCGAAAGCGTCGGAAAAAATCTGAAAACCACCGAGCATATCATAATTATCCTTTCGGGGATATGACATTTTCTCAATGCAGCAATAGTCCGTGCAGCTTCATCTCTTCCGATAAGAGTGCCAAGTATCAGCCCTGCCGATATGAGCCGTGGAAAATAAACGGCAATGAAAGACATAACGCTGTCGGGAAACAAGCCGTTCATCAGAATAAGCAGCGAAAAAATTCCTGCCCCGACCGCTGCAAGTGCCGCAAAGCCGTCAAAAAGCATCATTGAAAAAGCTGCTGCCGAAACCGCATAAACAAGCGGAGTTGAGGTAGTGGATATGACTGTCATAGCAGCCAGCCAGTACAAAAGCTTTGTTATCGGAGAAAGCCGCCCCGACCGCTTTTTCTTCCATGTCCTTGCATTATCCGTAAGTCGGAAGTTTTTATCCATATAGGCTGACAGAGAATGAAGCACATCGTCACTGTTCAGCACAAATTCACGGCTCACACTTCCGCCCGAAATGCAGATACATCTTGTGCAGACACCTGCCATAAGTTCAATGTCGTGAGTTATGATAAAAACAAGCTTTTTTCGGCTCATTTCCGCTATGATATCACCACAGCTTTCAAGGCTTGCCGCATCAAGCCCTGCAGTCGGCTCATCAAGGACAATAATAGGTTTCGGCGAAAAATATGCCAGCATAAGGCTTAATCTTTGCATCTGTCCTCCCGAAAGCGAGAACGGGTGACGGTTTCTCACCTCCCACATACCCGTTTTTTTCAGCAGTCGTTCCATCTCCTCCGAAAGCCCCTCACGGCTTTTATTGCCGTACCGAAGCTCATTTATAACGGAGTTTGTGAAAAACTGAAACTCCGCCTCCTGCATCACAAACATTACATTCTGCTTTATTGCGGCTCTTTTCATTTTTTTGCCGTTAAATAAGATATTTCCCGATGACGGTTTGAGAAGTCCCGAAATTATCTTGCCGAATGTGGTTTTGCCGCAGCCGTTTGAGCCTGCAACAGCGATTATCTCTCCCTGCTTTGCATTTACAGAGATACCGCTTAAAATATTACTGCCGTTTTTATAGCCAAAGTTTATTTTATCAGCCGAAAATGTAAATCCCGACGGTTCGTTAACAAGCTGCCTTTGCGATATTTTAACAAGTGCAAGATCGGTAGTTCTCAGCGACATTGCCCGCAGGTCGTCAATGCCTTTTGCAGCCATTTCTTCTGCGGATATTCTCTGTTTTATTTCGCCGCCGTCAATTACCCAGTATTCATCTGCAATGCCGCTGAGATAATAAAGCCGATGCTCGCTGAGTATCAGCGTTTTCCCCTGCGATCTCAGCTTAAAAAGCATCTCACGAAAACGCTTCACAGCCGCATAGTCAAGATTTGCCGTAGGTTCGTCCAGCAGCATAATATCCGTATCGGCTGCCCAAGCGGAAAGTATCGACACAAGCTGACGTTCACCGCAGGAAAGCTCATAAACATTTCTGTCACGAAGCTTTTCCATATCAAAAACGGAAAAAGCCATATCCACACGCTTTATTATTTCGTCCCGTGACACTCCGAAATTTTCAAGCCCGAATGCAATTTCAGTGCTGCTGTTCACAGTAAAAAACTGACTTCTCGGATCCTGAAAAACAGAAGCCGCCAGTTCCCCCGCCTCGCCTATCGTCAAATCTGCCGTATTCCTGCCGTTCAGTCGGCAAAAGCCTTTCAACACACCGTCATAAAATGTCGGTACAAGGCGATTCATACACCGCAAAAGCGTTGTTTTTCCGCAGCCGCTCCCTCCGCACAGCACTATGCACTTTCCTTTTGAGATGCTGCCGTCTGCAATGAGTGCTGCCTTTTTTTCCTCCGAATATCGGAATTTCAGATCAAATTCCACAGCATTTTCATTTTGCTCCATTTTTCCTCCAATAATAATTAGTCATAACTAACTCAAACCCATAAAAATGTGCCGTCAGACACATTTTATACTAATCCCAAACCGTTCTATAGACAAAGCCGACAGATAGAATAATCCAAGTCAAGGAAAGCGACCGCAGGCAGGCTGCCGCCTGTCAAGGGAGCTTGACGCAGAATTGGATTATTATATCCGAGGATTTGTCTATAGGTTGGTTTGGGATTAGTATTGAAGTTATATTTGCTCAAAAAGCCCTTTCCAGCCCGATTCGTGAAACTCCTCTATGCTGTCCATAAGCCGTACCGTTTTATCCTTATCAAAGCCCTTTTGCAGCACCTGTCGGTAAAATTGAAACTGCTCATTCATTATCAGCTCAATAAGATCCGTATCTACTTCCTTTGCTCTCAGACGAATAAAATCCGCTGTTGAAGCAGCCTTGTATGTTGTCCACTCATGAAGTTTTTTCTCCACGGAGCTTCCGCCGCTTCGGCAGAAAAGCAGGATACATTCGTCATAATAGGTGAAAATTATATCCACATATATCTGACGTTCAAGCCTTATGACTTTTAAAATATCCTCAATATTTTCGCTGTCCCTGACATCATTGTATGCCTTTTGAAGCGGATAAAGCCGTTTCTGCATCTCCTCGATAAGAGGACAGACGAGGCTGCAAAAAAGCTCGTCCTTGCTTTTGTAGCGTGTATATACCGCACCTGTTGTAAGTCCCGCATTTTCGGCTATCTTATTTAAAGAGGCTTTCAGAAAATCCTTTTCCTTAAATTCCTCCATTGCTGCCTTTGTTATCTTTTCATCAAGCGAATGATCTTTAACTGCCATATTCTCACCTTTTTACATCAATAATTGTATTATCGATAACTGTATTATCAATAATACCATTATCGATTGCATTTGTCAAGGGGGTTTTATAAAAAAATGCCAAAGCAGATATCAAATCCGCTTTGGCTTTCTGAATTATTCGTTTAATATATCGTTATTCCGACAAATTTTCCGTGCAGAAAAGGTCAATGCAGCTGCTAATGTTGCTTTCTGTGCAGTCTGTGGAAATGCCCGATGCCAGCCAATAAGCATATTTATCCGCATCATATTTTCCCAGAGCTTCAAGATCACTGCCGTATCTGAACTCAATATGCCAGGTTGTATCCATTGTATCGGGAGCCATGCAGAAATATGTAAACTCACCCGAATCCGCATCATCGCTTTCGTAAATATACAGTCCTCTGATATCCTCCATACCGATATAGTGATATGTGTGGCTGAAAACTTCATTTCCGCTTTCGTCCTTACCGGAAATTGTTGTTCCGTCAAAGGTAAATTCATCAACGCCCTGCATAAATTCACAGCAATATGCCATTCCGCCGTCAGCATATTTTTCAACTGCTTCATCTCCGATGACCGTACCTGTTACCATTGAGCTCATCTTTTCAACAGCACCCTCTGCGTTCTCTTCGCCGACAAGCTTTGCGCTGTCATCAAGCCAGAGCTGCTTATAATCATCTGCAAGTATAACGGGCCAAAGCTCCTGATATGTACCCTTTAAGTCAGTCAAAAGCTTTTGAGCAGCTTCAGCATTTTCATCTGTTTGAGTTTCCGTTTCAGACGATTCATTGTTTTCCGATGTTTCAGCCTGTGAAACCGCCGCACTCTGAGTTTCGGAAACGTTGTTATCACTGCTGTTTCCACAGCCTGCCAGCATTGAAGCCGCCATAGCAATCGATAAAGCCGAACATAAGATCTTTCTGTAATTCATTTTCAAAAATCTCCTTAATACAGATTTCGTTAGCATTTGCTAACAAGTGTATTATATATTAAATGCAGCAGCTATTCAATACCCGTTCAGACAATTCTTATCCAAAAAGACATTCGGTATTTTCAACCCTTGCCCTCGCATATTTTCTGAACTGTGCGGGAGTTATTTGATGCTCATTCTTAAAAGCGGAAGAGAATTTTGCAGGATTTTCATATCCCACCTCCAAGGCGATTTCGGAAACGGCTAAGTCCGTACGAAGCAGCATTTTTTGAGCCTCCTGAAGCCTGTAAATTTTCAGGTACGCATATAATGATGTTCCATATACAGCGGCAAAATTTTTCTTTAATGCAGTCGGAGAAATTTCAAATCTCTCCGAAAGCTCATCAATGGTATAGTGCTTTTTTATATCCGATACGATAAACTTATGAACCGATTTAACTGTAAGGACACTTTTCATATCAAGAAAATCTTCTTCAATTTTCTCTTGCGGAATATCAATATCAGTAAGGAACAGAAACAGCTCCAATATCTTTAATTTCAGATAACCTGCTCTGCGATTTTCCTTGACGGTGTACAGTTCCGAAAAAATATGGGAAGCGGCTTCATTTTTTCTGAGAAAAAACAAATTGTTTTTGTTTGCTGTCAATGCTTTTATCCTATCAAGATCTATGGACAGCATTTTAATGATCGAAAGCAGTTCATCGGAAAGCTTGTCGGTTTCTATAAAAATACTTATGCCGTGATAATGACTTGTGGGAAAGCAGGAATTTTCCAAATTTAAATTTGCTGCCTTTACAGCCACATCTCCGTGTGACATATAAAAGCAATGCTTTTCTCCCGCCGAACATTCGTAACGTCCTTCCATACAATGATTTATCTCGATCATGTTCTTTATGCCCTGCTGCTCCTTATTGCAATACCCCATGTGGATATCGTTGAAAGCCGCTTTTACTCCCGAAAAAACATTATAAACAGTAACCATTCCCACACCCGTTTCATTGTTGAGTTCATAAATTCTGCAATCGCCGCCATTGTCCGAATGACCCGTGTTTCTTCCGTATAATGATATCAGGTCAAAGCTGTTGTTCCTAATATTTTTATCGGGATAAATCTCTGCCATATGTATCATCTTCCCCCAAAAAGTGTTCTTTTGCTCACTGATTACCGTTTGCTAACTTTAATTATACCACTTAATTTCTATTTTTACAACAATGTACGAAAAAAACCACAAAAAAGGTTTCTGAAATGTAAGCATATCGGCCACGCAAATCATTTCCTCATAGCCACTGATCTAACCGTCAAAGGAATAGCAAAAGCCGCCGGATACGAACGTTCCGACAGCTTTTCAAGCAGGTTTCGGCGTATAATACTAATTCCAAATCAACCTATAGACAAATCCTCGGATATAATAATCCAATTCTGCGTCAAGCTCCCTTGACAGGCGGCAGCCTGCCTGCGGTCGTCTTCCTTGACTTGGATTATTCTATCTGTCGTCTTTGTCTATATAACGGTTTGGAATTAGTATAACAGGACTTCTCCCGACGGAATATCGTGAACTTATCGGCAAATAACTTACTGCGAAAAATATTTCCTTATTTTCAAAACAGCGCTTTCCGTCCAGATCCCAGAATCGGTTATTTTTCCGTTTTCAAAAAACAAAAATCGGTCGCAGCATTTTTCGATAAGCTCAGGATCGTGGGTGATTATAAACTGGGTTTTCCCCTGTTCCGAAAGCTTCAATATATTTTCCGCCGTCCGACACATATTTTTATAGTCAAGACCACTTGTCGGCTCATCATAAATTATCAGTTTTTTCTCCGCTGCCACAGCCCCTGCGATCGCAAGCCGCTGCTTCTGCCCGCCCGACAATGACATCGGGTGGGCATCTTTATATTCAAACAGTTCCATGCTTTTCAGCACTTTTTCCGCAGTCCGCATCTTTTCATTATCGGACAGCGGAAGTCCCAGCGTCACATCTTCAAGCACACTTTCCGAAAAAAGCTGGTGATTTACGTCCTGAAAAACTATATATGAAAATCCCGTAAGCTTTCTTCCCCGATATTCCTTTTCGCCGTCAGATACGCATATTCTGAATTTTCTTTCAAGTCCGCACACACACCTTGCGAACGTGCTCTTTCCCGCACCGTTGTTTCCAATAACAGCCACAACTGACCCTTTCGGTATTTTAATCTCGGGGATATCCAAAACAAAACCTTTTCTCGTATAAACAAACGAAGAGATCGTACAGCAGCTTTGTGCAGCCTCAGACGGTTTTCTTATCGGCATAAGATCGCAGCCGCATCTTAATCCTGCAGAGTGGAGTTCTTCCGCCGAACGGCTGTAAAAAAGCTCTGCCGAAATATCCTCCGCTATCCTGCCGTCATCAAATCGTATCACTCTGTCCGCAAAGCTCTTTGCCCACCAAAGGCGGTGTTCGGCGATTATAACAGTTTTCCCTGCATTTTTCCATTTCAGAATAATATCCCTAAGCTCACGGATAGAGTCAACATCAAGGTTTGATGTTGGTTCGTCAAGCACAAGCATATCGGGACTGAGCATACTCACCGAAGCACACGCTATCCGCTGCTTTTCTCCTCCCGACAGCTCCGAAACGCTTTTTCCGAGCAGCTTTTCAAGATGAAACTCACGGACATTTTTCTCAAATCTCCGAAGTATCTCACCCTTATCCATTCCCATATTTTCGCAGGCAAAAACTATCTCCGTATCGGTAAGCATAGTATAAAACTGTGATTTAGGATTCTGAAAAACCGAACCGACTTTTTTCGCAAGCTTATGCAGATGTATTTTTGAAGTATCAGTCCCGTCAATATTTACGCTTCCCGTAAGCGTACCCTCATAATAGCAGGGAATAAGCCCGTTTATCAGTCTGCCAAAGGTCGTTTTTCCGCTGCCCGAGCCTCCGCAGAGAATGACAGCCTGACCGCTTGGAATTATTATGTCAATATCTTTCAGTGTTTCTCCCGACGGCGAATTTTCATAGGAAAAACCAACATTTTTTATCTCGATCATATTACCTGCCCGTTACCTTTGAAAAAATAAAGATCATTACTGCGGCTGCACAAAAAGCAAGCACCGCAATATCCTGAAAATGGAACCCACTTGTGCATACATTTGTCCGCTTGTTCGGCGAGTCAAGTCCCCTTGCCATTGCCGAAGCGGAAAGCTCACTTCCCATCTGCATAAGCTCCGTGAGAAGCGGCACCATTCGGTATTCCAGCATTTCAATGGGCTGCCCCAATTTGCCTATCCCTCTTATGCGCAATGCGTCACGGATAAAGCCGTACTCCTCCTTTATCGCAGGAAAAAAGCGGAACATTACCGATACGGGAACGGAGAATTTCTTGGAGATGTGAAATCCGTCCACTGCTGCGATAAATTCACTTACCGTTGAAGACAAGATCAGCACCCTGAACATTGCAAGCCCGGGCAGCATTTGCGTAAATATCGAAGCCACGGCAGATGCAAATATGTTCAAAAACGGAACATTGTACATTCTTAGCAGATTGGGAATCACAAGACAGATGATATACGAAGTGCAGTAAGCTGCGGCGTTCCAATATTTTTTCAGTATCAGAAATGACACAAACGGAACTGCCGCCAGAATCGGCAGCACATACCGCATAACGCCCGTATAGCCACAGGAAAACATTATCATCGGAAGCGTGAGACACAGAATTATTTTTGTTCTTGCGTCAAGAAAAAGCTGTCTGTAGGTCGGCTTTTGTGCAAAAATAAAGCTGCCCATCAGATCAATCCGCTCCTTGCAAAGTGCTTTTTCAGGACGGCTTTTCCAATATATCCGCCGATCATTCCCCCAACAAATGCCGATACCGCCACAAGCGGGATCGTATAGGCGTGAGAGAAATATCCCGACATAATATCCATATACTCCTGACCGTAATAGGCTGTTTTTTCGGTCAGTTGCTTCTGCGTCATGAATACATAGCTTGCCACATTTGCATTTGCTCCCACACTGCATAAGCCGTAGGCGATGATCGTTGCGGCTGCGCTTTTGTATTGCTTTGCTTTGAGGATCATCTCCGCAATTGCCGCACATATCACTCCGCCGATAAGGCTGTATATCCCTACTCCCGCAAGTGTAAGTATCACGCCGTAAATAATGTAGGTTATCAGCACCATACCGAATTTCTTTATCCTCGAAAAATAAAGCATCATAGGTATTCCGAGGATCACCGAGCTTGCAAATGGTATCATCATATTCACAAACGGAATAAATCCCATAACCGCTGCAATTACCAAATTCAATATGAAATACAGCGCCGTAAAAATGCCGATATTGATAAGATCCTTGCCGTTGAGCTTGCTTTTTTCATTCATAAAATTTTCCTCCTATGCTCTGGCCTTCCATTCAAGGCTTTCATTCTGAAGAGTATAAAGTTTGTGATAAAGTCCGTCCTTTTTCATAAGCGTATCGTGCGTTCCTTCCTCCGAAACAGTTCCTCTGTCAAGCACAACTATCTTATCGCAGCCTGCAACAGTCCTCAGCTTATGGGCAATTATCAGAACCGTTTTGTTTTCAATAAGCTGACCGATCGCACGCTGTATTTTTGTTTCATTTTCTGGGTCAAGGCTTGCCGTGCTTTCGTCAAGAAGTATTATGGGAGCGTTTTTCAGCAGCGCTCTTGCGATTGAAATTCTCTGACGTTCACCGCCCGAAAGCGTTTTTCCGTTTTCTCCGATAATAGTTTCATATCCGTCGGGAAGCTGACGTATAAATTCATCACAGGCAGCCGTTTTTGCAGCCGCATAGATTTCTTCTTCCGAAGCATCTTCTCTGCCGATGCGGATATTGTTGAAAATCGTATCATTAAAAAGCACAACGTCCTGAAAGACTATGGAATAATTTTTGAGAAGCTGTTCGGGGGCAATATTATTCACATCTTCACCGCCGACAGAAACCGTTCCGACGTCTGTGTCCCAAAATCTTGCCGCAAGACGTGCAAGGGTGCTTTTACCCGAACCCGAAGGACCGACAAGAGCCGTTATTTCTCCCTGCTTTGCCGTAAACGAAACATTGTGCAGGACCTCCTCATTGTTGTATGCAAAGCTTACATTGTCAAATTTTATGTCAAAGCTGCCTACAGCGATATCATCTCTTCCGTTCTGTTCAGGCTCTTCAAGCAGCTTGGATACACGGTCTGCCCCGACAAGCGATGCGATAAAGTCCCCAAGATGTTCGCAGGCACTTGTGAGCGGCTCATAAATTCTCACTGCCGCATAGATAAATACAAGGAACTTGAATAAGCTTATCTCTCCCGATACGAGCATTCCCGAACCGTATATTATAACTACTCCAAGCCCTACCCTCATAACATTATAGGAAACAGATATCGACAAACCTGCGAGCAGTTCATACAAAACCTGCCCCGGAATTATCCGCTTTATTTTTCTCCCAAGCTTCTGACGATAATCGTCCATAGCCTCAGATGTCCGCAGAAGCTTTATGTTCTCAAGATATTCCTGCAGGCCTGCACTCACATCAAGCTTTTTGCTGCGATTCTTTTTGTTCGTGCCTTCCGAAATTTTTCTTGAAAGCGACATAACTATCAGCACCACAGGCAGGCAGACAGCCAAACAAGCCGCAAGACGGAAATCATATATAAAAAGCACGGTGACAGAAACAATTCCCGTCAGTATTCCGCCGATAAGCTCCGCCGCACTCTGCGAAAGAACGTGTGACATCGTCTGAACATCGTCCATAATAATGCCCGTGATATCGCTCAGATCACGCATTCCGAAAAACGACAGCGGAAGCCTCCTCAGCTTATCCGCAAGCTCCATTCGCAGGCTGTATTCCTCCTGCCCCGATGTAAGATATTCCTTATGATAAGCGACCTTGTATGTAACAAACATCACTATGAGTATCACGACCAGCGCCGCAATGTACGGCAATAACTGTATTTTCCCGTCTGTTCCCTCAAAATGCTTTGTTATCATTTGTTCGCTTGCCATTGCAAGAAAAATGATCGGGAGCATTGCCGACAGGTTAAACAGTGCAAGCCACACCCCTGCTTTCGTAATGTTTTTTTCACCGCTTTTGCTCAGATGAAAAATTTTACCCAACATCTTTTATTCCTCCGATCTTCCAGGTTGCGCTGCTTTCATATTCACGGAACATATCGGCATAGATCCCGTTTATCTTCAAAAGCCCGCCGTGAGTTCCGCTTTCGGCAATTTTTCCGCTTTTCATAACAAGAATTTGATCGGCATGAACTATCGTCTGTAATCTGTGGGCGATCATAAGAACTGTTTTTCCTTTCAGCAACACATCAAGCGCTTTCTGTATCAGATATTCATTTTCAGCGTCCGCAAAAGCCGTTGCTTCATCAAGCAGAACTATCGGAGCATCTTTGAGTATCGCTCTTGCAAGAGCTATTCTCTGCATTTCACCGCCCGAAAGATACACTCCCTTTGTGCCTATCACCGAGTCAATACCGTTCGGAAGCTTTGCTATAATATCTTCACAGCGAGCCGATCTCAAAGCACTCATTATCTCTTCCCGTGAAGCATTCGGCTTGTACATTGCAACATTATCCGCAACCGACATCTTAAACAGATTCGTGTCCTGAAAAACAATGCTTATATTTTTCATAAGTTCGGAATAATCAATATCACGGACATCAACTCCGCCGATAGTGACCTTTCCCTCCGTAACGTCCCAGAAACGTGCGATCAGATTTGCCGCTGTGCTTTTACCTCCGCCCGATTCTTCGACAAGAGCCGTGACCGTATTGGGTCTTATTTCAAAAGAAACATCATCAAGTGCTTTCACACCCTCTTCATATCGGAACGAAACATTGCTGAACCTTATTTCACAGTTGTTCGGAAAATGCAGCTTTTTTTCTTCGGATAAAGGCTTTTGCGCCATTATTTCATCAATTGCGGTAAATGAAGCTTCCGCCAGCATAAGATTTGATGAACTGTGCATAAGCTTTGTGAGTATCGAAGCCACAAGCGGTACAAGCACGGCAAAAAAAGCAAATGTCATTATGACTTTTTCCGCTCCGCCGCCGATATTGTAAAGGATAATTCCTCCCGGGATCAGAAACAGAAATACCGCATTTATGACCGTTGTATATGCGCTGAAAGCATTCTCCATCGAGAAGGAATATTGCGTCATAAAATCGGCATAATCCTTGACAGCTCTCTGATACCGTCTGAATGAAGAAGCCGTCTGTCCGAATGTTTTCACCACGGCAATTCCACGAACATATTCCGTAGCCGCATTGCCAATGTCCTCCCCCGATCTCTGCACCTTTTCGATAAATTCGCTGCTTTCGCCTTTCAGCATTGAAAAAAGAAGCCCGAAGCCAATGATTATCGGCGCAAGACATATAAGCGACAGCCGCCAGTCATAACGAAACATAAACACAAGAAATGCAACGGGAAGCACCATCGACTGCACATAATCGGGAATGTTGTGAGCAATAAGTATCTCAAGGTTGTCGGTATTTTTTTCGATTATTTTTCTCTGCTTGCCGCTTGGATTGAGTATGTGATACCCAAGAGGCAGCGTTCCGAGCTTTTCAATAAGCCTAATACGCACTCCTGCAACTGTGTTGTATGCGCTGATATGCGAACAAAGAAGCGCCATTCCGTATATTCCGAAACCCATACAGATATAATATACCGCTTTTATTCCAAGCTCTTTCATCGCTGCAAGGTCAATTGAGCCGTAATCCCCCGCCGAACCTATCAGCAGTTTCATTACTTCGTAAACACAAATGTATGACTTCAGATTTATCACAGCGGAAACCGCCGCCAGAACAGCGGAAAGCACTATCGTTATTCCAAAAGCGCCCGCATATTTAAACAGCTTTGCGAATATTTTTGATGATTGACCCATTAAAATGATCCTCCTTTTAGTTAGAATACGCTAACCATAATTCAAATTGAAATCACCTGCTGTTAAACAGATGATCTCAAAATTTATTTCAGCTTCAAAATGTCAGCCCAGCCCACATCAAAGAAATATTTCAACTCTTCAACATATCGGACAGCCTCACTTTTGTCCATTTTATGCGCAACAGGCTCGAACAAGCCGTAAAGATATGAACTGACAAGTATGTGAATGGTTTTTTCGCCTGCTTTATGACCGTTGATTATTGCTTCATGCCCCGTGAACTCCATAAAACGACGTGTTGAGGCTTCAATTATTTCCACCAATTCGTCCATATAATGTTCGTATGATGAACCGCCCGAACAGCATAAAAGCAGCCTGAAAACATCAAAATTGTCATAAATAAAATCAATGAATCCATTCCCGTCCGTGTCCTCATGAAGAGCGGAAGCTTCCTGCTCCAATTTTGTCTGACCGTGAAAATTATTGTTTGTTTCAATAAGGTTTCTCTTGAATTCCTCAGCAACTCCCGATACAAGCGAGCAGAAAAGAGCGTCTTTCCCCGAATAACGTTTCTGGAGCGCCCCCCATGTAACGCCTGCATTTCTGCAAATATTATTTGTTGATGCCTTTTCATAGCCCTTTTCAAGGAACTCCGACATTGCCGCTTCAAGAATTTTGGAATCTATGGTTTTATCCGCCTTTGACATTATGCAGCCCTCCATCTGATAGTATATCTATCGGTAGTATCACTATCATTATATCAAAAAACCAAAGCTTGTCAATAGCAATCGACAAGCTTTGTACTTTTCTACAAACAAATTCTATTTATGTCAGACTATTATGTACAGTATATTTATACTAATTCCAAACCGTTCTATAGACAAAGCCGACAGATAGAATAATCCAAGTCAAGGAAAGCGACCGCAGGCAGGCTGCCGCCTGTCAAGGGAGCTTGACGCAGAATTGGATTATTATATCCGAGGATTTGTCTATAGGTTGGTTTGGAATTAGTATTAAAGCAGTGACACAAAAATTATGTGCGCATTGCCTTAAACATCATATCAGCTGAAATATCGCCATTCCCACAACACATATTACGCTGCCTATCATATTGAGCGTAGAACGCTTTTCTTTCCGTATCAATCCGATAACGAACAGCGTGACGAGTATCATCGGCTGAATGAACGAGTAATTTGCAAGGCTTATTGCAAAAAAGAAGATGTGCTGATAATTCCCCCGGGAAAGCTTCACCGTCCCGTTATTGAGGAAAATATACCTTATGAGCGTTATGTGCTGTGGATATACAATTCCTGCCTTGCACGGAACATCGGCATAAACGGATTTATCCGAAACATAAACAGCTGTGCCGATGAAAAGAAAACGCACCGCATTTTCTTTGAGGGATAAGAGTATGACCGACTGTGCAGACTTCTTGACAAGGCTATCGACAGTTTTGTTTCGGAATATGTCACCAAAAGCTGCATAACGCTTATAATTGATAAGCTGAACAACGAATTTTCAAATATCAGACGTATTGAAAATGATTGGGACGATCTTATAGGTCTGGTGATAGTTTATCTCAATGAAAATTTCGTAGATTCATCAACACTCGATAAAGCTTTCTGCGGAGTTTTTCGAATCAAAATATTACCTTTCACACCGATTCAGAGAGTACACAAAAACCTCCATTCACAACCATATCCTTATGAAAAAATCAATCTTGCAAAAATGCTTCTCAAAATATGAAAAATGCGGATTTTTCACCTATTCAAACTTTTACAAAGCTTTTGTTGAACGGACAAGTGTTTCGCCGAGGGATGCCGAGGGATTATGCTAATTCTTAAAAAGCATACTTTTTTCAGATAAATCCCTTTTGTTGCATAGAAAATAGCTGTCATACACAATAGGCATTGTTTACGATACACTTGTTCATCTGAGCAGCATTTTTATTGCATATCGGTCTTAAAAAGCAACGTAAAATCGCCCTTTTCCCGTACGCTCCTCTTGTTGTGTTGGGATTGCCTGCGCAGAGGGCCTTTACTTCTGCATAATCAAGCGCAATTTCATCCACGTCCTCGCAGGAACGAACCGGAGACTTATCGGTCATAATCTGACTGATAAATTTCTGCTTGTTTTCAAGCATCTGATATAGGTAAGCATCGAATGTCTTGTCGGTCGTGTAGCGATAAATATCAACTTTAGTGTTAGTGTTGCCCTGCCGGATAATTCGTCCGTGGCGCTGCTCCATATCCGATGGGCGCATCGGTGCGTCAAGGTCGTGCAGAGCTATCATTCGCTCCTGTGCATTCATTCCCGCACCGCACTTCTGTGTAGAGCCTATCATTACACGGATTTCGCCCTTATTCATCTTTGCAAAAAGCTTTTGCTTTTCTTCGGTTGTGTCCGCATCGTGGATAAAAGCTATTTCCTTTTCGGGAACGCCTTTCGCCACAAGTTTTTGCTTGATATCATCATAAACACAGAATTTACGCTCAGATTCAAAGGTTTCGGTAGGAGAATGGTGCAGCTTTGACCACGTCTCCTCAGGAATTTCTGAGATTTTTCCGCTTGAAGCTATTACAGCACTATTGCTTGCAGTCATTGTGTCATAATCCACAGTGTGAATCATTATGATATCTTCATCAAATACACCTCCTGCTTTGAAATTCTTAGGTGGTTTACTGCCGGTAAGCTTTTTGAAAATCTTATCAGCCGTATCTTTCTGACCGAGCTTTGCACTGTAAACAGGTGCATATTCGCCTTTAGTGTCCTTTCGATACAATGTATATGTATTTTCATTAACAGCAGCCTGTGGTGTTGCAAGGTCGCAGAATATGAGCTGAGTGCTTTTCTTTTCAGCCGTCTGCTTCCAAATATCAAAAACATTGTTTATGCACACATTTACCTTAGAATTTGGGTCATCAGGCAGTGATGGATTCATACACCTTTGGTCAAGTCCTATCTTTCTGCCGTCAACAGTAAGCTTGCACATATTATCCTCGGTAGGATCCACTGCTCCTGCACGGATAATCTTTGCACGTTCCCCAAGGTTCTTTATCATCTTTGACTGCATTTTTGTTGCAGGAACATTGATATTGTGCATTTCAAAATCAGGTCTGTCAAGATTCAATGTTGCTGCCGTTTTAATATCGGCACATTCTTTGAATATGTTCATCAGTTCGGGCAGATTTTGAAATTTGGCAAAACGTGTTTTCATCTGATACTTGCCGTTTGCTTCGGGTGACAGTTCCATTGATGTGGTTGTTTCACCGAAAATAGATGCCCAACGGTCAAAACTGTTTATTCCAAGCTCCCTGAGCTTATCAGCCTGTAAGTACCGCATAAGTGTGTACATTTCGGACATTGAGTTACTTATAGGCGTGCCACTGGCAAAAATTACGCCCTTGCCGCCTGTAACTTCGTCAAGATATCGGCATTTCATCAGAAGCTGCATAGATCTGCCCGAACCGCCGCTGCCTATGCCTGATACATTCTGCATTTTTGTAGGAGTATCAAGGTTTTTGTATGCCTGGGATTCATCGACAAAGATTTTGTCGATACCGAGCTGCTCAAAGTTAAGCATATCTTCTTTAGGCGTTTTTTCAAGGAGCTTTTGAATTTTATCCGTATAAGATTTTATAGCACGTTCTACTTGCTTTACGGAATATGAGCCTTTATTGGATGTTGCACTGATTTCATCAAGTGCCGCTTCAAGCTTATCTACTTCGCTGTAAAGTGTCTCAAGCTCTCGTTCACGGGATAGATGTATCATATCAAACTGAGAATGCCCGATTATCACAGCATCCCAGTCCCCTGTTGCAATTTTTGCAAAAAGATCTCTTCGATTTTCTGGCTTGAAGTCTTTCTCTGTTGCCACAAGTACGTTTGAATTTGGGTAAAGAGTGCGGAAAGCATCGCCCCACTGTTCTGTAAGTGCATTTGGAGCAGTTATAAGTGGTTTACTGTGAAGTCCGAGTCTCTTGCCCTCCATTGCTATAGCAACCATTTCAAATGTTTTGCCGGCACCGACCTCGTGGGCAATGAGAGTATTTCCATTGCTGTAAAGGCTGCGTGCAACTGCATTTTTCTGATGGGGTTTAAGAGCTATATTTGAGTTCATTCCAACAAAGTTCAGGTGTGAGCCATCATATTCTCTGAGCCTTACGGAATTGAATTTCTCATTATAGAGATTGGTAAGTTTTTCTCTGCGTTCAGGGGTTGCAAAAATCCAATCCTTAAATTTATTTTTCAGCTCGTCCTGTTTAGACTGAACTACCATTGTTTTATCCTGATTTACAGCTAAAACATATCGGCCCTTTTCATCTTTGATTTCAATGCCATTTTCATCTTTTACACGTTCTCTGATTTCTGCCTTTTTCATATTTAGTGACACTTCGATTATTTCATACGCATTCATATCGGAAGTACCGTAAGTCTCAGTGGCAAGAGTATTGCCATAACTATGCTGATAACCTTCGACTTTCCATTTGTCAGTGGCCTCGGAATATATCACCTCAATGCTGTTGCGTGTCTGAAAATCAGGTTTAAGTGTTTCAAGTATAAACTGCCGTATATATTCAGGATCTATCCATGCTGAACCAAGCTTGACAGATATATCAGCAGCTTCTATGCGCTGCGGCATAACAGCTCTGAGGGCTTCAATATTGCGTTCAAGTCCTGCTTCTTCAGCAGCTGCAAGCTTAGCTCTGATATTGCCTGTAAGATATTCATCAGCACTTTCCCAGCGCATATTTTTCTGAGGATTCTGATAAATCTTGTCTCCAAGTTCTGCTACAAGTTCGCTTTCGGATTTGTCGGTAAGCATCGACATATAATCCATATCAACACGCATTTTTTCTGAAAGCGAAAGAATAAGTGCGTCCTGTGCATTATTGCAATGATCTATTACAATCTGCGGATTTATGGTCTTTTTACTGAATATATCAGCTTTTCCAATGAAATTTCCGCTGTTATCAGTCTTTTCAAGACTTTTTATAAGATGATAGCTGTTATCATTTGCAAATGCTTTTTTGTTTTCAGCCTGTCCGATCCGACCAAAAAGCTCAACAAAATCATCATAGTCTTTGCTGAGTTTATTTTGTGCATCAGATATCTTGACCTCATTTTCGCCGTTGTAGTTGTTTATCTGTAAGTCAAGCAGCTCGTGAACACTGTCCCTGAGCTGTGTCATAGCTTTGATACGGTCAATGTTTTTCTCATCATTTACACGTTCCATAGTGTCTCCTGCTTCGTGATAGTAAAGTGTATCATCAGAAATGACATAACCGTACTTCGGAGCATCAGGAGGACAGGGTACTGTATCAAGGTGAGAAGCATTTTCACGTTCAGATAATTTGACAGCTTCGTTGTATTCACCTTTAATATTTTGAATTGCAACAGCAAGCTGTTCTTTAAGGTCCGCACCTTCAATCGGAACACACATAGTGGCATTGGCTTGATTTCCGTACAGCTTATTGCCCTCCACCATTTCACCAAGTATCATTTCAGGGTGGTCAGCAAAGTATTTGTTTACAGCAATCCCATTTTCAAGGATATCCTTGAATACCCATTCAGGTGTGTTCTGCTCTACGCTGACAGGCTTTTCTCGCTTTTGCAGGAAAATAATATCAGATGTGACTTCTGTTCCTGCGTTCTGCTTAAACGCTGTATTCGGCAGACGTATCGCACCGAGCAGCTCTGCTCGTTCGGCAAGATACTTTCTGACCTCGGGGCTTTCCTTGTCAAGCGTACCCTTTGAGGTCACAAATGCTACTATTCCTCCGGGGCGGACTTTATCGAGGGTTTTGGCAAAGAAATAATCGTGAATATACATATTCTGATTATTATAGTCCTTGTCATTGACTTTATAGCTGCCAAACGGCACATTGCTGACCGCAATGTCAAAGCTGTTGTTTTCAAAAGTTGTATTTTCATAGCCCTTTATCTGAATATTTGCAGAGGGATAAAGAAGCTTTGCAATACGTCCTGTTATGCTGTCAAGCTCAACACCTGAAAGCTTGGAGTTATTACGCATTTCTTCGGGCATAGAACCGAAAAAATTTCCCGTTCCGAGTGCCGGTTCAAGAATCTTTCCACCCTTAAATCCCATATTTTCAAGAGCAGAGTAAATCGAGTTTATGACTGTATAGCTTGTAAAGTGTGCATTGAGTGTTGATGCCCTTGCAGAAGCATATTCTTTCGGCGTGAGAAGCCTTTTCAGCTCCGCATATTCTTTACTCCAGTCGTTCTTGCTGCTATCAAAAGCATTTGCCAAGCCACCCCAACCAATATATTTTGCAAGTATCTGCTGTTCTTCGGGGGTAGCACTGCGCTTTTCACTCTCCACCTGTTTCAAAAGGCGTATAGCAGCGATATTGTTCTGACAGCGTGTCTTATCTCCGCCAAAATCCCCATAATTGCTTTCGTTTATGGTATAGTCGCTTTTTAAAGCAGTGCTTTCCTTGTTTTCAGGCTTAGGAGAATTGTCATTTTCGGCATCTCTATGTTTTGACGGATTTATTTCGTCCATTGAAACATAATGATTTTTGGCACTAAAGAATGAAAACTGCTCAATCTCCTGCTCCTTGGGATTTTCAAGCATTTGACCATTTTTAAGGACCATATCAAGGCAGGAAAGGGCATTTTTATACTCATTGTCAGTAATCATTCCCAAATCAGCCTGAGCAGCAAGGAGAATTTTTTCGGCTGCCGATTTGTACAGCGGTAAAGAAATATCATTATGAACATTGGCATTGAGAACAGACATAAAAGCTGAATGATAGCTTTCCCAGTCATACGCTTCTGCTGCCGTGCCGTTGTAAAGCTCGTTGATAGCGTGACGAACATCATCAACGATCATATAGCTGCTTTTTTCATTTGTTATTTTCTGTACATCTGTTTTTTTCACATCAGGAATAATCATTTCACCTGATTCAATCATTTTATCCAGCATCTCATTTCCTTCGCTGACAAAATAGTCAAACTCAAGATTTGAAAGCTCCTGTTCATTCATTTCTTTCAAAGAATTATATTTATCCGTTTTTACAAGCTTTTCGTCAAGAAAATACCGCACCTCATACTTTTCAAGGTCTGCTTCAACTTCAAAGCTATAATCGGCATTGTCACCGAGTTCTGTATATCCCAAACCAATATGATTGAGATTATCTGCTGTAAAAGGCTCATCATCGGGAGAAATATCAAATTCTCTCTCATTGTAAGCTTTGAGATATTCAGCCGCTTTTTTAAGTTCTTCATCATAGTTCCCCACTGGGGAATTTTCAATTTCCTTTTCAGAATTACCAATGAATACTCCATTGTCTGCGAGTTTATTGCCATAGTCTGTTCTGCTGTTTTCTGCTTCAAAAGCCTTATCCATTTCATCAATGGAATATCCCATTGAGCCGATAATGCCTTCTTCAACGGATCTTTCGAGAGCCTGTTTTTCTTTCTTTTCAGCAACCTTTTTGAGTTCTGAAATAATTTCTTCTTCGCTGTGATTGCTGACTATGCTCAATGCCTCTTCAATTCCTATATTGATATAGTCATCAGTAGATGTGTAAATCCTTACCGTATTGTAATCAAGGTCAAATTCAAGGCTATATACCCATTTATCATTTCCCTGTTCAATCTCTGCTGCACGTGGAGCGCTGATCTGCTCACCCATTTCCGAGAAAGCAGTGTACTTCAATTCATTCATCTGCCTTATAGCATCAGAAAGAGAAAGATATTCGATAGATTTCGTGTATTGTGAATCATACTGATGAACGGTAATAAGAGCGATTTTTGAGGGAGTAGCCGCAGGAAATTCTGTTGTACGTTCTTCTTTATGCTGTATCTCCGTTCTATGAACATCTGCCGCAGTCATTCGTACAGCTTCCATACGATTGTCATATTCATTTTTCAGCCACTCGTTATAATATACCGAAAGCGGAGAACCTGTTTTAATAAGATTTTCTATAGCAGATTGTACATCAGGATCAGCAATATCAGAGGAAAGGTCAAATTCAATATAAGCCAATATATCACGCTTAACAGTCAGCTCATATGCCGCTGCTTTTGCTTTTTCGGCAGTATCAAGGCTGTTTTCATATTCTTCAAGCTCCTGACTGGCAATATTATACAGCCTTTCGGATAAGCTGAGATTGTCATCGTGAACGATGTTCCCCACTGGGGAATTTTTATCATAGTATTCTTCAAAGCCGTTCCACACGTCAGCCATAATAACGTTTTTATATTCATCAACTATGATGCAGGCTGATTCATCGCCGTATATTTCATTTTCAAGAAGATACATCTTTTTGCCGTCTATAATATCACTGTCAATGACATACCAAGTTCCGATATGTCCTTCGATAGCGATATTATCACTCTGTTCATTGATAACAGAATTATTGCGGCTTTCTTCGGCGGAACGGACAGCAGAACTTTTTTCTTCCAGTGCAGAAATCAGTCTGTCAACAGCTGTGATATTGCTGCTGTTCTCGGCAATACCATAAAATTCAAGTGTGTTTTCGGGCTTGTTTATATAGTTTCTTGCCGCAGATGTAAACGCTTCTGTGTCAGAGCTTATTATATATTCCTCACAAGAACTGAAAAGAGAATATATAAATTCATTCCTGCCTGTTGTTTCGTCAGCTGCACTGATTTTGGCATTATATGCAGCGATGATATCCTGTTCATATATAGCTTTGCAGACAAATTCTCCTTCACCAAAGTTGCCATCAGGATTATAATATATCCACTCAAAACTGTTTCCATCTGAATTGTATGTAAAATGGTCAGGATAATCGTTGCCCATTCTTGGAAACGAGGTAACAAGCTTTGCATTATCGTGTCTTATCTTGTCAGCACGTTCAATTTCTCTCCACTGATTTATCTGAGCTTCATCAGTGGAGATAGAAATGTTATGTGCCTTGGCATATTCCGCTGCATCATCAACGTAATTGAATGTAGGTACAACGCCGTCAGTATCATAATATGCGTTTCCGCTTTTATCACTTAAATAATAAATCTCATCAAAAGCATCAGATGTAAGGGATATTTCAAAGGAAACCTTTGCATAGCCGTTTCTTTCCTGCTCAATATAGCCCTTAACCAAAGCTTCGATTTCTGAGCCGCTGACCGTAATTCTGCCCTTTTCACCTTCAACAATGCCTGAGTACATTATATGCTCAGAATCGAGACGTGCAGCTATTTTATCAACGACATCAGCGTCCATTGAAATTATGCGTTTGTCTCTTATATACTTGTACTGAGTGTTTCCGATAAATCGGCGGGGATTTTCCGCCTTTATCTTATCGAGGATTTCGCTTGCTCTTTTGAAATTTTCATCGCCGCTTACTGTAATAGTGGCTTTATAATCGCTTATTCGTCCCGAATATGGGATTTGCTCCTTATCAAGAAAATCCGCAAGCTTTCCGATATATTCGGCTGTGCTGTCAATATATTTTTTGTTCTGAATATTACGGTAAGGGGTATTTCCTATGATATTATTCATATCTTATGCCTCCTGTCAACGTTTTGGGGAATCAGTATGGAAGATCGTCAGTATCGACCTCAGTAAAATCTTCCATTTCATGTGAAGCAAATGGATTGTTAAAATCACTCTTTTGCTCGCTTTTCTGTGGCTTACGATTATTTGTAGGGGCAAATGAAATTTCTTTTATCAATACAGTCCTTTCATTGTGTACGGACTTATTGGCATCTTCCCACTTACTGCTGCGAAGTGTGCCCAAAATATCTACAAGCTGGCCCTTGTGGATATATTTCGAGCAAAACTGAGCTGTATTATTCCAAGCTTCAACCTTGATAAAATCAGTTTCTTCGGGTGATTTGTCACGCTGAACGGCAATATTGAAGCTGCATACGAATTTGCCGGCAGGAGTCTGCCGAAGTTCGGGGTCCACCGTAAGTCTGCCTGTAAGTATTACAACGTTTCTCATTCTGATTTTTCCTCCTTGGGTTTGTTATCATCACTGATAAGTGATATGATGTCATTGACAGTAAAGCCTTTTTCAGAAATGCACTTGCAAAAAGATATTATCTGCTTATAGGATATCTTATTCTTTTTGCAGAGTGTATCAAGTTCCTTGACTTCCTTTTCGTGCTGCTTGCGTTCTTCTGCTTCAATCTTTTCGGCAATAGCCTTTGCCTTTGCTTCCGCTGCCGCAACTGCCGCAAGCCTTTTTGTCTGTTCTGCCTTAAGCGCTGCAAGCTTGTTGACCTTTTCTGATGACTTCTTCTGTTCCATAATTATATTTTCCCTTTCCTTATATCATTTTCGATATCGCATATTCTTGCAGAAATAAACGATTCTGCGGATTTAAGTGTATCAAGTTCCTTTTCAGCGTATCCGACAAGCTGTCTGAGCCGATCTCTGCGCTTTTTCATATCAGCAAGCACAGCATCTTTTGATGGATACGCCCGACAGTCTGGGTAATATATCTTTTTATGCAGATTTTCTTTTTTGGACTGTGACATTGAATTACCTCCACATCTATTTACTTATAACCGCACTCCGTTCCTGTGAGCGCATTTGTGCTTTTTCCTGTGCTTTTTCTGACCATTCAGTAACCTTTTTCACCTCTTGCGCAAAATTCCCGCTTTTTGTAAGCTTTAAAAGGTCATTAAAGTCCTTTACTCCGGCTTCGGCACATTCACGATTCACCCGGAAATTGCTGCGGTTTGCCCAAATAAAAGAGGATTGCGCAATCTCCGCTTTTGAATTTTTTGCATCTTTGAAATCATCTGCCGAAAGGAAAAAGCTGCACTGCTTACCGTTTATATCAGCAATTATGTATTCTATCGGAGGTTCCCGGTCGGTGAATGTTCGTTTGTCAATATCTGAACCGCCTGCCATAGAAAGCGAATCCTGCATTTTTTCTTTCAGGATCTTATCATTGAATTTCTGACCGGCACAATCATTATCAACGCACGATATAACAGTCGTATTGCTTTCAATGTAGTGCATAGCGATTGTGGGCTTCAGCCCACCCATTGAAACGAACTTTGCATTTTCTATTTCAGGGTGCAGCTCCACAAATGACATCAAGTCAATAGGGGCTTCGAAAAGATAAACAGTATCAACCGTATTGGCATTTCCTTTGATATATACAAATCCGTTATCTGTATCATCATGAGGGACTATGCCTTTAAATCTTGTGCCTGAATATATACCCTGAACATCGGCGCCGCAAGGCTCACCATTTTCATTCAGATGCAGAAAGATAGCATTTTCGTGCTTTGGAGCATCGTCGTTCTGACCGAATTGGGCATATCCCTGATACAATACTCCCTGATTTACAAAATCGCTTATTATTTTCGGGTCCAGTCGGCGTTGATTGATAAGATATGCGAATACCTTCTTGCAGTTATCCGATTTTTCGGGCATAATAAATTCCCGATGTTCTTTCTGAGGGACAGTATTCTTGGGGACGAATTGCTTTACTTCCGCAGCATCACCAACAAGCGACTGCATAGCATCTTTAAACGACATTCCCATTACTTTCTGGCAAAATGCCAACGGTCCTTTTCCGCCTTCAGGTGAACCGTCTGCCTTACTCTGAGAAAAAATTGTAAATAAGTTTTTCTGGGGATTTATGTACAATCCGCCGTAACCCTTAACGTGAATTTCCTTTCCCACTGTTTCACAATCAAATCCATGTGAACGCACAAACTCGACCAGGTCGGCGTTTTTTGCCTGTTCAATTTGCTCGTCCGTATAGCGCTTGTATTCGCCCATTTTTCAACCTTCTTTCTTTATTCCCCAATGGGGAATTCTGTTATATAAGCTATCTGAAGAGTTGTTTTACTTAATTTGCTCATGCTCGTTATCATTGCGGCTTCTTTCAGCAGCTGTTTGCTCTACCTTAGTAGCCCAATTATTTATTTCTTTTAATTCGGCACAAAATTCCTTAGTGCTTTTACGTTCATCGGTAATTGCCTGGCTTAATGAGTATGAAAGAAGTTCTTCATCATCAAACTCGTCAGCAGTAGCTTCAAAATCAGCATGAGCTTTTAATATCTCATCTTTTTCTGTTTCAGAAAGTGACTGTAATTTTTCTGATACCTCTTTAGCCAGCGGGCAACGTTCACTGACTATTTCGTTAATCAATTTATCCAGCTTAGTACTGTCAAATTCTTCTCCAAATTTGTTGATATAAGTATCTCTTATGTCATTTTTTTCGGACATAAGAGTATCATACTGGTTTTGAGTAAGATATCCAAAGTCCTTTCGCAAATTAAGCTGATATTCTATATTACTGGTGAGCGCTTCCTTGGCAGTAGATTGTGATTTTATACTGTTGTATATGTTTCTCGCTGCTTTAAGGTTGTCCCAGCCGTCAACCGAAACAGAATATTTCCCGGTAGTCTCATCTTTTATACCGGAAAAGTCTATGCCTGATTTTTTCAGGCTGTCAGTAAGAGAATCAATATGTTCGGCAGTTATTCCGTTTATCCGCTTTTTATCGACAATATCTTTATATGAAATAGTGCCGAATATCTTATAATCCTTGTGAGGGGTATGTACTGATTTTTCACCCTGTTCAGCTGATTTTTCTCTCTGTGCGATGACCTTGTCCATAATGTCGGCAGTGGTAACGACCTTGTTTCTGCCCGTTTCCTTTGCGTTATAGACCAATTCGTCAGCGCATTTAAATTCTGCATCAAAAACAGCTCTTGCATTGTCAGGTGTCATTTCTATTTCAGGAGCCATCTGATATACTCCCATAGAAATAGTTACACTTATATTCTTTTCCTGCCCATCAGCAGCTGTTACAGTGTGTTCGGAATTTTCTACGGAAATTCGCAGACGTTCTGCTATTTCGTAAGCCTTTTCAGGTTCGCAGTTAAGAATAAGTATCATTTCTTCACCGCCAAATCTGAAAGCACAATCAGAGCCGGTGCGTGTGCCTTCCTGAAGTATTGCTGCCACGTCTCTTAATACGGTGTCTCCTGCATCATGTCCATATGTATCATTTACGCTCTTAAAATGGTCAATATCGCACATTACAATGTTCACGGGAAGATTATCGTTTATTCTGCCGCAAATGGTATCAGCCGCATATTCATTGAGCCCCTGTCTGTTTTTGAGATGAGTAAGCTCATCGGTGATTCTGCCCTGATGCTCGAACTCCTTTTTCAATGCAAGCTCTATGGTATTGACTATCTGACTGTTAGGCTTGAAGAACTCAATTTCCTTTTCCGAAAGCCCATTTTCCTTTTCAGCGGTAATTACACCAAGAGCACCGCCGTCAGATGATACTATAGGAATAATGGTTTTATCGCCTTCGGACATTATCCGCTTGTCATCAAATGCGGTTTTAAGTGTCTCTGCCGACTGACCTTCCTGCCATTCACGATAATCGTTGCCCTGAGCAAAGAATTTGTCTGTGAATCTGTCATAACAGTAAAACGCTGCTTTGTCGCATTCGGTAATCTGCTTCGTGACGCTTTCAATTTCAGCCATAGTTTTGCTTAGATCCTGAGCCTCAGTCATAGCAGCCATAAACTTGTTTATCGTCTGCACCTGGTCTTCAAGGCTTGCAAACTTTTGCTCCATTTTCTGGAACTTTGCTTCAAATTCCCTACGAAGTTTGGCTTCGATCTGAGCCATCATTTCCTGTTCGTTCAACGTTATTTCCTCCTCTTTTTCAATCGGATACTTGACATTTTTCATTGAGTATGCTATACTATTGTCATAGCAAATAAATGATTCCTCTGGGGGCAATCGGAGCCCTAAAGACTGAATCAATTTATTTGCTTTTTCTTTATTTATAGCCAAAAGATTTTGCTGTTGCAGTTGATTGAAAATATAGTTTTCAATATTTTTCTTGCCGTAAGCACTTGTTATTCTGTTTATGAATGTTCGTGCCTTACGGCTGCTTAATTCTATTGGAACAACGATTTCTTTGTTGTATTTATCCTTTAATTCAGTTACAAGCAACAAAGAGTTGTTGTGTGACCCTTTGAAAATCATTATTGGGTCACGAATAGACTGAGGCAAACTTGCAATCAGTTCTTTGGTTAATTCGTGTCCGTGATAATGGTCATCAGAATTGCTCATACATTTAATAATTGTTTCAGGACTAATTCCAACTTCCAAGTTTGCATTTGCACCGCATATTATCAAAGAAAATGGCGTATGTCCTACCCGTAAGGGTTGAGTATTGCAATTATTGTTATTAAGGAATTCGTCGATCTTTTGAGCAAATTCTAAGTCTTCATTATGATTAACGACTATATTTTCGCTTTCTTCTTGCGTTAATTCAACCAATGATTGCAATTTATCACTTCCATTTATTCCCCAATGGGGAATTTTTTTATACTACATAGCATTTTCCATCTATCTGGTAAACCTCATTCGGGTCGCATTCTGTTTTGATAACATCATCAGCGATTGCATCAAGCGCTGCCTGTATGCGCTCAATGTTCTGAGCCAGAGCTTCATAGCTTTCTTTGCTGACCGCATATTCGGCATCGGTGTTATATTTTTTTCTTTCTTCCTCTGACAACAGATATAACCCTTTGTCAGCAAAAAACTTTGTAAGAAACTTTTCAGTTTCTTCCTCGCCGGATATTCCGTAAATACATATTTCTGCATTCCTGTTAAATCCATAAATAAATACTTTCATAGTTCTTTTAACCTCCATTATTTTCTGATTCTGAATTTTCATTTAATGATATGCCGGGCTTTCTTCCTGCTCTTGCCTGAAGGGCAGCCGCCTTAAGTGCTGCTTTTTCCGCCTTTTCCTTTTGAATAGCCTCCATATTCTGTTCGGCAGCCACTTTAAGATCATTCAACGATTGTACAAGTGGGTTAACCCTTCTATTTCTGAGCATTCGTGAATATTGCTCGGATATCATACGTTCAGCATATTCCCTCTGATTTGGTTCGATTTCATCGAGATATTTCTGAGGAATGGTAATTGTGTTATTAACACGTTTGAGACTTCCATCACGTGAGCACAGTTGTATGACGCTCCAAATTTTATCGAAGTCAAATAACTGGTTCCTGAATGATGTACTGTCAATAGCTGTGAAATTACCATTGTCGTAAATATAGAGAAGTATATTGTTTCCGTGCATTATCTCGATAACAGTTTTATCAAGAAGCTGCCTGGAATTTTTATATTTGTTCAGTGCCTTGACTGTTAATTCTGCATCAGTGTAGTTTTCATTGACATCAAGCACAATTTCTGCGGTATATGCCTCATCGGCATTTAAAGCGGTCTGCACAAGCTCATTGTTTTCCACTGTATTAAAGGCATAATCGAAATAATTGACCTTGTTACCACAAATATTGCGCTTTTTCGTATATGCCTTAATATTGAATGTGAGTTTTATCTTTTTCAGATATTTCTCATATGCAGCAGCGTAATTTTCATCGTAGGGAATATGGTTATCGCAGGCATACTTTATAAACTCCCTGCCATAGAGCAGATCATAAACATATGAATAACATAAAAGGGCTTTATAGTCGGTTACAATAGGAGCAGTTTCCGAAGAAACATCATAATTATCAGCGAGGGCAGCGGCAACATATTCAGGTTTTTCGATAAAAATACTGTCGCTGTTCTCGTCATAATATCCCATTTGCCCTCCGGATTCATTTACGAGCATAGCCATATCTTTATCACACTTTACAAAGCCATTTTCAATGAAGATATGACTGTTTGATATAAGCTTTTCTGCCTGCTCAAAGGGCAAAGGAGAAAACTCATCAAATTTTTGAGAGTTGGCACAAAGTAAAATGATTTGCTCCAGGGTTTCATATGAGAGTCTTTCGGATTCGTTCTTATCTTCATCAGTTCGTACCCTGTCTTCAAGCTTTATAACATCTGAAAGAAAATCAGTTTTATTGTGAAGTACAAGCTCTTTAAGGGTTGCTTCTCCGATGATGCCCATTCCGAACAGCAAAATCAACCTGTCATTCTGTTCGGAATACGGCTGCCTCAGTATTTTCTTTTTCAGATCATCTGATAAATGATACTGACACTTGAGTTCCGCTGGCAGATGTGCATTAAAGACATCAACCATTATGGAATACCGAAAAAGCATGGTCTGCATATCAGTGTCATCAGATATATAATCACGATATACTCCCAAAGCGGATTCCTCCTATCTTTAAATGTGTGTTAATATTTTGTTGCTTTTTTATGCAGATAATTGCTGAACAGTTTATCGCTGTTCAGCTTTTATTAACCCTTGACAAGATTGATGTATTTGCCTGTATCCTTTAGCTTATACTCAGCTGTTTCGGTTCCGTCAAGAGTTTTCTTTTTTATTTTAGAACTACCTTTTGTAAGAAGTTCTCCAGCATTTTTAGCTGATATTGTAATGCCATTGAATTTATCTTCTTTCCAAAGAGTAAATCCGCAGCCGTCTTTACCACTTTCACAGTAAAAATTGAGTTTTCCCTCATAAATGTTTTTTCCGCATCTGGGGCATTTTCCTATTGGAAGCTTTTCTGCTTTTTGACGGACAAGATCTATATATTTTCCTTTATCTTCTAACTTGTACGATGCAGTGTATTCTTCGCCCTCCTTGCTTACTGCCTTTAGCGGAACTGCTTCGCCGGATAAAAGCTTTCTGGCTTTTTCAGCTGTTATCTCAGTTGTGACATTGTTATTTCTTTTCCAAAGAGAGAAGCCGCAGTCCCTGCCGCCTTCACAGTAAAAATTGAGTTTACCCTCATAAATATTTTTTCCGCATCGGGGGCAAATGCCAAGAGCTTTGCGTTCAGGTGCATTGGGATTGGTGTGTGATAATGGCTTTCTTCCGCTGCTCTTTTCGTAAATAACTGTGGTTTTGATAAAGGCTTTCACATCTGCTTCGAGCTGTTCAGGAGATTTTCCCTTAGACTGGATATCATCAAAATACTGTTCCCATTCAGCAGTGCGTTCAACGGATTTAAGATTGTCAGGAATTGATGCGATAAATTCACGCCCGAACTGAGTTGAAATTACCTGTTTGCCTTTTCGGGATATATAATCCGCCGCAATAAGGTCTTCTATGATTGCTGCACGGGTTGCAGACGTTCCGATACCCTTACCGTTTACCGCAGCCTTAAGGCTTTTATCGTCAATTCGGTTATCAATATTTTCCATAACTGATATGAGTGTGGTATCAGTAAAATGTTTCTTTGGCTGAGAAACACATTCTTTCAATGACAACTCCGCTTCAAAGCTGCTGCCCTCTTCATATCGAAGGCTTTGAGCATTATCATTTTCAGCATTGGGGCAATATGCTTTCCATCCCATATCAACAGCTTTTCGGAATACAAGGTCATATGTAATATCCTCACACCAGAATTCATATGATGTTTCTGTATATCTGTATTTTGAATCTACACCCATAAGCAGACGATTGATTATAATATCGAGCACCTTGCTCTCATTCTCTGAAAGAGATATATCCTGCGCAGCGTTAAGTGTAGGAAGTAAAGCGTGATGATCGCTGATTTTTGTGTTATCAACAATCCTGCTGTCAAGATTAAGTCCCTTATCCAAAAGAGTTTTTGCTCTGTCCGAGTATTTGCCGGATTCGCTGATAAGTTTTATAAATTTTTTTACATCAGGTATAAGGTCATCCGAAATATATCTGCTGTCTGTTCTCGGATATGTGATAAGCTTCTTTTCATAAAGCTTCTGTGCTATTTCAAGCGTTTCGGCGGCTGTAAGCCCGATCATATCATTTGCATCCATCTGCAATGCAGCCAGGTTGTAAAGTTCAGGACGATTTTCAGTCTTTTCTTTTGTTTCTGCGGATATGACATTCACAAGCTTTCCTGAGCTGTTATGAAGCATTTCCTCCGCCGCAGACTTATCGTCAAACACCTCCCGTGATACAGCACCGTTTGAAAGCACAAGCCTGTAACTTGTTTTGGAAATGAAATTTTCTATCTCTTCATCTCTCTGTACAATGATACTGAGCAAAGGGGTTTTGACTCTGCCTATTTTGTGGCTGTATTTATCCATAATGCCATAAAGGCGAGACAAATTTATTCCGATATACCAGTCAAGCTTTTCCCGTGTAAGTGCAGCCGTGTACATATTGTCATAATCCGACATTGGTTTGAGCGAATTAAGCCCCGACCTTATGGCTTCATCTGTCACTGAATTGCACCACAAGCGCTTGACGGGCTTGGTGCAGTGATTAGCCTCATAGATATGGCGGAAGATAAGCTCGCCTTCACGTCCGGCATCTGTTGCACAGATTATTTCTGAAACGTCCTCCCTTGCCATAAGCAGTGTAAGCATATTTCGCAGGCCCTGTTTATCTTCGGTCTCGTGTACAGAAAGTTCAGGAAAGAAAGGCAGGGTGTCTATATTCCATTCCTTATATCCATAATCTTCGGGCTTACCGACACAATAAAGATGACCTGCCGCATTGGCAACGTAGTATCCGTTTCCTTCATAGCAAAAATTTTTGCTTTCCTTTGCATATACTTTATCCCTTGCACCCACCGTATGTGCTATCGCTTCTGCAACGCTGGGCTTTTCGGCGATTATCAGTTTATGTACAGCCATTTTTCTCCTCCTATTATTTACGATTGTTAATGAAATTATGTTCCTTATACTTAACTGCTGCAAGAGCAATAATTCCGCCTGCAAGGCCTATGATATTAGTTGTTCCTATATGAAATTCATGCTTTTTTTCGGTATTTTCCTTGTTTTCAGGATCTTCAGGTGTATCTGATTGCTGTTCGGTTTCGGATGAAGAGGTTGTTTCCGAAGAATCGCTTTCTGCACTTTGAAATGTCGTATTTTTAGGCATTAGCAGTATCCCAAATGTTAAGATAACAGCAAAAAGCTTTATATAAAACTTCGGGTTCTTTATTTGCACTTTCAGCCAATCCGTAAATTTTCCCATTTTGTTTTCTACCTCGCTTTCTTATGGTTTATGGTGTCATACCATCCGGGACGATTGTGACAGTATAAACATCTGCGGCATCGTACTTGCTGTATCCATTATCGTTGACAGCAAGTATCAGGTAATTCTTAGTGGCAGCTCTATATTCGTACTTTGACTTTTGCACGCCATTTTCAAAATACGTGGTATATGTCATCAGCGTTCCGACATCAATAGATAATCCCATATCTGTCGTAGTGCCTGCACAGCGTATATACTTATCGTTTCGTACATCATATTCATAAACTATGTACGAATTTGCTTCCTTGACTTTATCCCATGCCAATCGTATGAAATAGTGCTGATTAGGGTCAGTAGAGCCATCATTATTAACGTAATAGTCCTTGTAGATAGTGTGATGTATGTTTTTCGGCATCGCAGGTCTGGGGCCGTGTTCAGCTTCGTACAATGCTTCCAGCCTGCGTTGTGCAACTAAAGAGGTCTCGTAATCATCAAGCTTTGTGCTTGTATCTCCTAAGACATTCGAGATAAATTCCTTGTAGGCATTATAAATGTCCGCTTTATCGCCTGAAATTCCAAGCTTATTTTTTACAAATGATATATCGCCATGATCGTTATCATAGATATATTCCCAGTTGTTAACTTTTCCTGTCAGGATTTGGTGCGTTTTGTTGCAACTATATGCAAATCCTCCCGGGGTTGTTTCCCGATGACAGTCCCGTTCAGGGCATTTGCCATATTGATAACTGTAATCAAACGTATATATCTGCTGTAGGACAGTATCAAGATCAGACGTATTTATGTTAAAATCATAGGTTGAAGAGTCAAAATCTGCTGCTGTAATGTCTCCCCATTTTTTTACAGCCGCCATTGCGATAATGGATTCCATATCGCAATAGTCGGACAGCTTTATATATTTTTCAGTCACCTGATTAAGTGCCCATATATGATTATCCATACGGCTGAGTGTAGTAGGATCCTCAGCAGGTGGGTTTGGAGTACACCCCTTGGAAATGACAACAAAGTCTCTGAATTCGGTGGTTGTGTTGGGATTTGCTCCATCTCCATTATTCATTTCTTTGAATGCTCTGGCATACAGTTCGGCGTATTCCGCTACCCACTCTGTGGCAGGTGCTTGCCGTACTAATCGTGCACCATCATATTGATGTATAACCAGGTTAGTTATATCCATTCCACTATATAATGTAGGAGTATCAAGCGTATAGTGCGATTGAAAGTATGGCGTGCGCTCTGTTGCTTTGCCATCATATCCCAATGACCATTTATTCAGCATTTCTTCAAGCGGAAATGTAGTGTCCATAATGGTATATGTCATTTCAGCATTTTCCGGCGTGGTTTTATATACACCATCAGGATATTTTTTGTAATAGCTTTCTGTATATAGGGGAGTAGTAACCTCTACCGGATCGGAGGCTCCTCCAATACCCACTATCACCTTTTTAGAGGATATTACATAAATTTTATCCTGATACAGATGCGACATTGTTATTTTGGGGTTGTCATAATCATATTCGTCAGGTTCAAATCCGCCAAATTGAAAATCAACAATCTCCAGTATCTCCAGCTGCTTTTTATCAAAATATTGCTGTATGTACTTTATATATCCCTGAAGTATTTCCTTCTGTTCTTTCAGTTCCACTAATTCATACTCGCCAGTGGTATCGTTGTACAATTCTGTTGTATGCGGTGACATCCATGCAAATAGGGCAACAAGTATTACCACTACAACAATAACGCAAATTATCGGGACCAATAAGCTGCCTGCCGCTGCGACAATAACTGATGATGATTTTGCGATTGCCGCCTTTTTGGCTGCATTTCCCCCCGAGTTTATAATTGCTCGTATATTTTGAGCGGCACTATTTCCGCTTGATGTGATACCATGTTCTGTCTTGTATATATTTATTTTTATTTGACGCTGAGCCTGTTCTCTTTTCAGCTGTTCTGCTCTTTGAGCAGCCTGCCTTTGTTTGGCTCTAAGCTTATCACGTTTAATTTCCTGGCTATTTTTGTAATGATCATCAAGTCCCTTTTTTATAGTTTTAGTAACCTTTTGGGACACGTAATATTTTGGGACAGAAGTAATTGCGGCAGATGTGGCAGCCCCAACACTGTCCTGAGAATCAACGCCGGATGCAACACTGGCTGCGGCACCGGCAATATGTTCTAATTTTTCAATAGATTTATGCTTTTGCGCAGCCTTTTCAATTATCTTCCTTGCAGCAATTTCTGTGGGTACAGCTGCAAGAGAAGCGACAGCTTCTCCGGTACTATTTTTATTTACAGCATTAGTTACCTTGGAAGAAACATCGACAATATTTTCTGCTACATTGATGATGTCAGAAGGCAAAACAGATGAGTTATTGTCAAGTCTTTTTTGAGCTTCCCGGTATTTGTAAATTTTATAATATTGCTTACCAATGGCTGTGTTGAGCCTTATATATTCTTTGTCCGTATTCTGAGCAGCCTTTTGGAAGCGCTTTCTTGCTTCATTATCAGGCTTAATACGATAAGCTCTTTCTTTCTGATGAGCATTCAGATAAAATCTTGATTTTTGTGATTTGGATACGCCTTTATTTTTATTCCCCACTGGGGAATTTGAATTATCGCCCGGGGTTTTTCTGTTTATGGCAACATCGGCTTTTAGCTTGTTTTCAAGCCTTGATGCTGCTTCTTTTGCCATACTATTGGCCTGTGCTGCTGTATTTTTGCTTTGATTAGATACAGCAGCCTGCCGTTTAGAGGTTTCGATATTAACTTGTATATCGGTTTTGATTTTTTCGTTGATTTCAGCGGCCTTTTTCTGATATGTACTGAACTGCATTTGCGTATTGTGTTTCTTGTCTTCGGGCAATTTAGATGAAGAAGCAGAAAAAGAGGATTGTTCTTTTTTAGCCTTCAAATGCCGCTGCTTTCCAGTCATCATTTTTACCCTGTATATTTTCCTTGCACGTTCATTTTTATCAGTAAGGTGGACATTTTTATCCATATATACAAGTTCCTTCCTTTATAATTCCTTTTGATCCATAAGAGCCTGCGTCTCCGAGAACGATGTGGACATTGATTTATAAAGCTTAGTATCTTTAGGAAATTTATCCCAAAAAGGAATCTTATCTTTTGAGCCAAGAACCATAAGGCCCTCGCCGGCGCCGATATTATTTACATAAAACAGTTCACTGTCTGTGAACTGTAAAGTATCCTGCAATTTTATACTGTCAGCAGGAGACTGCTTGAGAAGCATAAGGTATTCCGAGTTTGACAACATTGTGCGGCAGTCATCATCTCTCAGCAGATCTTCAACGTTCTGAGTAATACCGGTAAGCACGCCGCCGTATTTTCTTGCACGTTTGTACAAGTCTCTGATAAACTGCAAGCAGTAAGGATCTCGGAACAATACATGAATTTCGTCTATATAAATCCATGTCGGTACGCCCTTATCCCTGTTGGCTGAAAGCCGATTCCATACATTATCCAGTACCAAAAGCATAGCCTGTGTTTTCAGTACACCGGAAAGATCTTTGATATCATACGAAATAAGACGGTTGTCCGCTTCGATATTTGTCTGATTATTGAAATATTTGGCTGAACCATCAACATACATCTCAAGCGTGATAAGGAGGTCCTGCTTCATCTTTTCGTCAACGTCTTCCGTCTCATTCCGCATTACATCACGAAATGTTCCTAATGTAGGCATATCCGCTTTGTCCAATGTTTTTAAGTATCCCGACTTAACATAAGCAAGTCGGACACAGCGGTCGATGAAGGACACTTCCTGCGGCGTAAGACTTCGGTTGGGGTTCATAATGGATATAAACGATGTTATGAGCTGACATTTATCACAAATAACATCTATGTCATCATCTTCAAGCAGGGCTATATCAAAATCAAATGGATTTACATAATTGGTTGAGCCGGTAGATATTTTTATTGAAGTGCCGCCAAACATATTTACTATTGAGGGGTATTCTCGCTCAGGGTCAATTATTATGATATTGGCTCTTGGGTCGGTTAGAAACACGGCAAGCATTTCACGCTTGGCAGCAAAGGATTTTCCTGAACCGGGACAACCTAAAATAAATCCGGCAGGGTTTATTAAGGATTCTATACGCTTGAAAGAAATAAGGTTATTGGAAAGCTTATTTAATCCGTAATAAATGCCGCCTTCCTGCTGTACTTCCTTGACATTGAAAGGAACAAAGATTCCGATGCTTTCTGTAGGCAGCGATCTGCTCCATTCAAACTTACGCTGTGTTCCGATGGGCAGAACATCACACATTCCGTCCTCCTGCTGCCATTTCATTTCGCCATACATACAGCCGTTTCTTTTCAGTGCTGAATCAACAACTTCCATATTTGTTTTCAGCTTGTCATAATCCTTAGCCATAACCATAATAATAGTCGCAACGCTAAAGAGCTTCTGATCATTGACGGTAAGCATATCATACAGGCCTTTATAGCTCTCTATCTGATTACGGAATTTAACTGGCATTTGTGCCGAGAAATTGCCTGCCTTAGCTGCTGCGCTTTCTCGCTGTGCCATATTGGTTTCAATCGCCGTTATCTGTCGCTGTACAAGTTTACGTGCTTCCGCCGTGTCATGTGCAAAAACATTTGTAGTAACAAGCATCTGAATATTTGATGCAATCAAATCGTTGAGAATATTATCATTGGCAGTTGAGGGATACTCCTTTATAAATACGCATTTGGCATAAAATTCTCCGAACATAAAATAATCGGATTTGAATTCAAAATAGTCAGGCGCACAATATACCTTATCAAGTCCCTTGTCGATGTCCTCCTTAGTAAGCTTTGGAATAGCTACATCTGCTCCAACGAAAACATCTTTAAGAAGTTCAATACGTTCCTGGTTTGAAAGAGAACGAAGATTGGTATTTCCAATACGTTCAAAGCTGTTTTTCGTTTCAAGATCAATAGTGTTGAATTTGCGCTGTGCCACCTCATTGTCCGGAGCTTTTATTGTCATAGTAATGAATATTTGTTTTCTGATGGCATTTTGACCTTTGGAAAGATTTTCATGCAAGACCTTATCGTTGTATTCCTGGCGGACATCATCATATCCATCATTGGCTCTCTTAACAAGTATCTTACTTTCATAATCCTTAATGTTGATGGTGCTGTTCCATACTGAAATCTGACAATCAACTGTATCATCTAAGGTGTTGAGAAAAGTGCAGTAGTTTTCAAGCATATCATTCTGCTGCACCTCATCGCCCATATTGTAGTTTATGTCATCGATTGTGTACACCTTTGAATATATGTGCTCGGAGAGAAGCCATATATCATTATCAAGTATTTTCTTGTAAGGTATGGTCTCTGACACGGTACGAGAAATTTTAAGCTTTTTCTTACCGCCTGACTGCTCTTTTTCTTTTTTTGCTTTAGCCTTTTTTATAGCGTTGCGTTCATTGATACGAGCCTTGTCTCTTTCTTTGGCGTTTTGGGGTTCGTATTCCGGAGAATGTCTTTTTCTATTTGATTTATGTAATAATGCTATTGCAGCTGTACCTGCTATCGCAAGTGCAAAAGCAGTTATAATGTTCGTATTATCAAAAAATCCAGCGCTGACCTTGTCATTGGAAACAGATGTGGAATATCTTTCGGAAGCGGTCACGGAAGTTGTACCGATTACTGTTGTTTCAGCCGGAAGTGTTTCAATGACTGTATTGGTCGTTTCAGATTCGGATATTACTTCGGAAATTAACGTTTCAGCAGCAAGGGTTTCTGCTGAGGTTTCGCTTGTAAATTCTTGTGTGCTAACAGTAACTTCATTATTTTCTTCTGATAATGCAGATACGCTGCTTGACACATCAGAAAATGAAGTTATAAATTCGGAAGTAGGGGTAGTTGCAATAATTTCAGGACTATCCATTATTTTGACCTCTTTCCTTTTAATCTTTTCAGCTCTTCCGAACGTTCATTGGATAACTCAGAATATTCAATATCTATGAGAGTTTCATGCAGTTTGACTTCGAAAGGCTTAAATTTTAGTTTTCTCTTTTGAGATTCTACGTAATATCTTATAGCCTTTTTGCCGATAACTTCGATGGGCATATCGTTGTAATTAAACCAACCGATGGCGGCAAGAGGAACAACTTCAATTAAAATGATCCATCCAACAGTATCCTGCGTGAAAAATTTACTTCCGAATATTCCTGTGGGTATGGCCAGAGCCAATATTCCTGCACCGCATATAAGCTGCCGTACTGTTAATCCGAAGAAAAATTTTTCTTTAAATGAGGTTATTTCCGCAGGAATTTTTCGTTTCATTACACCCATATGTGTCCCTCCATTAAGCTCCAAACATTCGTTTGGTCAAATCGCCGGATTTTTTTACAGTTATACATAGTACGGCAAGGCTTAGGACAGGTGATAAGAACCTAAACATAATTCCAAATGCGCCTACGCCTGCTATTTTTTCTGATAAATCACTTACAATAAAATCATCTGCGAATTTAACATATACGGTAAAGATCGCTCCAATGACAGTTGTCTGTAAGCAGACAGCTGCATAGGATTTTATAAACGCAATTCCTGTGGATCGGGCCGTTGAGTTGCATAAAGTAGATATTGCAATAGGGCCTATTGCCTGATGTATTCCAATTTCAAATACTATTCCCATTATTTCTATGGTAAGCATTATAAGCAGAGCGGAGACTACAAGAGTCACTATCAATAAGACGATACACGAAAAGATATATCCTTCACCCAATAACCCTTTGTTCGGTGCAATAGCTGCTTCTGTGATGTTTCCTATACTTCCGCTTATTTTGGAAAAGCCATCATCAATACTTACCACACCAAGTCCTTTGAAAAGGTCATAAATGCTGCCTATAATATTTGAAGAGTTTTCTATTATAATTTTGGCGAATAGCAATTTTATCCATAATCGTATAGCATCTTCAATGCGTTCAAATCTGAATTCAGATATCATTGATATCATTTCCATTGCAAGAAAAAGCCCTGCAAGAGAAAGCGCAGCAGATTCTATTCCGGTTGTAACAATATTGGCATCATATATATTGATACCAAGTATGTTAAGAATAATTTCCTTAAAGCTGTTAATGATAGAACTTATCAAATCAGCATACGCTAAGGCATTATCTTTAAATATTTCCATAAATTCACCTCAACCAACTTATAGCGCAGGCAAGATATTTTGCCTGCGCCGAGAGTAGGGATTCATCAGAACGATACCGATGCGCCAATAGCTGCTACGATAGCACCGCCGATCATGCACTGCATACCACGTGTTTTACCGGTTTGATCGTCGTCCTTAAAGCCGATTCCAAGCTGAATGCCGCCGACAACGACTAACAGCGCACCAAGACGGGGGATCCATGTTTTGAGCAAGCCGATGATCGTATTGATGGTTCCTTCTGCTCCTCCGCCGTCTGCAAATACGGTTACAGCCATGAGAGATAACGCAAGAGGCAAAGTTACAAGAATTTTGCCAGTCCTCTTGGTCATAAGCTTTCCCACACAGTTAGTGGCCTTTACCATTGCCTTTGCTCCTGCTGTTGTTGCAGCATCTTCAAGCATTTCAATTCTGTTCATTTTGAACACCCTCCTAAATTTTTTATATCATTCGGTTTCCCGATGATATGCTAAATAAAAAATGGAGCTAAACGATATATCACTATACCGTTTAGCTCCATCAGCTGTTCCATATCCCCATTCGGATATGCCTATTAAATTTTATTAGCTGTTATCATCTTGCTTTTTAATGTAATTTTTTGCTCTGCGATTTCGAGATATTTCTCGCCGTTTTTGCTGCGTTTTCTGATAATTACTTCTCCGCCGTGATTTAAGATATCAAAAATATCATCACATATCTTTAGTTTTTCCCTGTCATCAAGTTCAAGTTTCATGATAGAGTTTCCTTTCTGACCAATTCCCCTTTGGGGAATTAGGCTGTCTTTGAATATATTCCCGAAACATCTTTAAACAAAGAATTGATTTCAGGACTTACATCCTTGTTGATCTCAGATATAGGTACGATTATATCACTATCTGATGAAATAAGATTTATTGTAACATTATAACTTTCATTCTCAATAGTAGAGTTATCGTCAATATATTCTGACAGGTCGATTATTTCAGGTTCTTCAGCTGTATGGATTTCCTGTTCGAGATAAAAGGAATTTCTTTCAGGGTTAGCATCTTTAAGCATATAATATCGAGGATGATTTACAATATCATATTTGTTTGTCCTGAATGGTCTGAATCCTCGGATAAGGACAAGGCATTCGTTATTGGGCATAGTGGCTAACTCATCAAGTGTCATTAGGTCTCTACCCATAATGCCATCGTTATACGATGTAGATCCCTGTTTGGACTTAGTTTTGTTTATATTCATTGTATCTATTGTTTCCTTGCCAAGCTCTTTCATAATGTATTCGTTATTAGCCTGATCTTTACCGCCAAGAAATATGGTTGTATCGCAGTTACCTGGTATTTCTTCCCAGGACTTCTCGTAAAGTCTTTTCAGCTGCGAGAGATTCTGCAAAATGAGCTGTACAGATATCTCAAACTTTCGACAGGTCGCAATAATCATTTCAAAATCGGGTATTTTACCGCAGTTTGCGAATTCATCAAGAAGGAACCTGACGTGATACGGCAAACGTCCGTGATATTTTGATATTGCACGCCTGTAAAGACTATCAAAAAGCTGTCTATACATCATCGCCGCAAGAAACGTATATGTATTATCTGTTGAAGGTATAATAATAAACAGCGCAGTTTTTCTGTCACCGACCGTATCAAGCTCTATGTTGTCCATGCACGTCAGGTTACGGACTTTTTCAAGCTTAAAGCACTGAAGCCTTGTTGTAGTTGAAATAAGGATAGACTGCATTGTTTTTCCTGCTGCCTGCTTAAACTCATCATAATACTGAACAGATAAGGCATTTGGTGCATCTTCTTTTCGCTTGTCAAACATCAGATCAAGCTCCGACTTTTCCTCTTCCTTACCTTCAATTACCTTTGCCTTATGAATGAGATCAAGAACATTGGAAAAATTCTGCTGTTCTTCCGTGGCTGTTTCTACGAGAAGAAAACATATAGCAGAAAGAAGCATCTGCGTACAATCTTCCCAAAATTGCTCGCCGCCCCCATCGCCCTTGGTATTCATCATAAAAGTCTTTATCATTTTGATAACAGCATTGTCATCAATATTACCGTTATAGTCCCTGATATAATGAAAAGGGTTATAATTACAGCTGTTTTCCATATGGTCTATATTAAACACTTTGACTTCATAGCCCATTTTTTTTAGCATTTTACCGCAGGATTCGACCAGTTCAGCGGAAGGATCAGTAACAACATATGAAGTATTGCATTGCAACAGATTCGGCTTTACGAAAAATCGTGACTTTCCTGTTCCTGTTCCGCCTAAAATAAGCGTATTTAGACTAAGCATCGGCTTTATCTTTTCAGTTGCTTTTTTCATCTTTGCCACATCGGCAATTGACATTACTTCATTTTCTCTTACATCATTGCCTGATATATAAAAAAATATATCATTTTTATAGGCATACTCTGCGGCATAGCTGTCATTTGCACCAATCATATTCATTAAAAAACATTTTTCAAAAGCATACTTGCCGATATTTTTAAGACATCTGCCTACGGAAATGTTTTCCAACTTGCTGCATTCCTCAAATGCTGATTCTCCAATAGATACTACGTATTCAGCTGACACATTTTCAAGGTTTTTGCAGCCGAAGAATGCAGCCTTGTCGATGTGAGTACATTTGGAAGGTAAAATCACATTTTTAACTGTTTCGTTCAAAGCAAAAACAAATTTGCCTATTGCTTTAACATTTTCAGGAATTTCAACAGTTTCCGAAGAAATATTGCAACGTATCAGTCTGCCATTTTTTATCTCATATGCAGCACTCATTTCAATCACTCCTTGTCATTCCCCACTGGGGAATTTTCAAGCCGATAAGCTTCTATATTTTCTTTCAGTTTAGCAAGTCTGATTTCATTCTGCTTTTTTTCCTGCTCTTTTTTTTGCTCTGCTGCTTTTCGCTTTTTAGGGGACAGTGCATTCATATCTCGTTTTTTTCTATCTACTACAATGAAAACATCATCAGCAAGAATGACATTATTATAAAAATCATTTGCATCTCCGCCTATAAGTTTTTCTTTATCAGTTCCCCATCGTGCCGAACCGTGTTCCTCACCTTTTCGGTGAAAACGCTTCGGGGTTTTGGATAACTGATAAGTAAAAACGAGAAGTCCTGCCATTCCTCCATACATTCCGCCTTTTTTTGCTATGCCGTTATCTGTCAAAGCTGATATAATAGCAAAAAGAAAGCTATTCAAATTCATATAGTCTCCGGATCGGTCTAATGCTTTTTGAAAATTTACCTCGCCCTTCATATTGGCTGTTTCCTGCAAAACATAGCCGCCCCATACACCGACAGCCGCAAGAACTATTGCAATAACAGCATAAATTATAAAATCAGATGCTTTTTTCTTTTGAGGAAAACCTTTTTTACTTTCTGACATAGCTTATCTCCTGTCAATTTCGACTGAAACATTTTTTTCTGCTGCATTGTTTTTTTTCTCTGCATTGATATTCTCATAAGCCGTTTTAGCAGCTTTTTTGAGCTCATTAAGGGTCTGGCTTTTCTCTTTCCTATCGGCAGCTTTCAATGATTTACTGAGACTGTTACTAAGCTTCTCAGCCTGTTTTTCTGTTATTCCAAACGCATTGGAAAGCTGCTTAATATCGACCTTGTTTTTATCCAGCATTAAAGTGGAGCTATCCTTTGATATTTTCAAATAATCTGATGATACCTGGGAGATCTCAAAGCCGTCTTTAGTAATGGTGGAAACTGCCTTGGAAATAAGCTGTTCCTTTTCCATACAGTTCAGCAATTCTGCGATAGATGCCGCATCCTGCATATGAAATTCGGACTTTAATGCTTTTTCAATTTCAGGACGTGTAGTATCCTTATTTATATCGGCATATTTTATAGATACGTCAGTATCAGTAATCTCTTGCTTAATGAGTATAATTCCATGCTCATCGTTACAGAACTTATATGCACTGACTTCCGCATTTCCAGTCTCAAAACTCTGTGCGTGAATATCTTCACGTTCAAGAGTAGCTCCGCTTGGAGAGTAAGATTTTTGTGCCTCCGAGACTATTACATTTGTCTGTAAAACATCGTAGCCCATCTGTGCCAGCGCTGCTTTTAAACGATTTTCCTGTGCGGGGACGAGAACATATTCATTTGTTCTTTTATCAAAAACGCAGCATTTTTTACCTAATGTATCATTGAAGCCATCAACCAGCTGAGCAGAGCTGATTTTTTCAGCCACCTTATACTGTTCAAGCATATCGCTTTTTATTTCACTGAAACTGTTCTGTATAGAAGGCGGATTATATTTGAATACGGATTTATAATCATCTGAAAGTGAATTATCTATATCTGCCAGAAGTTTTTCGGCCGCAAATGGACTTATCCCGCAATCAAGCAAATTTTTGCGTACCACATCGGCATTTTCTATTCCGATTCTGACAAGCTTATTTTCTTTGGCGTTATATACTTCAATTCGATCAAGCGAATCATTGTTATAGCGCCTGATATCAGTTTTCTTGTTGGCAGACCGACTTTTGGTATTATATTTTGCGGCAAGATCTCTACCGGACAATTCGGATTTAAGATTGCCGTCTTTATCAAATATCTGATATGTTTTATCGTAATCTATCTTGGCAGATATGGTTTTGCCATCGGTCAGAGCGGAATCGTCTTTAGCTATTTTTATGTAGTCCTGTCCGGCTGTATTTGGTACTCTTGTAAAATATTCAGATGTATTTTCGCTGATAAGCAGCTTATCACGATTTATATTGATGGTATTATCAATTATCACAGCCTGATAGTCCTGTGCAGCTGCTATGTCGTTAGAATAGTTTGTTATGCAATTCTGTATTTGTGCTTCTGATGCAGCAGGATATTTAACGGCAATTTCTCCGCTTTCTGTCCTGAGCAGCTCTGCCTCAGGAACATTTAATTTAATATATTGTGCCATTTCCTGAGTGGCTTCAATAATTTTTGTGTCAAGCTTATTTATATATTCAAATGGCATTGTCTGCTCAAATACTGTAATATCAATATTTTTCAGTTCATCTTTCAGCCTTGAAATCTCCTGCATGGCCGCTTTATATTGTCCGTCAAAATCAGATGATACAATATTCATGTAGCCGCCATCGGTTTTAAAGGTTGCCGCCGGAATGTCATGATAACTAAGCACTGCCTTAGCCATATCAATGTCCTCAGCTGATATGATTTCTGTACCATTATGTACAGCAAGTGACTGAGGCGATTTAGTGAGCTGTAACTTGGTAGCCTCCTCCAATGCTCCCTGCATTTGAACAAAAAACTTTTCTGGAACAATTACCGAAGCTGTATTACCTTCTGTACTCATAACCCAGTATTTGGCACCTATCTCCTTGGCTATTTTATTCAGCCCTTCAAGCTGATTTTTATCAACCTCAATTCGGTGCATTTTATCTCCTGCATTGAGCATTTTTTTATATTCTGTTTTTTTCATCTCGCCAAATTTTATTTTTGGCTGTTTGGCATTCTCTTTAGATGATTTAGCTGCTTCACGGGAATTATATCTCTGGCTGTCTCTTTGCATTCTGATTATCTCAAGGATAATCTGCATAAGTTTTTCAAGCATAGCCGTAGTGCTGTTTACTGCATCTTCACCTATCATTTAAGTCAATCCTCCATATTCAAATAATCAGTAATAGGGATAATATCTGCATCTGTACAACCGTAAGCATAAGGCGAAACATTTATCATAGGAGTAATTGCCTGATCCGTTTCTGCGTTGTTCCAGGCATTTGGAATGGTAAGCGGAATAACTGCACGTATTCCGATGCCGTTTACTGTGATTTGTGCTGACTTTTCATTATCACTGTAAGAACTGTATAAATAATTATCATCTGAATATGCGTGAAGCATATCTCTTCGCTTTATTTTCAGCCGATCTGAAACATTACTGCTATAAGATATATCCCCATCATAGCTCACTTCGAGAAGATGTGTTTTCATCACATTAACACGGTTTTCGCCATTAAATGCCCCGAATATTTCTGATTCTTTTTCAGAGTACGTAACTTCGCCGTTATTATGCTTTGTTTCGTAATCAATAGAGGAAGGCATAAATCCCCAATTATAATATAATTGCTCTTTAGTTACCGATAACCCCTTGCAGAGTTCATCTACTGACATTCCCATTCTGGCAGAATAGATATCCATTAGCTTATTAGGGTCTATGCGTATAAGATAAACATCTTTGCAGTCGATATCACGGTTAAGATTTATCTCAGGATTATAATACACCTGCCATAAATCAGAAGAAAGAAAGTAATCTTTCTCCAGGTTAAGAGTGCGTGCATAATATTGATAGTCGGTTATATCAGCAAAGCTTTCCGGATCAGTGATATATTCCGAAAACCATTTTGCTACCAGTTTGTCGCTTTCGGTAAATTCATATACGGGGGTCTCCGTTTCTGCAAGTGTAGATTGAATTGCTTCCGATGATAAATCAGATTGTTCGGACACATTTTCGTTACTGCCAATGCAAGCAGTAAGCGACAATGCAGCACAACATATGCAAGCAACTAATTTTATTTTCATGGCTTTTTTCCTCCAAATTTGTGTATTTATATTATATCACATTTAAAAAAAAGACAAATCGGATAAAATATGCCAATATAAGTCAAAATCATTCCAAAACGGACAAAAAGAGACAAAAAAGTTGCCTTTTTTATAATTGTAAAAGTTATGTAAACATTCTATTGCTATTGCGATTTTTTGAATTAGAAAAAAGCAATAAAAAAATGCTGCACTTCATATTGAAATGCAGCAGTCCAATGATAAAACATATTACTTTACATCATAAACAGCATCGAATTTTTTTTGATAATTGCTCATCTCTTCGTTTATTTTGTCTTCTAATGCAGTTTCATCTTTACAAAAATAAATTATCTGGCTGTCTAAAGAGTTGATATCATTTTCAAAATTGGATTTAACGGTCAATGAATGATTATCCGCATATAAAGATGCAAGCTGTACAACTGCAAGACCCTTCCAATGCACGATATCTCCATAATCGTATTCTGAATCAGGGTTATCTACATAGTAACCATCTACCTTTTCACACTCAAAGTCCAATTTATAAAAAATATAATAGTAATTTGGAACTGGGTTATTATTTTTGAGATATAATTTTTTCTCATATAAGGAGTACGATCGGTCATTTATCTGCCATTTTATTTTATCTGAATCAGATACATCATTGATGAGCTTTCCTATGCCGCACATATTTTCCCATTTGCCTCTTAAGAATCCATCTTCCATAATGGCATCTATTTCTGAGAAATCATATCCATCCGGCACTTCAACGAATCCGCCAAGTTCAGTTACTGTATATTCCTTTTCCGTGGAAGATAATTTCAGGTTGTTTTCCTGCAGATCTTTTGGAGTACAGCGTGCTGAAACAGAAATTACATCTCCGTTAGAAAGTTTTGTCGAGTTCGGAGAATCGCAATGGAATCTTACATTATCCCGAATAAAAGCATTATTACCGGTATATTCCATTTCCACCGTTCCGCTGCCATTATCACCATTAAAGACAACATTTAACCCGTCAAACGGATCTATTGCTGTGATGTCTTTGGGAGTTGCTTCCGTGTTCTCCAACTCTGATACTGATGAAGTAGTTACAGCAGATGAAGATGTATCTGTATTGGCTTTTTGGTCTCCGCAGGCAGTTGCCATGGTGGTCAGTAACACAGCAGCTGCTACTGCAATAAATTTTGTTTTAGTCATAGATGTTCTCCTTACTCTGGAATCTTGTAGCATTGTCAGCTAAGATATTGATTATATCTTAAACATTATACCATATCATTATTTCACTGTCAACTTATTTCTCACGGAAATACTGTTCCAGTGCAGCTTGGATAACCGAATTTATGTGCTCCTCGGTGTCATTGTCATTGAAATATTTGCTATAAGTGTCTGCCGAAAGCTTATATGATTTAGGCCTTGAGGGCTTTTCAACTTTCTGTATCGCTCTTAGAGCAAGCTCGGCAGCTTTCTGTGTGTCGTCAAAGCCTTCGAAAATATCTCTGAGTTGTGCCGCAAGCTTTATGTCAATTTTGACAACATCATTCCAGATGTTGTCAATCACAACAAACTCTTTATACTTTTCAAATATGGCATTAAGGGCTGTTACGGATCTGATATATGATAGCTCACAAGCTGCTCTGACAGATAGCCTGTTAGTATCAATAGCGATTTTATATTTGTCGCAGGAGGAGATCAGCTTATTAACTCTGATAAGACGAGCGATAGTGTTTTTCGACAAACCGTATTCTTCACCTACCATAGCAAGCTTGCTGTCTGCCTTTGACTTTTCTGCTCCTGCTTCCATAGCTCCAAGCTCATCATGAATAGCTTTAAGCTTATCTTCATCAAACATTTTTGAGTGTCTGAGTGCTACTACAGCCGCCTGCTCTGATGTACACAGATCCTTAAATCCACGCTGCATGAGATTGGTTTCGATAACATACATCTCGGCATCTTCATCGCTGAGATTGGTTTTTACAACAGCAGGAACAGTTGTAAGCCCTGCGATCTTTGCAGCATTGGTGCGGTTATGTCCTGCCAAAATCTCATACTTTCCTGACGCATCACGCACTATAATAGGCGTAAGTATGCCATTGTTTTTAACGGACTGCACCATATCGTCAAGTCTTTCGCCCGTATAAAGTGTAAATGGATGTTTGCCGTAGGGGACAAGCAAATCAATGGGGATTTCCTGTACAGACAATGTTTCCGCTGTAGCAGGTATGCTTGAAAGCATACTCGTAACATCAAATTTCATAATCTTTTCCTCCGTTTTTTCTGGCTCACATCTGCCCAGTGCATTTTCTTTGGCGATTTCGATACGCTGTAAAATGATATCTTTTTCGTCTTCTTCTGAAGTATTCTTACGAAAACCGTCTGCATTGAAGAACGTCTGCATCACTTCTCTCCGTGCGGCAGTTCCTTTCTTGTTTTTCTGAAAGCTGATAAAGAATTTTGCCAGACCGCTGTTTTCAAAATCAGCCGCACGCCATGTATCAGGAATGGTGTGGTTATGGTTCTCCGCTCCTTCAAGGCTGTTTACAAAGTTAAGGACTCTTTTAACAAATACAAGGTCAAGAGAATAAAGATAGCAAGTCCTAAAATCTTTATCATCAGTTCCTATATCCGTAAATGAGCGGTATCGTATTTTAGGTGTAGCCCTGCATTCCTGTTTGATAATTTTCTGTGTAACCCAGTCTCTCACCGTAACAATATACGGACAACCGTAACACTCATGCTGCGGAGAGAAATCTTGAAGCACATATCCTGTGGTATCAGCGGTTGTTGACTTTTCAAAGGTTTTGCCGCACTTACAGATGTATGTTTGCATTTTATCGCCTCCTGTTATTCCCCAGTGGGGAATATTTATGTTCGGCTCATTATTTCGGTAGCAAGCGCCTTGTATTCCTCTCCAAGCTTTGTCTTGTTCAGGCAAAGAGACTTCATACGTTCTGAGCTGTTGGCTGCTTCGACCGACTTATGTATCTGTGTGCAAAACATCTTATTGCCGTACCGTTCTGTAAGCTTCTCAACAACCGAGCGGCTAATATTTGTGTTATCAGCCATTGTGGAAAGAACTCCGGTTATATCAAGCTTCGGATTGATAGTTTCCTTTACCTGATTATATATCTCACTGAGCATATCCAGTCCGTCAAGTGCAAATTTCTGTGTCTGAACAGGAATTATCACACCGTCTGAAGCAGTAAGGGCATTGATGAGCAGTATTCCGAGAGAGGGGAGACAGTCGATTATAACATAGTCATATTCCTGTATTGCCTTGTCTGAAAGAATGAATTTCAGTACGCTTTCCCTCTGAGCCGCCTGCATCATACACGCATCGGCATATGCCAAACCTATATCAGAAGGAATGAAATGTACCTTATTGATCTCACTGTATCGAACGCATTCGTCCATAGAGGGCATTTCACGCTTCTGAGCGCCCATCGTAAAGTTATTTGCCGTTGTCATTACGAGGTCACTCATAGTCGCTTTGTCGTCGTCCTCAAATCCGAGATATGCAGACATATTAGCCTGCGGATCAAGGTCAATGAGAAGCACCCGTTTTCCCGAAAGCTCAAGAGCAGTGCCAAGATTCACCGCTGTTGTGGTTTTGCCTACTCCGCCTTTCTGATTGGCGATAGCTATGATCTTCATTATTCATCGTCCTCCTCTTCTTCATATTCTATTGCTATCCATGATCTGTAAGCAGCTTCCTCCGCTTCAAGGACGGTCATATTAAGCAATCTCATTGCTTCCATCGGATCAGCAGCTTCCGCCTGCTTGTATTCTTCGGTCTGCTTATAGCGTTCGGCGCATATATCAACGTAATTGCTTACGCTTTCCTGCGTATATGCAAGATGCTCCTCAAGAGTTCCATCCATCTGCATACGCTGGTATGCTGCGGGAAAGTGGTCCTTGAGCACATTTTTCCTCTGAATTGCATATTTGCCCTCAGATAAAGTCCTGATATCCATTTCTTCCATAATATTTACCTCCGATTATAAATTGTACTTGGGCTTTGTGACCTCAAAAGCATAACCCTCCATTTTTTTCATGCGCTCCGGATCACTTTTTATTCTGTCGATTAAAGCCTTTCGCTCTGCTGCCTGCTGTTGACGTATAATCAATGCGGCGTGAGCCTTTTCCTTAATCTTTTTCTGCCTTTCTTCCTCAGCGGCTGCATATTCAATTCGTGCTTGTACAAAAGCCTGCTGAATCTTTATGTTATCTTCAATATTCATGCTGCCATCCTCCTGTTATCCAATCAGTTGTATATTATCCGCAGCGCCAAGCAGACGGCCTCGAATACAAAAGCAAGCTTTCATAATTTCAATAAGAAGCATAGGAATGAGTATAACGCCTATGGAAGCTCCATAGCAAAGCAGAGGATTTACTGTATTAGGTGCTGTCCCAATCACGAGCAGGATGGTTAATGCTATTATTGATATACCGCCAATAATAGCACAGAGATTTCTAAAAATCATTGCCGGAAGCCCTATGACCCATGCTATTACGCAAATAATTGCGGACAAAATATAAAGCAGAGCCTTTGCGATGAGCTTAACGGGTATAAGTAACAGTGTTGTCATAATATCTTATCCTTTCATGTCCTGATCTTGGCATTTCCCCAATGGGGAAGTTTTTTATTGTCTATATTATAGCATATGTGTCCCCACATATCAAGAGTGAAAATACACAAATTTATTTTTCTTTTTTGTGGGAAATATATGTGTACACACATATGCTTTATGTGCTATAATATAGGAAATTGATAAGGAAGTGATTCGCCGTGAGGCAAACAACCGCTCAGTTAAAGGCTAACAAAAAATATCTTTCCACGCTTGACGAATTCAAAGTGCGCTGCGAAAAGGGGGCCAAGGACAAGTATAAGGCTCAGGCTGCACACCGGGGATTCAGCCTAAATTCTTACGTGATTGCTCTTCTGGAGCGTGATGGATTTATGATTGAGATGGAAAAGGAAAAAGCAGCAAAAAAGTAGTTTTTTCATCTCATAAGCACTATTTTACCACATATTTTTCACAAGATTACAATACTATAACCTATGACTACATTTAATCGAAGGAGGTGTACTTTAAATTATTATGATTGACAACGATGTCATTACACAAGCTATATCAGAATCTATACAGATTTCAATAAAGAATTGTTTTGATGTTTTTGAACCATATATTATTCAAATTTTACTTTCTGCCCTGATCCTGTTATTTATAAAAAGCCTAATAAATAAAGTCATAGATTTTGTTTGCATAGGATATTCTGAGAAAGAAATCAAGCATAAAAAGTCTATAGCATCAAAAACTGTAGATTTTCTTTCAGATTTATCAGATATTATTCCTAAAAGCAAGGATAAATAAGACTTATAGCCAACATATTCAAAGTAAGCTGCACATTTTATATAAGTGCAGCTTTTTTATATCATCATGTATTCCGGCACTCGTCTTCATCTATGAGCTGCATAAGCTTCTCATCATCACTTAAATATTTGCAGATCACACCCTGAAACTGCCTTGTTGCCCAATCAGCACCATTTTCCAAGGTATGTTCATTTATGTATTTGAGCTCATTATACGCCTCATCAGGAAGTCTGAGAAGAATGTCCATAGTTGCTTTGTCAGCAGTTCTGTTCTCCATAATAGTTTTAATCAATTTCTTATTCATACGATCATTTCCTTTCTCAATTTATAAACAGATCCGATAAATATCCATCATCGAAGATATACTTTATCCAATCATTTCTCTCACGTATATTTTCTATTATCTGCTGTCTATATTCATCAGGAACATAAAGAATTGCATCGGGATTATCTTCGACAGCCGCTTGACACATATTCTCGGTTCTCATCTCCATAGGGACATATCTAAGTGCTTCGCCACATTTGCAAACTGCCGTTAACGCATAAACGCTATATTTTTCATTATCTGTCGGCATAAGTCTGATATTTTTGGAATCCTGCTGTATCAGAGCATATATTTTCTCCAGCTTGTTATGCTCATCAATATCAATTTGCCGTATTTTTTTCATTTCCTCCCTTGTAAGCACAGCAGAATAATAATCGCTTCTATAAATATCCATTGGATCAATAAGCTTTTGGTCAATGAATTCAACATATAATTCGTAGTTGAAGCATTCCTTTGGATAACCGTTTAATCCAAAACAATGTGCATAATTTGTTTGATTATCCTTTTGTAAGGTTTCTTTTATTTTGTCTTTTGTCCAAAAACTGAGAGGAATATATTTTCTGCTTACCGGTGAGCTTATCATCTTTTCTATAAACTTATCGGTACTGAGGTACTTTACAGGAATATATTTCACATTGCAATCGCTCACAAGTAGTGATTTAAAGCATATACCTTCCGTTCGGAATATTATCGGAACATATTTGAGCAGATTGCTGTCTCTATCCAATTCATCACTGCTTATGCAATGTTTGCGAGCTTCGCTGTAATTGTTAAAAGCTGTCTGTATCATTTCAGAAGATTTGAATTTATCCGGGACATAGCTAAGTGCAACACTGTTTGACTTTACAGCAATATCGCACAGCTCTTTCGTAACAAAACACTCAGGAACATATTGCAGTGCCAAACCGTGATTTTCAACGGCGCATCGGCACAGCTCCTTGGTTTTGAAGCTGTCAGGTATATAGCTAAGCTGTCTGTGCTGTTTTTTGACTTGTTCCATACAAATATCCATTACCCGCTTCTTTTTTACGTCACTCCAATTCTGAAAAATATCTACTGTGTCATTAACAGAAGCCCCTTTGGGCATTTCATTTTCTTCCGTTTTTCCTGTAAAACTTTCATCAGAGCTGCTTTTACTTCTCCTATCTTCAAGAAGAAAGCTTACAGCAAAGTCATCAAGAGTAATCGTCCTTGTGTATGGGCTTTTAGAAACGTGATCTTTCAGCTTATCCTTATTATGTGCAATTTTTGCTCTAACATTGGCTTCGGACTTATCGTATTCTGTGCAAAATTCTTTTATTGTCATATTTTGGGTTCCTTTCTGTTCCCCAGTGGGAAATAATTTTTAAAATTCTCTTGACACCATATATGACACCGTGATATACTATATATGGAGGGATAATTGATGTCACGATGGTCTAAACTATTAAAAAAGATTTGCTCTCTATCTCCTGACATGAGATTTGACGAGCTGCGCAAGGTACTGGAAAGCTATGGCTATGAAATGCACTCTCCACATGGCGGCAGCAGTCACGTCACATTCAGAAAAGCAGGGTGTAATCCTATAACTATCCCCAAGCATGAACCAATAAAGATCGTTTATGTCGAAATGGTCAAAGCTGTGGTAGAAAGTGAGGTAAATTATGATGAAGAAGATTGATGAATATCTCAATATGCCGTACAGAATGGAAATAGTTCCTGATACAGCTGAAGGTGGTTTTGTTGCGTCCTTTCCCGAACTTCCCGGCTGCATAACTTGTGGGGAAACTGCTGAAATGGCTGCTGCCAACGCAGAAGATGCCAAGAAAGAATGGCTTATCGCTGCTATGGAAGATGGCATTGACATTCCATGCCCTGATGATACAGAAAATTATTCAGGACAATTCAAGCTCAGACTTCCCAAAAGCTTACACAAACAGCTTGCAAGTGACGCAAAACGTGACGGCATCAGCATGAATCAATATTGCGTATATCTTCTTGCGCAGAACAATGCCATTCATCACAATAAATAACTGTTTAACACAGCCGCCGCTTATGGCGGCTTTTTATCTGCAATGTTCAGATACTTCTGTCCAAGTCTGATAAGATTATAATATATCCTCGGCTGTAGGATTGGATGGCTTACAAAGAGAGTTTCAAGCTCGTGACAGGCAAGACTGTATTTTCCCCTTGCAAGAGCTTGCTGAAAAGGAATAAGATTTATCAGATTCAAACCATTCCTTTTCAAGCCATTCCCTGACACCTCTAATAGTATCGGAAACAGCCTGATTGTCCGTATCCAAATCGACCTTATATGAGACGGCAGCAAGAAATTTCGCCATGTCATCAATACTCATTGCCTTAATGAGTTCGAAAGTCGTCATGTTGTTTATACCTTCATCGAATTTAACGCATCATTTAAGATAGCTCGTTCCTTTTCAGCCTGTGCATTTTTTCTCTGTTCCGCTACTGCTTTTTCGAATTTTGCATCTTTTATAAATTTGCAGAATTTAATGAGGCTATCTTTAGTTGTCAGGAAATCATAAATAGCAATATGGTCATGCCTCGTATCAAATATTGATGAACTTACGTTCTGTTTCTTATAATACAGCGCAGCATATTTTCGGAGAGATTTTCCATTCAGGAAAGCAGCTGATTTATCCTGCAAAATATCAGCCAATGTGCTGAGCTGTCGCTTTTGAATGACAGGTAGCTGTTCTAACGCCTGTTCCGGTGTTAAAAACAGTTCGTCCTTATTTAAGGTAATATATTTTTGCAGGCAATTATCCTCTAAGCCAATTAACGTTGTACAGGTAAACAGGATATCGTTCTTACCTTCCAAATAAATATCGTAAAGTTTAACAGGTATAACGTCATAATTGAAATTTAAAGTATATAATGTTTGGTTTTTACAAAGCCCCTGATTCTTCAGCAAAAGTGATTTTAGCATTTTACCGCCATTCATATCCCATATCGCATATATTATTGTAATAAGTGAAATAATTGAAAATATTATAATCAGGATTATTAAGTATTTCGGATTGCTTTTTAAGTATTTTGCATCTGCTGCACCGGCCATTAGACATATCAGAAGAGTAGGCAGCCATATTTTTTGGACAAATTCCAACCCATCACAACCATACATCCATATTTCGTATAGCCTTTTTAAAAAGTTTTCATATTTGTCTGGTTTACTACTTTTTGATGCCGATTTGGGTGGAGTATAATAAATATTTTCCGGCACAATCGTTTCCGGAACACGTATTTCATTATCATCAACTATCACTTCTATCGGATCAAAGAATCCATTATCATAAAGATAAGCGTATGGTTCAAAATTTGATTTTGCCATGATTATTGTTCTCCTTTCATTCGTACCGTATAAACTCCATCTTTGTAATCGACAATTTCATATGTATCCTGAAATTCAGTCATACTTACATCCTGAATTGTAATTACCTTATACTCGCCGGTTGGAGCTTTTAAATGTAGAGGATCATAGAGCAGCTCATAGAGTGTAGATCCCATAATAAATAATAAACTAATCAGTTTAATTATATCTAACCACGATGTCTCTTTCTTTGTGCCGATATTTTTAGTGACTAAAAAGCCTGTAATATAAATTACCAGAATAATAATTAGTAATGCTATAGGAAAGTGACAAATTTCCTCAACTAAAATAACCCCGTTTATTGCATTAAATTCCATGGTTTTCTCCTCCTTAAACACTCGAAACACTCGGCAATGCTTTCGTTCGGATCCATGCTGCTCGCCAGTTCTTTCAATATTACGATCACAACTTCCCGAGTGTAGTTGCCAAAGTCATCGTTGGATGCTGTGTTAGTTTCTACTTGATCTGCTATTCCAATGCAACTTTTGGCGGTTAGCTTTTTCAAATCCTCACACATTGGATGCGGAAATATGTTTTGTGCTTTTTTATAATCGCTTGACATTATCGTTCTACCTCCTGTTCATTATTTCTTCTATAAAGATTCTCTTCGGGCTGCGGCTCAAGCTGATAATCCTGGTGGGGTGCATATGAAGGATTTGACATGTTTTTTAAATACGTCTCATAATTAGCGGCGATAGTATCTCTTTCTGACTTAAACAGCTCTAATTGGTTTGCAGTATCGCTTAACTCGTTTTTGATCATTGCTAATTTTGATTTTCTCGCATTCAAATCCTCCCTGTCGGTTATTCCGCTTGCCTCAACATACGAAACCTTATTATACATTACTTTTTCTTCTGACGTAAGAAAGTCAGCGGATGACAGTGCAAGATAGCTTTCGCCGTCTGTTATTATTTTTTTCATAGCATTTATTTGCTTTGAAAGCGCATCATGCTTATCTGATAATGATTGATACTTTTCTGCTGCACAGTTAAGCTTGTTTTCAAACTCTGATACAGATGTTATATTATTTAAGCTTAAATAATTAAGCAGATCTGCACTTTTCCTCAAATCTGAATATGTAGTTTTCTTTTCTTTTTTTATAAAAATGCTTATCTGCATCTGGCGCATACATATTGCATATTCTCTCTGGATACCGGATAGACGTTCAATAGCAGCAGGACTGATTTCTTTATCCTTATGTAAAATACGATATTCCAAGTCAGGTATGGAATACCCATCCCCCAGACGAAAACTTCTAATCGCATATTTCTGCTTTGGTGCTTTTATCGAAAGATACTTACCTTGATGCACAACATATCCTTTCTCTGAAAGCTTCATCTCAATGTCTTGAAGATTTTTTACGTTTTTATCCAGAATAATTTTGTCAATATCATTGCAAAGCTTCTGTTTCCATGATGTGCCGTTTTTTCGTGTAAGCCATTCATTATACTTCATCGTATTTTTGTGCTTGGGGCTTTCAATAATATGCAGACCGTGTTCAAGTGCAATAGCATCTGAAATCTTCCGCACTTTCATAAGCGACCGATAATTTGCATACCATTGCTTTCCGTCCAGATTATATGGGCACACCGCAAAATGATTATGTATGTGATCCTTATCAACGTGTGTACTCACGATGACCTGATGATCATTTCCGAAAACCTTTTTCGCCCATTCATTACCGATCTGATGAGCTTCCTCGGGAGTGACATTTTCATCCGGGGAAAAGGATTGTATGTAATGGTGGATACGCACCTTTTCTTTCTGCTTTGGTTTTTCGGACTTGTCCTTGTCTGCGACAATCTCAGATTTGAAAAATCTTTCCTTTGCACATATTTCGAATGTTCTGCGAAACTCATCATACGCCTCCTGAGGATTGGCAGTACAATTTATTCCTGTTGCAAATTTCATTTCGTCATTTTTGTCACCATTCAGAATATACTCAATGTTAGACAACGGAGTAGTATGAACCGCAACGTATTTTACTATAGGCACATTACAACAGCTCCTCCGACTGAAGCGGCGAAAGCCAGTCCTCAACAACAAGCCTAAGCTGCTTTATTTCCTCTTGCAAGTCCTCGATATCTTTCTGATAAATTGATTTTGTGCTGTTTGCGACAGTCGATATCTGATTGATATTCACGCCGATCCTGTTCATCGCCTTATAGACATCTGTCAGCTCTTTAAGATTGAAAACCTTAATGCTCCCTTGAACAGAAATGGTGCGAATATAGGTTCCTGTTCTCATTCCCAATTTCTCAGAATGTCTGCAAACAATTTCCCATTCTCTTGGAGAAAAATACACTTTTTTCTCTTTGTTTCCTTTTTTCATTGGCATATTGCATTTATCCTTTTACAAATATCTCGGGTTTTAGGGAGATATCCCTATTTTCGGGTCAACTGAGCTGAAACCCGAAAAGTAGGCCTACTTTTCTATGCTTGCTATTTATTAAGCCACCACCCGCTTCCGCCCCCAAAAAGCCTTGCAAACCACCGTTTACGGAGAAAAGTAGCTACCTTTTTCAACAACAGTCTGGCAGAAAAAATATTATTTTTGCTTTTTATTAAAATGATGCGTTTTTACAGATGATGCTGTTTCGTCAGGTTCGCTGTACTTGTTTTCTTCTTCGATTTTTTTGTAAGCTTTATAAAACAGCTGAAAGTAGTATTTAAGACCTGCCAAGCTGCACTGCAAAATAATTATTAAAATTACTTTTTCCATATTTCGTTACTCCTTCTTTGAACTTCCCAACATAAAATCAATAAATGCACGCTTCGGGAACCTTACACGTTTTCCTATTTTAATGACTGGAAAACCTAAACTATCAGGAGCATTTCTTGCTGTTTGTATAAGGGTCTTTGCAGATGTTCCAAGTACATCTGCAACCATTTGCGGAACAAGCAGTTCAAGCTCGCTTTCCTTTAAATCCTCTAAAGTACATTTACTTGCCAATTTCTTCTTCCTCCTCATTTTTTAAAAGAGCTTTCAAAGCCGGCAAACTGATTTTATTGGTTTCACAATTTCCAAGAAATTTATTGCACTGAGAACAATAAGCTCTTTTGCCGCCTGTAATATTGAGATCATTATACATATCATTATTATCAGATTCAGAACCATCAAAGGAATGATGATATATTACGGTTCCCTCTGCGTGCTGTCGAACATAAAAACCATTACATCCGCAAAACGGGCATTGCGTCAGATCTGAGAAATTTATTGCCTTTTTCATCGTAGCTTGCTTCTCCTTTTAATTAAGCCTATCATTTGTAAGAAAATCGCAAAGCAGCAGTCCTATGAGTATTATGGATATTTCAGTCATCATTCATTTTGTTCCAAACATCTCTGCACATGAAAGTATCGGCAAGTGAACCATGAGCCTGACCTCTCCACGGAATATTATAATAGGAAGCCGCTGTTGATAACTTTTGCCACCGATATCTCAACCTTTCGCTATCCCATTCGCCGTATATTTCTGAAAATTTTTTCATGCAGCATCTAAGCTCAGGCGTATCATTTTCAAAATCAAAGCCATTTTCTTCAAGTGCCTTGGAAATAAAATGCCAGTCAAAGTCAATGTTGTATGCAACAGCTACTTTAGCTCCGGACATTATTTTTGATATCAGCGGTACTATATCAGACATCAATGGAGCATTTTTTACCATTTGTGGGGAAATATGATTTATAGCTTCAGCTGCCGTCCATTCCGTTTTATGCTCAGGACGAATATAACTATTAAGCAGTATTTCGCCGCTATTGTTCATAACCGATATCTGTAGAATCTCATCTGCTTCAGGATCAAGTCCTGTTGTTTCAGTGTCAAGAAAAATAACGTCACAGTCTTTTCCAACAAGATCAGCTGCATCAGGCTTTCTGTGCTTTTTCGAAATTGTATAGCAATCCAATGTCTTATCTTTATTATTAACGAATGGGTAAAAATCAGCAGTATAATAACTTATTATTCTGACAATGCAGGTTTTGGTTGTTAATTCTCCGCCATCTCCATCAGTTTCAAGATCAATCCGATATTCTTTAAAATCTATAGTTTTGGATGCCTGTCCAAATACATAAAATTTGAAGTAATAGCCATCATGGTGTATTTCCAACCACTCACTGCCTCGATATTTCTTATACAAAAACATAATTTCTTTTCCAAATTCATTGACATATGCCTTGAAGCTTTTTAAAAATTCTGTACGATCGGATATGTAGTGATAAAACAATTTTATCAGTCTTGCTTTTCCAAAATAATTTGTCATTTTCTATTCCTCCTAATTATAAAATATCACTATGTTAATAAGTAAGAGTAAGTTCATAATGTTAGCCACCAGAAGCTTTCTGTAAGTGTTTTCTTCTTCTGCTTTAAATATTATAGATGCAGTTCCTATAATAAACACAAGAGATAAAATACATATAATAATCTGTAACCACAGCGGCATTGACTTAAACGATTCAATCATAAAAACAATGTCAATCATATTTTAGCCTCCGTTACTTGCTATTTATAAGTTCTTATTGCGTGCTCGAAAATCGCATATAATTTCTTTGTATTGCGGAGTGCAGGATTTGTCATTTTTCTATTCATCCTTAACATCGCTCTCAAGCATAAATCTAAAATAATTGAATTTGGATTTGATTGGCGGAAGATCTGTTCTTGAAATTCTGTATTTCAGCTCTTTGTATTTTAAAAGCAAATAATCATATCTTTCCAACCACTCTTTATGACTTGGGATTTTTTTTACAATGATGCTGAAAATAATTTGCATCTCATCTTCGGAAAAAGAATTATCACACGCCTCAGCAAGAAACTCAAGATTTTCATTGCTGTATTTATAAGCTTCTGAAACCGTTTCTTCTGTTTCCAGTACTTCAGCCTGAATGTTTTCATCATCTTCATAATCATCTAACATCATCTGTTCATGATGATTAGGCTTTATAAAAAACGTAATGTACTCATATGCGTGACCATTACGCTTGCATTCATATGTAAAAGTTACATCCGTAAGCTCAGTTAGTGCTTTTTGACATATATCGACAACATCACGCTTGAAATATTTCCAAGGCATATTTGGATTTACCTTTAGCCAGTCGATAAGCTCTGCCAGTCTTATTTTCTTTTTACCTACACCCTCGTATTCCTTCATCAGCATATAGAACTTGATCTGATTTGCTGAGTTAAGCCGCATACTGTATTTCAGCTTCCTGCTGAAATATCCGTCTTTGGCAAGGTCAAAGAACAAATCTACAGCTCTATCGTGACAGTCAAGGGTAACGATCCATCCTTTTGTACTATCCTTTTTCAACTCAACCTCTTTAAAAAGCTGAAAAGCAATAAACTCGCCGGTTTCTGAATTCGGCAAAAAAACACATCTTCCAAGCAAAGCTTCAACATTCGTTCTCAGCGTTTTATACCTCAAATCGTTTATTCCGAGATCCTTCTGGAACTCCTTAAGAGTAAAAACAACCTTCCGGGTAGATTTATCCCTCGGATTGATTCGAGACATATATTTATCAAGAACTTTAAGCTCATTAGTGCAAAACTTTTCCGAACGCATAAGATTGAGCCTATGAGACATCTCGATAACGTGTTCTTTTTTTTCAGCCATTTTTTCACTTCTTTTCTGATAACCAACAGTCAATCCGGCTGTTGTTAGTTAGCTTGTTAATAACAATCTTGTTTATATACTTGTTATTAAGCTTGTTTACGGAATCCGCAAACCCTTTTGCCAAGCGGCTTTGCAGACCCAAAGGTGAGGAGCAATTACCCAAAGGTGAGGAGCAATGCCCGAAAAGGTGAGGAGTAATTGCTTTCAAAGGTGAGGACTAATGCCGAAAAAGGTGAGGAGCGATAACCCTTAAAGGTGAGGAGTAATCCCGATTATGTAATAACATATGATTTAATGGATTTCGGATCGTATCCGAGAATCTCAAATCCCCCATTAAGCATCATATTTTCAAATATTTTCATCATTTCTTCTTCAGAATGCTCCGGTTCTTCAATGATCACTTTCGTTCCTGATGACGTATAGCCAACCGTAACCTTGATTTTTCTGCCGTTTTCATCAAATTTATAGTCAACAGACTCAACAGATAACTCATAACTCATTAAATCACCTCTTCTGATAAGAATATGACACATAACTTGTCTATTATCTCTGTTTTTCTTCCCATTCGGAAATTATTTTCAGCGAAGCAGCCAAAATAACTTGAGATTTATATGTTACGTTGTAACCATTGGTGTACTGATACAGCTGCTGAATGGTACTGAGCTTAGCTCCCCTGCTGTTAAGTTCCATAAACAGATCCTTTTGTGTTTTTCCCAGTGCAGCAAGCCTTGATTTTATTGTTCTTCCTGTGTTAATATCCACACTTATCCGCCTTTCTTTTTCTGATATACTCTGTAAGAACTCTATTTGATAGCCATATATGGTTATCTTCAAGGAAATCAAGCATATAGCCAACAGTAAATCCGCTGCCAATCATACAATTCAGAGCTGCGATTATATGCGCCGGAACCTGTTCAACCGTTCTACAGCTTTTGCTGTCAAAATCATCTGCATCTTTATATGCAGCTTCCAACGCATCTACACGCCGCAGGAGAGCTTCCTTTTCCAACACGTCAATTCTCCTTGACAGACTGTCTAAATCGCTCACAGAGGCTTGCAGCGTTCTGTATGAGCCTGTTTCCCTTATTGACGGCAATACTTCGTGAGTTACCCATCGTTTAAACTGCTTTGCCTGCGGTTTGTCGGAACGAAGTATTACACTGTATAAGCCGCTTTCGTTGATTATATTTGTATCGCCACCCGGTAAGCCTAAATCTGATTTAGCCTTTTCGTCAAAATCAAGTCTATCAAGAATCATTGTTGGATTTTTATATCCGAGTATTTTACATACATCAGCAAGAACCCACCAGATTTCGTAATCTATCTTAACAAGCCTTATTTCTGAATCTCTATAATTCCGTATTTGAATATCGTTCATTTATAAAATCTCCTGAATTTTGTTGACATTCGTGTAAATATGATTTATAATAAAAGGTGTATATGAAGTTAATAACACATAATGTTATTAACATCTTTCATTAAATATTATAATTCTATAATTCAGAATTGTCAATATAAAAAATTCCGTTTTTTAGAATTTTGTATAAATAACTAATTTTTAGGGGGCGTTTTAGTGTTTTATGACCAGTTTGAAAAGCTTTGCAAAGAAAGAAATACTACTCCTACACAGTTTACCAAAGATATTCTAAATTTAAGCTCTTCTAAAGTTACAATGTGGAAAAATGGTTCAATTCCGAAATATGAAATTTTAAAAAAAATAGCTAATGCTTTCAATGTTTCAGTGGGCTTTTTATTTGATGGTGATATAGTTTTAAAAGAACCACTTTCTATCCAAGAAAAAGAATGCCTTGAAAAATTTAATAGACTTTTGGATATTGATAAGGGTAGGATACTTGATCGAATGGAAACGATATATGAGAGCTATTCACACGAAGAAAAAGAAGATGTATCATAATGACAACAATTAATTTGTAAAGGAGAGCAATATTATAATGTCAAGCATCAAAGAATATGTTGATAATTTTACTGATGAACAAATTTTATCTTCAGCTTATATGTGTTGTCAGAGAAATGCCGTCAAAGCAGCACGTAATAACCTTAATGAAGCTAACAATAGACGATGTGATTTTAATACGCATCAATCAAAGGAAGATTTCAAGCAGATGCATCGTGAAACACATTTTTCAATATCAATAAAAGGATTTATAAAATTTTATATACTTTTATTTATTTTCTCTTGGATTGCTCTGTACATTATTGAATATAACAAACCTGGACTTGGAAGAACATTGTTAAAAATATACCCTTTTTTAATGATAGGGATATTGTTATTCCCGATTATACGCAGGATAATTATAGAAATTGATATTGCTAAAAAATATAAAAGTGTAAAATCAATGTATAGCAAATCTTTTGAGATTGATGCTCCGATTGAAGCAAACCTGTCGCTACAACTCAAGGATATGGACGAGTATCTTTCTAAAAATTGTGTCATTCCCCGAAAATACTGGGATTACGCTTTAAATTTGGTTGAATACATATATGTTGATTATCGTGCAACAAATTTACGTGAAGCAATTAATATACTTGAAGAAGATTTACACAGAAGAAGGCTCGAAAACAGAATGGCAAAGATAGAGCAGCTCTCAATAGAGAATGCCAATGCAATTAATGATATGTTTGAGCGTATTGATAACATAGAGTGTTTTCAGAATTACCTTAGAAATCGTCAAAGTGATGTAGAATGGGATTTATTTGTTCAGAAAATCAAGAATTAAATTTTCAATAGGTACAGATTATCAGAATTATGCTGTTCAAGGTCACAAAATTTGACCTTGAACAGCATAATCAGCATACTAATACCCTATATCCGCACCTACAAAATAATTCCCCACTGGGGAATAAAATCAAATTATACCTGCTTTTATCGGAGGAAAAATGAGTTCAACAAACCTTTATGCTGTATATCTGCGAAAATCACGTGCCGATCTTGAAGCAGAAGCCCGTGGCGAAGGTGAAACATTAGCCAGGCATAAAAAGACACTGTATGATATTGCAAAGCGAATGCAAATAAGCATTGCAGCTGAATATAAGGAAATTGTCAGTGGTGAAAGCATAGCAGCCCGTCCTCAGATGCAGAAGCTGCTTAACGATGTTACCGAAGGAATGTATGACGGTGTGCTTGTAATGGAGATTGAACGACTTGCGAGAGGAAATACCATTGACCAGGGAATTGTTGCACAAGCGTTTAAGGATTCTAATACCAAAATCATTACGCCTATAAAAGTATATGATCCAAATAATGAGTATGACGAAGAATATTTTGAATTTTCGCTGTTTATGAGCCGAAGAGAATACAAAACCATACGCCGCCGTATGGAAGCAGGCAGACTTGCAGCTATCAAAGAGGGAAACTTTATAATTTCTTCTCCGCCATACGGATACAAAAAGACAAACCCTGCTCCCAAAATTCACACCCTGGAAGTTGTTCCTGAAGAGGCTGAGGTTATAAAATTGATTTATGATATGTATGTAAATCAACATTTTGGAAAAAGAAAAATTGCCACAGCACTAAACAGTATGGGAATAAAGCCACCTCGTTCCGATTGGTGGGAGGGAATTTCTATAAGAAAAATATTGTGCAATCCTGTATATATGGGTTATAACCAGTGGCATTCAAAATCCAATGGTGACACGCTCTATAAAGGATTACATGAGCCTATTATAAGTAAAGAACTGTATGAGCAGGCACAAGAAAGGCGAATAAACCGAAAAACATCAAGCACGACTTCCGAAAATACTCTGAAAAATTACTATTCCGGATTGCTCTACTGCGGATCCTGCGGAAAATGTATGCAACGCCGCACAATAGAAAGACCATCGGGCATTAAAATTGAACATATGGTATGTCGAACCACAAAGTGTAATACTGTATCTTCTCGTACTGATAAAATAGATGAAGCTGTACTGACTGCGCTCAAGATACACCTTGCACAGTTAAAAAATAAATTCTCCGGAATAAATAACAGCAATACACAAAATGAAAATACAATAGATGTTATTTCCATGATAAAATCTGAAATTTGTGATCTTAAAAAGCAGAAAAATAAACTTCATGATTTATTGGAACGAGAGATTTATGATGAAAACACTTACCTTGAAAGGCAATCTATCGTTGCTCAGAAATTAAAGGAAGCTGAAAAGGCATTATCTAATGCTGAAAAGATTACCACACAAAAAATCTCGGACGAGCAAGCAATTATAAACATAGAATTATTACTGGAAAATTTTTCTTCTGCTGATCCCCTGCAAAAAAAGGAACTGCTTAGCAACGTAGTCAGACGTATTGAATATAGCAAGACATCAGATTTGCGAGGTATTCATAACAAAAAAGAATCCAATATGACAATCAAATGCTTTTTCATTTAAGAGCAAAACACACGATATCAGTACCTTTGATTACTGACATCGTGTGTTTTATCATTTTTTAACTGTATCAACTTAAACATTCTGAGTTTTGGGGACAAACTCAATTTTTAAGTTCATATTCATTGCAGAGGCTATTCGAGTAAGTGTTTTGATAGAGGGATTGGCGTTACCGTTCTCAATCTTGCTGATGTCAGCCTGATCTATACCGGTAAGTTCGGAAAGCTGTTTTTGAGTAAGGTTGTCGGCATTGCGGCAGGCAATAAGCATTTTGGCAAGCTCATATTCGGGAGCAAGTGCTTCATACTCCTTGCGGAACTCGGAATCGGTTTCAAGACGGGCGTTTAAGGTTTCTCTGAAATTTTTACTCATATCGATCACTCCTTGTTTCGTTCAAGATATTCTTTACGATATTTTTTTGCAAGTGTAATTTCATTTTCGGGCGTTTTCTGTGTTTTCTTTACAAATCCATTGGTAAGAATTATCTTCTTATTGACTACAAAGAAATACAGCACTCGTGTAATGTCAGAAGCAACCTTTGCACGAATTTCATAAATCCCGTCGCCCAGCGGTTTGGAGTGCGGCTCACGAAGCTCATTTCCGAATGCTTCGAGCAGTTCAAGCTCTCTGAACATTTTAGCCTGCATTTTTGCGTCAAGAGAAAGAATAAATTCTTCGGCAGGAAATGTGCCGTCCTCTTTCTCATAGTATTCAACATCAAACAAGCTTTTACTCTCCTTTTGCAATATGGTATATATCCCATATCTATATTATATACCACGCATAAGCAAATGTCAAGAAAAAATTTTAAAGAGGAGAGTACTCTGCCGCAGCAAGAACTCTCCTCTTTTGTTGTGAATGATGTTAGCATATTTATTATGTGTATCAAGCATATTGTAATTTTTTTTCATATATCCACATATCAGTTAGCCTCCTTTTCCCACGGCCAGGGGCCCTTTGCCCATTCAAAGACATTTTCGCAGCCTGACTGTATAGGTGTCAGAGGTCCGAACAGCTCATTATATGACCGTACTGCCTTTTCACGCAGCTCCTTGTATCGTCTGAACGCAAAAAGTCCGTTGCGGCAGGTGGGGTGAGTGTCGAGGTAAAGCTGTAGCTCATACAGATAAAAGTCGTACATCTGAATGGCGTACATAAGCTGACGGCGTTTATTTTCCATACTGTGCTACGCCCTCCTTTCCAAGAAAAGGCATATCAAGCGACGGGAATATGGTGCCCTTTGCCAGAGCTACATTCTCGGCGTAGGTGTCCTCCCACTCCTGATAGGGCACATATGCCATGGCAAGAGGTGTATCCTGAGGAAAACGTCCCCGGGGTATGGTCAGTCCGTCTGTACTGCATTTGTCGTTTTCGTTCATCTTCCCTCTCCTTTCGGTAATGTATTTGGCGGAGGATCACGGGGCTTTTTCTCCTGCGATTTTCCGCTTTTTTATATTATGCGGCGGGTGAGGATTGGTGAAAGAAGAAGATTGCAGGTAAGATTGTTTAGCTTCGTCTGCTGTTTGTTTTGTCTTTTCAGCAAGTTCTTTTTCAGTAACAATTACCGTATCTAACCACGAAATCAAAACACTTGCACCAGCGGATATTACCCAAGTTAAAGCAGTATTAAGAGCCATAGTGACAGCTCGAAGACCTATAGTTTTTGCTGTTGTAATCGCGAGTTGTGTACCATAACCAACAAGAGATGCTTTAGCTCCATTAAGACCGCCCAAATAGTTACCGAGCTGAGTATTACTCTGACCAACTGCTTTTGCAAATGCCTTTGCATTATCTGCGCCAGACTGTTGTGCCTGATTGAACAAAGTCATTGTTGATTTTACATTAGCAAAACCCTTTGTGTTACCATCAAGAATTGCGGCATAAACGCCTTCAACACTTGCTTTTGCAGAAGCGCCCTTTTCAGCAAATTCTTTAAACATTAGTGATACGTTAAGGTTTTTGTCAGTTACTTTATTGATGAAGTCTTCATAATCTTTACCAAAGGATTGATTAGAATTAAAAGCGTTAAAATTATTAACAAATTTCTGAATTTCATCATTTGTAAGATTAAAACCAGTTTTGACTTTTTCAACCTTATTAAACACACTTGTTAAATGTCCGTCAATAGTCTTAAATACCAAGGTTTCATAATAATGTTTTGAATTATTATGAAACTATATTGACGTAACAGTTAATTTGTGTTATAATTTAACAGAGGTGATTTTATGGGCTACTATAAGTATTGTCCTAAATGTGGAGAAATCAATTTTATTGATAGTATAACGAATTGTCATTTTTGTAACGAACCCTATGTCATTACCGATTACAAATGGAGTTTAGATGATGGTGATAGGAATATGTATAAAATTATCCTCGAAGAATATGCAAAGCCCAACCCACTCTTCGATGAAGAACTCTATAACAAAAGAATTGCATTAGAAAAATCTCAACAGCAAGCTACTCTTGATATGATGTATATGGAGAAACAACAAGCTCAAAGAGCTAATGTTCCTAAGTGTCCTACCTGTGGATCAACAAATGTAGAAAAAATATCTACAGCTCAAAAAGCTTTTGGCTTTGCTTTGGTTGGATTGTTTAGTAGTAACTTAGGTAAAACTATGCACTGTAAGAACTGCGGATATAAGTGGTAAGATAAGAGGCATCGTATTTGGTACCAAAGTCTTTTGTTTATATCACTTATAAAACGCTGCGATATGTTTTACTCACCTCTCCCTATAAACACATACATATCCCCCCTTACTGATCTATGTATCAACCATATCAGTAGGGGGATTTTATTTCATTAAAATCAAATTAAAACTTCCGAAATCTATAGACATCTGCACATATAATATGGTAAAATAAACTCATAAAAGAGGGAAAGCAGGAGATTAGCACTCTCACACGCAGAGTGCTAAAATTTACTTATTTGTCACAAATCTAACATTATATTGTCACAATAAGCAGTTATACTGATACTTGTAAAAAGTCAGAAAAAAGAAAACCGCCTGCAAGGAAATCCTTACAGACGGATATCTGGTGGAGATGACGGGAATCGAACCCGTGTCCGAAAACCGATCCACACGACTTTCTACGAGCGTAGTCTGTTATTTACATTCCCTCGTTCAGCCGTGAACAGACACACAGCTGAACTCAGTAGCCTGCGATACATCAGACGGGCGCAGGCACTCCCGAATGACGTTCACCGTTAATCGACGCCTGAGCCGGAACCACGGTACTTTCCGGGCAGACGAGCAGCGCTTACGCAGCTGCTAAAGCAAAATTATCGTTGTCGTCTAATTTTAAAACGTGTGCGGGTTATAGAGATCAGCACAGTCCTCTGCTCGCTTATCATGCTTCACAATCCCCGTCGAAACCTTTACATCCCCAGGTTATGAAGCGAACGTTTTACCTGTTTCTCTCCTTGATGGCTCTGTCAATATCACGCTTGGCAGCCTCGGCAGCCATTGCATCACGCTTATCGTGAAGCTTCTTGCCCTTGCAAAGACCGACCTGCATCTTGACCCTTGAACCCTTGAAGTAAAGAGAGATAGGAATGAGAGTAAGCCCCTCCTGCTTGATAGTACCGAAAAGCTTGTTGATCTCCTTCTTATGGAGCAGCAGCCTTCTGACACGCATGGGGTCACGATTGAAAATGTTGCCGTGTTCGTAGGGAGATATGTGCATTCCCTTCACCCACAGCTCGCCGTCTTCAATAGTACACCATGAGTCCTTGAGATTAACGCCGCCCTGACGGATGGCCTTGACCTCAGTTCCCACAAGCTCGATACCGGCTTCATAGCTTTCGATGACAAAGTAATCGTGCCTTGCCTTTCGGTTTTCGGCAATAGTTTTAAATCCGTTTTTATCGGCGGGCATCACGACACATCCTTTCATCAAAAAAGCTACAAAATAAACTATAGCACATTTTCATTTGATTGTCAAGCATTTTGGTGCCGAAATTTTCGGCGTTAAAATACAAATTTCCTGCAAAATATCCGTACAAAGGAGCGGTCACATATGAATATTCTTTATGAGGTCATGAGCCGCAACAGGTAGCTGACCGAAGCACTCCCCCACTTGAAAATATAACTCACCGTCTGAAAGGAAGATGAATTTTATGAATATGCAGAAACTTACCAAAAAGACTATAGAAGCCATTCAGGCTGCACAGGATACCGCTATTGAGTACCAGAACACCAACGTTGACCAGCCTCATCTGCTTTATGCGCTGATGACTCAGGAAAACGGTCTTATCCCTCAGCTGATGAAAAAGCTGGGCAAGGACGCAACCGTTATTGCAGGCAGCCTTGAGCGTGTTATGGCAAATATACCCAAGGTAACGGGCAGCGGACGTGATATGAACACCGTTTATATCTCCCAGTCCCTTGACAGACTGCTCAATGCCTCCGAAGCCATTGCCAAGAACATGGGCGATGAATTTGTATCCGTAGAGCACGTTATGCTCTCCTACTTTGACAACGCTGACAAGGACATCAAACAGATATTCAAGGACTTTGCCATTGACAAGGACAGCTTCCTGAAGGCTCTTCAGGAGGTAAGAGGCAACCAGCGTGTTACCACCGATACTCCCGAGGACACCTATGATGTGCTTAAAAAGTACGGTCAGGACCTTGTGGAGCTTGCCCGTCAGAACAAGCTTGACCCTGTTATCGGCCGTGACAGCGAGATAAGAAACACTATCCGTATCCTGTCCCGTAAGTCCAAGAACAACCCCGTTCTTATCGGTGAACCCGGTGTCGGTAAAACTGCCATTGCAGAGGGTCTGGCACAGCGTATCGTCCGTGGAGATGTTCCCGACAACTTAAAGGACAGAAAGCTCTTCTCCCTTGATATGGGTGCTCTTATTTCGGGCGCTAAGTTCAGGGGCGAATTTGAGGAGCGTCTGAAAGCCGTTCTGAACGAAGTTAAAAAGTCCGAAGGCAAGATAATCCTCTTCATTGATGAGCTGCACACCATTGTCGGCGCCGGCAAGACTGACGGCGCTATGGACGCAGGCAACCTCTTAAAGCCTATGCTTGCAAGAGGCGAGCTTCACTGCATCGGTGCGACCACTCTTAACGAGTACCGTCAGTACATCGAAAAGGATCCTGCGCTTGAAAGACGTTTCCAGCCCGTGCGTGTTGATGAGCCTACCGTTGAGGATACCATTTCTATCCTCCGTGGACTTAAAGAGCGTTACGAGGTGTTCCACGGCGTAAAAATTCAGGACAGCGCACTTATCACCGCCGCTGTTCTTTCAAACCGTTACATTACCGACAGATTTCTCCCCGATAAGGCTATCGACCTTGTTGATGAAGCCTGCGCTACCATCCGCACGGAAATGAACTCCATGCCTACCGAGCTTGATGATATCGCAAGAAAGATCATGCAGAAGGAGATCGCCGAGACTGCCCTCAAAAAGGAAGAGGACAAGATATCTCAGGAGAAGCTGGCAGAGGTAAGAAAAGAGCTTTCCGAGCTGCGTGACGAGTTTAACTCCATGAAAACACGCTGGGAAAACGAGAAAAACTCTATCTCCCGTCTCCAGAAGCTCCGTGAGGACATTGAGCACACCAACGCCGACATTGCCAAAGCTGAGCGCAGCTACGACCTTAACAAGGCTGCTGAGCTGAAGTACGGCAAGCTCCCTGCTCTGAAAAAAGAGCTGGAAGAGGCTGAGGCTGCTGCTGATGACTATGAGAAGCATACTCTGCTCCGTGACAAGGTAACAGATGAAGAGATCGCCAAGATCGTTGGCAGATGGACAGGCATACCCGTATCCAAGCTTATGGAGGGCGAGCGTGAGAAGCTGCTGCATCTGGACGAGGTTCTCCACAAGAGAGTTATCGGTCAGGACGAGGCAGTTCAAAAGGTCAGCGAGGCAATACTCCGTTCAAGAGCGGGAATACAGGACCCCAACCGTCCCATCGGTTCCTTCCTCTTCATGGGTCCTACAGGTGTTGGTAAGACCGAGCTTGCAAAGGCTCTGGCACAGGCACTGTTTGACGATGAAAAGAACATTGTCCGTATCGACATGACCGAGTACATGGAGAAGCACTCCGTGAGCCGTCTTATCGGAGCGCCTCCGGGATATGTTGGTTATGAGGAGGGCGGTCAGCTGACTGAGGCTATTCGCCGCAAGCCTTACTCCGTAGTCCTCTTCGATGAGGTCGAGAAGGCTCACCCCGATGTATTCAACATTCTGCTCCAGGTACTTGATGACGGCCGTATCACCGACTCTCAGGGCAGAACGGTAGATTTCAAGAACACCATAATCATACTGACCTCCAACCTTGGCTCCGAGTATATCCTTGAAGGTATTGACGAGAACAACGAGATAACTCCCGAGGCAAGAGCTCAGGTTGATAAGCTTCTGAAAACTCACTTCCGTCCCGAGTTCCTGAACCGTCTGGACGAGATAGTTTTCTACAAGCCCCTTTCCAAGAAGGAGATATATCCTATCATCGACCTTATGCTGGACGGTCTGAGAAAGCGTCTGGAGGACAAGCAGCTTGAGCTTGAAGTCACTGACGAAGCTAAGGAATTTATCGCTAAGGAGGGCTATGACCCCATTTACGGCGCACGTCCCCTTAAGAGATATATCCAGAGCAAGCTTGAAACTCTTATCGCCCGCACTATGATCGCAAACGACCTTGACCCCTTTACTACTATCAAGGTTGACAGCGACGGCGAGAAGCTTTCGCTTACGACTATCGCACCTGAAAAGGACAGCTGATGACATAATAATCCAAAGCTCCCCCGAGAAAATTTCTCGGGGGAGCTTTTTGTTTGCGCATATGTATTATCAGCTCTGCGGCAGAAGCTTGTCACGGTACCTGCCGAAAAGCTTTGTTATAAGCTTCAGTTCAAGTCCCACAAGCACTGCGGCGATTATGGTTCCTGCGCCTACGCTTCCCAGGCTGCCAATAAATATCATGCAGACCGCAAAGGATATGATGACCATTGATATATCAAATATCACCTTTACGGTGGAAAATTCTATGCCCGATGCCCGGGATATGGCGAGCATTGCGCCCTCGCCTGCCAGCGGCATTATATTTGCAGGAACATAGAAGAAAATCCCAGTCGCTATGAGCAGGGTGCTGACCAGCATCATGCTCAGACGGATCACGATATTCTCAGGGGTGGGAAGAAAGGTCATCAGGTGATTGCAGAACGTGGTGAATGCGCCGAACATTACTCCCACCGGTACCTGAAGAAGATTTATGAGCTTGAATTTTCTGCGCAGCACTGCTATCTGCAGCAGCACCAGTGCAATGTGAAATATTATGGTGGCTCTGCCCATCTCTGTCCCCCACACGCAGGTCATTGTGTATGGTATTGAGCTTACGGGAGATACGCCAAGATTGGATTTTACGGATATGGATACACCCAATGTCATTATAAACAGTCCCATAACATAGATAACTGCTCTTTTTGCCGGATCTTTATTCAACAGATCATCTCCGAACATAAAAAATAACACCGCCGACATTGCCTGCCGACGGTGTTTGTATATCTGTCAGTTATTGTGTCGATCAGAAACCGAGGATCTTTGCAAAATCATCGGAAATGGTCTTTTCAAGAGCAGCAGCTTCTGCCTTGGTAGTGCCTGTGGTGGTGTAGTAAGCCTTGATCTTAGGCTCTGTGCCGGAGGGACGAATGATAACGCTTGCGCCGTCGGTGAGCTTGAATGTGAGCACATCGGACTTGGGAAGTGTAAGCATTGTCTTTGCGCCTGTTGCGGTATCAACAGAGGTGCTTGCAAGGTAATCCTCGAAGCGTGTTACGGTAAGACCGCCGATAGTCTTGGGAGTGTTGGTTCTGAGGTCGGACATGATCTCCTTCATTCTCTCCATACCGGTCACACCCTCGCAAACGAAAGAGGACTGGCTGTGAACATATACTCCGTACTTCTTGTACATATTCTCTCTTGCCTGAATGAGGGAAATGCCCTTGGTGCGGTAGAATGCAGCCATTTCGCAGATGAGCATGGAAGCAACGACAGCGTCCTTGTCTCTTACATAGGAGCCTGCCAGGTAGCCGTAGCTCTCCTCGAAGCCGAAGATGTATCTGTCTTCCTGACCCTTATCCTCCAGGAAGCCGATCTGCTCGCCGATGAACTTGAAGCCTGTAAGAACTTCGATAAGCTTAACGCCGTATTCCTTAGCGATCTTAGCTGCGATATCGGTTGTAACGATGGTCTTTACTGCAACGGGATCGGCAGGCATTGTGCCCATCTTTGTTCTCTCGGAGCAGATGTATTCGAGAAGCATTGCGCCTACTTCGTTACCGGTGAACAGTTCATAGCCGTTGTCGGAAGGAACTGCAATACCAACTCTGTCGCAGTCGGGGTCGGTAGCGAGGAGAAGGTCAGGCTTTACAACGTTGCAAAGCTCCAGACCCTTTGCAAGTGCTTCCTTGATCTCGGGGTTGGGGAAGGGGCAGGTGGGGAAGTTTCCGTCGGGATATTCCTGCTCGGGAACTACGGTAACGTCCTCAACGCCTATCTTCTTGAGGATAGCTCTTACAGGCTTGTTTCCTGTGCCGTTAAGAGGAGTGTAAACTACCTTGAGTCCGCTGGACTTAACCAGATCGGTGTGGATACCCTGCTTGGATACCTCATCAAGATAGCTGTCGATAACGGACTGAGGAATGTAGTTTATTCTGCCGTCTGCAACGCCGTCATCATAGGAGATGGTCTTTGCACCGTCAAACATGGGAACGCTTTCGATATTCTTGAGCACGATCTCAGCTGCGTCAAGTGTGAGCTGGCAGCCGTCGGAACCGTAAACCTTGTAGCCGTTGTACTTGGCAGGGTTATGGGAAGCTGTGATCATGATACCTGCGCTGCACTTCAGGTTTCTTACTGCGTAGGAAAGCATGGGAGTGGGCATAAGCTCGGTATAGATATGTACCTTGATGCCGTTTGCAGCCAGAACTGATGCTGCTTCCTTAGCGAAAACGCCGGACTTGATACGGCTGTCGTAGGAAATTGCAACAGAGGGAGATGTGAAAGCCTTGTTAACATAGTCTGCAAGACCCTGAGTTGCTCTTCTTACTGTATAAACGTTCATTCTGTATGAACCTGCACCGATAACACCACGGAGACCGCCTGTACCGAATTCCAAATCACGGTAAAATCTGTCCTTGATAGCGTCGCTGTCACCTGCGATAGACTTAAGTTCAGTCTGAAGGTCAGGGTCATCAACAGCCTTTTCGCACCAGAGTGAGTAAAGTTCCATTTCGTTCATTGTGATCACCTCATAATTTATTTTGTCTGAAAACGGCGTGGCTGAATGCCCGCCTGAATTTTCACATTCAACTCATTATACCACATTTTTTCGGTATTGCCAATAGGATTTTTGCGATTTATCATATTTTTAACATTTGAACAGCAAAGCTAACTTTCTCAAACGTTTTCATAGTACATTCTATATATCCGATGTCAAAATGTCTGATTTGCTGTCCGATTTTCCGACCAGATCGTGTGCTATAATGTAAATATGATGAACAGCAGAAAAGCTTATTCAAATCAAAGAGAGGATATGATAATATGAAAAAAATAATGTCAATAATCAGAGAATATCCCGCTGCCGCAGCCCTCTGCGTTGCCGCCGACGCACTTGTAACAATAAGGTTCACCAGACTGTCAGCCGCCAGCGACCCCACTGCAATGACATATTTTATTGCGCTTTACGGTGCTTTCATGGGCGTGCTCATCTTCTCCGCAGGACTTGCAAGAGCTTCCGCAAAGGCTGAGGAAAAAGCTGCACAGAAGCGCAGAGAACGCCGCAGAAACGCCATTTACGCCATGCGTGAAAGAGAGTTCTACAACATCAGAACAAACCCCTGACATTCACATCAGTTGAACATATTGTTGCGTATCTCCTTGGCGGCATACATTCCCTCGAGGGTCTGACCGGGAACATCGGGGTGAAGTCCGTCACGAAGATATTTTCCCGTGCCGCCGATCACCTCGAACTTCTCGCAGATACCGCTGTTGTGGAAGCAGTCGATGACCTGTGCGCTCATTCCGCCCGCTACCTTGCGAAGCACCTCGATAGTCTTTTCGATCTTTTTGTTATGCTCGGGTGTTGCGGTCTGGATAGGTGTGAGCACGAACACACGGCAGAGTGGGAACTCCTCCATAATGCGCTGTATGCACCATCTTGCTGCGCCTGCCTCGGTGAAAAGGTCAACGCTTTCATTGCCTTCAAGGGTCTTGCCCTCCAGAGCCTTATCGGGGCAGCCAAGGCAGTCCTCAGCGTCATTTGTGCCCATTGCAAAAGCGAACACATCGGGCACGGGAGCCTTTCCGCTCTTTACCTCTTCAATAAAGCGCTGGGTATGAACGACAGCGCAGTTGTTGGCTCTCTTCTGAAGCTCAACAGGGTCGTCAGTTTCCTCCCAGCCGTCGCTGATGCCAGCAAAATCGGGAGAAGTATAATCCTGAGTGGTAACGCTTCCGCCGCTGTACGCGATAGTGCGCTTGTACCAAACGGAGCTGCCTACGGCAACATTGTGATGGGAAGCCATTCCCAGCTCTTTATATACGTGATACGACCACTGCTCCCCTGCTGTGATGCTGTCGCCGTCCACGCCGAAATTCAGCTTTGAAAAATCCATATGAACACCCTTTCATACATATATAATATGGATATATCTTACCACTTTTATCTGCGAATGTCAAGGCAGGAACGGTTCTCATACGGTACAGGGCCATTTTATCCGCTTGACAAAAGAGCGTGAAAATCGTATAATCATTGTAATACATATTTATGGGAAACGCATGAAAAGTTGTCTATTTTATTCGAAAGGAGCGTGGGTCAGTCTGTCTGACCGCACATAAAGCCATGTCCGAAAAAGCCAAAACAATCCGAGAGCCATTTTTCACGCCTAAGCGCAAAAAAATCGCCGCAATATGCTCCGCAGCCGCTGTAGTGCTGTGGCTGATACTGTGGAATATCTTTCCAATGGAATTCTACTCGCTTTTCTTTGCATCACTTGTAGGAAGCAATCTGCTGCTGGCGGTCTTGGCGGCGGTCATAACCTTTCCATCGAATCTTCTTTGCAGCAAAATAACAAGGCGTGACATTTCCGCAGGCATACATCTTATCATCAACATTGTGTTTATGGTAGGCTGCATTTTTCTGTATTCTATTTTCAGATACGACGCTGTTTGGCTGCTGATTATCGGCATTGCGGCGCATATTGCGGCGACTGCCCTGTTGTTCGCCAAGAGCAAGGCTCCGCAGGTAAGTCACATCAAGGAGCCGCTGTTCGGCACAGCTAAAATGATAGCTGCGGGTATTATCTGCACGGTTCTTTCAGACTGTATTTATTATCTGCTGTTTTCGGCTTTGCTTAATATTTTTAGGGAATAATGTTCGGCGCAGAAGCGAAAGTTTCTGCGCTGTTTTTATTTATTAAGATATGATTGTGATTGGCTTTAGCTTTGTATTTTGGGCGTAATGGGTGCAAATCAGCTATCTGGAAATTGTCATAATTTTCAGTACATACCCGTGAGGGTGTGACCATCCACTTGCGAAGGAAACGGGTGAACTGATGAAATTTCAACTCACGCACCCGTGAGGGTGTGACATATTTTTCCAGTCCGAAATACCTGTCAACCTTATTTCAACTCACACACCCGTGAGGGTGTGACTCAAAGGAGAAAGCGAATGAGCGGATTTTCTCCAATTTCAACTCACACACCCGTGAGGGTGTGACCTTGAAACCAAGGAAATACATTAGGGTCGGGTCATTTCAACTCACACACCCGTGAGGGTGTGACAGTTCTTGTAAATTTTGTACCTATCAAACTCCTATTTCAACTCACACACCCGTGAGGGTGTGACCGGTTCCGTCATCATTGAATGAACGTTTACCGAAATTTCAACTCACACACCCGTGAGGGTGTGACCCAAAATCAGCAAAAGTATTGGAAATTGTAGCAGATTTCAACTCACACACCCGTGAGGGTGTGACCTCAATAAACGGCTCTGTATTAGTAAGGCGAACTAATTTCAACTCACACACCCGTGAGGGTGTGACCCCTACATATAGACATAAAAAGGGTCACACGCACTACATGGGGGACTATTGTGTCTCTGTTCAAAAGATGTCAATCAATTATTTGCTGTATATTGGCATTTACACAGTGTTTTTTCTGCGAAGTGCACGGAAATTTCAGAACATTGAGGGTTCGCTAAACTATCAGGACACCCTCGGGATTATATGTCTCCTTGATGCCGAAATGCTCAATGTGGCGCTCCCAGTTGTTGCCAAGATAATATATCCGCAGGCTGTCTTTATTTTCGTCGATTATCTTCAAGAGTTTATCCTTGACTTTAAGGAAAGTGCCATAGTCCACGTCGATCTCAAAAACTGAATTCTGGACACGCTGCCCATAGTTCCGGCATTCCTTTGCCACCTTGCGGAGCCTTGCTTTTCCGCCTCTGTCCTCGGTGCAGACATCATAGCACACAAGTGTCATCATTATGACCGCCTCATTTCATCAGAAAACACGGATACTCATCTATCTCGCCTCGTATATACTTTGCGAGCAAAGTGCTCTGTGCATAAGGAATAAGTCCCACGGGTATCTTTTCCTTTAGATATGTGTGAACTATCACGGTGCGCTTCTTTTCCTGCCACTGGGTTATGACCTTGCGTTTGCCGTCCTTACTGAGATAGACCGCTCCCCCGGGCTGTACTTCAAAATCATCTGCATTTACCATTTTGAGATTTATCATTGTCAGCACCAGGCGTTCGATTATACATCTTATCTCCTCGACCATATCACAGGCAAGGCTGTTGCGTCCGGGACGAAGAGCATGATAAAATCCCGCATAGCTGTCAAGTCCCACCGCTGCCAATGCTGATGCGCATGTACAGGTCGCTATGGTATAAAGATACGACAGCATTGCATTTACCCTGTCAAGAGGCGGTCGCTTTGTTCGGGAAGTCATAACAAAATCTTCCTTCTGCCTGAGTATCAGCCTGTCAAAAATATCAAAATATGCTTTGGCGGCACTGCCCTCTATGCCCATGAGAGCATCTCTGTCATCGGTTTCATATGCGCTGTCGATACTGCTTTCAAGATATGCAATACAGCGGGATACTGCGCCGTCATCGTCTATCTGCGGATTATCCCTAAGCGAACGCTTTATGACATATCGGGTGTTTGCAAGCTTTGCTGCCACTGTGTTCTGCATAAGCAGTGCAGGCGGGTCGGCAAACATATCAAACTGGGCCTTGCGCAGATAGACATTGCCCTTGACCTCGCCCTCTACTCTTGCAAGGAACTCACCCTGCGGAGAGATGAAATTCAGCGGTATCTTATATTCCACACACTTGCCCATAAGTGCAGGAGAACAGCCACGGTAGCTGAAGCAATAGATATCCTCAACATTTGAAAAAGGTATCCTGAATTTTTCACTTTCATCTGTACGGCAGACGATATTCTCGCCATCAAGTGAAAGATATGCCGTTTCATCAAGCACGTACAGTGAATTAAGCAGCTTTCTTATGACATCTCCCCCTTTATCCCGCTCATTATTTCATCTCGGACATTATAGTGCACCGTTTTCGGGAAGCACACATCGTACAGCGAACAGCCCGAACATTTTACGCCTCTTGCCTTTTGGGGAATAACGCCGTCAGCAAGTATCTTTTTCATTCCCAAAAGATATTCTTTAAGCATTTTATCCCACTTTTCATACTCCGTATCGAATGGAAGCTTTACACGCCGTCTTGTTTCGGAGTAATAGATATATGCTTCGCTGTCGCACTTCCACATACTGTCGGCACATATCTTCTGAGCAAATACCTGTATGGCATCGCTGTCATGAAAATCCGCTCCCTTAGGCGGCTTCGGCTTGTATTCCACTATGCGCACCTTGTACTTGTCATCACTTCCGTCAATGCTCACTCCGTTCCTGCTTTTCACAAACTCCATGCAGTCCGTAACGCCGAAAATATCGTACTCATCGTTATACACCGCAACAGAGCTTCTTACCAGCATTCTGTCATTGGAAAACTTATGGTCTCCGCCGTGGACGTTTTCGTGCATAAGGTTTGCTTTTACCACAAAGGCATTTTCAGCCCAGTCGCAGTTAAGCTCAAGCAGAGCAAACCTTCTCGGGCAATACATATAATGCTGTATTGCCCTGATGTTTATGGTCTGCTCTTCGCTCATATCTTCTCGATAAGCTCAACGCCTGCGGGCATTGTTCTGTCAACACTTATCTCATAGTCGGAAAACTTTCTGGGTGCTCCGTCGCACTTGCTTTCTGCGGTTATCTTATCAAAAAGGACAGCTGCAGGGGCATTGCCGAGAGCGCTTTCATGCTTGAAAACATAAAGCTTTCTCAGGCACATTTTTCCTCTTGCGGAACTTCTGTCGTTTTCAAACATATTGATAATGGCAGTCCAGAGCAGCTCCAGGTCCTCCTCGCTGAACTGTGTCACATTCTGCGCCAGCATTGCGGAAACATAACCTTCGGCACGGTAGAGAGCATATGGGATTATGCTCTTCCTGCCGATCTCAGAATTGCCTGACATATTCTGTCGCTCTTCAGTCGTCTTTGCCTGTCTTGTAATGGCAATATCCTGAATAAGCACGGGATCTATACTGCGGGCAAAGTTTATCTGAACAGGTCCCCTTACTATTCCGCAGGGGTCATCGCCTGTGCTCATCACTGCGCCGAATGTTCTGACATCATAGTAATTCTTGCAGATATATTCCTGCGCCCTCTTTTCGGCATCGGCAGGCTTATCGGCCTTCTTGCCTGTAGGCATTCCAAGCTTTTCATAAGCTTCGGTGAATTTGGAGTTGAGGGAACGGTCACCCTTGATAAGAATGTTGTAGCCTTCCTTACCGTTCATGGTAAGCTCCACAAAGTTTCTTATCTTCCTTTTGATGCAAACATCGGTAACGATGCCTAAATTGGTTTCGGGATCGATCCTGGGTGTATTGCCCGCATCGGGGTCGCCGTTGGGATTGCCGTTCTCACAGTCAAACAGGACAACAAATTCGTAACGATTCTTGATAGCTTCCATGGTCAGTTCTCCTCCGTCATTTCGGTTGTATTTTTCTTTTCAAATCTTTTTTGGGTCTGATGATAGTAGCCGAGGATAAATGCGCCCTGCTCTTCCAGTGAGAGCGTCTTGGGGAATGCGGTTTCCAGCCGCGCAACAAGCGCACCGATCTGCTTGCTGTAGTTGACGGCGAGACCGCCGCCGAGCTTTTTCAGATGACTGTTTGCCAGCTTCAGCAGAATCGGGAACACAGCCGCCGGGGTGGCGCATGCAGAGTTGAAATACTTGTCCTTGATTGTCGTGTTGATGTCACGATTTGCTGTTAACTGCACCGCCTCAAGGGTGGAGAACAGCCGCCCCAGCACATACGGGGTATAGTTGCTTGTCTCATTCAATGCCATTGTCGATGCCTCCTTGATATATGCATAATCTTTTCTGTGTTTGGTATTGCGCAGCAGATAGCCCTTGACAATCGCCGCCTTGCCGCGCGTGATGTCGTGCTCGGCACGGATGCGCAGCAGGGTTCGCCTATACAGCGTCTCAGGATAGCGTCCGCCTGGGAACACGGC